>ENA-OROD01000010-OROD01000010.1-human-gut-metagenome-genome-assembly--contig:-NODE-10-length-188396-cov-28.443286_pt1 | contig 188396 bp, 184 predicted proteins | sample MGYA00242123_ERZ509038 | MGnify/ENA primary metagenome ERZ509038 (study PRJEB26280, sample SAMEA2338719) | human gut metagenome | biome: human gut; feature: human-associated habitat; material... | reverse complement strand
CTTATAAATCAACTTATTTACCACAACATTGTTTATACTTCTTGCCTGAGCCACATGGACATGGGTCATTACGGCCTATTTTCTTTTTTTCGTTAACTTTTGGTGTACTTTTTAAAGTTTCTTTGCCGTCATTAGTTTGTCCTTGAGGTGCTTTTCTAGGTGCAATTGTTTGTTTTATTTCAACTCTCATTAGAAGGTTTGTAATGTTAGCGTCAATGTTATCTAACATTTTTTCAAATATTTCATAACCTTCTAAAGCATATGCTTGAAGTGGGTTTACTTGAGCATATCCTCTTAAACCAATACCTTCTCTTAAATGTTCCATTGAGTTGATGTGTTCAATCCATGCATCGTCGATCACTTTTAAATTTATAAATCTTTCAAAATTATTTGTTACTTCTTCTGGAATTTCTTCTAGTTTTTCTTCGAATTCTTTTACTAGTTTATCACCAATAATATCGCTTACTTCTGTTTCTTTTTTGTTTTTAATTTCATCTAGTTCAATAGTTTCTTTTCTTAAGTAAGCATTGTTGAAATGATCTTTGATTGCATCTAAGTCTGCTTCCGTTAGGTATCCTTCTGGAGCAATGTGACTATCTACAAATTCATCAGCGTAGTCTCTTAGTGTGTCTTCTGAAATTGTGGTCATGTTTTCAGCATCAAGAATTTCGTTACGTTTTTTGTAAATTATTTTTCTTTGTTCTGATACGATATTGTCGTAGTCTAGCAAACTCTTACGCATATCGTAGTTGTTGCCTTCTACTTTCTTTTGTGCTGATTCAATGCTCTTACTAAACATTTTTGATCTAATAGGCATTGTTTCATCATATCCTAGGTTTTGAATCATTGTTTTAATTCTATCTGTTCCGAATCTTCTCATAAGTTCGTCTTCAAATGATATGAAGAACTGTGAGTATCCTGGATCTCCTTGACGACCAGCACGACCTCTTAACTGATTATCGATACGTCTTGATTCGTGTCTTTCAGTTCCGATTACACATAGTCCGCCTAGTTCTTTAACGCCTTCGCCTAGTTTAATATCGGTTCCACGACCTGCCATGTTTGTAGCGATTGTAATTGCGCCTTTTTGACCGGCGTTTGCGATGATTTCTGCTTCTCTAGCATGGTTTTTAGCGTTTAATACTTCATGTGGTAGATGTTCTTTTTGAAGTAGTTTACTTAAATGCTCGTTTGATTCAACTGAGATAGTACCAACTAAGATTGGTTGTCCTTTAGCGTGTACTTCTTTAATAAAGTTTACAATTGCATTATATTTACCTTTTTCAGTTGCAAACATTAAGTCAGCCATATCTTCTCTTATACATGGTTTATTTGTTGGTATTTCAATAACGTACATATTGTAGATGTCACGGAATTCTTCTTCTTCAGTTTTAGCTGTACCGGTCATACCTGAAATTTTATTGTACATTCTAAATAAGTTTTGGAATGTGATTGTTGCTAAAGTTTTTGTTTCTTCGTTGATTTTTACGCCTTCTTTGGCTTCGATTGCTTGGTGTAAGCCTTCACTAAATTGTCTTCCTTGCATTAAACGGCCAGTAAACTGATCGACAATCAAGATTGCACCATCATGAACTACATAGTCTACATCAATTTTCATTCCATAGTTTGCTTTAAGTGCTTGGTTTATGTGGTGTACTAAAGCAGTATTTTCTGCGTCATATAGATTATCTAGTTTGAAGTATTTTTCTATTTTTTTACTTCCGGATTCAGTAAGCATTACTGTTTTTGTTTTTTCGTCAACAGTGAAGTCTTCTTCTTCATTTAGTTTTTTAACTGCACTATCAGCTTCTGTATATAGGTTTGCAGCATTGAATTTTCCACCAGAAATGATAAGTGGGGTCCTTGCTTCATCGATTAGTATTGAGTCGATTTCATCGATGATACAGTAGTTAAGGCCTCTTTGTGTTCTGTCTTCTTTACGTTGAACCATGTTGTCTCTTAAATAGTCGAACCCGATTTCGTTGTTGGTTGAGTATGTTATATCGCAGTTATAGATTTCTCTTTTTTGTTCTGGACTAAGTTCTCTTAGGTTTACGCCTACAGTTAGTCCTAGAAATTCAAAGATTGGTCCCATCCACTCGGCATTACGAGCACTTAAGTATTCATTTACTGTTACAACGTGTACACCTTCGCCAGTTAAAGCATTTAGGTAAGCCGGTAAAATTGTTGTTAAGGTTTTACCCTCACCAGTTTTCATTTCAGCAATGTTACCATAATGAATAGCAAGGCCACCTAGTAATTGGACTCTGTATGGTTTTTCACCTATTTTACGGTATGCGGCTTCTCTTGCAGTAGCAAAAGCATCAACAAGAATGTCATCTAATGTTTTGCCATTTTTTAATGCTTCTTTAAATTCGGCAGTTTTTCCTTTTAATTCTTCGTCTGACATTTTTGAATAGGTTTCATCTAAACTTTCAATTTTGTCAGCGATTTTATTAAATCTTCTTAATTCTTTATATTCAGTATCTACAAGTTTTTTTAGTAAACTCATAATATCACCCTCTCAAGTGATTATTATATCAAAAAAAAAGGACTTTTACATCCTATTTTGTATTAATTATACCGTAGTTGCCATCTTTTCTTCTATAAAGAACAGAAATGCACTCTTCATCTATATTTTTAAATACGTAAAAGTCGTGTCCTAGAAGTTCCATTTGAAGGATTGCTTCTTCTTCATCCATTGGTTTTACATCAATTTTTTTTCTTTTTACTATTTTATCTTCATTTTCCTCTTCTGTTACCTCAAAATCAAAGATGAAGTCAGGGACTACTTCTTTTTTATATTTTGCTTTTAATCTAGTTTTATTTTTTCTTATTTGTCTTTCTAGTTTATCAGTTACTAGGTCAATTGCTGCATATAAGTCTTTGTTTTTTTCTTCTGCACGAAGTGTAAATTTTGTTGTAGGAATGGTGACTTCGATAATTTCTTCGTTATCCTTCACTTTTATTAAAGCAGTTGCTTTAATGCTATCTGGTGCGTCAAAATATTTGTTTAGTCTTCCTAGCTTTTCCTCAATATAATTTTTGATTGAATCAGTTACTTTAATTTTTTCTCCACGAATTAAAAATTCCATATTCATCCTCCTATAGTGATTATAGCATAAAAAAAAAGAAAAAACTACAAGATTGTAGTAGTTAAAGTGACAGTAGACACTTCGTTTGCTTGTAGTCCTTTTGCTGTTTCAATAAGTTTAAAATCAACAATGTCGCCCTCATTTAATGTTTTATAGCCATCTTTAAGTATCGCAGAATAATGAACAAATATATCTTCTAAGTCTCCGCATTCGATAAAGCCATATCCCTTTTCGTTGTTAAACCATTTTACGGTACCTCTCACGCTAAACACCTTCCTTCTGAACATATTTTTACTTCCCTTCTTTGTGCACAAGATTATCACTTAAAGATTGCTAGGAAGCTTTTTCCGGCATCTTTTGCATGACATGTATATTTTAACAAATTATAATTCCAGACTTTTATAAATTGTTTAAAATGTGGTTTTTTGGGTATTAATTAAATATTTTGACATTTTTTAAATTATAATTTTTATATTTTGAACATTTTTTTAGCCTTTTGAGTCCAACTGTTAAAATTTGTTGTTTTATTCTGTTATGATGATAGCGGAAGTGAAGAAGTGAAAGAAAAGTTTATTGTAAGTATTGTTAATTTAGCAAAAAGAAATAAGGAATACTCAAATGAAGATGTTGAGGTTATGAGATATGCTTTAGAAGGTATATACTTAACTTTTACTAAAATTTTAGTTATTACTTTAATCGCAGCTTTGCTTGGTTTATTTAAAGAATACATATGGTTTGTATTACTTTATACACCTATAAGAAGCGTAAGTTTTGGTTGGCATGCTAATACAACTAAAGAGTGCTGGGTGGTATCTATTCTTGCTTTTATACTAATACCATACACATTTAGTATTATTACAATAAATAGAATTACTAAAATTATTTTATTTACATTTTTAATATTTATATTTGCATTGTATTCTCCTGCAGATACTAAAAAAAGACCAATTGTAAATAAAAAAAGAAGGTTAATGTTTAAGGTTGCTAGTTTAATTATTACGCTTGTGTATTGCTGTTACTCTTTCAAACATTCTAATCTTATTAGTAATTTAATGATAGCGTCTTTACTTTATCAAAGTTTATTAATTAATCCTTTAATATATAAGATTACGCATCAAGAGTTTAATAATTATAAAACCTATAATCTTAATGAATAGATTTTATGTAGGAAGAAAGGAGGCAGTTATGTTAGGAAGTTTTTTAAAATTCATTGCTAGTCATATTAGTTCAATATTCTGTATTGCTGTTATTGCTGATGAACCAGAATGCCCAAAATCATTAATTAAGTAATTTATAATAATTTAGGTGTACCAAAAAAAATATAGATAGAAAGGGTACTTAACACACACACGAAAAAGTCATCTTAATTGATGACTTTTTTAATTGTTATAATAGTTTTAAAATTTGTGTCAGATATAATTCTTTTTATTTTTATATCTTTGTTTAGATTTGCAATATAATTTAGACCTATGCCACTATTTCTATTTTTCGTGCTATAATTCTTCTCACCTAGTTTATCAACGTCTACAAAGTTGTTAAATGAATTGGTGATGTTAATTGTATAACAATCATCATCATTGTATAGTCCCATGCATATTAATTTTTCTTCGGTATCTATGCTTGCCTCAATGGCATTATTTAAACATATAGCTATTACTTCGCAAGTATCTAGGTAAAGAGCTGTACTTTCATCTAATTTTTCAAAATCTATTTTGTTGTCCATATAGAATTTGACTTTATTGTTTTCTGCAAATTGCATTTTTAAGAATATAATACCTTGAAGTCCAGATGGAATGGAACTGATGTTATTTACCCACTCTTCATCTTGATTATATTTTTCATACGTTCTTCTAATTGCTTTTTCTTTATCTTTTGAACGAGCAATAATAAACAAGTCATTTTTTAGATTGTGTTTTAAAGTTCTGTAGTTATCTGCTGTTTTTTGATAGTTTATCAGATTATCATTTAAATATTTATTCTTTAATGTTAAAGCTGTATTATCGAATATTTCGTGAATAAAGATATATGAAAAATAAGAAATAAATATAATAAGAATAAGTAATGCTGTGTAATATTTATAGTCAACGTAGTTATAAGCTAATAAGACGTTGTATGCATGAGCGACTAGTACTAATATTGTAAAATATATTAATATTTTTTTATTAGCTTCCATTAATTCTAGTAAAGAGTTAAATCTTTTTCTATTTTTTTCAGATTTGAAAATTTTGAAGTATATATATGAAAAGATGCAAGTGATAAGTAATTTTGGTATTGTATTCACATTGAGTTCTTGAATATTTTCACAGGCAAACGATATTATTATTGATAAGACCGGGTCTAACACAAATGATACCAAAGTCATTAAACAAATTTTACAAAATGTTATTTTCCAAGATTCCTTGAATATTGATTTATACATTATCATATAAGTAATTGCACTTATTAATGCGTTTATAGCAAGAATTGGATTGTACAGATTATTAATTGATATTAAAAATGCGGTTATTAAAATTAAGATTGCTTTATTAAGGGTGATTTTTATTTTGTTATTTGAGAAACTTTTATAAGCGATGATATAGACACTCGTTAGTAAGACTGCAGATAAATACAACGTAAAAAAATGATAGCTTAATATATTATTCATTTATTTTGCCTTTGCTTTTTCTAAAGTTTTTAGAACACATATCTACTTTTTCACCGGTTGATAGAGTAAAATATCCTTGACTCCAGTTGTATTCTTGAACATAGTCATTGTTTACAATACAAGCTCTATGGACTTGTCTAAATCTATCATCTAGTTTGGTTAAGGCATCTTGTAATGTCATGTTTATGGCATATTCGCCTCTGGTAGTTTTTATAATGAGTTTTCTTGATGTTGTTTCTCTATAAATATAAATGATATCTTTTGCAAATATTTGTAAGTCTGATTGACCGCTTGTATAGAAAAATTTGCGGTTATCAAATTTGCGATTTACGATTAAAGAAAGTTTTTTGGTTAGGTTATTTTCTAGATTATGAAATTTTCTTATAAAGCAAAATACTTTAAATAAGCTTTCATATACGGTATCATACATTTTATCATGGTTAGTAATGAATAATATTTCACTATCCCAATCGTCTTTTCTTATCTCTCTACCAATATCTAGTCCAGATTTTTCTCCTTGAATTTCGATATCCATGATGTAAATTTTAGTATCAGTTTGATCTTTTATAACAGATTTAAGCTTTGGCGTATATCTTTCATAGGTTTGTATTTCATAGTTGTTATCATTTTTAAACATAATTTTATCAATAATATTTTTGTAAATATCTTGATATTCCTTTTCATCCTCAACTATAATAAATTTTATCATACATTTCCTCCGTGCTATTTGCCCGACAATTTTATTATACTACAAAAAAAGAAAACGGGGGCCTTATTTCCGGCGTTTTCTTCGTTTTTTTTGAATTTTCAAGTGTTTTCTTACTAGTAGTAAGATGGCTAAAATAGTTATTGCAACTATACACTGAATAATAAATGTTATGATTAAAGAAACATAATAGTTTTGGTTTAGTTTTTTTGCTTCGGTTTCAGGTTTTTCGATATTCTGATAGTCTTTAAAATAATTTTTTACTTTTTTTAACCATTTTTTATTAAATAGAGTATTCTTTTTGTTATATCTTTTATCATACTTTTGAATTAGTTTTGTGACTTCCTCATCAACTTCATATAATGATGATAAAGGATTTTTTGATTCATATAGTCTAAGGGAATTTATTTTGTTTGCAAGTGATAATAAAAATTCGTCATTTTGAGTTTTTGTCATAATTTCAAGAGAATACGGAAGATTATCACTATCGTAACCGATTGGTATTGTTATAGATGGATAATTTATTGTTGATGAAGCGCGGGCTGATAGATTGATAATACCAGTTGTACCAAGTTCTAGTATTTTGTTCTTACTTGATGGATAAATAATGGCATCTAAATTGTTTTCCTTCATGATGTCTTCTATATAATCTTTATAGTTTTCTTTTAATTCATCTTTGTATGATTGGTTCATTTTAGAATTACAGTCTTCTACATAACCTTCTAGTCCAGGAGTAAGTGCCGCTAGTTCTTCAAATGTTTTTATGGTTCCTTGATGATTTAAGATGTATTCGTTAAATTTATCGCAGAATTGATAGCCACTATAAGATTTTGCGACATCACTATCTACTGTAGTAGTATAGTAATTCTCAATTACTTTAATAGTGATACCGGAATCTTTTATTTTGTCTAAAGCACTTGTCAAAAGATTTTTTACTTCTTCGTTTGTTTCTTTATTTTCTGAAAGAATGTTTTCATTACTACCATTTAGAAAGGTTTCAGATATGCCGAGTGTTATGTTTTGCAGATTTATTTCACTGATTTTCAAAGTTTCAGAATCATACGTTTTGTCATCATTTTCGTCTTTGCCTTTTATGATGTTGGTTATGGTTAGGATGTCTTCAATAGTTTTTCCAATAATGCCTGGGGTATCTCTTTCTGGGTCGTATGGAATGATGCCTGTTCTACTGATTAAGCCTAGTGTAGGACGATAACCGATAAGGCTTGCCGCTTGAGCTGGGAGTCTTACTGATGCATTTGTGTCAGTACCGATTGCAATTGGAGCAAAGTTAAGAGCAACGCTTACTGCTGAGCCACCGCTTGAACCATATGATGAGTAAGCAAGATTGTAGGCATTTTTTACTGTACCATAATCACTTGATGATGAACTTGCATAGAAGGCGAATTTGCTCATGTTTGCCTTAGCGATTATTATAGCACCAGCATCTTTTAATTTCTGGATAATAAGAGCGTCTTCATTTGGGTAGTTTTCGCTTAATGCTTTTGATCCGGCAGTTGTTGCTGTTCCTAGGACGTCAATGTTATCTTTTACAATGATTGGAATACCATGAATGGATGACTTAATATTACCATTTTGTCTTTCTTTATCTAATTCTTTGGCTTCGTTTATGGCGTTTTCGTTTATTGTTATTAAAGCGTTATATTGATCATTGTATTCTTTTATTCTTTCTAAATATATATTTATAAGTTGTTCGCTGGTGATAATTTCTTCATTTAAGGCTTTGCTTAAGGATGCAACTGTTTCCTTTGTGATATCGATTGGGGCTTTTGTTAGGGCAAAAACATTAAACGGTATTAATATTAAAAAAAGGATAAAAATCTTTTTACGCATTTCTAACCTCTCTTTGTAAATCTCGTTCTTTAATTGTTTGTCTTTTGTCATAGTTATGTTTTCCTTGGCAGATACCTAGCAATACTTTGGCATGATTGTTTTTAATATAGACTTCTAGAGGTATTAAGGTATAACCTTGTTTTTGGGTTTCTTCTTTAAGTCTTTTGATTTCAGTTTTATGAAGTAAAAGTTTTCTTGTTCTTCTTTCGTCATGATTGAATCTGTTTCCTTCATCATATTTAGCAATGTACATATTTATGAGGAATGCTTCATCATTCTTGATTTTGGCATAGCAGTCTTTTATGTCGGCACTGCCTTTTCTTAGGGATTTGATTTCGGTGCCAGTTAAAACTATTCCGCATTCAATTTCTTTTAGTATGAAGTAGTTAAATCTCGCTTTGCGGTTTTTGATTTCCATTTTGATCATCCTCCAGTAATATAAAGTCAATTGTTTTACTTTCTTTGCTTGCACCTACTACTTTAACTCTTACTTTGCTTCCAAGTCTATATATTTTTTTGTGTCGTTCACCTATAAGCGCCATTAGTTCTGGTAAGTAGTTGTAATAGTCTCCTTCAAGGGTGTTAATGTGAACAAGACCTTCAATCATGTTTGGGAGTTCGACAAAGAAACCAAAGTTAGTTACTCCACTAATGTATCCTTCATAGATTTCACCAATGTGTCCTTCCATGTACTCTGCCATTTTCATGTCATCTACTTCACGTTCTGCGTCTACTGCCGCCTGCTCTCTTTGACTACAGTTTTCAGCCATGCCTGGCAAGCAGTTTTCATAGTAATTTATTGTTTGAATGTCCATTTTGTTTTCGAATAGGTAAGTGTGAAGTAACCTGTGAAGTAAAAGGTCTGGATACCTTCTTATTGGGCTTGTAAAATGAGTATAGCATTTGCTTCCTAGGCCAAAGTGGCCGATGTTTTCTGATGAATATACTGCTTTTTGCATACATCTAAGTAGTAGCGAAGCAAATATTTGATGGTTCGGTACATTTTCTAACTGGGCTAGTATTTTTTGCATTGATGTGGGTGTAAAGTTTTTGAAGTTGCCAGTTAGTTTATAGCCACTTAATGATACGAGGTTAATAAATGAGTCGATTTTTTCGGCTTTAGGAGTGCCGTGAACACGGTATATTGATGGCAAGTCCATGTTGTAAAGGTGTGATGCAACTGTTTCGTTGGCTGCAATCATGAAGTCTTCAATTAATTTTTCTCCGTCTTCTCTATCATATGTTACTACGTCAATGCATTTGCCATTTTTGTCACAAATTATCTTTGGCTCTTCAATTGAGAAATCGATGTAGCCTCTGCGTTCTTTATTTTTTCTTAAGATGTGTGCTAGTTCATTCATTAGTTTTAGTCTTGAAACATATGGTGCATATTCTTCGTCATATGTGTCTCTCATAAGAATATCGTTAACTTTTTTATAGGTCATTTTTTTGCATGATTTGATGTAGCTTGGGAAGATATCATAGTTTACAACGTCTCCTTTAGCATTTATTTGCATGACGCATGAGATTGTTAGTCTTACTACGCCTTCATTTAATGAGCAAATTCCGTTTGATAGTTTATGAGGTAGCATCGGGATAACACTGTAGGCTAAGTAAGAACTGGTTCCTCTTGTGAAGGCATCTTTATCTAGTGGGCTATCTTTTGTAACGTAATGGCTTACGTCTGCTATGTGAACACCTAGTGTGTAAAGGTTGTTTTCCGCACTAATGCTTACGGCATCATCAATATCTTTGGTGTCATCTCCATCAATTGTAAAGATCACTTCATTTGTTAGGTCTTTTCTCCCAGCTAGTTCTTTTTCTTCAACCATAATAGGTAGTTCTTCTGTTTGCTTGTCAGATTCTTTAGAAAATTCTTCAAAGATTCCATATTTGTAAGCGATAGTTTTGATGTCAACACCTGGGTCGTCTTTATGACCTATTATTTTTACAACTTTACCTATATAGTGGTTAGGTGCTAGTTCTTTTTCTAGGTTTACTAGGACTTTTGTACCTAAAACGCAATCTTTGGTAGTGTTTGGATCTAGGTCTATTAGAAGTTTGCACTTTTCATCATCTAGAATTAGTACTGGTTTGTTTTTTCTTATACTATACTCGCCAATGATGTTTTTGGTGTTTCTTTTTAAGATTTTGATTACACGGCCTTCGGTTTTTCCTTTGTATTTGATAAGTTCAGTTAGGACTTCATCTCCATTTACGGCATCATTAAGGTTTTTGTAATCAATATAAAGATCGTCACCATCTAAAAGAAGAAAGCCATTTCCTGCTTTGTTGATGCTTAGTTTTCCGCATTTTAAATATTCACAATTTTCTAAAAGTAAGTATTTTTCTTTTTTAGTTTTGTAAACTTTGTTTTCTTCGATAAGGGCATCTAAAGCTTTTTGTAAATCTTTTAGTTCAATTGCACTATGTAAATTTAGGGCATCATTTATTTGGATAAGTGTCTGAGCATCATGCATTTTGCTTAAATAGTTAATAATTTCTTCTTTCATATAGTCCTCCAATTATATTTTATCATATTTTTATATATTAAATTAAAAAAAGCACCAATTAGGCACTTTCTTAACTAATATAAATTAGGAATGATAATACAAAGAATGCTAAACCAAGAATTAATGTAAGACGGCTGATTACTAGTTCTGAGCCTCTTTCTTTTTGATTAGCAAATAGTTCTGTATTTCCTCCTGATATTATTTGACTAGCATCACTTGCTTTGCCACTTTGAAGTAGGACAATTGCGATTAGTAATACTGATACAATCAATAAAATAGTTTCCATAAAATCACCTGACTAATAAAGATGTTACCATATTTTATGGGTTATTTCAAGTTTAGTGGCCTACTTTTTCTTCAATTCTTAGAAGTTCGTTGTATTTTGCAATACGTTCTCCTCTACATAGTGAGCCTGTTTTGATGTAGCCTAGGTTTAGGCCAACTGCCATTTGAGAGATAAATGTATCTTCTGTTTCACCACTTCTGTGGGAAATAATTGTTTTAAAGCCAGAGTTTTTAGCTAGTTTTATGGTTTCTAACATTTCAGTTATTGTACCTATTTGATTTGCTTTTAGTAAAATGGCGTTATTGTATTTTTCAGTTATTCCTTTTTGAAGATATTCAATATTTGTAACAAAGTAGTCATCACCAACTAGCATTATTTTGTTACCAATTAGTTCAGTTAGTTTCTTTATTGAGTCTATGTCATCTTCACTAAAGGCGTCTTCAATGCTAATTATTGGATAGGTTTCAGTTAATTTTATGTAGTAGTTTATTAGTTCTTCTTTAGTAAGTTCTTTTTTATTTATTGTGTATTTGCCTTCTTTATAAAATTCACTTGCAGCTGCATCTAGTGCTAGGTTTACATCTTTACCTGGAATGTATCCGCTTTCTTTGATAGCAAGCATTATGTAGTCTAGGGCTTCTTCAATTGTTTTAAATGTTGGGGCAAATCCACCTTCGTCACCTACTGATGTTGAAAAGCCATTTTGTTTTAGAATACTTTTTAAAGTTTGGAATACTTCAGCACCACATCTTAGTCTTTCTTTAAAAGTACTTTGATTTGGGACAATCATAAATTCTTGAATTTCTAAAGAACTTGTGGCATGAACTCCACCATTAATGATATTCATCATTGGGTATGGCATTGTATAAGGACCGTCAAATAGTTCATAGATGTCTTTGCTTTGAGATTTAGCAAGTGCTTTCATAATGCAAAGGGATACGCTTAAAATGGCATTTGCTCCTAAGTTTGTTTTGTTCTTAGTTCCATCTAGTTCTAGAAGTAAATTATCTAGAACTTTTTGATTTAATTCTTTACCTGTTAGGGCATTTTTAATGATTGTATTTACATTGTTTACGGCTTTAGTTACACCTTTGCCATGATATCTTGAGTCACCATCTCTAAGTTCTAGGGCCTCGTTTGTTCCAGTTGAAGCACCTGATGGTACACTTGCTCTTACAGTAAAACTTTCCGTAGTAAGTTCACACTCTACAGTTGGGTTTCCTCTTGAATCTAGAATTTCTCTAGCATATAAATTTGTGATTTTCATTTTTCATACCTTCTTTATAAGAAAATTATAAAATAAATGTTAATTGCAAGCAAGTTAATATTTTATATTTGACACTTTAATGATATAATTGATTATAGGAGATTTTTATGAAATTAGTTGAGTTATCAATTCGTGAATTTGAAAATTTTGCTTATAATCATCCACTTAGAAGTTATGCGCAAACGGTTAACTATGCTAAGTTAATGGGTGAAATGGGATTTTCTTATGATTATATTGGATATAAAGATGATATGGATAATATAGTTGCAGGATCACTTGTATTAACAAAAAAGATTAAGTATGGTAAGTATGCTTATGCACCTAAGGGCTTTTTAGTTGATTATTATAATGCTAGTTTGTTTAAAGATTTTTTTAATGAGGTAGTTAGTTATTATAATAAAAAAGGATGTGCCTTTATTAAAATTAATCCAGAAATTATTATTGGTGAGTTAAATCCTAAAAGAAGTTTTGCGGCTAATTATAACCAAAATGTTAAGATTATTGACGATTTAAAAAGTTTAGGATTTAAGAGGAGACGAGAGATTAAACCTTTGGATTTTATTTTTCCAAGAATCAGTCCATATATTAACTTAAAAACGTATAATCGAGACAATTTATCTGATGAGGTGAAGAATATACTTAGTACTTCTACTAGCAGTGGTCTTATTTTAGAGGATGCAAGTAACAAGGATGTTTCACTTTTATATGATTATATAAAAGAAAATGCTACTGATAGTATTAATTTTTATAGGAATATGCTAAATATATTTACAGGAAATACAGGTGCTAATGCTGAACTAGTACTTCTTAAAATTGATTATGAGGCTTGTTTAATTCAAACTCAAAGAGCCTATGAAAAAGAACTTGAGCATAATAATGAGTGTAATGAGAAGATACAAACAGATAATAGTCCGGCAGTTTTAGAAGAGAAGATGGCATCTGATAGAGATTTGATTTTGATTAAACAACAAGTAGTTCAGGCAACAAATAATTTAAAGAAGCAAAAATATGAGTATATTGCTGCTGCACTGCTTATGAAATTTGAAAATAGAATTAGTATAATTGCGAGTGGATATGATAGTAAATTTATTTCGTTTAATCCTATGTTTTATATGTATGAAGCAATAATAGATAGATACAAAAATGATTATGATTTCCTTGATTTAAATGGGCTTGCTAATTCATTTAGTCAAAACAGTCCTTATTATAAATATAATGAAAGCAAAATTGGAATGAATCCCGATGTTTATGAATTTATTGGTGAATTTGATTATATAATTAATGAAGGTAAATTTAGAAGAATTCAGGCTGCAGGTTTGTTATCTGAAGAATTTAAACCATCTTATAGGTTAGAAAGTGAGCAATAGCTTGCTTTTTTTAGGCAAAGAAAAAAACTCTTAACGAGTTTTAGTAGTTTTCACTTTTTAATTCGAAGAAACTTTGTGGGTGATTACATACTGGGCATACTTCTGGAGCATATTTTCCGATTACAACATGTCCACAATTACGGCAAATCCATATTGCATCTTCGTCTTTTGAAAATACAACTTTATTTTCTATATTATTTATTAGTTTACGGTATCTTTCTTCATGATGTTTTTCTATTTGACCAACTAATTCAAATTTTTTGGCAATATCTTCAAAGCCTTCTTCTCTTGCTGTTTTAGCAAATTCTTCATACATGTCTGTCCATTCGTAGTTTTCACCATTTGCCGCATCATTTAAGTTTGTTAATGTATCGGGAATGTTTCCACCATTTAATTCTTTGAACCACATTTTAGCATGTTCTTTTTCATTATTTGCTGTTTCTTCAAAGATAGCGGCTATTTGTTCATATCCGTCTTTTCTTGCTTTTGATGCATAATATGTATACTTGTTTCTTGCTTGACTTTCACCAGAAAATGCTGCTTGAAGATTGGCTTCTGTTTTTGTTCCTTTTAAATTCATTTTATTACCTCTTTTCTACGCTAATTATATCATTTATATAAAGTTTATTCAAGACGCATATACTTATACTATGGAAAGATTGCCTTCAGAAACCGAGTCAAAAATTGGAACTTTATTTGCCACTTTAGTTGGGTTTGCTTTAATTGATGGGTTTACGGCTTTGGAGCAGAACTCGATTGGCAACTGGTTTATGTTAGTAGGTCAGATTCTGGAGACGAATGCGGCTTTTTTACAACAGTTTAATCAGCAAAGGCAGGTACATCAGTCAAAAATTAAAAGTGATAATGATGCTTTTGAGATGGAAAAGTTAAAGAAAATGGTTGATATCTTGCAAAGAGAGTATGAAAAACTTGCAAAAGAAAATCCGCACTAGGCAGATTATCTATTTGTTCTAAAACGATCTTTTGGATCTAATATTTTCTTTCTTAATCTAATAACAGCTGGTGTAATTTCAACGTATTCATCATCATTAATGAATTCAAGTGCTTCTTCTAAAGAGAATGTTTTTGGTGGTACTAAAGCGATTGCTTCATCACTACTCTTACTTCTTGTATTTGACATTTCTTTATTCTTGCATGGGTTTACGTTAAGGTCGTTATCTCTGTTGTTAATACCAACAATCATACCAATGTAAACGTCTATTGCTGGTCCAATAATTAATTGTCCTCTATCTTGTAAGTTAAATAGTGAATATCCTAAACTCTTACCTGTTTCCATACTAACTAGTACACCATTTTTTCTGTTTTGAATGTTTCCAGCGTATGGTTTGTATGATGAGAAACTACGCACCATGATTCCCTCACCTTTTGTTTCAGTGATGAAATTACTACGGTATCCGATAAGTCCTCTTGTAGGTACTTCAAATTCTAAGTGAGTGTAATTTTCTTCTTGTTCTAGTTTTTGTAAAAGTCCTTTTCTTTCTTGTAAGCTGTTAATTATTGTACTTGAGTAGTCATTTGGAGTATTTACTATAACTAATTCATATGGTTCACATTTTTGACCGTCTATTTCTTTAAATAATACTTCTGGTTTACTTACACATAGTTCGTAACCTTCACGTCTCATGTTTTCAAGAAGGATTGATAGGTGTAGTTCTCCTCTACCGCTTACTTTAAAGCCATCAGAGCCTTCTAGTTCTTCTACTTCTAAACCAACATTAGTTTCAAGTTCTCTTTCTAGTCTTTCTTTTAAGTGTCTAGATGTTAAGAATTTTCCACTTTGTCCAGCAAACGGTCCGTTGTTTACAACGAAGTTCATGCTTAGGGTTGGTTTTTCGATTTCAATTGGTTCTAAAGGATTAACTGTCCCTAGTTTGCATATTGTATCTCCGATTGATATGTCTGCGCATCCAGCAATAGTTATGATATCGCCATAGTAAGCTACGTCTTTTTCGATCTTTTTAATTCCTTCGGTAACATATAATTTTGAAATTCTAAAATTTTCAACACTACCGTCATTTTTTACAAGGGTAACTTGTTCACCATTTTTGATTTTGCCTTTATTAATACGGCCAATTCCTAAACGACCAATATAGTCGTCATAACCTAAATTTGAAATTTGAAGTTGTAAGTCGTCGTTTTCGTTTCCTTCAAATGGTTTGCATTGTTTTACGATAGTTTCTAGAAGTGGATCAATAGTAGTGCTGTCATCATCTAGTGAATATTTAGCAATACCATCTCTTGCAGTACCATATATGATTGGGAAGTCTAATTGTTCATCACTTGCGTTAAGTTCACAGAATAAATCGAATGTCATATTAACTACTTCTTCTGGTCTAGCGTCTTTTTTATCAATTTTGTTTATAAATAGGATTGGTTTTAAGTTATATTTTAAGGCTTCTTTTAAAACAAATCTTGTTTGAGGCATTGGACCTTCTGCAGAGTCAACAAGTAAGATTACTGTATCAACTGTTTTGATAACACGTTCTACTTCTGATGAGAAGTCAGCATGTCCTGGGGTATCTACGATATTAATTTTGTAGTCTTTATATCTAATTGCACAGTTTTTAGAATAGATAGTTATACCTCTTTCTCTTTCTAGATCGTTACTATCCATTACGCAGTCTTTTACTTCTTCGTTTGATCTAAAAGCACCACTTTGGTTTAATAAAGCGTCTACTAAAGTGCTTTTCCCAGCATCAACGTGAGCTACTACTGCAACATTAATAATTTTTTCCATATAATTCACTTCTTTCAACAAACGCATAAATCATACTACAAATCAAGGTATTTTGCAAGAAAAATAGTAAATGTGAGTTTATTATGGTATACTTTTTTTAGGTGATTTTATGAAAATCAAGGCTTTATTTAAGAAATACTGGGGGTATATACTGGCATTTGTTTCGTCTTTAGTTGTTATATCTATTTTGTTTTACTTGCAAGGTGTAGCTCCTTTTGGCGGGAAGAGTTTACTTACGATAGATTTTTTTCATCAATATGGGCCGATGCTTGGTGAGTTATTTGATAGGATTAAAAGTCATTCTAGTTTGCTTTATTCATTTAATATGAGTATGGGGCTTCCTTTTTATAGAAATTTCTTTAATTATTTGTCTAGCCCTTTTAATATTTTGATGATTCTTTTTAGTCATGGAGAACTACTTACTTCTTTTAGTGTTATTGTTCTTGTTAAGTTATGTTTTAGTACACTTTTTATGTATATGTTTTTGAAGAAGAAGGTTGGGCTTTCAAATGTACTTACTGTGTGTCTTTCACTTCTTTATAGTTTTAGCGCTTATTTTATAGCATATTACTGGAATATTATGTGGCTTGATGGGATGGTATTTTTGCCTCTTATTGTTTATGGGTTAGAGAGAATGCTGATACAGAGAAAACCACTTGTTTATGTTCTTAGCTTAAGTGTTATGATGTTTGCTAATTATTTTATTGCTTACATGATTTGCATTTTTCTAGTTATATATTTTATTATATTCATGGTGCAATATACTGATAAGTTTGATTTAAAGAAAATTTTATTTAAGTGTGCGATGTTTGGAATTAATAGTTTGATTGCTGCTGGGGTTTGTGCATGGTTTTTGGTTCCAATGTTTAATGGGCTTTCTAGTATAAGTGCGACAAGTGATATATTTCCAAGTAGTCAGTATTATGCATTTAATTTTGCTGAGTTTTGGGCTGGACATTTTAGTGGTGTAGTGCCAACGGTATTGAGTTCCGATGTTAGTAATGCACCTAATATTGCTTGTGGTGTTCTCTCTATTTTGGCTTTTTGGTTATTTATATTTGATGAGAAATTGAGTCTTAAAACTAAATTTGCTTATTTGGGTGGTCTTGTAGTTTTGTTTATTAGTTTTTATATAGGACAGATTGATTTTATTTGGCATGCTTTTCATGTACCGAATGATTTGCCATTTAGATATTCTTTTGTATATAGTTTTCTGTTTGTTATTATTGCGGCTTATGGACTTCGCAGTATAAAGGATATTAAACCTAGATATTTGCTTGCTACTGCAGTTATGATGGGGTTATCTTTGCTACTTTTATATTTATATAGTTTGAAGTTTGAGAATATAACTGGGAAGATGGTTTTACTTAATGTTGTTGTTGGTATTATTTATTTCTTGTTAATTATTTTAAGTAAGTATTATTCAAATATGAAAAGGTTTGTTCCTGCTTTATTTCTAATTGTTGTTTCTTTAGAGATTGTTGGATCAATTAATACTAACTGGAATATATCTCATATATCAGAAAACTTTTATAAGGACTATAATGAGAAAAAGGATATTTTAAGTGTTACAAAAAATGTGGATAATAAGTTTTGCCGTGGAGAGTTTACTAATATGCTTTCATTTAATGATCCATCTTGGTATGGTTATTATGGAATTACATCATTTAGTTCAATGATTTATGAGAATCTTGCAATATTACAGCATAATCTCGGACAACCTGGTAATGAAATAAATAGTTTTTATTATAAACAGAATACACCTATTTATGATTTGATAAATGATGTGTGTTATTATGTCGGTGATTTAGAAGATAAGGATAATTATACTTCTCGTGATGTTAATGGTTATACATTAAATCGTTTTAATAGTAATGCTAGCTTGTTCTATTTTGTTAATAGTAATATTAAATTTTGGGAATATAATAATTATAATCCATTTAATGTACAGAATGATTTTGTTAAAAGAACTACTAATATAGATGATGTACTTGAAAAAGTTGAACTTAGTAGTGGAAAAGAGTTTTATAAAGATGATGAACATATAATTATTAGATATGAATTAAAAGAGAGTGTGGAAAATTATTATATTTATAATAATAGTAGTTATATAGACTTTATGTTAGTTGATGGAGATTTATATTATAATACTGATGATTATAGTTATGTGTATAATTTGGAAGATATTAACATTACTTCTTATAATGATTATAATGAGAAGTATATTATTAATCACAAGAGTAACGAAAAAAAATCTTATTTGTATGTAGGTTTTAATAATTATTATGAATACGATTTTTATGTGTATAAGTTAAATCAAGAAAAGTATAATGAATTTGTTAAAAAGTTAGAATCTGTAAAAGTAAATATTGTAGATTTTAAAGAAGGCGTTATTAACTTAAATGTTTCAAGTAAGGAAGGAACTATTTATTCTTCTATTCCATATGATGACGGATGGCATGTTTATATTAATGGAAAAGAAATAAGTAAATTTAGAATCGGAAATGCTTTTTTAGGATTTGATGTTCTGGATGGTGATAATGATATTAAACTTGTTTATAAAATACCATATTTGGGGCTAGGTTTGTTTATAAGTTGTTCTTCAGTAATTTTGCTTTCTTTAGAGATTTATTTATTAAGAAAAAAGTCACATTAATGCATGTGGCTTATTTTTTGTTAACAAATATTTTATCAATGTTTTTCTTTGGCATCATAATTTTAAAATCATGAATATTTGAAATATCATATTTTAAGACTGCTCTATCTAATTTTTCTCCATCTATGCACCAGGCTTTTTTAGGATAATCTTCAAATTCAAGTTCTATATGATTTGTACGGTAGAATTCTAGTCCTGATACTTTCGTAACATCTAGTGTAAGTAACATTGTAAATGTTCTGATAATATCTATTCTTTTTCTGAAATTACAAAATAGTACTTCAAATGTATCATCATCTAATTTTACATCTTTATAGAAGTTATTTATTCCTGCTATTCTATTTGCATTAGAAATAAGCATGAATGAATAGTAACCAGTCTTCTCTATACCATTTACTTTGTATGATAATTTATATAATTTTGTCGGACTAAAGAAGTCTTTTACACCTTCAATAAGATATGCTAAATATCCCCATTTTTTCTTTAATGTACGGCTAGTTTGATATGGAATATGCATGAATTTGCCAAAGCCAGCAACATATACAAATGGTTGCCCGTTAATGATACAGATATCCATTTCTTTGGTTACACCATTTAGTAGTAATGATAGATTTCTTTTGATGTCTTTTCCGTAGCCAAACATTACACCTACGTCATTGGTTGTTCCTACAGGAATATGAGCTAACACTAGTCTATCTTTTCTCTGTAAGTTTCCAGTTACGGCTTCATTGAACGTACCATCGCCACCCATTGAAATAACTAAGTCACATTTATCTAGATGACTAATGATTTCTTTAGCATGGCCTCTATATTCTGTACCAATGAATCTTGCAGAATATCCGTGTTTTTCTAATATTATTTTATATTCTTTTAAATGTTTCGTTTTTAATGTATGCCCACTATTGGGATTATAAATTACTACACATGATTTCATTTTCTTCACCGCTTTAATTATATCTATCCTTTATTTTTATGTCAAATAAAAAAGTATCAGAGGATACTTCATATATAAATGGAGGGGCCTACCGGATTTGAACCGGTGCTCAGGGAGTTGCAGTCCCTTGCCTTACCACTTGGCTAAAGCCCCGTACAAGAAAGATTATACCAGATATGGATAACCTTTTCAATAAATTAAGTTAAATTTAGGAAATATTTGCTACTTCTAGTTTGAATTAGTATTTCTTTTCCTTCGGAATTTGCTACTTCATTCTGTACAGTGATGAAAACTGTATTTTTTACATAAGCATTTGTTTTAGTTGTTCCATTATAAGTATATGTTTTATCATTGCTTTTGTATCTTATTTTTAATAATTTATCAAATAAAGAGTTATATTTGTTTGAATTAAAAGTGTTAATTATCGGTAATGTGCTGTCTAGGTCTGCTTCGTACGTTACAACAAGTAGTTTTTGCAGAGCACTATTTTCAGTTTTTTCGACCCCAATATAAGATTTACATTCATTATTTGTGCAATTTTCATATTCGTATTCATAATATGGAACAATTTTAGCGCTTTTAATTATTATATAAGACTTGTTATATGTAGTTTCACCTAGATACATTATTTCATTATAATTTTTATTTTCTTCAATTACTTCTTTATCAACATTTTTAGCTTTTACTCTGAATTTAGCATATTCGTATGTATAATTATTTTCTGAATCTATTGATACGGAGTTTAAAATATTTAATTTAAATGATTTGGTACTTGTCTTTTTAGAAATTGGAAATATAAGTGTTACTCTTTCTTCTTTATCTTTTGATACTACACTACCATTATAGGCTTTCCCAAAGTCTATGAAGTAATCTTTTAATGTGTTTTTAAAATATATTTTGTTACTTCCATATGATAGGTACACTTCATCTTTGTTTAGAATTTTTTCTTTGCCAATACTTTTTAAAGATAAATCAACGATAACATACTTTTCATTATTATTAATTAAATTTCCATTGTAGTCGTACTCTGTAATGTAAGATTTATTTACTTTTATTTGTAGGCCATTTACGACAACTGCTTTTCCGGCGCGGTGTGTTGGATTAATATTAATGTTTACTATTATGATTATTAGGAGAATCGCGCCTAAAGTTCCACCTATGATGGTGAAAATAAATTTGTGCTCTAGTATGTAGTACTTTAATTCGCGAATAATTCTTCTTGCTTTTCGTTCATACTTATATGTGTCTGTTCCAAGAACAAATTCAAACTCCTCGTTATCCTCCGCAGAAATTTCTAGTTCTTTTAGATCTTTGCTAAAGTTAAATTTTTTTATATCAAAACCTATACCTCTTATAATATACATTATGATAAAGTAATAGTTTGGAAATGATAGTATAAGATAAATATCTCTTAGAGCTCTTGATGTTTTTTGAGACATGGTTGCATCACTTAGTGAAGTTATTGTATTAGATGCAATTATTAAAAGGATAAATATTAATATATAATATGCTGAGGTAAGTATGTAAAATGTGAATGGTTTCTGTTTGCGGCGCATTAAGACAACCATTATTATTGAAAATGCGATAACTAAGATAGTTGAAATAATAAATAATGGGGATACATAGTTTGACGCGGTGCCTTCGACAACTCTTATGTTGTTAGTTGTATAATCACCAAAAAAAGTCACTAAATTTCCGAATTTATTAGTGATAAAAAGAATTATTACACAAAGAATTATGTGAATAATTTTAAAGTTTTTTATTAAAAATGCGTAAGGCTTCTTAAATACCATATGTGTCTCCTATTGTTAAGTTAATTTTAACACAAAAAGAAAAGAAATTAAATCTATTTCTTTTATGAATTTTTATTTACGATTAATTGTCCTTCTCTTAGATATATTGTACTATTATTTTTAAGAAGTTCATTTTCGGTTGTTTCAAAAGTATTTGCAACTAAAGCTAAAGTGTCGCCATCTTTTGTTATATAATAAGAAAATTCATTTTTAGGTACCATTATAACTTGATTTGGATATATGAATTCGTTTAGATCTAGACCATTTAATGCTGCTAGAAGAGATGGATTGACGTTATAATTTTTGGCTATTTGGTATAAATTGTCGCCTCTTTTAATAGTGTAGTATTCATAGTAAATTTCATCATCTTGTTTTCTGTAGTTTAACATTTTATCACTTCCTAATATAGGTTATTCTTATTAAGGAGTTTTGTTAATTAAAAATAAATATTTGATTTGATGAATTGAATTTCCATTCTGTGTTTGAAATTATTTTTTGTACCTGTTTACCAAATGTATATTTATAAAGTGTACCATCTGATAAATAGTAAACTTTTTCATTATCTATTTTGACGATATTATCTATTTTGTCATCACTTACTAATATATTCTGACCATTGATTTTTAAAATTAATTTATTATCTTCAATATTATAATTATATAAATTGTATGTGGAAAATACTAACTTTTCTTTTATTAATTTATTTAGTGATGTTTTAACTTCTTCTTTATCATAGTAGATGCCATTTCCATCTTTACTGATCATCGTTATTTCCTTTTTGTTTGGGTCTATTTCATACTCATTTTTATATTTTGGATCTAATAAATATAGCTTATTGTTATGGGTTCCCAAAAAATACGAGTTTGATGAAATAGGTTTTTCTGATATAATTTCATCGATTTTATTACTTTTTATATTGATTTTATAAAACTTGGTAAACTCATATTTTTCGTCATAGTTAGCGGTAACTAAATATTTATCGTTTGATATAGATATTTTGTTTTCATAATTATCATTTTTTAAAATTGTTATATTTTCTAATTTGTTATTTTCTATTTTGTAGTATCCCTTGTAATTCCATATAAAGATTTTTTCAGAATTTTTATATATTTCTATATTATTTTCTGTATTTATTGGTGACTCATTGTTAATATTTGAATCTATAATAATTTTATCATCATTAGTACATAATTTATAGTTACTTTCAAAAACATTTATTGTGTAACAATTTTCCTCAACTTTTATGTTTGTTATAAGTTTTCTTTTCTTTATATATTTATGAATCACTTGGTAAGGAATTTCTAATTTATTATCCTTTATGATAAAAAGATAAGTTTGATTGTCTTTGTTGTATTGTTCAGTCACTTCTAATTTATTTATAGAATATTCAGTTTTATAATTTCTTGGAGTATTTGAAATTATTATAAATATGCAAAATGGAATAATTATTATTAATATAAGCATTATTATTTTTTTCATTAATACCTCTTTTGAAAAAAGAACTCATTATGAGTTCTTTTTCTTTTCCTCTAACATATAAGAGTTTATTGTAGTTTGAATTTCGGGAAGGGCTTTTTTTGATATGTTTGAGAAATGAACTACTTCTTTCATTGTATCGATAGTTATTGTTCCCCATATTATGCCTGCATTTATTTGCATGTCATTATATAATTCAGGAGTTATGGAATTTACTTTATAGCCAACAATAAGTCTATCTTGAGCGACAATAATTCTTTGAGTTGTTAATGCAAGAACTGCTGTATCAAAGATACTTCCATGATCATTATTATTCTGTGCTGCAAATGCATATATAACTGTTTCACCAGGGTTTAAGTTTCTATCAACTAAATCTGAGTGTTTTTTTGTTCTCCACCAATTAATTGTGGCGGGGTACTTTTTTTTGAATTCTCTAACATAATCATAAGTTCTAGCCATATTATTCTCCTTACTTAATCATTCCAACTGTTTTTAATTTACTTTCTAGACTTGCTTTATTAACGTATCCACCAATACAATCAACTTCTTTACCTTTTTTAGTAAAGATTGTAAGTGGTGTACCGAAGCCTGATGAAAGTGGTAAGTCTTTTTCTTTGCTTTCTGTACACTTAGCTGGGATATTTAATCCTGAGTTTAGAATCTTGTTATATTCATCTTTATTGAATGAATCAGAATCTATGTAGTAAATATCTGCGCCTTGTTCTTTTGCAACTTCATTGTAAATTGGTTTAAATTTATTACACCAATAACATGAATTTCTACCAAAGACTGTCATTATAACTTTTTTACTTTTAATTACTTTCATGTATTCGTCATATGTTGATACTGTTTTATATGCTACTTCTTCTTCAGGAATTATATTGTTTAAGTATTTATTAATTTGAGTTTCTAGTTGTTTTTCATTTAAATCTTCTGAAGATTGGTATACTACTTCTTTTTCATTTAAGAAAACCCATGCTGTCTTTGTTAAGTCAATGTTTGCTTTTTTTAATGATTCTTTATCAGCATCACTAATATTTTCTACATTAATTGTTTTAAAATCAGCAGAAGTTTCACTAGTATTGAATTCTTTTTTTAGATTCTTTAAAGTATCAACCTTAGTATCAACATCTTTTCCTACATAAATAACTGCAAAACTATTTTTATTTACTAATTCAGAATAACTGTTGTAACTTTTGATAGTTTCTATGTGGCTATTTTTGTAGTAGTCAACATAAATTGGAATTAAAAGAATTATTATTATAACAATTGCGATAATCCAGCTTCTTAATGTTCTACTCATATTTACCTCCTATAAGTATTTTATCTTTTTTATTAGTATTTTTCAATATTTTATTAAAAAAAACAACCGAAATGGTTGAATATTTCTATTTGGTGGAGCCGAGCGGATTTGAACCACTGTCCAAAATACTATTTATGTATCTTCTACAAGTTTAGTTAGTTTATTAGTTTTTCAATATCTGCAAACTAACAAAGTTTATATTGAATATCTTCTAAAAAATTCTTTTTAGTACCGAAGAAATACTAAAATATATTCTGCTAATATGAACCACCTATTATCTTCGCAGAAATAAGATTAACAGGTAGTGCTTTAATTGCTACTAAGCAAATGCTAAAGCTGTATTAAAATTAGTTTTGTCAGTTATTTTAACTGTATTGCTATTTTAGGAATAGCGTGCCACCTGCAAATACATAAATATATATTCTGTCGAAACCATACGACCCCGATACGCATTAATGATAACAAATTATTTATATTTAGTCAATTACTCAGCAATTTTAATAATATATTCTCCTTCTTTTGAGTACATATATTTTTCTCTAGCGTATTTAGCTACGTATTCGTCATCTTGAAGTTTTGTTACTTCAGAATTTAATTCTTCTTCTTTTTCTAATAGTGACTGATATTTTTGTTCTAATTCTTTTGTTTCTTTTCTATTGTTTAATATTTTCCCCCACTGGTCAATGCCAAAAACAGCAATATATGAAATTGTTGCCATAATAAATAATGAATACACAAGTAATCTTCTTTTTGTTTTTTTCTTTGCCATTTTATTCTCCCATTTTTATTCTAGCATGATTTCGATTTTTTTGTAGATAGTAGAAATTTATTTTTTTGAATTTTTGGTAAATTTTACATAATTTGGACAGAGTATTAAATTTATTAAGAAAATTAGTTGTAGTAAAAGTGGGAAATTACCATTATTAATATGATATAAAAGGATTATATATGTTGTTGAGAATATTAATGTTATGCTAGAGAAAAGTGGTTTATGTTTTTTGATACTATGTAATATTAAGCTGAATACTAATGAATAGATTATTGTGTATATGATTGGTATTAGTTGTTTCATTTAAATAGTTTGGCTAAAATAGAAGATTCTTTATCATTTGTATCACTATAAGTAAAACTGTTAATCTGGCCTTTTATTGATACGTTTCCTTCAATTGTATCTAATTTTATCATTTCTAAATTTGAACCCTTAATTATTATACTTCCCATTACACTATCTAAGTCAAATTCTTTTTCATCGAAGCTGTTTATTTTTTTTATACCACTTATAATAATGTTTTTGCGATCTGTAAGTTTAATTATATGGTTTAATGCAGGTACGTCTATTATTTTATCCATATTGCCTCCTGCTTAAGTATATTATTTTAAATAAAAAAAATGCTAATTTCTTAGCATTATTCAGCCTTATTGTATTCGTCAATAATAGCATCTTCAAATTGTTTGCGTACGTCTGGGTTGATTGGATGTGCTATATCTCTGTATCCGCCTGTAGCAGTTTTTCTACTAGGCATAGCAATAAATAATCCGTTGTCACCTTCGATGATTCTGATGTCATGTACAGCGAATGCATCATCTAATAATACAGAAGCTATACCTTTCATTCTTGAACCCTCTTTTTCAATTTTACGTACAGTTACAGATGTAATTTGCATAACATTCACTCCTTCTAAGATCTTTAACCTAATTTAATTTTAACCCATTATATTTTAAATTGCAACGTTTTTTATAAAAAAGTCATAAAAATGTCGTTGCTTAAAATGTCTGAGTATGAGTAACTTCTTTTTTCAATGCCATTATCGACTATAAATACATGGGAGTATATTTCTGTAATATTTCCATAAAAGATATCAGTTTTATTTCGGTTTTCTTTGGATACGACTTTTACTTCTTTGTTTAAATGGTTTAAGATTTGATTTTTAATTGATTCTATCATCTTGGATACCCCACAAACATTAAGCCATTACATTTAATTCCCCCTATGCCGTCTGCTCCATATTTTGTTTTATTTAGTACTGATAGTAAATCTATTACTTCTCCTTTTTCAGTTAGAGCGATTGATGTTGCAATTATTGCTGGGTCTAGCGCATGAATATTTATTCTTTTTGGACTTGATGCAAAATTTGCCCCACATTTTAAAAGTTCTTCATAATCACTTTGACAAGCACCAGCTATTATAATTAGTTTATTGTTATCTTTTTCGTATTTTCTTGCTTTTTTTACTGCCTCACAAAAATATTTGGAGTTACGATAGTTATTTATATCGTTTTTGTTTCCTTTTTTTGAATAGTATGCATCATGGCCGGTTATGATTATTATGTCTGGTGTATATTCTTTTAATAATCCTTCTATTTTTAATGGTAGTTCTTCTTCTTGCAATACCTTACCTATTGCTTGTAAATTATATTTCTTATAAAAGTTTAAACAACGTGTTAGATAGTCTTTATCTCCATCTATTTGCATTATTTTGGGTGGCATGTAAAAGTAATTGCTACGATCTAGGGCTTTGAAATCTTCAATGTTTTCGCCGAATTTATCTTCACTTTTTTTATTTACTAAAACTAAATCTGTTATTTCGGCATCTGCATATAATCTGACATCTATTCCCTTTAAGTAGCATATATTTTCTTTAATATTTAGTATTTTAAATATTGTATCATTATTATAACTTTTTCGGGTTACAAAGTTTCCTTTTTGAAAATTCATATGATTCACCTAAAAAAGTATATGCTTAAATTAAAAAAAATTTCTAAATTTGATTAGAAATTTCGATAAAAATGTCAATTGGAATTTGCTCTGCTCTATTTTGCATAGAAAAGCCGTGAGATTCAAGGATAGTATTTATTTGTTCATAATCATAATTTTTTAAGTTGTTTTTAAGAGTTTTTCTTTTGAATTTAAAAGCTTCTTCTATTAATTTGTTGTATTTATCTAAGTTATTTATTTCTTTAGTTGTTGGAGTTAATTTGATTATTGCACTATCCACGTTAGGTACTGGAAAGAAGCAGTTTCTACCTACTTTAAATAATTTAGTAACATTATAAAAACTTTGGACATACACGGTTATGTATCCATATTCTTTACTATTTGGTTTTGCTGAAAGCCTGTCGGCTACTTCTTCTTGAACCATTAAAATTATTTCACAGGGGTTTATTTTGCTATTTATAATTTTGGTTATTATTGGAGTTGTTATATAATATGGAATGTTTGCGATAACATAAATATTTTTGTATTTAATATTTTTTAATTCTGCATTTAAATCTACTTCTAAAAAGTCTTTGAAAGTAATTTTCGTTTTGCTATTTTTTATTTGATCCAACTGTTTTGAAAGAGTTTCGTCAATCTCAAAAGCGATTATTTGTGCATTAAATGTTTGAAGTTTTTTTGTTAGGTTGCCACTTCCTGGTCCTATTTCGATTATGAGGTCATCTTCATTAATGCTTGTGTTTTTAATTATATTTTCTAGAATATTTTCATCATATAAAAAGTTTTGACCATATTTTTTTTTATAGTTTATTTTTTCCATAAGTACATCACAGGTATATAATAACATAAAAACAGATAGTTTCAAACTACCTGTTATAGCCAAATCTTAAAATTTGATATGATATATTTTTTCTACCTACATTTGATAATGCATAGGCTTCACTTTCAACTAGTAAATCTAAAGCTGTTCCGGTTACGCCTCTATCTAGAACTATTGCAGTTATATTCTCATTATTTAAACTAAAATTTACGATAGATCCACATGGGAGACTTTTTGATGAAGCGACTATTTTTACAGTACCATAATCTTTATCTTGATATGTTGTTGTACCATCTAAGACATTTTGACCGGTACATCCAAGAGTTCCACCACATAGAGGGCAATTTGCTGCATAGCCTGTTAGCACACCATTGTAAGTATCTAATGGATAATATAAATCGTTATGATTAATTTCATCTATTTTTAAGGCCATTGCAGTTAAATCAAGGGTTTTATTTAAATTGTTGTTACTTGTTTTTACTTCTTGTTCTATGATTCCTGTTTGACCGCAAACTGCTATTATGATAAAAATCATTAGGATTTTCGTTGTTTTAAGAATATTTCTTATTTTCATCTGGCTTCACCTATTTTTGATTTTAGCATAATTATTCTATAATGTCAAAAAGCTCATGAAAGTTGTTTTCTAAGATGTTAGATAGTTCTTCTTCGTTTATGTTTAATGCTTCAGATAATGCTCTTAAGGTGTAAATCATATATTTTGGTTCGTTAGGTTTTCCTCTATAAGGCTCTGGAGTTAGGTATGGGGCGTCAGTTTCTAGAAAAAAACTATCTGGAGAAAGGTCTTTTATTTCTTCTTTTAATTTACAATTTTTAAAAGTTATTACGCCACCTATACCTAGCTTGTATCCAAGTTTTAGAAAGATGTTTGCTGTTTCTTTGCTTCCATTAAAGCAGTGAATTATTCCTTTTGTTTTATATTTCTTTAAGGTGTTAATTAAATCACCTGTTGCTTCTCTATTATGGATAATTACTGGTTTGTTTGTTTTAGTTGATAATTCTAAAAACTTTTCTAGCAGTTTTATTTGGTCTTCTTTATTTTCTTTATTATGATAGTAGTCAAGTCCTATTTCACCAATTGCAATTATTTTAGGATTATTTAGATTTTTTTCGATAAAAGCTAGTGAATATTCAGTTAGTTCATTGATGTTATCTGGATGAAAGCCAAGTGCTCCATAAACATTTTCATATTTGCTTACTAGTTCGAGAATTTCTTTATTTGTTTTATCATTATATCCATTTATAATTATTCTTTTAATATTATTTTGCTTTAGATTTTCAAGTATTTCTTGATAGTTTGGAACATCTGTTGGGAGAATATGAGTGTGACTATCTGTTAGTTTTATCATTTTCAATCCTTTGAAATAATACTACTGGTGTACCAACTTTTTTACTATCGTACTTCCCGAATGTTTTGATTGTGTCAATTGTTGTTTTATCTGTATTAATTTGTTTGAAAATTGATTCTGCTGTTTCTGGTAAAAAGGCTTGTAATAGTACAGCACCTATTCTAATACTTTCTATTAGATTGTATAGAACAGTCTTTAATCTTGCTTGTTTTTCAGGTTCTTTTGCTAGAATCCAAGGTGTTGTTTCGTCAATATATTTATTGCATCTTCTAAAGATATTAAATAATTCATCTAAAGCGTCTGCTATTTTGAATTCGTCCATTTTGCTATTTATAATTGCAATGCTGTTTGAGATTGTACTTTTTAAGTCGTCATCTATATCTTCAGTGATATTTGTGTTTTCAACTTCTCCGTCAAAATATTTGTTGATCATGCCAATTGTGCGATTAACAAGGTTTCCTAGAACGTTTGCTAAGTCACTATTTATTGAGTTTTCTAGTAATTCAATTGTGAAGTTACCATCACTTGCAAAAGGTATTTCGTGAAGTAAATAATATCTTACGGCATCTACTCCATACTTTTCTACTAAATCGTCGGCATATACGATATTACCTTTACTTTTACTCATTTTATCGGATGCAAATAGTAACCATGGGTGTCCAAAGATATGTTTTGGCATTTCTAATCCAAGACAGTGAAGCATAATAGGCCAGTAAATTGTGTGAAATCTTAAAATGTCTTTTCCTATTAAATGCACATTTGCAGGCCAGTATTTTTTGAAGTTCTTACTTGATTCTCCGTCTGGATTATATCCTAGGAACGTTATGTAATTAGATAAAGCATCGATCCATACATAGATAACGTGATTTTCGTCAAATGTTACTGGAATTCCCCATTTAAAACTTGTCCTTGATACACATAGGTCTTGAAGTCCTGGCTTAATAAAGTTATTGATGATTTCATTTTTTCTTGCTTCTGGCATGATAAAATCTGGGTGTTCATTTATATAGTCTTCAAGCCATTTTGAATATTTACTCATCTTAAAGAAGTAGGCTTCTTCGTTTTTTTCGTGTACTTCTCTTCCACAATCTGGGCATTTGCCGTCTACTAGTTGTGAAGATGTCCAGAATGATTCACAAGGTGTGCAGTAAAGTCCTTTGTACTCTCCTTTATAAATATCGCCATTATCATAGAATTTTTTAAATATTTTTTGAACAATTTCTTCATGCTCTTTATTTGTTGTTCTTACAAATTTGTCGTAGCTTGTGTTTACTATATCCCAAATATCTTTTATTTGACAGGCAATGTTATCTACATATTCTTGTGGGGTCATGTTTGCTTCTAAAGCTTTTCCTTCAATTTTTTCTCCATGCTCATCTGTACCAGTTTGAAAATATACATCATAGCCTTGTAGTCTTTTGAAACGGGCAATAGCATCTGCTAAAACAATTTCATAGGTGTTTCCTAAATGTGGTTTTGCTGATGTGTAAGCAATTGCTGTTGAAATATAATATTTTTCCATTTTTCTTCCTCTTTTCTTTTTGTAAACAAATAAAAAATCACAAATTAAGGACGAAGTTTTCCGCGGTACCACCTTAATTCATGATTTTGTCATGCTCTTATATCTTTAACGCGATTAACGTTTAAACTCTGGAGCCATGTTCATAATTAAAAATCTAATTCTTTTTCACCTGCCAAGAACTCTCTGTTAGTTTTCAATTACTACTCTTTCCTTCTTTGTTTATTAATGTTAATCTATCATATTATTTACAGAAAATCAACTGCTTGTTATGGAAGTTTCAATAATTTTTGATATTAATTTACAGAGTTTTTTTGTGTCTTGCTGATTTTCAGATTCAGAATATATTGATAATGTGCCAATTATTGTTGAGTTAAAAAGGATGTTTTCGCCAATTGTTTCCTTGGTTCCATTAACATTTCCAACTTCTATAATTGTTTTATTATTATCGGTTAATTTAATTGGAATTTTGTATATTTCATAGAATGCGTTTATTATTCCATTTATTAAAGCTTGATAGTTGTTAATATATGAGTATTTTTGAATTTCTATTTTGTTATCTGTTAGTTTTAAAAGAATATTTTCATTTTCTGATAATTTTAATTTTCCACGCAGTTCTTTAGGAATAACAATTCTTCCTAGATCATCTATTTTTCTTATAAAAGTAATTCCGTTCATATCATCACTATTTTATTTTGATACGTTTATTTATTTTTATTCTATGTCATTTATAATTTCTTGTAGAAGTTCTGTTATATAATATATGTAATGCTTAGGTTGATTGATTATCGGTAGTGATATGATAATTTTTTTAAATTGATATCTAATTTTAAATTTTGGATTAATGTTGTACATTTTTAAGAAAAGTTTTTCGCCGTTAATTTTGTTTGAGAATTTTTCTGGAATTTGAATCTCTATCTGATTTTTTGTTTGAATTACATGATTAATTTCTAATTTGTTTGCTAGTTTTTCAAACCACTCTTCGTACATATATATAAGCATGTCCTCGTCTATTTTGCCAAATCTGTCTTCAAGTTCTGATTTTACTTTTTCTAGAGTTTCTTTATTGTCTATTGTGTTTATTAATTTATGTATTTCGATTCTTACACTTTCTTCAGTTACATAGTCAGTTTTAATATGTGTATCTACGTCAAGTAGTGATGATCTATCATCATCTTCATCTTCTGTTTTGATTCCTTTTAGTTCGTTTATTGCTTCTTCTAAAAGTTTTGTGTATAAGTCTATACCGACACTATCAATAAAACCTGCTTGTTCGCCACCTAATAAGTCACCTGCGCCTCTTATTGCAAGGTCTCTCATGGCTATTTTATATCCACTACCTAATTCAGTAAATTCTTTTATTGCTTTAAGTCTCTTCACTGCAGTATCTGATAAAGTTTTTCCTGGGGTATATGTTAGGTAAGCATACGCTATTTTATTACTTCGACCGACACGACCTCTTAACTGATATAACTGACTTAGTCCATAGTTTTGGGCGTCCGATATTATTAATGTGTTTACATTTGGTATATCTATACCTGTTTCAATTATAGTGGTGCACACAAGAATATCGTATTTATATTCAATAAAATCTTCAATTATTTTTTCTAATTCTGTTTTAGACATTTGACCGTGTGCATAGCAAACTCGTGCTTCTGGCACCAATTTTGATATATGGGCGGCTTCATTTTCAATACCTTTAACATTGTTGTATAAGTAAAATATTTGGCCGTTACGAGATAGTTCTTTATATATAGCCTCTTTAGTTAGCATATCATTTTTTTCAACTACGTAAGTTTGAACTGGATATCTGTCAGAAGGCGCTGTGTCTAGTACAGATAAGTCTTTTAAGCCGGACATTGCCATTTTTAGTGTTCTTGGGATTGGTGTTGCAGAAAGTGTTAATATATTTACATTTTTTTTCAATTCTTTGATTTTTTCTTTTTGTGATACACCAAATCTTTGCTCTTCGTCGATTACTAATAGGCCTAGTGATTTATACTCAATTTTTTCATTAAATAGCTTATGAGTTCCAAATACTAAATCAATTTTACCTTCTTTTAATCCCTCTAATATTTTATTAAATTCCTTTGTTGTAGTAAAACGATTAGCAATTGCTATGCTTATTGGAATTTGTTTAAATCTTTCTAAGGCACTATCATATTGTTGTTTTGATAATATTGTTGTTGGACATAAGTAGGCCACTTGATAGCCGTTCAAGATCGTATTAAAGATTGCTCTAAATGCTACTTCTGTTTTACCAAAGCCTACGTCTCCGCATAGTAAACGATCCATTGGAATCGACTTTTTTAGGTCTAGTAAGATATCTTCTGAACATTTTATTTGGTCTTTTGTTGGGGTGTATTTGAATTCACTAGCAAATACTTCTTCTTCAACAAAATGATTATATTTTGGAGATTTTAGAGTCGCTCTTTCTGCATATAATTTTAAAAGTTCTGCTGAAATATCTTTGATTCTCTTTTTAACTGAGTTTTTTGTTTTTATCCATGATGTTGAATTTAGTTTATTTATTTTTGGCGGTGTCCCTTCGGCATCTGAGTATTTATAGATTGTGGTTATTTTTTCGACTGGAATATATACTTTGTCATTTCCAGCATAGTTTAGTAGGATGTAATCTTTTTTAAAGCCGTTTTTTTCAAGAGTAATTATTCCACCATAGATTCCAATTCCATGAACGCTGTGTACGATGTAATCTCCTGGTTTAATATCGCTGAAATCTTTGATTTTACGTCCTATTTTTACGGGATTATGATAATTTTTTGTTTGGCTTATTTTTTCAATATCGTTTTCAGAAATAAAAATATTATCATCAATTATGAATCCTTTATTTAATTTTTCTTTTATTATATGGATATTTTTTGAGTTACTGTTTACTAGAGCTGTTTTTAGAAAATCCAGTATTATTTTATTTGTTATATAAATATAAATGTTGTGATTGTCTTCTTTATTTTTAATAAAATTTATAAGAAGTTCGTAGTTACCATTGAAATTTTCAATATTCTCACTTGCTATATTTAAAACGCCTGGTTTTGAGAATGCATAGAGATTTTTTTCTGTTGTTGCCTTTAGTTCTTCAAGTGTGAACATTAATTTTTCTTTTATATCGTTATTTTCTTTATATTCGAGTATTTGATCTGTTAGAGTTTTATAGCCTTGTAAGATTAATTCTTTATCATAATATATTAAATTTGGTTTATTTAAAAGGTTTAGAATTGAAATATGGTTATCACTAATTAGTTCTTTGTATGGATAGATTTCAGTTGTTTCAATTTCATTTATTGTTCTTTGACTTTCACCATCAAAGTTTTTTATGCTTTCTATTTGATTGCCGAAAAGTTCTATTCTTACTGGGTTATCATAGTTATATGGAAAAATATCTATTATATACCCTCTTAGTGAGTACTCACCGGTTGATGTTACAATTGAAGTTTTTGTGTATCCATATTTATCAATAAGTTCTTCAAATGATTTACGATTAATTTTATCGTTTTTATTAAGAGTGATGTTCATTTTTTGAAGAACAGATTTATTAGGAACAAATTTTAAATAGCCCATTAGGTTTGTTATTACAAGTTTTTTATTTTCGTGTTGAATGGCATTTAGAGTTTCTAATCTTTTTACTTTAAGCTCTGGAGATACAGCAAGTGCCATCGTTGTTAAAAAGTCATCCATTGGAAAAAGAAGAACGTTGTCAATATACGTTCTTAAGTTGTTGTAAATTGTTGTTGCTTCATATAAAGAATTACACAAGACTAATGTGTCATTTTCGTTATTTTCATATTGATATTTTATATATTGTATTTTTAATTCTTCTGATAATCCAGATATGTCTGAATTATTTAAAATATCAGCATATTTTTTAGATATGTCCATAATTTACTCCTAATTGTATTTATTCATTAATTTATCGTTAGTGGCTCCGTCGATAAAGTCATTAATAATATTATTAATAATTTCCTGGCTGTTATTTAGTTTATCTAATTCTGATTTAGAGAATTTGTCTAGTACATAGTTTATTATGTTGTTCTCTGGTTTTGATATACCTACTTTCAATCTTAAGAATTCCTGGGTATGTAAATTTTCAATTATTGATTTAATTCCATTATGACCGCCTGATGAACTATTATATTTTAATTTAATTTTACCAAGCTCTAAGTCTAGATCATCTTGAATAACAAGAATATCATTTTTATTTATTTTGTAGTAATTAACAAAATAACTTACGGCATTCCCAGATAGGTTCATATATGTTTTAGGCTTAATGAATAGAATATTATCTTTATTGGTTTTTAAATTTATGTAATATGCATAACTATTTTCTTTCCAATCAGGATTTTTTATATAATTATCCAGTGCTATAAACCCTATATTATGTCGCGTATTATTATATTCTTTTCCTGGATTGCCCAGTCCGACTATTAATTTCATACTTCCTCCTATTAGATGTTTGTAAATATAGGTGACAGAATTTTGACATCATGTTTGCAATTTTTTTTAGCTTCAATAATTATCATAGAACCATTGCTATGTTCGGTTGGATATATAATTTGTAATCTTTTAATACCAAATTTATATTTTGTTAGAAGGTTGATTAATTCAATCATTCTATCTGTTCTATGAATTATATATAGTTTACCTTTGTCTTTAAGCATTGCATATGATGGTTTTATAATTTCTTCTAATGTTATATATATTTCATGTCTTGCTATAGATTTAATTTCATTTTTGTTTAATAATGACTCTTTTTCCACTTTAAAGTATGGTGGATTGCAGGTAATTATATCAAAATTATTTCCCGGGAAATAATTTTTAAGGTTTTTAAGGTCATCATTTATAATATTCACATTTTTTATATTATTTATTTTAATAGATTCACTTGCTAAATGGTAAATTTCTTTTTGTATTTCAATTCCAGTTATTTCAAAATTATTATTTGATGATAAAATTATAGGAATTGGTGCATTACCAGTACAAAGATCTAATATTTTTTTATCTTTGTAATCTGGTTTTACAAATTTTGCTAGAAGTAATGAATCTAAAGAAAATTTAAAATATTCATCATTTTGATATATTTTAAATCCTGTATCGTATAAATCATTTAGTATTGTACTATTTTTGTTCATCAATTGTAAATTCCTTTACTTCGTTTTCGAAAGTGACTTTATACTTTTTGCTTAAAACATTTATAGATACCACGGTTCCGATTTTGTCATCTATTTTAATTTTACTACCTATTTTAGGCAATTTTTCCTTGTTTTCTTTGTAAGTTTCATCTTCATATGCCAAACAACATAGTAATCTTCCACAACATCCATTTATTTTTGATGGTGTTAAAGCTATATTTTGATTTTTGGCCATGTTGATAGAAATGGTATCCATTTTATTTAGATATTTGGCACAGCATAGTTTTCTTCCACAAATTCCTATTCCACCAATTTTTTTTGCTTTATCTCTTGCTCCCATTTGATGTAGTTCAATTCTAGTTTTATATTTTCCAGCAAGAAACTTAACTAGTTCTCTGAAATCTACTCTTTCATCTGAGACAAAGTTTATATAGAGTTGCTTTCTATCAAATGTAAATTCTGAATCCACTAATTGCATTTTTAAATCTAAACGTGACGCTTCTGCCTTAGCATCTTTTAAAGCCCCTTGGGCATCTTTTAAATTAATTAGGTATTGGTTATAGTCCTTATCTGTTGCCATTCTTACAACTTCTTTTAATGTGTTTTTTACGTCTTTATCTTCTATTGTCGTAATTTTACCGATTTGTTCTCCTCTTTCTGTTATTACAATAACATATTTTCCTATTTCAATCGGAAAATCTTTTGGATCAAAATTATATACCTTGCTGTTTTCTTTAAATATTACTCCACATACTTTCATTTTTACCTCCCTAGCGCTTTAGCAATTTTTGCTAAGACTAATTCAATATTTACAGAACTATTTAACCATAAAATTGCTTTATTAATTTCTAACATTCTGTTGTATTTGTCGTTTAATTGAATATCATCTATTTGATTTATTAGTATTTCTAATGCTTTAGATAATTTTTCTTTTTCCAAATTTTTATATGGCCTTATGTATAACATTATATCATATCTGTTATTATTTATTAGCTTTTTTAAATTATCGGTTATTTCTTGTATTTCTGGATCATCCATATTTGTTTTTTTAGTATTAAATATTTCACATCTACTTCTTATTGTTGGTAAAATTATGTTTATATCTGATGTAAAAAGAATACCTATTATATTTTCGTTTGGTTCTTCTAAAAATTTTAATAATTTGTTGCTTGCTGATAAATTCATTTTTTCTGCTGATTTTATGAAATAAACTTTTAATGTATTGTTAAAAGACATTGTCAAAAATTTGTTTTGAATATTTAAAATTTTATCTTTATCTATAATATTATTTTCTGGCTCTATTACTGCTATATCTGTATTATTTTCTATTTTCAATTTTGCTACAAGATTTTCGTGTTTTAGTAAATTATATATTTTGTTTAATAATTCTTCTTGATTATTTGTTTCAACCAAAAAAGCATGAGATAGTTTTTTCTCACGTACGCATAATTCTAAATACTCTATAAAATCTTGTTTCATATTGTTCCTCTATATGAAGAAGAAAAAACTTATTGCCAGTGCTATAAGCCCTGGAAAGCCTAACATAATAATAACTAATATATTAAAGTAATTGATTGGAATTAAAATATTAAATCCTTGCATTATTAAATCGAAACCATATATTAATAAAATTGAAAATACTATTTTTTTTACAAATCTAGTTATCATTTTTTCACCAATAATATATATGTATAAAGTTATATAGTTATGCTATAAGTTTCGTCGGTCTTCAAATGCTCTTTCTAATGTCAAGGCGTCTAGATAATCTATTTCTGTACCAACAGGTATTCCATAAGAAAGTCTAGATATTTCAACATTTTTATTTTTTAATAATTTATTTATATATTGCAAAGTTGTTTCACCTTCAATGGTTGGTTTTAAAGCTATAATTAATTCGATTTTTTCTTTTGAATTATTACATCTTTTAATTAGATTATCAATATTTATATCATCTGGACCTATTCCATCTATTGGTGAAATCAAGCCATCTAGTACATGATATACGCCATGATATTTACCCATTTTTTCAAACATGAATACACTTTTATAATCTTCTACCACACATATGCTATTTTTATTTCGTACAGGATTATCACATATGTTGCATATTTCCTGATCAGTTATAAATCCACATACTGGACAAGGGTGCAATTTATTTTTTGCAATAATTAATGATGAAGCGAATCCTTGTATTTCACTTTCTTCTTTATTTAAAATGGATAATGCCATTCTTTCTGCAGATTTATCTCCTATTCCTGGAAGTATTTTAAAATTTTCAATTAGTTCTTCTAAAACCTTAGGATAAATCATTATAGTAACCCGTTTAGTCCATTAGCGTAAGCACCAAGTTTTTGTTCTTTGTCTTTATCTATTTTAGTTACAGTTTCATTAATGGCAACCATAATCATATCTTCTAATGTTTCTAGATCTTCTTGGTCTTTTACGATGGCTTTATTAATATTTATTTTATGAATTTTTTTGCTACCATACATTTCTACACTTAAAAATTCATTTTGTGTACTATATATGGTTGAATTGATTTCACTTTGTTTTTTTTGGATATCTTTTTGAATTTTTTGGGCTTGTGCCATCAAATTTTGCATGTTCATTATTGTTCACCTTTTTCTCTCTATTTTATTTCTATTAAATCTTTACCAAAAATTTCAAATGCACTATTGCTTTTTTCATCTGTAGCAATTTCTTTAGTTGCTATTTCTGATAAATTCTCTTCCATATAAACATATTTTTTATTTTTATTCTTGATATATTCTTCTTTAGCTTTAGTGCATTCTTGCTTTAATAAGCAAATTATTTTGTATTGTTTGTTAAACTTCGTGTTGTATTCTTCTTCAATAGTTTCAAGATTTGAATTAAATAAATATACTGCTGTCTCTGTATTTATTGAAAGCACTGCAATATTATCTGAAACTATTTCTACTTCTGCGTCTTCAATTTTTGAATATAAATCGCTGTTTTTATATTTAATATCTTTTTTTAATTCGTTCCAGTTTATGGAAAATGATTCTTTATTAATTTTACTAGCAGTTATAAATACATTATTTGTTCTTATTTTTTTTAATTTATTTATTTCTTCGTCACTATGTGAAGGCATTACTGTCTGGTTTAAATGCTTTGTAATTTCTTTTAGTTGTTCTTTATTATTTGAAATTTCTGTAATAGTGTCTATTTTAAAATCATTTTCGTTGTTTATTTCCTTAGAAATTATTTCCCGGGAAATAATTTTATCTGAATTTTTAATTGATTCTACCCTGTTTTGTGTCTTTATTTTACTTAATATCACAATTTTTATTAAAGTAAGAGCATCTTTTTTTAGGTAACAGTTTGATATTTCAAATGCAAGTTCTTTAATCGTTTGTTGGTCATTAAATACTGATGACTTGTTTTGAAGTATTTTTATTTCTTCATTATATAGATAATTTAATATTTTTGAAATTAGCAAATTTATTTCTAGGCCTTGATTAGCTATGTCATCAAAAATATTTTGCAAATTTTCTAAATTATCCTCTTTGGCTGATAAAAATATTTCTTCTATTGTTGAATCACCTATGATTCCAAAGCAATTTTGAATTAGTTCTGTTGTTATTTTTTTATTTTCTTTTGATAATTGATCTAGGTATCCTAAGGCATCTCGCATTCCACCATCTGCTAAATCTGCGATGTATTCTGCAGCGGACTTTTCAATATCAATATTTTCTTCTTTTGCAATTGATTGGATTCTATCACAAATTATGTTTTTTGGTATTTTTCTAAAAGTAAATCTTTGACATCTAGATAATACCGTTATTGGCACCTTTTGAATTTCAGTAGTTGCTAAAATGAAAATAACATGCTTTGGTGGCTCTTCTAAAGTTTTTAGAAAGGCATTCCATGCACTTTGTGATAGCATGTGGACTTCATCAATTATATATATTTTATATTTAGAATTTGAAGGAAGAATTTTTACGTTATCACGAAGTTCTCTTATTTCTTCTACACCATTATTTGATGCTGCATCGATTTCAATTATATCCGGATTCTCATTAAAATTTTTACATGAGTTGCATTCACCACATGCAATTCCGTCTTTAGCATTTTCACAGTTAATTGCTTTTGCAAATAGCTTTGCTGTTGAGGTTTTTCCGGTTCCTCTTGGACCATTAAAGCAGTACGCATGTGCTAGTTTATTGTTTATTATAGAATCTTTAAGTATTTCTTTTATTGAATCTTGACCATATAAATCATTAAAGTTTTGTGGTCTATATTTTCTGTAAAGTACTTTATATGCCATTTAAACCTCCTATATTTATTATATCATTTTACGCTTATTTTTCCAGAATTTATTGATAATTTCTTGATATTTACCTTCTTTTTCGCTCATGTCTTTTAATTTATTAAATATGGTTTTGTTATATTGATTTTTTTCTGGTAATCTTGGTAATAAATAGTACACATTTTGTATTCTACTCTCCTTTATTACTGACTTGCACATGTCACATGGTTCAATGGTTACATATAGCGTACAATTGTTCAATCTCCAACTTTTAAGTTTTTTATTTGCTTTGGTGATTGCTAATATTTCCGCGTGATTAATTGTCTGTTGTTTAATGTTTCTAGTATTATAGGCTTTTGAAATTATTTTGCCGTTTTCATCTATTATTAAAGCTGCAATTGGAACTTCACTTTTCTTCAATGATTTTTTGCTTAAATTTATTAATTCATTAATGTATTTTTCTTCCATAATTTTTCCTTAAAAAAAGTGCACATATTCAGAGGCAAATGTGGCTGCTTTCTTCCGAATCTGACCAGTTTATTGCATAAATATTGCACAAATAAATGTTATCATACTTATAACATTGTTGCAACTTATAGTGCTAATTTAACAATGTTTCACGTGAAACATTGTTGATAAGTATCACTTATTGATTTTTTTATTTTTCTAGATATTAATGTCATTATCCTTTGTTTAAAGGTTTCACGTGAAACTATGTTAATATCTTTTCTTTAATGTAATACATTTTATATACTATATTATTTATTATTGTTAATTTCTTTGATGTTTCACGTGAAACATTTGATTGTTGATATCTTAGAAGATTTTAATTATCTTTGATAATTTTATATAAATTTTTAACGTCTTCGTTTAAAAGGTTTCACGTGAAACTATGTTAATTAATCTTATTTTTATAACAAAAAAGACTAATTATGCTTATTTGTTAATTAATGGAATATCCAACATATTATATTTTTTTAATGTTTCACGTGAAACCTTGTGGAAAAGTACTCCCTCTTTACTTTTTATGTTTCACGTGAAACATAAAAAAACGAATAGCTAAACTATTCGTTTTTTTCAATAATTTCTTCTTCTGACTCTTTTTCTTTCTGAACAAGACTTACTGATGATACTTTTTGCCCAGATTTTAGATTAATTAGCCTTGTACCTTGAGTAACTCTACCTAATTGTGATACTTGTTCTAATGGTAATCTAATGATTATTCCTTGATTTGTAATAATCATGATGTCTGAATCATCAATAACCTTTTTAATACTTGCTATATTTCCGTTCTTTTCTGTGATATTTAGGGCTTTTACGCCTTTACTTCCTCGTTTTGTCTTTCTATATTCAGAAATTAATGTTTTTTTACCATAACCATTTTCAGTTACTATTACTATGTTATCATCGTCATTCACATTTTCGATGCTTACGCACTTAGCGCTTCCTAGGTTGATGCCTTTAACACCTGATGCTGTTCTTCCCATAACTCTGATTTCATTTTCATCAAATACATTCATTCTACCTTCAGAAGAAGCTAATAAGATATTGGATTCACCATTTGTTTTTTTAACACCTATTAATTCATCATTCTCTTTAAGTTTTATACAAATTTTTCCGGTTGCTCTAATATTTTCGAATTCTTCTAGGTTTGTACGTTTGATTAAGCCTTGTTTTGTAGCTAAAATTAAGTATTTTTCTTGGTTTTCCACATTTAATTTTATAATACTACTTATTTTTTCATCTTTTTCCACAGGCAATACGTTAACTATTGGTAGTCCTTTTGATTGTCTACTAAATTCAGGTATTTCATATCCTTTTAATCTATACACTTTTCCTTTATTGGTAAATATCATTATATAGTCATGAGTTGATAGATTTAATAAGTATTCCACAAAATCTTCATCATTGGTTGACATTCCCTTTACACCTACACCACCACGATTTTGAATTTTATATGTGTCTGACGTACATCTCTTAATATAACCATTCTTTGTTACTGTTACAATGATGTTTTCCTCAGGAATTAATGATTCATCTTCAATATAGTCTATAGCTGTCATATCAATAGATGTTTTTCTTTCATCACCATATTTATTCTTGATTTCGGTTAATTCATCTTTAATAATTTGTAGCACTTTTGCTTCGCTTTCTAAAATTGATTTTAATTCAGCAATTAATTTATGTAATTCGTTAAGATCTGCTTCTATTTTGTCTCTTTCTAAGCCTGTTAATCTACGTAATTTCATCTCTAAAATTGCTTCTGATTGAATTAATGTTAATCCAAAGCGTTTCATTAATGCTTCTTTTGCTACATCATCGCTTTTTGACTCTTTAATAGTTTTTATTACGGCATCTATATTGTCTAATGCGATCTTTAAGCCTTCTAATATATGTACTTGTTTTTCGGCCTTATCTAAGTCAAATTTGGTTCTTCTTACGATAATTTCTTTTTGATAATTAATATATTTTTCAATTATTTCTTTTAGTCCAAGAGTTTTTGGCACACCGTTATCCAACATTAAGAAGCTTATTCCATAATTTGTTTGAAATTGTGTATGTTTAAATAGCTTATTTAGAACAACTTGAGCATTAGCGTCTTTCTTTAAAGTTATTGTTATTTTAATACCTTCTTTTAGGTCTGTATGATAATCAGCAATACCTTCTATTGTCTTATTATGGACTAATTCAGCAACTTTATTTTTAAGTTCTGAAGTGTTAACTCCGTATGGAACTTCATCTACAATAATATAGTGTTTACCATTTTTTTCTTCTATTTGGGCTTTACTTCTAATGGTAATAGTGCCTTTTCCTGTTTCATATGCTTGTTTAATACCACTATTACCTAGTATTATGCCACCTGTAGGAAAATCCGGACCCTTAATATGATTCATTAGCCCTATAACATCGATATCTGGGTTATCTATATATGCAATGCATCCATCTATTACTTCACCTAGGTTGTGAGGGGGAATATTTGTGGCCATACCTACTGCAATACCCATTGTTCCATTTACTAGGATATTTGGGAATCTTGATGGTAAAACTGTTGGTTCTTTTTCGCTTTCATCAAAGTTTGGTGTGAAATTAACTGTATCTTTCTTGATATCTCTTAATAATTCTAAAGATATTTTTGATAGTCTTGATTCGGTGTAACGCATTGCTGCTGCACCATAACCTTCGATATTACCAAAGTTTCCGTGTCCATCAACAAGCATATATCTGTAGCTGAAATCTTGAGCCATTCTTACCATTGCTTCATATATACTTGAGTCTCCATGTGGATGGTATTTTCCCATTACATCTCCGACAATTCTTGCACTCTTTTTATGCGGTTTATCTGGAGTGTAACCTGATTCATACATTGAGTAAAGAATTCTTCTATGAACTGGTTTTAAACCATCTCTTAAGTCTGGAAGCGCACGTGATACTATGACGCTCATTGAGTATTCTAAGAAGGATGTTTTTACTTCATTTACTATGTTATTTTCTTCTAATCTGTCTCTACTATGATCCATTTTTTACCTCCTAAATATCTAGATTTTCTACAAATGTAGCATTATCTTCTATAAATTTACGGCGTGGTTCTACCTCTTCACCCATTAGTCTAGTGAATATTTCGTCTGCTTGCATTAGGTCATCAACTGTAATTTTTCTAAGAACTCTTGTGTTAATATCCATTGTTGTTTCATTAAGTTCTTCGGCATCCATTTCACCTAAACCTTTCATACGCATAACATCTGGTTTAGTAGTTGCTGGAAGTGATGCAAGATATTCTGCTTTTTCGTCTTCATTTAGTACATATTTAATCGTTTTTCCGTGCTTAATACAGAATAATGGTGGCTGGGCAGCATATACATGTCCGGCTTCAACAATTGGTCTAAAAAAGCGATAAAATAGTGTTAAAAGTAGTACTCTGATGTGTGACCCATCGACATCGGCATCGGTCATTATTATTATTTTGTGATATCTTAATTTATTTAAGTCGAATTCTTGACCAATTCCTGTACCAAATGCGGTAATAATTGTTCTTATTTCTTCGTTTCCTAATGCTCTATCTAATCTTGCTTTTTCAACATTTAAGATTTTACCTCTAAGTGGAAGGATTGCTTGGGTCATTGAGTTACGGCCTTTGATTGCACTACCACCGGCACTATCTCCCTCGACTAAGAATATTTCACAAACTGTAGGGTCTTTTTCTTTACAATCTACTAGTTTTCCACCGAAGTTAACTACGTCTAAGTCACTTTTTCTTCTAGTAAGTTCTCTAGCTCTTTTTGCTGCTACTCTAGCTCTTGCGGCTGTCATACATTTATCCATTATAAGTTTTGCTTCATCTGGATTTTCTAGTAAATATCTTTCAAAGCCTTCTGAGAAGACGTCATCAGCTATTTTTCTTACTTCAGCGTTTCCTAGTTTTGTTTTTGTTTGTCCTTCAAATTGTGGATCCGGGTGCTTACAAGAAATAATCATTGTTAGACCTTCTCTTACATCTTCTCCTGATAGTGGATCGTCGTTATCTTTTAGATATTTGTTCTTTTTGGCGTAGTTGTTAATGATTCTTGTTAATGCTCTTTTTACTCCATCTTCGTGTGTTCCACCTTCGTATGTATTAATATTATTTGTAAATGAGTAAACTGCTGAGTTGTAAGTTTCGTTATATTGTAGTGCTACTTCAATTGAAATGTTATCTTCCTGGCCGTTAACATAGATTATTTGGCTATTTAGAGATGTTTTATTTTCGTTTAACATCTTAACATACTCAATTATACCACCCGTGTATAAAAACTCTTCTTTATGCTCAATATCACGTAAATCAGATAGGATTATTCTTAGACCTTTGTTTAGGAATGCTAATTCTCTAAGTCTGGTTTTTAATGTATTGTAGTCATATATGGTTGTTTCAGTGAATATTTCTGGGTCTGCTTTAAATCTTACAGTTGTTCCTGTTCTGTCTTTAGAACATGTATCTATAATTTTTAGTGGTCCAGTTGAATGTCCACCATTTTCAAATCTTTGAAAGTAAACATTGCCTTCATGATATACTCTTACTTCTAGCCATTCAGATAAAGCATTTACTACACTGGCACCTACTCCGTGAAGTCCACCAGATACTTTATATCCATGACCACCAAATTTACCACCAGCGTGTAGTACGGTAAAGATTGTTTCAATTGTTGATAAACCGGTTTTACTGTTTGTTCCAGTTGGAATTCCACGACCATCATCTCTTACTTCAATTACGTTTCCTTTATCTACTATTACTTCAATGTCGTCACAGTAACCAGCGAGTGATTCATCTACGGCGTTGTCAACTATTTCCCATACAAGATGATGTAAGCCTTTTACACTTGTTGTACCGATATACATACCTGGTCTTTTTCTTACGGCTTCAAGACCTTCTAAAACCTGGATATCGCTGTCATTATAAGTATTTTCATTCATATTTTGTCACCTTTATCTTTCCTTTACTTATTTTATAAACATTACAATTATTTAATATAGACCTGCTAACTTTGTGTATGTCTGTTGTTGTAATGAATATTTGAATGTCTTTATCTAAATATTGTAAAATGTTGTTAATTTTGGTTTTGTCTAGCTCACTAAATAAATCATCTAGTAATAATATTGGCTCTTTCTTTAGATAAACTTTGCAATATTCAATTTCTGACAGTTTCATAGCGATTATTGCATTTTTGGTTTCGCCTTCTGAAAGGTAGTCTTTGATATTTTTATTATTAAATTCGAAAACATAGTCATCTAAGTGAATGCCGTGATTTGTTTTGCCATAATTTAAATCTTTTTGAAATGATTTATCATACAAATTTTGCAATTCACTAGTTTCGAGATTTTTAATATTTGAAATATACTTTAATTTTAATAGAGTTTTACCAGTTATTTTTTCAAAATAATATGGTAAGTATGTGTTTATTTGCTCTATAAATTTTGCTCTTTTTTGACTTATTTGAATATTTAGATCTATCAGTTTATTTGTGAGAATGTCTAAATAACTTTTAGGAATCATGCTATTTGTCATCATTGATTTTAAATATGTGTTTCTTTGTTTTAGAACTCTATTATATAGACTTAATAATTTTAAATATTCGTTATCAAATGAAGACAACTCCATGTTAATTAGTTTGCGATGAATACCAGGATTATCTTTTACTAGTTTCATATCTTCTGTGCTAAACAAAATTGTATTAATTTTTGATATATAGTCCCCTATTTTACTTATTTGAGTGCCATCTATGGTGATTCTTTTATTTTCTTTATTAATGACTATTTTATAAGTATTTGTTATTCTATCTTTTATTTTTGCTTCGATTACAGCATAGTCACAGTCATCTTTGATTAAGGCTGTATCTGTGTTTGTTCTAAATGATTTTGTAAGTGATAGATAAAAGATTGATTCTATGATGTTTGTTTTACCACTTCCGTTATTACCAATTATTATGTTTTTTGATTTAGAAAAATCTAATTCTAATTTTGGATAATTTCTAAAATTTGTAAGTTTTAATTTAGTGATTTTCATTTTTAACCCTCTTTTAGAACAAATTTTTAACAAAATAGGTTTATGCGTACTCCTATATACAGTTATTATTATATCATAATTTAATGGGTTATAAAATAAAAAAAGGCTTTATTTGCCTCTTTTTTTAAACTTTTTTTCTAATAATAGTGATTTACTTAATTGATTATTCATAATGTTGTAAGATATATCAAATTTTAAAGTTTCTTTGTTATAAAATTCAACTAAACATCGGTCTTTTTTCTTATAGATATTACTAATATTACCTGCATTAATCCAAGAACATTCTTTTAGCCTTGGTGAGCACGTGGGAAAAAATATAATATTCTCTTCTTCTTTAACAATAATTGGTGCTTTATAAGAGATGCCAGTTAATGATTCTGTTCCTTTAGCTCTTCCTTCAATGGTGCTTCCATTATAACGACAACTTTCATCCATTAGTTTATTTACTTTTTGGTTAACTATATAATATTTGTGTTTTTCAAAAACTAATGATTTGTTTTTACCGTATGGCATTAGTGCAAGTGTGTTTTTATTAATATTGTAATCTTTCATGTACTTCACCCCCTTGCTTTTAGTTATAGCACAGGTGGTTTGTCGAAATTTGTCGAAAAATGTCGAATTATGCACAAAAAAATAAAAAGTGAGATTTTTTCCCACTTTTAGTACGTTTTAATTGGTAGTATTAATTGGATTAGTGATTCATCTTTAACTGATTTAAGTACTATTGGCTTAGAATCTGAGTTTAAGAATATTAGTAATTCTTCCTCTTCAAATGTTCTTAGGGCTTCTAACATATATTTTGAACTAAATGAAATAGATATGTCTTCTGATGTGTTTTTGTCTACTTCTACGCTTTCTTCGGATTTTCCTATTTCACTGGCGTATGAAGAAACGATTAGTTCATTATTTCTTGTTTCCATTTTTACAATGTTTTTTTCTTTACTTTGAGTAAGAAGTGCTGCTCTATCTATAGCACTGAAGTATTTATCTAAAGATGTTGTTAAAATAATGCTAAATTCATTTGGTATTAAGTTAGAAGTATTTGGATAAGTTCCATTTAATAAGCTTGATTGAAATAAATATCCATTATATTTAAATAAAATTTTGTTACTAAATGTATGTATTTCCACATTTTCGTTTGTAGTTAATAATTTATCAAATTCATTAATGTTCTTACCAGGAATTACTATGTTGCATGAATCATATTCTTTATCTAAGATTATAGTTTTTTTAGCTAGACGATAAGAATCAGTAGCAATACATTCTAGTACATTACCAGTTATTTTGAAGTTTAAACCTGTAAGTAATGGTCTTGATTCCTGTGTTGAGATTGCAAATATTGTTTGGGAAATAATCTTTTTTAGTACATCGCTTTCTATAATGATAGGATTTTTTGTTTCTTCTAGATTTATTTGTGGATAATCTTCTATGTTTAAACAATTTAAATTATACATAGTGTTTTCTGTACTGATTATTACTTTTAGGTCTTCTAGTACTTCAATATTAATATCTGTATTAGGCATTTTTCTGATGATGTCTAGTAAGTATTTACTTTGAATTACTGTTTTTCCAGTTTCTGTGATGCTTTTAATGTTTTCTTTAGGAATAAAGTTTTTAATAACTAAATCACTATCACTTGCAGTAAGGTATAGTCCTTCTTCTGTTAGTTCAAATAATACTCCGTTTAATATTGGAATTATATTTCTTGGTGAGATAGCTCTCATTACGTTACTTAAACTTTCTAAAATAATATTTTTTTCAATCAATAATTTCATTTTTATTCCTTCTTTCTTTTTTTTATTATTATTGCTGTTGAAAATGTTAATAAGTCTTTTTTTCTCCACAATTATGGGAAAAATTTGATGTGTATTGTTTGTGCAAAACTTTTTTAATTAACAATTTTGTTTTTTATATCCTCTATTACTTGTCTTATGTTGTTTTCATCATTTTGAATTTCATTATTTATTTTATCATATGAGTGTAAAACTGTCGAATGATCACGATTACCAAATTCTAGTCCTATTTTTATGATTGTTTCAGATGTTGTCATTCGGCATAGGTACATAGCAATTTGTCTTGGATAATTTATGTTTGATGTTCTTTTTTTACTTTTAAGGTCTTCAATTGTTATGTGATAGTAATCAGCGACGGCTTTTTGAATTTTTTGAATGTCATTAGTTATATATATTGATTTACCAATGTAATCTTTAAGAGCATCTACGGCAAATTCAAGGTTAATTTCTTTAGGTCCCATCATTGCTGCATATGCATATAGTCTTGTAATGGCGCCTTCTAAGTGTCTTACATCGTTTTCACAGTTTGTTGCAATGTACTCTATTACTTCATTTGGAACCATTTTAGCAACTTCATGTCCAGTCATTTTATCTTTAAGAATTTTACATCTGAGTTCAAAATCTGGTGGTTCTATGTTAGCTGTTAGCCCCCATCTAAACCTTGTTAGTAATCTTTCTTCAAGAAGTTTTAAATCGTCTGGTGATCGGTCTGAACTAATAATGATTTGTTTATTTGAGTCATAGAGATTTGTAAATGTATGGAAGAATTCTTGCTGAGTTTTAGCTGCTCCACCAAGGAACTGGATGTCATCTATCATTAAGATATCTATGTTTCGGTATTTTTCTTTAAATTGACTTACTATATCGTAGTTATTTTCGTCTTTTTTATTAATACCTATAAAGTCTGATATGAATTCTTCACTTGTAACGTATAGAACTTTTTTATTGGATTTTTGTACTATGTAGTTACCTATTGCATGCATTAAATGGGTTTTTCCTAGCCCACTTTTGCCGTATATAAATAATGGGTTATAGATTTTTCCGGGTTGTTCTGCTACTGCTAGAGCTGCTAGTTGAGCAAATCTATTACTATCCCCTATTACAAAATTTTCAAATGTATATTCTGGTTTTAAGTTAGAGTTCAAATTTTTATTTTCTGGTTCTTCTACTTCATCTAATTCAAGCACTTCTAATGGTTTTATTTCTTCTGCTGATAAAAATTCAATGTCATATGATGTTCCAGTTACTGTACTTACTATTTCTTCAATTAAATCATAATATGTTTGATTAAGAATTTTTTTATGAAATTCCATCGGAACTTCTATTTGCATAGTATTATTTTTAATACCGATTAATTTAGTTTCTTTGAACCAGGTATCGTAAGATAATGGATTAAGTTTGCTGTGTATTACTTCTAGAATATCATCCCAATTTACATTATTTTTCATTACCTCACCCCGGTCCTTCGCTTTTTGATAGTTCTATTTTAAATCAAGTCTGTGGAAAAATAAAGAGTGAAAATGAAAAAAATTAAATTCGACAATTTTTTCAACATTTTATCAACAAGCAATCCTTTTATTTATATAGTCCAGAGTGAGTTTTCAACAATATCCACAAATTGCAATTAACATAAAAATAAAATATAAACATTTTCCACTTTTTGATAATTTAAAAATTAAAAATTTATACTTTTTGAAGTTTGAAAAATTTTCTTATTTAGAAATTTTTTTATTCGGAAATTTTTTAATAAATTAAGGTTAAACTTTTTATTGACTTGCAGCCTTTAATATAATATAATAAAAACGCTAAATTTGATGTGGAGGTGCAATTTTTTATGAAGAGAACTTTTCAACCTAATAATCGTAAAATGAAGAAAAAGTTTGGTTTTTTTGCAAGAAAAGCTAGTAATATTTTAAATAGACGTAGAGCAAAAGGACGCAAAGTTTTATGTAAGTAAGCCACTTAGAGTGGTTTTTATTCTATATGGGTGAGTTATGAAAGAAGAAATTAGAATAAAGAATAAGTTAGAGTTCGATGATTTTTTTAAGAATTCTAAAGGGATAAGTAATAATTATTTTGTTTTATATAAAAAGGAAAAGAAAATTGATAATGTAAGAGTAGGGATTGCTATTGGTACTAAATTTGGAAAAGCATATAAAAGAAATCTTTATAAGAGAAGATTGCGTAATATTATAAGATATAATTATGATAAATTTAATCAAAACTATGATTATGTGCTTTTAATTAGGAAAAGTTGTGATACAATAGACTATAGAGAAATGGAAGAATGTTTCTTAAATTTAATTAAAAAGGTGAAATAATGAAGAAGAAGATGATATTGTTATGTGCAATGATTATGTTACTTGGTGGTTGTACAAAATATATTGCAGATGATAACAAAAAACGTGTTGTGTATGAAGTCACTGGACAGAGCTTACCATCAAATATTTTATGTAAGCCTAGTGATGATGATTTAGCTAGTATTTATGAAAAATATAAAGATAATTTAGAAGTTAATTTAGATAATTTACCTAAGTGTGAAGATATTAAAATTTATGATAGTAAGAATTATAATGGATTATGGGTTCAATTATTTGTTATGCCTCTTGCTTGGGTAATTGTAAAAATTGGTACACTTGTTAAAAGTTATGGTGTATCAGTAATGATTGTTGGATTACTTATTAGATTAATTTTGATGCCATTTTCAATTAAAGCTACTAAACAAAGTCAAAATATGCAAAAGGCTCAAAAGGATTTAAATAGACTGGAAGAGAAGTATAAGAATAGGACTGATAATGAAGCGATGATGCAAAAGAGTCAGGAGATGCTTGCTATTTATAAAAAATATAATATTAGTCCAGTTGGTAGTTGTTTAATGAGTTTTATACAGCTTCCTATATTCTTTGCATTTTTAGAAGCTATTAATAGAATTCCAGCAATATTTGAGGAGTACCTAGGAGCATTCCAATTAGGTACAACACCTTTAGTTGCTTTAAAGAGTGGTAACTATTATTATATTATTTTGATTTTGCTTACTATATTAACTACTTATTTATCTTTATCATTTAATATGAAGAGTGCAGGTAGTGCTGAGCAACAACAACAGATGAAGTTTATGACTGGATTTATGATAGTGTTTATTTCAATTGCTTCATTTAGTTTACCAACAGCAATTGCACTATATTGGATTGTTACTAATGGATTTAGTGTAATTCAAAATTATATTGTAAGTAAAAGGAGAAGTTAATATGAAAGAGTATGTTTATGAGGGAAAAGACCAAGAGGTTGTATTAAAGAAAGTTTTAGAAGATTTAAATGTTACTGAAAATGATTTTGTTTATACAAAAGAAGAGGTAAAAGGTAAACTTTTTAAGGCTGGAACTACTAAATATCATGTTTATTTAAATACAGATATTTTGGATTTTATTAAAGAGTATTTAAATACTTTATTAACTGAGATGGGTCTTGAGGTTAAGTTTGAATCTAATATTAGAGATAAGCAAATTAATATTAAAATGTATTCAAATAATAATCCTATATTAATTGGAAAGAATGGTCAGACGCTTACGGCACTAACTGCTGTTTGTAAGGCTGCTGTTTTTGCAAGAATTGGTGTATATCCTTATTTGAATTTAGATGCTTCTGATTATAAGGATAAGCAGGTTAGTCATTTAGAAAGACTTGCTAAGAATATTGCTCGTGAAGTTAGAAATACTGGTAGAGAAGTTGTTATGGATAATATGAATTCTTATGAAAGACGTATTGTTCATAATGTTCTTACCGATTTTAAGGGAGTAACGACAATTAGTGAAGGTGAAGAACCTAATAGACATATTATTGTAAAACCAAAAAAAGATTAGAAATAGTCTTTTTTTATTTTTAAGAGAAGTGTGCTATAATACGCACTAGAAGAGGAGTTTTTGTCATGGATAATTCTACAATTTGTGCAGTATCTACTGCAGTTGGGACTGGTGCTATTTCTATAGTTAGATGTAGTGGAGTAGATGCGATAAAAATAGTTAATTCAATATTTAAAGGTAAGGATTTGGAGAAAGTGGATTCTCATACTATTTCTTATGGACATATTGTGTCTGATGGTGAAGTTATAGATGAAGTATTAGTATCTGTAATGAGAGCTCCAAAGACTTTTACGTGTGAAGATGTTGTAGAAATTAATGTTCATGGTGGCATTACAACAACTGATAGAGTGCTTGAACTTCTTTTAAATAGTGGGTGCAGATTAGCAGAGCCGGGTGAGTTTACTAAGAGAGCTTTTTTAAATGGAAGAATAGATTTAACGCAAGCAGAGGGTGTTGAAGACATTATTGAAGCAGAAAGTGAAAAGGCTAGAAAACTTGCTATAAATCAAATTAGTGGTAAGCTAACTCCTAAAATAGATAGTATTAGAAAGGAATTACTTGCATTACAGGCAGAGATTGAAGTTAATATAGATTTTCCAGAATATGAAGAGGCAGAGGAATATACAGAGTCTACTATAAGACCAAAACTTGAAAAGATAAGCGCAGAATTAGAAGAATTAGTGCGTAATTCGAGTAATGGTAAGATGATTAAAAATGGAATTAATATTGCTTTAATAGGTAAACCTAATGCCGGAAAAAGTAGTATTTTAAATGGTTTACTGGAAGAAAATAAGGCGATTGTTACAAATATTCCAGGTACTACTAGAGATGTTATTGAGGGTAAGGTTATTTTAGATGGCATTGTGTTAAATTTTATTGATACAGCTGGTATTAGAGAAACTGATGATGTGGTTGAAAAGATTGGTGTACAGAAGAGTTTAGAAAGTGCAGAAAATGCTGATTTGAGAATTTATGTTTTAGATAATAGTGAAAAGTTGGATAATGATACTTTAGAATTTATAAAATCTTTAAAAGATAAAAAGTTAGTTTTTGTTAATAAGAATGATTTAGATAGTAGTAATAATTATGATGGTATAGATAAAGATATTTTAGTTTATGGAAATACTATTGAGTCTGATGGATTAGAATCTTTGAAAAATAAAATTACCCAGTTATTTAAGATTAACGAGTTAGAGACTAGTGATTATTCTTTTTTATCTAATGCAAGACAGATATCTTTGGTTAAACAAGCTCTTGAAAGTATAAATAGTGCAGTAAATAATACCTATACTGGAGTACCAATTGATATGTATACGATTGATATTAAAGATGCTTATGATTTATTGGGTAAAGTTATTGGTAAAACTTATGATGATGATTTATTAGATGAGTTGTTTTCTAGGTTTTGTTTAGGAAAGTAGGTAAATTTATGAATTATGATGTTATAGTTGTTGGTGGTGGTCATGCTGGATGTGAAGCTGCGCACGCTACTGCTGTTATGGGTTTAAAGACTCTTTTAATTTCTTCTAATAAGAAGAATATTGCGGATATGCCATGTAATCCATCTATTGGAGGAACTTCTAAGGGTATTGTTGTTAGAGAGATAGATGCTTTAGGCGGTTTAATGGGTAAAGTTGCAGATGAAACCCATATTCAAATTAAGATGCTTAATAATGCTAAGGGTCCTGCTGTTAGATCTTTAAGAGCGCAAGCTGATAAGGTTACTTATCCTAGAGTTATGCTTGAAAAGTTGGAAAATACTCCTAATTTAACAATTATGGAAGCTATGGTTGAAGATTTAATTGTTAATGATAATACTGTAAATGGTGTAATATTAGAAAATGGAAATGCAATAAATTCTAAAGCGGTTATTTTAACTACTGGTACTTATTTAAATAGTAAGATTTTAGTTGGTGATACTTTTAAATATGAAGGACCTCATGGAGAGAGAAGAAGTAATAATTTAAGTAGAAAGCTCGCTGATTATGGATTTGAAATTCAAAGATTAAAGACTGGTACACCTCAAAGAATTGAGAGAAGTAGTGTTGATTTTTCTAAGCTTAGTGAAGAGTGTGGTGATGATTGTTATTGGACTTTTAGTTTTGATAATGGACCATTTTATGATAAAGATAAGCAGGAAAAGTGTTATATAGTTTATACTAATCAAGATACACATAAAATTATAAGAGATAATTTGTCTAAATCTGCTATGTATGGTGGTTATGCAGAAGGTATTGGGCCAAGATATTGTCCTTCGATTGAGGATAAAGTTGTTAGATTTGCAGATAGAGAGCGTCATCAGTTATTTTTAGAACCCGAAAGTTTATATTATGATGATTTGTATTTACAAGGATTTTCAACGAGTATGCCAGTTGATGTTCAAGAAGAGATGGTACATAGTTTGGTAGGGTTGGAACATGCTGTTATTAAGAAGTATGCTTATGCAATTGAGTATGATGCGATTAATCCGTTACAATTAAATCCTTCATTGGAAACTAAAGTTTTAAAGAATTTATTTACTGCCGGGCAGATAAATGGTACTAGTGGTTATGAAGAGGCTGCTGGTCAAGGTATTATTGCTGGAATTAATGCCGGTTTAATGTTAAAAGGTAAGAAGCCATTAATACTTAAAAGAAATGAATCTTATATTGGAGTTTTAGTTGATGATTTAGTGACTAAGGGTACTAAGGAACCTTATAGGTTGTTAACTTCTAGGGCTGAATTTAGGTTAATACTTCGTCATGATAATGCAGATTTAAGACTTAGAAAGTATGGTTATGAAGTTGGATTAATTGATGATGAGAGATATAACAAACTTCTTGTTAAGGAAAAAGCAATTAATACACTTCTTGATGAACTTAAAAATGTTAGGGTTAGTAAAAATACACTTCCAGAGGCTTTATGTTATTTAAAGGATAGTTTATCAGCAGGTTATAGTCTTTATTATTTATTAAAGAGACCTGAGGTTAAAATTATAGATTATTTAAGAGGCAATTTAATTAAAGACTATGATAAAGATGTACTGGAACAGGCTGAGTTTTTTGTTAAGTATGAAGGTTATATTAATAAGGAATATCAGGAAGCTAACAAGTTATTAAAACTTGAGGAAAAAGAGATTCCTGCTGATATTGATTATGATAAGATTAAGAATTTAGCAAGTGAGGCTAGACAAAAACTTAAATTAGTTAGACCACTTACTTTAGCACAGGCGTCTAGAATTAGCGGGGTTAATCCGGTAGATATTTCAGTACTTTCTGTTTATTTGAAGAAGGAGTATAACAAATGAGTGAAAGTGAGTTTATAATTTCTTTAGAAAATTTAGGTTTAAGTATTAGTGATGAACAAATAAATAAATTTAGGGTGTATGCTAGTGAACTTCTTTCTTATAATGAACATACTAATTTGACAGCTATTCGTAATATTGAGGAAGTTTATTTAAAGCATTTTTATGATAGTTTGACTATTTATAAGGTTTATAGATTTAGTAATGAAAGTGTGCTTGATATTGGTACTGGTGCTGGATTTCCGGGAATTGTTTTGAAAATAATGTTTCCTGATATTAAGTTGACGCTTTTGGATAGTAATAATAAAAAAACTACTTTTTTAAAGTATGTTTTAGGTAAGTTAAAATTAGATGCTACTGTTATTAATGATAGAGCAGAAAAGTACTATTTATCTGGTGAAAAATTTGATGTAGTTGTTTCGAGAGCGGTTGCTGATATGAGTATTCTTAGTGAAATTGCAATTCCTTTTTGTAAAGTCGGTGGCTATTTTATTGCTATGAAGGGTAAAAATACAGGGGAAATTAATAATGCTCTTTATGCTATCGAGTTCTTAGGCGGAAAAATTAATGAGAAAGAGGAATTTTCTTTACTTAATGATGCTGGTGAAAGAACATTAGTTAAAGTTGAAAAGGTTAGTGATACACCGAATGGATATCCTAGAGTTTATGATAAAATACGTAAATCTCCTATTGCAAAAATTAAAAAAATAAAGTAATATATATTTAGAATAGGATGGGTTGTTTTATGAATAGAGAGCCGTTAATACAAAATGTTAATATAGATTATATTATTCCAAATAGGTTTCAGCCTAGACTTACTTTTGATGAGAAGTCTTTAAATGAGCTTGCTTCATCAATTAAAGAGCATGGTATTATTCAACCACTTGTATTAAGAAGACTTGGGGATAAATATGAGATAATTGCTGGTGAAAGACGTTATAAGGCTGCACAACTTGCAGGTCTTACTGAGGTTCCAGCAATAATTTCTAATATTGATGATAATAAGAGCGCTGAGATAGCATTAGTTGAAAATGTTCAAAGAAGAAATTTGAATTCTCTAGAGGAAGCTAAGAGTTATAAAAAGATTCTTGATAAAGAAGGTTTAACGCAAGAAGAACTTGCTAAGAAGATTGGGGTTTCACAATCTACAATTGCAAATAAGTTAAGATTATTAAATTTAACTAGTGAAGCACAAGATGCATTAATGAATGATAAAATTAGTGAAAGACATGCGAGAAGTTTACTTAGTGTAACTGATCCTGAGAAGCAGAAGGCTTTATTAAATAAGGTTATTTCTGAAAGACTTACTGTTAGACAGTTAGATGATGAGATAAAAAAGGAAAGTAATCCAGTAAGTGAAAGTACTCTTAATCATGTTCCGTCTTATGATGAATTAGGTGATGTTGGCACTCCAGTTGAGAATTTAAACGTGTTAGATAATGCTCTTAAAGTTGATGAATCTACCAATATATCTGATAATTCTGATAATATATTTAATTCTGAACCAGCAAAAGAAGAGAAAACCGAAACTCTTGATTTAATGGCAGAAGATCCTAAAAATGAACCAGATGTTAAAAAAGAAGAAACACAACCTAGTCCAGGATTTAATTTATTTAATTTTAGTAATAATACTCCAGAGTATCCATCTTTAGAAGATGAAGTTACTAATATGAATATGGAGCCTATGGATAGATTGGAAGAGTTTAATCCATTTAATAGTAGTAGTACTATTAGTAAAGATGTACCATTAGAAAGTCTTGACGTTCCACTTGAAGAAGTTAAAAAAGAAGAAGAAAAACCTGTAGACCCTCCAAAGAAGAAGATTCTAGAGAATAATTTAGATTCTGTGAAAGAGGCTTATAATGATTTTGTTAATGAATTAAAGGAAGCTGGATATAATGTTTCTAGTGAAGACTTTGATTTTGAAGATTTGTATCAGATGATTATAAAGATAGAAAAACAAGCTGAGTAGGCTTGCTTTTTTAGTTTGTGATAGGTTCTGTACCACGTTTGAAATAATATAGAATATTTTTGTTAGATTCTGCTACCTTACCGCTTATTGGGTCTAGAGGAACTGCAATTATATTATCACTAGGAGTATACCAGGATGATTCTTTATCTTTAAGATATTCTTCGACGTTATCGCACCAAATATTTTTAATTTTAGATGAGTATGCTTTAGGAACTGCTCCGTTATAATCTGAACCAGCCCATACAAACATTAAAACGTCTGGATTATAACCAATAACTAGATAGTCGTTATCAGTTGTACCACTTTTGATAGCATATTTTTTTGTTAGTCTACTATTTAGTGAGATTATTGTTGGTGATTGGTAGTCAATAAAAGAGGCATTATATGTGTTTGTAAGCATTTCGTTTATAATAAAGACATTGTCTTTGTTTAGTACGTCTTTGGATTCACTTTTATGTTTATATATAAGGTTACCTTCATAGTCTTCGACTTTTTCGATGAAGTATAAATCTTTATATGTGCCATAATTTGCGAGTGTGTTGTATGTTTCTACGTAGTCTAGTAGGTTTAGTTCAACAGCTCCTAGTGCTAGTGCAGGGAATGCATCTATTTCTTTTTTTAGTCCTGCTTCTTTTAGAGTGTTTACTAGTTCTTCTGTTCCGATGAATAAATGGGTTTTTACGGCGTAAATATTGTCTGAATAGGCTAGTGCGGCTGCCATAGTAATGTTTTTATCTGCGTAGATGTTACTGTAGTTTTTGGGTGTGTATTTTTTATTTTCAGCAAAAACAAAACTTGTTTCTTCACTTTTAAATGTACTTGCTTCTGTCATGTTGTTGTTTAGCGCTGCATAGTAGAGAAATGGTTTGATAGTTGATCCAACTTGTCTTTTAGCAAAGATTGCACGATTAAACTGACTTTTAGAGTAGTTTAGACCACCAGCAAGAGCAAATACTTTCCCAGTAGATGGTTCAGCCATTATTGCTGCAAGTTCAATGTTATCTTGATTTTCATTTTCTTTAAAAGTGTTATCTAACTTTTGCTGGGCATTTATATCTAGGTTTGTATATACTTTTAGTCCTTTTGATTTAATTAAGTCTTTGGGAATATTTGGAATACTATTTAGTTCATTTAAGACAGCGTCATAATAATACATAAGGGTTTGCATATTATTTGTTTTTCTTTGACCATAGATTTCAATTTTTTGAGAGAATAAATTTTTGTAAGTCTCTTCATCAATTTTTTTATTTTTGTACATAGCTTCAGCAACAATTTTTGCTCTTTTAATGGATGCGTCATAGTTGCTTACTGGGTTGTAGTTTTCGGGACTTTTAGGGATGCCAGCGAGAATAATTGCTTCTTCTAACGTAAGTTCACTGCTTTTTTTATTAAAGTAATAGTTACTGGCGTTTTCAATACCAAAGTTCCCTTGACCGTAGTTTATTGTATTAAGATAGCCTTCTAAAATTTCTTTTTTTGAGTAGTGTACTTCTAGATTAAGAGTTAGCATGGCTTCTTTAATTTTTCTTTTCCAAGTTTGATCGAAGTCTAGAAATAGGTTTTTAACATACTGCTGGGAGATAGTTGATGCTCCAGCAGTTATAGATTTAGTTTTAGCATTTAAATATAGTGATTTTAAGATTCTTAAATAGTCAAAGCCAAAGTGATGGTAAAAGTTTTTATCTTCAACAGAGATAGTCGCATTTATTAAGTTATTAGATATTTCATTTATATTAGCCCATTTTTTGTTGTTACTTGTTTGCAGAATTAGATTGTTTTCATTATCATATAGAGATAGGGCATTTGCAGAGTTTAGGGTTATTTTGGGACTGAAGTAGGCATATGTGTAGAGACAAGAGATAATTACTGTAAATGTTATCATAAAAAAGATAGTTAATTTATATAAAAATTTAAGTTTTTTCATGTTTCACCGTTTATTATTATGGTAAAGTTGATTGTTTTTATGCTAGAATGGTTGTAGTGATGTTTTATGATTAAAATTGAGTTATATAAAGATGGAGATTTAGTATTAAGTACTGATGGTAAGATAGATGATAGATTACTAGTTTTTGGTAATATTATTTATGATTTAGATAAGGATGTTCTTATTAGGGAAGATGCTAGTTTTAGATATTTATTAGATTTTAAGAATAGTACTAGTGAGATTATTATTAAGGAGCAGGATTATCATTTGAATTTAAAGATTGATGTTATTAGTGTAAATAATGAGAATAAGAGAAGAGAAATATACTATAATATTGAAAGTGAAACACAGATAAACAACAGGATAGTGTTAACTTTTGATTAAGTATATTTTTTTTGTTGACAATGCAATATAATATGATAAAATTATGTTTGTTTAAAAAGCCATTATCATTTATTTTAGTGAAACATATAATGGTTTTTAGAGGAGGAAATAGTTATGGTAAAACTTACAGATGAAGAAAAGGAAACTTTGTCTTATGATGATGTAGCATATTTAATCTTAAACGATGAAAAAAAGAAAATTAAAATACAAGATTTATTTAAAAAAGTAATTAAAGTTATGGGATTACCTGAAAGTGAATATGAAGAAGGTATAGGTGACTTTTTTGAACTTATTACGACAGATAAAAGATTTATTATATTAGATAAAGGATATTGTGATTTGAAGATAAATCATAGTACTAAAGTTATTATTGATGATGATGACGATGAAGAGTATGAAATGATGAATGAGGAAGATATGGATACTGAAGAGGAATCTGAAGAAGAGAACTATGATGATGAATCTATGGATGATTTAGATAGTGATGATGATTTAGATGATTTAGTAATTATTGATTCTGAAGAAGAGAATGATGGAGAGTTAATGTAGCCTACTCTTATATAAAGAAAGAGGTTAATATGATAGAAAGATTAGAGTTATTAAAAAAGAGATATGAGGAGTTAAATGAGGAATTGCTTAATCCTGAAGTGTTAAGTGATTTTTCTAAACAGATGAAACTTTCAAAGAAAAAGAGTAGTATTGAGCCTTCTGTAATGAAATATGATGAGCTAAAAAAAGTTACTGCAGAAATAGAAGATTTGAAGTCTTTGGTTAATGACCCAGAAATGCATGAGATTGCATCAATGGAATTAGACGAGAAACATGCTCTTCTTGAAAAGATTAAAAGTGAGCTTGAGATTCTTCTTTTACCTAAGGATGAAAATGATGGTAAGGATATTATTATGGAAATCAGAGGTGCTGCTGGTGGAGATGAAGCTAATATTTTTGCTGGAGATTTATTTAGAATGTATAGTAGATACGCTGAAAAGAATAATTGGAAGATTGAAGTATCTAGAGAAGAGGAAGGAACTAGTGGTGGATTTTCACAGATTGAGTTTTTAGTTAAGGGAGATAATGTTTATTCTAAACTAAAGTTTGAAAGTGGAGTTCATAGAGTTCAAAGAGTTCCAGAAACCGAGACACAGGGAAGAATTCATACTTCTACTGCGACTGTTTTGGTTATGCCTGAAGTTGATGATGTTGATGTTGAGATTAAGCCAGAAGATGTAAGGGTTGATGTATATCGTTCTAGTGGTAAGGGCGGACAAGGTGTTAATACTACTGATAGTGCTGTTAGAGTTACGCATATTCCAACTGGTATTGTTGTTACTTGCCAAAATGAAAGAAGTCAAATTAAGAATAAGGCTAGAGCTATGGTTGTTTTAAAGAGTAGAATTTATGATATGCAACAGCAAGAGAAGAATAAAGCCGCTGGTAGCGCTCGTAAGAGTATGATTGGTACGGGAGATAGATCAGAGAAGATTAGAACTTATAATTATCCACAAAATAGAGTTACAGATCATAGAATTAATTTTAGTATTATGGAACTTGATAGAGTTATGGATGGTAATATTGAACCTATTATAGAGGCATTAATTGCTGAAGATACTAGAATTAAGATGGAAAATGCAGAATGAAAAGACCAGATTTTATAAGTTTAACTGATTGGCGTCTTTTAGAACAGAAGTATCAGAATATGGATTATCCAATTAGAAGGATTGAAAATGGTTATCCGATTCAGTATTTGATTGGTAATGTGGACTTTTATGGATATAAGATTATGGTTAATAAGAATGTTTTGATACCAAGGTTTGAAACAGAAACGCTTGTTGAAAAGACACTTAAATATATTGATGAGTATAAGTTTAATAAGGCATCTGTGCTTGAGATAGGTACTGGTTCAGGATGTATAAGTATTGCTTTAAAAAAAGAGAAGGAAGACTTAGAGATTACTGCTACTGATATTAGTATTGGTGCTTTAAAGATAGCTAAAAAGAATGCTAAACTTAATAAGTGTAAGATAACTTTTATAAAGCAGGATGTTAATAAGTGTAAACTTTTCAACAATTATGATGTGTTAATTAGTAATCCTCCTTATTTAAAAGAAACAGATGTTTTAGATGAGAAGACAAGGTTTGAACCACATAATGCTTTGTTTGGTGGCAAAGATGGACTAAAGTTTTATCCAGTAATTTTTGGAGTAGCTAAGAAATATTTAAATAAGAAGTTTTTAATAGCGCTTGAGATAGATGAAGATAATGGTAAAGAAATAAAAACACTTGCTAAGGAAGCTTTTCCTAAGGCTAAAGTAAAGTTAGAAAAAGATTTAACTGGCAGGGACAGATATATTTTTGTTATAAATGAATAAAAAGTTTGAAAGTCACCCACTGTTTAAGTGAAAGGTGATTTTTTTATGAAGAAATTGTTAATAATAACAGCTGCTGTTATTTCGGTGGGCGTACTTAATAAAAGTAAGAATGAATCAGTTGTTATTCCTAGTTCATCAATTAGATTTAGGGTAGTTAGTAATAGTAATGCTCCTGGTGATATTAAAACTAAGTTAAATTTAAAGAGAAAATTAGAAGATTATTTATATGATAAAGTGGTGAGTGCTAGTACGGTTAGTGAAGCAGAAAAAATTGTGTCAAGTGAACTTGATAATATAAATGGGTTAATAAAGCAGAATTTAATGAGTGATAATTTTACTGTTAGTTATGGAATGAATTATTTTCCAAGTAAAACTTATAAAGGTATAGTGTATGATGGCGGGTATTATAATTCATTAGTTGTTACTCTGGGCGATGGAGAAGGTGATAACTGGTGGTGTGTTCTATTTCCTCCACTTTGTCTTATGGAAGAAAATGAAACGACAAGCGATGTTGAATATAAATTTTTTGTAAAGAGCATAATTGAAAAATTTAGATAATATACTTAACTAGGAGGCATAATGTTAAGTATTTTTTTTATTGGTCTTGCTCTTAGTATGGATGCTTTTGGATTATCGATCGGTATTGGGATGCAGAAGATAGGTAAGAGAACATTTATTTTACTTCCTTTATGTGTAGCAGTGTTTCATTTTGTAATGCCGATGCTTGGGAATAGTTTTAGTTTTTTTATTCGAGATATTCTATATTTTGATCCTAGTTTTTTAATGGTTGCTGTATTTTTTTATTTGTCTATTATGATGTTTGTTACTAGAAATAATGAAGATAACGTTATTTTAAAGAGTTTTATTAGTATTTTATTTACGGCTTTTAGTGTTAGTATAGATAGTTTAACTGTAGGATTAGGATTATCTGGTATAACAAATCATTATATTGCAAGTTCAATTATTTTTAGTACATGTGCTGGATCTTTAACTTACATTGGCCTTATGACTGGCAAGTATTCAAAGAAGTGTTTAAAAAAGGAAGCAAATGTTTTTGGAAGTGTGTTGCTTTTTATTTTAGCAATTGTAAATTTATGTAAAATATTCTTTAATTAGTTGATTTAAAAAGTCAGTCATTATATATTAAAGTTGGATAATTATGTAAAGAGGAAGAGATATGAAGAAATTAATTATTGAAGGCAAGCATGAGTTATCTGGAACTATTAAAATAGGTGGAGCTAAGAATAGTGTAGTTGCACTTATTCCAGCAGCGATGCTTACTGATGGGAAATGCGTTATTTATAACGTGCCAGACATAAGTGATGTTCATAGACTTATTGAGATGATGGAGAAGTTAGGATCATCTATAAAATTTGAGGGGGATACTCTTTATATTGATAATAGTAATTCTAAGAATGCTGTTATTGACGAGGAATATGCTTCTAAATTAAGGGCATCATATTATTTTATGGGAGTTTTGCTTGCTAAGTATGGACATGCAGAGATTTCTTATCCTGGTGGATGCTCAATAGGATCTAGGCCAATCAATTTTCATTTAAATGGATTTGAAAAGTTAGGTGCTAGTGTTAAGATTAAGGATAATAAGGAATATATTGTTGATGCTAAAGAACTTAAAGGTAATGATATATTTTTAGATTTTGCTAGTGTAGGAGCAACACTTAATATTATGTTTGCAGCAGTTAAAGCGAAGGGCGTAACGCATATTTATAATGCTGCTAAGGAGCCGGAGATAGTAAATGTAGCATCATTTTTAGGTACGATGGGAGCTAAAGTTTATGGTGCTGGAACTAGTCAGATAACGATAGAAGGCGTTGATACTTTAGGTGATGGTATTGTTGAGGTTATACCAGATAGGATTGAAGCGGGAACTTATATTATGATTGGTAGTCTTCTTGGTAAGAATTTAGTAATTGAAGGTGTTATTAAAGAGCATTTAGAGTCTGTTTTAACTAAATTAATGGAAGCGGGTTGTGATATTAAGATTGATGGAACAACAATAGTTGTTAATAAGGTAGATAAACTTAAACCAGTAAATGTTAAGACACTTGTTTATCCAGGGTTTCCAACGGATTTAGGACAACCAATGAGTACGTTACTTACTCAGTGTGAAGGTGAGTCTTTATTTGAAGAGACTATATATGAAAACAGGATGAGGCATATTAAGTATTTAAATGCGATGGGCGCTAATATAAAGTTATTTGATAAAAGTGCAATTATTTTTGGTAAGTCTGATTTATTAGGTAGAGATGTTGAAGCGACTGATTTAAGAGCAGGAGCGGCGATGATGGTTGCAGGGATGATTGCCGAAGGAACTACGAAGATTGTAAATATTGAACATATTTTAAGAGGTTATGAAAATATTGTTGGTAAGTTATCTTCAGTAGGAGCTAAAATCGAAATAATCGACGAATAGTTGTTGAATATTTGAAAAAATATGATATAATACATAAGAAACGAATTTCTATGGCTTAGTAAAAGTCATGGCGGAAGGAGATGCGAATATGAAAAAGGGATTACATCCAGAAACTAAAAAGGTAACTTTTAAATGTGTTTGTGGTAATGAATTTGAAGCAGTTTCTACATTAAAGGCAGAGTCATTTACAGTTGATACTTGTAATGCTTGTCATCCATTCTATACTGGTGCTCAAGGAAAGCATAAGAAGACTGGTGCAGTAGATAAATTTAATAAAAAATACAATTTGGACTAAGAGTAATATCTTAGTTTTTATTTGCTTATAAATAAGAGTGATAGTATAATGATGGTGGTGATAGTATGAAAGTAGCAATTGGAACAGACCATAATGGTCCAGCTTTAAAAGAAGAAATTATTAATAAGTTAAGTAATATGGCTGAATTTATTGATTGTAGTCCAGTTAATGATCCTTTAGATGATTATCCTGATTTTGCGTATAAGGTAAGTGATATGGTTGTTAGTAAGAAGGCAGATTTAGGCATTTTAATATGTGGAACTGGTATTGGAATGAGTATAGCTGCTAATAAGGTTAAAGGTATTAGATGTGCTCATGTTACAAATGTAGAAGAGGCTAAACTTAGTAAGATGCATAATAATGCAAATGTTATGGCTTTGGGAGCAAAGAATCCTGATGCAATAGAGATGGTTAAAATATTTTTAGAAACTAGCTTTAGTAATGAAGAAAGACACATAAGAAGATGTGAAGAGATTATAAAAATAGAAAATGGAGAATATAATGTATAAGACAGTAATTTATATTTTATCTGTTTTACTTAGTATATTTATTGTTTCAGGTATTAACTTTAATAATTTTTTTAAGGCAAATCACGTTTGGGAAGCAAGATGTTTTATAGTTGTAATTAGTTTTATTATGGGATATTTATTTGGAAGTTTTATTATAGAGTTTTTAAGTATAAGTGCAATTGTATAGGAGATTTTATGAAAAAACTTTTACTTGTTATTATGTTTTTGATTCCATGCAGTATATGTAGTTTTTTGTTTAAGAGAAAAGCTACTTTTTTTATTGATAAAAATACATCTAAAAATACAAAAATTGTATATTTGCAAGATAGAAATTTATATTTAGATATTAATGATTATGTATTTGGAGTAGTTGCGGCAGAGATGCCAGCTTTATTTAATGATGAGGCTTTAAAAGTACAGGCGGTTGCTGCAAGAAGTTATCTGTTGAGTTCTAAAAATAGTGATAATTTATATAGTACAAATTTGAATGCTCAGTCTTATTTGGATATTTATGAATTAAAAAAAAGATGGGGTGATGACTTTAATAAGTATTATGAAAAAGTAATAAACGCAGTAAATGATACGGGTAATGAGGTAATTTATAAGAATGATAGTATTATGAAGACATTTTATTTTGCGATGAGTAATGGCTATACAGAAAATTCTGTAGAGGTGTTTGGAACTAATGATATAGTGAGCGTGCCATCACTTTTAGAGGTTAATTTAAATAATTATGAGGTAAGTAAGAATTATAAACTTAGTGATATATTAAGTAAGTTAGGAGTAAGTTCACTTGATAGGTTTGATATTAAGAGAAATGATACTAATCATGTTAGTGAGATGTGTGTTAAAGATAAATGTTTTAAAGGAGTAGAGGTAAGAAAATTACTTAATTTAAGATCTACTGATTTTGAAATAAAAATAAATGGTGATGACGTAAACATTACTACTAAGGGGTATGGACATGGTGTTGGTATGAGTCAAAATGGAGCTAATTTGCTTGCTAAAGATGGTTATAGTTATAAGGAAATACTTAAGTATTATTATAAAGATATAATTATTAAAGATTTTTAGTATAAAATAGATTTTTTTACTCACACTTTTATTAGGAAGGTGCGAGATGAAAAGATATAAGTTAAAAAGTTCAGTAGTAGTATGTATTTATTTGTTAAGTGTAGGAGCAATTATTTCAAGTTTGTATTTGACTGCGAAGGTTTTGAAAGCTTCAGTTTATAGTAATGATAACTTGTCTTATGTTTACCGAAATTTAATAGATGATACAGTTCCAGTTGTAAGTACTGATGATGGAAAGGTGATTAAGCCATTTGGTGGTGAAGAAGTGTCTGTCGTAAAAGGGTTTTATGAGAAAGATGCTGAAAGTAAGGCACAAGAACAATCTATAATTTATTATCAAAATACTTATATGCCAAATACCGGGGTGCTTTATGGAGCTAAAGAAGAGTTTGAAGTTTTAGTTGTTGCTGATGGTACTGTTGAAGATGTTGTAGCTGATGAAGTGCTTGGAAATGTAGTAACTATTAAACATACAAATAACTTAATTACAAGATATGAAAGTTTAAATGAAGTTAATGTTATGGTTGGCGATACTTTAAAAAAGGGCGATGTTATTGGGACTAGTGGTGAAAATAAAATTGATAGTACTTATAGTAATATGCTTTTATTTGAAGTAGAACATAATGGAACTTATGCTAATCCTGAAAATATATATGGTATGAATATTAAAGAACTTTCTTAGGTGATTTTATTTATACTTTTGAGTTTACTGATGAGTATGTTTTAATTTATTCTCATAAAAGTAAGAGGATAATTAAAGAGGAATTGCCAGATAACATTATAGTAAATAACCATATATATGATTATGTGAGATTAAAGAGGATTGTATATAATATTACGTCTAAAAATAATTTGGTTAGTAGTTTGTTTAAGGTGAAGTATAATATTTTATATTTTGATAAGTTAAAGCCTTGTGAGGTGTATTTATATAATTCTTTGTTTAATTTTATTAGTAATGTAAGTATAAAGTTTATAGATGCATTTTCTTTGTTTGATAGTGATACAGTTATTGTTAGTGGAAAGGTGCCATATTATAGGGGAAAGTGGTTTAATAAAAAGCAAGGGGAGTTTACTTTAGTTGGTGCTGGATTTAAGAGTATAATGGAGAAATATGTAAACTGCAAATTTTATGTTTATGAAAATAGTGAAACAATACTTTATGAAAAGATTTAAGTATTGTTTTTCTTTGGTTTTAAGATATAATTATTATATAGGAATGGTGATTATATGAAAGTTGTTGATGGATGTACTGCGTGTGCTAAGATGGCTTATAATTTTAGTGAGCTTAGTTTTATTTATCCAATAACACCGTCTAGTCCAATGGCTAGCCAAATAGATTTAATGGGTAGTGAGAACCAAAAGAATGTGTTTGGGGATACGGTAAATGTTATTGAAATGCAAAGTGAAGCAGGTGCTGCGGGAGCAATGCATGGAGCACTTAATGCGGGAGTTTTAGCTAGTACTTTTACGGCCAGTCAAGGACTTTTATTAATGATACCAAATATGTATAAAATGGCTGGAGAAATGCTTCCAGGAGTTATTCATGTTGCGGCGAGAAGTTTGTCTACACATGCACTTAGTATTTTTGGTGATCATCAGGATGTGTATGCAACAAGAGCAACGGGCTTTTGTATTTTGGCAAGCACTAATGTGCAGGATGCTTATAATTTAGCAATGGTAGCACACTTATCGGCGATTGAAGGAAGCCTTCCATTTTTACATTTCTTTGATGGTTTTAGAACTAGTCATGAGTATAATCAAATAGAGCTTATTAGTGATAAAGATATTAAGTCAATGATTAATTATGAAAAGGTTAATGAGTTTAGAAACAGAGCACTTAATTCTGGTAAGGCGATTACTAAGGGTACTGCGCAAAATGAGGATATCTATTTTCAAGTAACCGAAGCTAGAAACAAAGATTATTTAAAGATGCCAGATATAGTTAACTCTTATATGAAGAAACTTAATAAGATTGCAGGAACTAATTATAAACCATTTAATTATTATGGTAGTAAGAATGCTAAGAAGGTTATTGTAGCAATGGGATCTGTTTGTGATACTATTAAAAATACAATAGATATGTGTAAAAATGATGAGTATGGTTTAATTGAAGTTCATTTATATAGACCTTTTAGTACAGATTATTTAAAGAAAGCATTACCAAAAAGTGTACGTAAGATTGCTGTTTTAGATAGAACTAAGGAAAGTGGAAGTGCTGGTGAGCCTTTATATTTAGATGTGTTATCTGCTTTTAGTGATGAAAAGATAAAGATAGTTCATGGAAGATATGGATTATCTAGTAAAAATACGACACCAAGTGATATTTATGATGTTTATAAGATGCTTGATACAAAGTTAGTAAATAATTTTGTTATCGGGATAGATGATGATATTACTAATTTATCCTTAAAACATTTCGAGTTTAATTATAAAGAAAATTATAAAGAATTTAAGATATTTGGATTTGGTTCTGATGGGCTTGTTAGTGCGTCAAAGGATATGCTTAAAATACTTGGTGAAAGTAGTTATGTTCAAGGCTATTTTGAGTATGATTCTAAGAAGAGTGGCGGAGTAACTATTTCTCATTTAAGAACGAGTAAAAAGTTAATTAAAGCACCTTATTATGTTACGAGTCCTAGTTTAGTTGTAGTTTCTAAAGATGAATATTTTAAGAAGTTTGATTGTTTAGATGGTTTAGTTGTGGACGGAACTTTGCTTGTTAATACTTATAGGACTGAAGAAGAGTTCAATAAGTTTATACCAAATGAAGTGAAGAAATATTTAATTGATAATAATATAAAAGTGTATTTAATTGATGCTGGAATGCTAGCTAGTAAGTATGGTATTTCTGGTAAGATTAGTTTAATTATGGAAAGTGCTATCTTAAATTTGTTTGGTTTTGATGATTATGAAAAAGTGCTTATTAAGAATGTTAAGAAACGTTTCTTTACTAAGGGTGAAGATATTGTTAAAGCAAATATTTCATGTATTAAGGAGAGTAAGTATTATTTAAAAGAGTGTAAGATAGATAGTGCTAGTACTTATAATATGAAGTTTGGCAATACAGTGTTTGATTATATTAATTCTAGAAGAGGTAATCAGTTAAGTACTCGTGATGTTTATGAGATGCGTGATGGAACTACGAGAGGTGGAACTAGTGCGCTTGAGAAGAGAAGCATGGCTAGTATGGTTCCTAAATGGGATAAGAATAGATGTATTGAGTGTGGTATGTGTAATATTGTTTGTCCTCATGCTGTTATTAGACCTTTTGTAATTGATAAAAATGATAAGTATGCGAGCGATGCAAAGGATAGCTTAGATAAGAAGAATAAGCTTATTGTGGCAGTAAGTGAGAGGGATTGCACGGCTTGTGGTTTATGTGCTAATATATGTCCTGTTAAGTGTTTATCTTGGGGAGAAATTGATGATAAGAATCAAAAAAGAGCAGATGATTTATTTAAGAATTATGAAAATGATGTAACAAGTGCGAATAATATAAAAGAAGTTTCTTTAAAAAAACCATTATTTGAGTTTTCTGGAGCGTGTGCTGGATGTGGGGAGACACCTTATATTAAGTTATTAACGCAGATTGTTGGTAAGAGACTTGTTATTGCAAATGCGACAGGATGTTCTAGTATATATGGGGCATCTTGCCCAAGTATGCCTTATAATGTTTCTTGGGGTAGTAGTTTATTTGAAGATAATGCTGAATACGGTTATGGAATGTTAAGAACTTATGATAAGTTACATGCTAGAGCACTTAAAGAGCTTGAGAGTAATAAGGCGGCTGCTAATCTTTATAAGTTTGTTAAAGATAATGAGAATGATTATGAGAAGATTAATGCTGTATTAGATGAAGCTAAGAAGTATGTATCTTTTGATTTGGTTAATTATTTAACTCCTAAGAGTGTATGGACTATTGGTGGAGATGGCTGGGCTTATGATATAGGTTTTGGTGGTTTAGATCATGTGCTTTCAAGTAATAAAAAGGTTAGAATTATGGTGCTTGATACTGAAGTTTATTCTAATACTGGTGGACAATCTAGTAAGAGTACACATATTGGAGCAGTAGCAGAGTTTGCTGATATGGGTAAGGATACTTATAAAAAAGATTTATTTAAGATTTGTATGGGATACCCTAATGTGTATGTTGGTCAGATAAGTTTAGGTGCTAATATGATGCAAGCAATAAAGACTATTAAAGAGGCTGAAGAACATGATGGGCCGTCTATTATTCTTGCTTATAGTCCTTGTATTGAGCAAGGAATTAAAGGTGGTATGGGTAACTCTATTAATGAGGAGAAACTTGCTGTAATGTGTGGTTATGTGACACTTATGAGATACTTTGATGGTGAGCTTCATATTGATAGTGCTGAACCTGATTTTGAGAAGTATGATGATTTCTTACGTAATGAGGTAAGATATAATGCATTAATTTTAAAGGATAAAGAAAAAGCGGATGTGTTATTAGAAAAAAATAAAAACGCTGCAAAAGAGCGTTATGAATATTATAAAAATTTATTAAATAAATAAAAAAATGGAGGCTGCTTAATAAGCAGCCTCAAAGAATAAAAAGGGGTTGGCTAGTGTGATACTAGCACCAATTCGCCTATAAGTGAATTGGTGATTTATATACTAACCGAATGAGACACTTTTGTCAAGCATTTTTAATAAAAAAATAATAAAAGATGGTGATTACAATGCTAGAAGATATAAAAGGAATTGGACCTAAAAGTTTACTTGCTTTAAAAGCACTTAATTTATATACAAAAGATGATGTTATTAATTATTTTCCTTACAGATATAATGTTTATACACCAGTCAAGTTAAGAGAGTGCAGTGAAGGCGATACATGCACAATTACTGGATATGTTGAGTCTGCAGCCAAAGTGTTTTTTATAAGAAAAAATCTTAATAAATTATCTTTTGCATTTAATACTGGAAGTGAACTAATAAATGTTACTATCTTTAATAGGGCTTATTTAAAACCAAATATTAGAATTAAAAGTTATATATCAGTAATTGGTAAATATAATAGAAAATCTAATACATTTATGGCGAGTGATATTAAGCTTACCCCAATAACGAAAACAGTTATTGAGCCTGTTTATCATTTGAATCAAGGAATTAAAAGAAGTAATTTTAAAAAATTGGTTGATGAGATTTTGGATAATACTGTAGAAATTAAAAGTAATGTGCCAGATTATTTAATAGAAAAGTATAATTTTATAAATAAAAAAGAAGCAGTTACTAATGTGCATAAACCTAAAGATATTAACAATTTGAAAAAAGCAGATTTGCATTTGATTTATGAAGAATTATTTACTTTTATGTTAAAGGTAAGTTATTTAAAAGAGAAGAATGCAAGTGATGGCAAATTTAACATTAAGAGTTTTGATGAAGATAAGGTTAATAATTTTATTAGTAGTTTGCCATTTAACTTAACTGATGGACAAATGCAGGCAGTAAGTGATATTAAAGGTGACTTTTTATCTAAAAAGAAAATGAATAGATTAATCTTAGGCGATGTTGGTAGTGGTAAGACGATAGTTTCTTTTATTGCACTTTATATGAATATGCTAGCGGGGTATCAAGGCGTGCTTATGGCACCGACTGAGATATTAGCAGTACAACATTTTAATAATATGGTAGGTTTATTTGGAGATAAGTTAAAGATTCAGTTACTTACAAGTTCAACTAAAAAAGGTGAAAGAAATAAGATTTTACAGAATTTAAAAAATGGTGAGACTCAAGTTTTAATTGGTACGCATTCTTTACTTAATGATGAACTTGTTTATAATAATCTTGGGCTTGTTATTACTGATGAGCAACATAGATTTGGTGTTAATCAAAGACAGACTTTACAAGAAAAAGGAAAAGATGTTGACGTGTTATATATGAGTGCAACACCAATTCCTAGAACACTTGCTTTAACTATTTATGGTGATATGGATATTACAGAAATTAGAACTAAACCTGGTGGCAGAAAAGAGATTATTACTAAAATTTTTAAAAATAGTGAACTTAAAAAAGTTTTGGAGAAAATGCTAGATGAAATTAAAGCAGGGCATCAAATATACGTTGTAGCTCCACTTATTGATGATGAAGAAGATGAAAAGATGAATGTTACTTCATTAAAAGACAAGTTTGATGTAGCATTTAATGGAATGGTTCCCACAGGCTTATTGCACGGAAAAATGAAACCCAATCAAAAAGATGAAATAATGAACAGTTTTAAAAATGGGGAGACTAAGATATTGATTTCAACAACGGTAATCGAAGTTGGTGTTGATGTTAAAAATGCGACAATGATGGTTATCTTTAATGCAGAAAGATTTGGACTTGCTACACTTCATCAGTTAAGAGGTAGAGTTGGCAGAAATGACATGCAAAGTTATTGTTATTTGATAAGTGATTATGATGCTGAAAGGTTAAAGGTTTTAGAAGAGAGTAATGATGGTTTTTATATTAGTGAGCAAGATTTTAAGCTAAGAGGTGGCGGAGATATTTTTGGAATTAGGCAAAGTGGTGAGCAGAGTTTTAAAATTGCAAATTTAAATAGAGATTATAAAATTTTAATGCAATGTAAAAGTGATGCTGAGGAATTTTTGAAGAGTAAGAATTTAGATGATTATAAAGATCAGAAGGAAATTCTTGAGAACTTAACTATTGCTTAGAATTTTAAAATTGTATATAATTATATTGGTGAGGATATGAATAGAAAAGAATTAAAAGAAAAAGCTAAAGCTATGATTAAAGGTCATGTGTGGGATTTAGTAATACCGTTTGTTATTGTGTCTTTGATAAATTCGCTTATTGGAGCACTTTTTGGAGTAAATAGTGATAATGCTTATGTTAGTACAAGTGCACAAATGCTATCAACGATTATTACGTTACCACTTAGTTTTGGAGCAACTGCTTATGTTATGAAATTTGTTAGAGGCGAAGAGTGTGATATTAAAGGAATGTTTCAATATTACAAGATGTTTGGGCCAATATTTGGTGTATGGTTTTTAACTTCACTATTTTCAACTTTATGGGCATTACTTCTTATTATTCCTGGTATTATTGCGGCATTAAGTTACTCAATGGTAAATTTATTAATGATTGATGGAAATACAAATCCGATGGATTGCATTAGAAAAAGTAAGGAAATGATGAATGGATATAAGATGGATTATTTTATGTTAGTTCTTAGTTTCTTTGGCTGGTTATTACTTGGTATTTTTACTTTAGGAATTTTATATATTTGGCTTGTTCCTTATATGAATGTAACATTTATTTTATATTACGAAGAACTTAAAAAAGTTAAATAGTTTTGTTTTTTGTAAATTATTAAAAATTGTGATTGACAAAGAATGAAAATTCGTTTATGATTATTTTAGCATGGTAGAGATATCATGCTGATAACCTTAACGAATTCAATGTTAAGGTGTATCAACCAAAACCCCCTGAAGAGAGCGAAAGCTCTCGCTTTTTTTGTTAAAATATTTTATGTATTTATTAAATAACGTTCATTTTGAATTCATATAATTTTGTCTGAAATTGTAGACGTTCTCTTGTAAAAATGATAAAATTATATTCAGAAGAAGTAATTTGGCAAAGGGAGTGAAAAAACTAATTTAAATAAATCTAAAATACTTTTGATACTAGAGTTGCCAAAGAATATTATTAAAGTAGATTTGATGAATTAGTATAAGAAAATACTAATAGATAAATTAATATTGTTAATTAAAAGAATATATTTTTTTAAACAAGATAGTTAAAACTTTAAATTTATCATTAATTAAATTTTTTAAAGTTGATGATTATGACGATTTTTATGTTATTTGTCTTTAGATAAATATAAAAATAAATCTATGAAGAATTTAAAAGGAATGATTGAAAGTTAGAATTAGATTTATTAGATTTATTAGATTTTGATGTTCAAAAAAGGCAATAATTATTTTATACAAATGAACATTTAAAAATAATACAAGAAAATAAGGATAGTTTATATACAATAGATAAAGCTATAGAAGATATTAAATGGTGTTTTGATGAATTAGAAGATGAGGAACATAAATATGATTATGCTAAATTGCCAAAAAATATTTAAATTAAAGTGAAGTAGAAGGTGAAAATATGAATGATTTAGTTAGTAAATATTTAAGTCAAATAAAAAAAGATGGTTTATCAAAAACCTGGGATAATATTTTAATAAACTCATTATATGGTTCTAAAGAATATAATGTTGAAAATTTTGGAGAATTATATGAAATAGGATTAGAGTATACAAATAAAATTTCAAAGAAGGAAATGGGCAAATATTATACACCGGAAGATGTTGCTTCTTTATTATCTAATTGGTTATTACCTTTAGATGGAATAAACATATGTGATGTTGGTTGTGGAACAGGTAACTTAATTTTAAATTATTTGAGTAAATTGAAAAATGATGATGTTAAAAAACTTATTGGTGGTGGTCACGTTTATTTGTATGATATTGATTCTTTAGCGTTAAAGATTTGTAAATATTCAATTGCAATTAAATATGGTGCAGATTTATTAGATAAAATTAACGATATAAAATGTGATTTTTTAAATAAAAAAATAAAATTACCAAATAATTCAAAAGTAATTTCTAATCCACCTTATTATAAAATAGCGGAAATGAAAAGCACATGGAAATTAACAGATGTTGTAAAAAATTCGAAAGAGTTATATTCTTCATTTATGGAAAAAATAATAACTCAAAGTGTTTCCTCAGTTATTATTACGCCATATAGTTTTATAGGCTGTGATAAATTTTATTCATTAAGACGTTTAATGAATGATTATAATGGATTTATTGTTTCATTTGACAATGTACCAGGCAATATATTTAACGGTAGAAAACATGGGATTTTTAATTCGAATTCAACTAATTCTGTTAGGGCAGCAATAACAGTTACAGAGAGTAAAACAGATAAAAAAGGATATAGAATATCCCCATTAATTAGATTTAAAACAGATGAAAGAAATATGTTATTAAATAATGAACTATTAGAGCAATTAATTAATGATGAATATCAATTAGTTAATGTTAAACGTAAAGCGTATTATAAATGCTTTATAGAGCTTAGTAGTATTTATAATGCTTGGATGAATAAGGCTGAGAATACATTGTCAGAATTTATTACTACCAAAGATAATGGTAATAAATGTATTTGTGTTCCAACAACTTGTAGGTATTTTACTGTTGGGTCATCTTTTGAATTAAAGCGAGATGGTAAAAGAATGTTTTATTTAAAAGATGATAAATATTACGATTATATTTATACCTTGTTAAATTCTTCATTTGCATATTGGTGGTGGAGACTAATAGATGGTGGAATAAATTGTTCAATGTCACTAATTGGAAGTATTCCATCAATATATAACTTATTAAATGAAACCGATAAAAAAGAGTTATCGATAATTGCAAAAGACATGCAAAAACATGAAAAAGAGTACTTGGTATATAAAAGAAACGCTAAAAAAATGCAAGAGAGTATTAAATTTCCAAAAGAATATAGAGATAAAATAAACCAGGTGTTTTTAAATGCTTTAGGTGTAGCCGATGAACCTCAGGTTTTTGATATTATCCATAGTAGTGCAATTTTTAAGCAAAATGAGGAAGGTTTAAATGAGTAAAGAAAATACAATTCAAGAATTTTTAGATACAGTGTATCAAAATGATTCTTCATTAATATTAGATGAAGAATCAATTAAACGAATAAATGCAATTTTTAAAGAATATCAGGAGGAAGAAAAAAAGTTTGATGATTTTCTTTCGTCATTAGGGGGAGAATTTCATGATATTACTAAACTTCAAAGTGGAGTAATGGAAATAAAAAAACAATACGAAAGAAACATGGCTTTACAACCGGGAGTATTAAGTGAATGTAATTATGTAGAAACATTGGCAAGATTATTTAGGCTTAATAAGTGTTTAGATTTAAATAATGTGACATTCAATCAAGTACCAATTGAAGCTGCTAAGTATTTGATTCCATCAGCGGAAACAATTTCTGGTGGAAGATATTTATATTACAATACTAAAAAAGATATATTTTTATTTCAATATGGTAATCCTGAAACCGGAGATGCAGTAATGGTTATAGATGGTGATAAAATTAAATTAGAATTTAAAGAAAGAATAGCGAAAACAGGAGAATATGATATTACAGGATTATATGGAGAAGATGGAAAATTAATTATAAGTGATGATTTTGCAAATAAAAATCCAGAATATGTACCATTTATAGAACAATTTAATGAAGAAACCAATGTGATTGAACAAATTGGTCATAATTTTAATACATTTGATGAAGAAACAAAAATTGCTTCAATTCAAGAATACTTTATAAAAAATGAAATTGATGTATTAATATCTTCGACAAAAGAAAATGAATTAATTGCACTTACTCCTGATAGTATTACTTTAGAACTGGAAGATGGAACAAGCATAATATCAACTCAAAATAGTGAGATTAGAACATCAGGAAGAAATTATACAAAGATTTTTACTCCTGAATTATTTCGTCAAACTTTACAGAAAATTGGAGCAAAAGAAATTGATAATGAAACAGTTTTAGTAAACATTAATACTCCATTTGTAGAAAAGGTAACCGGAAGAGGATTGAATCAAATAACTAGAATAAAATTTAATAAAATATTTTTTATAAAAATTGAAAATATAACATGGCAAGATGAAAATAATATAATTTTTAAAATAAATGATGTATGTCAATTAAAGCCAACGGTGTCAATGCATTTAACTATACTTGCATCTAAAGATCAATTAAAAAATGTATTTGATGACAAGAATGTTTAATAAGAGCATATAGGAGGATATGTAAAATGAGTGAAAATATAGTAGGTTCAATTTATATACTTACAAATCCATCTTTTCCAGATTATGTAAAGATAGGATATTCAAAAAATGTAAAAGAAGGAATAAGTAAATTAAATAATTCAGAGGCAGTTCCATTTGGATTTAGATTATATGCAACTTATGATGTTGAAACTCAATCGGCTGATAAAGTATTACATAAAATAATTGATAAATTGAATGCTGATTTAAGAAGTATTGACACCATAAATGATAAGGTAAGAGTCAGAGAATTTTATTTGATATCTTCAGAAGATGCTTATGCATTGTTGGAAGATATTGCTATTATAAGTGGGACTAAAGAGAGACTTCACTTATACAAACCAACAAAGGATGAGGTACAAGAAGAAGAAACTGCTGAAAAGAATAGAGAATTATCTAAAAATAGACATCATTTTAAAGAAATAAAGTTTAAATCTAGTTTAACAAATAAAACATATTACTCTAAAACAAAAGATGATGGAACTTTAGGAATATATGAAGAAGAAACAAATAATGAAGTACCTAATAATAGTAATCCATCAAAGAAACAAATTTTATTACAAGCTGTTAAGGACTTAAATGGTGAAGTAGAAAGTAATATTACTTTATATCAATTACAACATAGATTAGAAAAATTAGTAATTAAGGATTAATTTCATGAAGGTAAAAGATTTTATAGAATTCATTAAATTACCACCAAATATATTAGCAGCGGTGTCAGTAGTTGCAGGAATTATTTTGTTTATTCCTGACAAATTAGCAAAAAAAATGTACATATATGATCTTAGAAATGATCACGGGGTTATTGTTTCAATTGTTTTCTTAATAAGTTTTTCTATTTTAATTGTTTTATTAACAACCTTAATATATAAAAAAATTGATAAAAATATAAAATATAGGTTGTTAAAGAAGAAACAAATAAAATATTTGTTAAATGCAGAAAAATCTAAAGTTAAACTTCTTAAAAATTTTATTAAAGCCGAAACACATACATTACAAATTAATCAAAATGACGGATTAACAGTCGAATTAGCGCATTTTGGTTTTATTTCAATGGCAGGTAGTACTCAGGCAGTGGATTTTGGATATAATAATGAAATGTATGTAATTTATTTTTTACAACCTTGGGTAATTAATCTTATAAATGAAAATGATGAATTGAAAAAAATATATATGTAGTATATATGAATATAACGTCATAATGTCACAATGTCACAATGTAAAACTTTATAAAATGAGGTGTCGTATGCAAATAAAAAAAATAAAAATATATAATTATAAAAAACTGCTAAATATTGATCTTAATTTGGAAAATGATATTACATTAATTGCAGGTCCAAATAACGCTGGGAAAACATCTATTGTCGAGGTTTTTAAATTTATATTCACTGATAATAAAAACAAAATTGAATTATCAGAATTAAATACTAAATTGTTAAATGACTGGATTAAAACATTTTATACAAATTATGAAAATATTATAAAAAAAGATTTAAGCGATGATGAACTGCCATCACAATTAACTGATTTTTTCTTGAAATTTCCAATTAATGATATAAACATATTACCAATTATAAATATACAGGTTATATATGACAAAAAAAATGATAGATTGACTGATATAATAAGATATTCATATGATTTAGGCGATTCAAACTCAATATATTTTAAGTATAAGTGTTGTCTGAATGAAGACAAATTTAAAAAGAATTTAATAGAAAATAATAAAAAAATATTATCTAGATATAAAAATAAAAATACAAATGAAGATCAGAAAAAATTATCAATTAAAAGAATTATCAAAAAAATCTTTCAATTATCAATTGATGAAACATATTGTTATACTAATTCCGATTATTCTGATGAAAATCTTATTAAGACAAGTGAATTTAAATCATTATTTAATGTAAGAGTAATTAATGCATTAAGAAAATTAGATGATGAAAAGAATGATTCTAATTATTCATTAAGTAAATCAATGATTAGTATTGCATCCAAAAAAGATGAATTTTCTACTAAATTAAATAATATATCGGATTCTTTATATCAAAAATTGGAGGAAAATAATATAGAGGAATTCATTTTAAAAGAGAGTATGTCAAATTTTAACTCAGAATTACGTGACACATCAGGTAGCGAATATTTTGCTAAAATTGGTTTGCTAATTAATCCTGAATTAGATGATCTTAATAATTTATTAAAAGAAACAACTACAGCACAATATGATGTAGATGCTTATAATTTAGAAGAGTATTCACAAGGACTTGGATATAGTAATATGGTGTATATGCATATGATTCAACAGGGTTTTGAAAATAATTTTGATAAATCTAAAATAAATATTATGATTATTGAAGAACCTGAATCTCATATGCATCCGCAAATGCAATCTTCTTTTTTTAAAAAAATATTATCATATTATGGTAGTAATGAGTCTCAGTGTATAATATCAACGCATTCTACTGAAATTGTAAATAATATAGAAGATATAAGAAAGATTAGAGTTATAAGAAATACCAAAAACGCATTTGAATCGAAGATGTATGACTTAAAAAATTTTTTTGATAAAATATCCGAGAAAAAATATGATGAATCAATAACAAAAATAGATTTTTATAATTTCTTTTTTACAGTTGGCTTTCCTAATTTGATTTTTTCTAATAAGGCGATACTATTTGAAGGTGATACTGAAAGAATTCTTTTAAAAAATATTATAAAAAAAGAATATAAAAAATTGTATAATGATTATATATCTTATGTTCAAGTTGGTGGTGCATACGCAAAAAATTACTTTGATTTACTAAAATATTTGAATATAAAAACTTTAGTGTTAACTGATATAGATTATAGTACTGATGTTATAAGCAAAGATGAGATTTTAAATTCTAATTCTACAAATGCAACAATTAATTATGGGCAAAGAGAATTATCAAATTTTTTAACAAATCCGGATTCACAAATTGAATCACTTGAAGGAGATAACTTAGAAAATACTATAAAAGACATTTATAAAAGTTTTAATAACGTTGATAATAATGATTTAATAAGAATTTTTACTCAGACCGATAATGATTATTATTCAAGAACGTTAGAAGAAGCTATGTTAACTAAATATTTGAATATGATGATTTGGGATACAAAAACAAAAGAAGAATGGCTTGAATTTCGCAAGAATAGTAATCTAAAATTTTCTGTTCCTAGAAAAAAAAGTGACATAAGTATAAGAGATATAATAATAAGTAGTTCAAGCAATAAGGTTGATTTTATGTATTCTGTTATTTTAACATCTAAACAGTCAGATATGTTACCTAATTACATAGAAAAAGGATTGGTATGGTTAGATGGAAAAGAATAATTGCTATTTAATAAATGCACCGGCAGGTTCTGGAAAAACTACTTATATTCATAATAAGATAATGCAAATAAATATAAAGCAACCAAATGCTAGAATATTATGTATAACTTATACAAATAGAGCTACTGAAGAATTAAAGAGTAGATTTGAATACTATAATAGTGATAAAATAGAAGTATATACAATACATTCATTTTTAAAATTATTTATGGATGATTATTTCAAAAATAATAAAGTAATTAATTATTATTTTGAAGAATATGATTACAAAATTAAAGAAATTGTTGAAAACGTAGATGATGAGAATAACTTGAAGAAACTAAATAGATATAAAGAAAAATTTGGAGAAGAAATAAACTATGAAATAATCAGAAAAAATATTTCAAAAATTTACTACAATGAAACAAATTTTAACAGTTATTTATATGGTGGTTTGTCACATGATGATTTAATTAAATTTTCATATAATATATCAAATAGGTATGAAAAAATTTTGTTTAAACTATCTAATATGTATGATTATGTGTTTATTGATGAATATCAAGATACTCCGGCTTATATTTTAGAAATGTTTTATAATTGCTTAAAGTATTCAAATATGAATCTTTACTTATTTGGCGATAAAATGCAACAAATATATGACAATTATAACTGTGATTTTGATATTTTACTAAAAGGATTTGATAAAAGTATAAGTCTAAATAATAATTATAGATCATCAAAAAAAATCGTAGATATATTGAATAAAATATACAATGATAACGATTATACTCAACAGTCTGAAAATATAATAGAATCAAAAACAGTATGTATAATTACTGATAATTTTGAATCAACGCTAGAAAAATTTAATGATTTTTATAAATTGTTTTTATTGAATAAAGAAAAATATACTCAAATTGGTGCGTCTAATTTGTATTCTTCCATTATGAATATTGAAGATTATTCACATAACGGTAAATATAATGTTTCAGATGCGTTAAATGATAATATTGATGATAATAAAGATATGTTATTTAAAATGCTATATATTATAAATTATATGATAGAAATCTATTTGAAAAAAAATTTTGGAGAGATAGTTAGAATAGTAGAAAAATATAATAAAATATTTAATGTTTCTAAGATTAGTATTACAGATTTTGATTCAATCAAAGATTTAAAAAGAAATTTAAAATTTATTCTCGAAGAATATAATAATGATGATAACAATATACTGGATTTCTTACTAAAGATTGATTTTATAAATGAAGAATATCTTGGAAATATTACATCAAATTTAGAGTATGAAGCTGTTCTAAATGTAAAAATAAAAGAATTTTTAAACTATGTTAAGTATACCAAAAAGACTGATTGTTCAACACAGCATGGCGTTAAAGGGGAAGGACATGATAATGTTATATTTGTTTCTGAATCATCATCTAATCCCAATGTTAATATATATGAGTTTTATAAGGTTTTTAGTAAATATGACATAAGTACAAAGGATTTAGAAAATTTCAATTGGTTATACACTAAATATATAACCGAGATTGAGGCTTTAACTGATACAAGTATAAGTAAATTAAATAAAGAAATTTATGAAATGCATTTAGATAAAATTAATGAAATTATTTCAAAAATGTATAATGAAATTAAAAACTATGAACTATTTGATTTAATTAAAGAAAAATATGAAAATTATATTATCAAGCAAAAGATTACCGCTTTGAAAGAATTTTTAAAAAAAGGATACTATCAAAGTATATTATCTGCTTATAAGCTTTTTTATGTTGGATGTTCGCGTGCAAGAAAAAATTTAATAATATTAGTTAGTAAGTCAAAAACTAAAGATTATCAGTTAGAACTAATAGAAAAATTTAAAAAAATAGGTTTTGATGTGGAGCTACAATAAAAAAGCTGACAAGTAAATTCTACCCATCAGCTACCCATCAAATTAATATAAATTTATCAATTTTTGATTAAATTTTATTAAACTCTATAAGAGTTATATGTCGATATTACGGGGATTTTAAACAATCCTCTTTTTTAATATAGTAGCCCCCATGAAGAGAGCGGTATCTCTCGCTTTTTGTTTGAGGCCCATATAGTCTTGAGGTCGGAAAGCTTTGGCGTTGAATTGAAAAATAAAACTTCTTCTAATGCATATTTGTTGTTGCTGCAAGAAGTATCAGTATATTAAAAGGAGAGCATAAAAAAATTAGAATAAAGGGTGCAAAAAGTTTAGTAAATACAACTTGAAATTAAAAATATTATGTTGTATTTACTTCAAAGTTAGAAGAAAGTTTTTTTACGCAATTATAATGTCAGAAATAAGTATAACATTAAGATAATTATGTGAGAATGAAAAACCAACCACTAGCATAGCTGGTTGAGATTTATTAAAAAATTTAACCTGATTTTAATAAAAACTTAGTATATGTTATAATAAATAAAATGAGTGATGAGAGAGGATTAAATTTATGGAAGAAAAAATATTAACAAAAGAAGAAATTGTGGAAGATTTCAAAGATAATTTGGTTTCAAATGATGAAATAGAAGGAAATGACGATTCTTCATCTTATGGTGAAGATGAAGAAAGAAAACTCGTTACTGATAAACAAGATCCTGATGTAGCATCACTATATGGAAGATATACTAGAAATAAATTGATATTACAACCAGATTATCAAAGGAAATTTGTGATGAAGCAAGCCGTAGCAAGTAGATTAATTGAATCTATGTTATTGGGTATACCTTTACCAGTTGTATATTTTGCAGAAGAGGAAGATGGTTCATATAGTGTAATAGATGGGCAACAAAGATTAACTGCAATTATATCTTTTATAAATGGTAAATTTTTATATGATGATAAACCATTTAGATTATCTAGTTTGAATGTCCTTACGGATTTAAATAGAAAGTCTTGGGGTGATTTAACAGATGTTCAAAGAGAAAAAATATTAGGAACTCCGATAAGAGCTATAGTAATAAAAAAGGAGTCTTCTGATGATATAAAATTTGAAATATTCGAAAGATTAAATACTGGGTCAACTCCTTTAAATGAAGATGAAATTAGAAACACTATTTATCGTGGAAGTTATATGAACTTATTAAAAGAATTAGAAGAAAATGAAAAATTCAATAAAATGATAAATAAACCTAATTTTAAAAATAGAATGATTTACAGGGGAATGATTTTAAGATTCTTTGCATTTAAAGAAAGAACATATTTGAATTATAAACCAAGTATGAAAACTTTCTGTAATAAGCATATAAAAGAGTTTAGAAATATGACGCCAGAAAAAGTTGCAGAGTATAGAGAATTATTTAAAGAAACCGTTGATAAAGTCTATACGATTTTTGGAGAAAATGCCTTTAGAAGATTAACTAAAGTAGAAGGTAAAAATGATTATGAATGGTCAAAAACACGAATAAATCTTGCTTTATATGATATTCAAATGTTTGAATTTACTAGATATGAAAAAGAAGTGTTAATTCGTCATCAAGATGAAATTAGAGATAGAATGTTTGATTTAATGGTTAACGATCCTGATTTTATTTCGAGTATTGAAAAGGAAACAAGTAATACGCAAACAGTTAATTATAGGTTTACTAAATGGGGAACGATACTAGCGGATATAATGAAACAAGAGATAAATAGTACAAATCCTAGATGTTTTCCAGATTCAATTAAAACTAAATTATTTAATGAAGATCCTACTTGTAAATTGTGTGGACAAAGAATTATAAATTATGATGATGCTCATGTTGATCATATAAAGCCATATGCAAATGGTGGGCTAACCATTATTGAAAATGCGCAATTAGCTCATAGATATTGTAATCAGCATAAAAGCAATAATGAATAACATTTTTGAATATAAATTTTGAGGTATATTTATGTGTTGTGTTTTTAATTTTCATAGAAAAGAAAATAATAAAGACCTTAATAGTAATAAATCGATAGAGTGTCTATATGAAAATCTGAGTAAGTCAAGATATGATGCTTTTCAATATCTTTTAAATGGCGTTGATTTTAAATTTAGAACCGCTTATGAAGAAGCTTGTATGTGGTTAGAATTAGGGTATAAATTAGAAAATAATAATTATTTTAATAGACAGGCGTATGTTGTTTTAGCTTATGCTCAGGAACTTTTTATAAAATCTATTTTGCTTAAACAGGGTGTTAATTTTTCTAAAATTCATTCATTAGATTCATTGTTTAATTTAATTTCTAGTAAAGACAAAGCAAAAATTATCAAAAAAATTAAAATTAATTCTCTAGATGTTATAGATAAAGACGGAAATATAATACAACGCTTAAATAATTTTGATGATTATTTGAAATTTATTTCAGAATATTTTGTTGAATTAAGATATGAATTTGAAAAAGTTGATTTTGTAATTCCAACTACAATACCAACAAAGTTTTTTAATGATTTTGCGTTTGTCTTGTATATGTTTTGTGAGAAAGATAATAAGTGATTTGTATCATATTAGCTTTATTTATATTTTAAAATGAAAGGTGAATTAATGAAAGAAGCAAGATTTATAACTATAATTTTTATAGTGTTGTTAGTTGTGATAGTACCTATTCTTTATTTTTGCAGTTTGTTTAATTCTGACTTTGATTGGTGTGGAATTGGAACAAATTTATATTGTGGAATAATTGTTGGTTTAATAACTAGTGTTTGTCAATATTTTACCGCAAAAAATAGAATAATTAATAATATATATTCTTTATACTTTGATTTATATAGAGCATATTATCATACTAAAAATAACTCTTTTTTATATCATTATAATGCATATAATCTTTTTAAGAAAATGTGTGAACTATCACCTAAAGTTTCGGAGAACTTAAGTGAATATCATGCTTTTTTTAGAAAATATGATAAAATTTATTTTAAACTAAATCCTAGAATTTCATGCCCTTCTGGTTTTAAAAGAAATAATATAATGAAGTCAATATTTTTGTTTTTTAATAAAAAGCAATTTATTGAAACTTTTTCACCATTTATGAAGGAAGTTGAAAATATATTAATTAATATAAATGAAACAAAATTTATAAAAGATAGAGATGAGATGATTAAATTATATAATTTCTTATGTGGTTCCTCAAAATAAAAAATTCGTGCTTATTATAATATAAAAGTTTACTTTAATCAGGATTTCTTTTGGTATATTCCTTACTTTATGATAGAATATATCTAGTATGAGGTGATGTAAATGATAAAGGGAAAGCCTTTTGTTAAGTGGGCTGGTGGTAAGAGACAGATTATTGATAAGTTAAAGTTTTACGCACCTAATGAGTTTAATACTTATTATGAGCCATTTGTTGGTGGTGGGGCTTTGCTTTTTGATTTATCACCTAGAAGTGCTGTTATTAATGATTGTAATAAAGAACTTATGAATGTGTATGAATGTTTGAAGGATGCTAAGAAGTTTGATGCGATGTGCAGAGAACTTAATCATCATGAAGCAAATCATAGTGAAGAGTATTATTATCAAATTAGAAATTTAGACAGGGATAAGGCTAAGTTTAATAGACTTCCTGATTATAAGAGGGCTGCTAGAACTATTTATTTAAATAAAGCTTGTTTTAATGGGTTATATAGAGTTAATAGTAAGAATGAGTTTAATGTTCCTTTTGGAAAGAAGACTAGTGTTAATACTTATGAGGGGCAGATAAAGATGCTTTCTGTTGATTTTGAAGAAGCTGTTAAAGATGCTAAGAAAGGTGATTTTATTTATTTTGATCCACCGTATGATTCAGATACTTCTATTTTTAATAGTTATACTGAAGAAGGTTTTGGTAAGAATGAACAAGTTAGACTAGCTAGAGTGTTTAAAGAGTTAAGTGATAGGGGCTGTTATGTAATGCTATCAAATAATAAGACTAGTTTAATTAGTGAACTATATAAAGATTATAATATTTATGTTATTGAAGCTAATCGTAATATTAATTCTAATGGTAAGAAGAGGGGCAAGGTTAAAGAAGTTATTATTACTAATTATGAGAATAATATGAGTTTTGATGAGAATGAAGGGTAATGTTTTATCCTTTTTTTGTGATATGATATAATTTAAAAGAGACAGGTGATTTTTATGGATAAAATTGATAGTATGTTAGATTATTATTCTGGGGCGAAGGCTTATTCTTTATTTTTACTTAATCAGTTTGTGGGTGATGAGTATGATGGTAGTTATATTCTTAATAAAAAGAATTATAATGCAGCTAGAGTAGCACTTATTAGTAATATACTTCTTGGAATAAAGGAAGAGATTGTTACAAAGGCTCCGGAACTTAAGTTTGAGACACAGATATTTGCAGATGAATTAGCTAAGTCAGTTAGTATGATAGCAACTAAGACTGATAATGGTTATGTAATAGACGGTTATAGTTTTAGTGATGCTGCGACTGTTGTTGCGATGATTCGTAATAAGCTTGCTCATGGCAATTTTATGTTTGATTTAGATCATAACAGGGTTATTTTAGATTTTGCTGGAACAGGCGTAAAACTAAATATAGATAAGCTTGCTACTTTTGTTATTTATTCTCTTAAGAATTATTTTAGAAGAGTAAAAATGAAAGTTTGTGAGAAAAGTTTTGTTATGAATGAAAAAGCAGAAAAAAATAGAACTAAACCTTTGAAGGATAGTAAAGAGGTTAAGCGAGTAATATCTAATTTTAAAAAGGTGGAAGTTACTTTGAAAAGTAAAGATGGGGTAATTATTAGTAAGGATCTAGCGGATATGTTAGATGAGGTAATTGATGCTTATAAAAATACTGCTAATTTAAAAGTTTTTACTTTGTTTAAAGATATGGTTAAAGATAAGTATGATTTTGATTGGGATGTAAGATATGTTAAGTTTGATGATCTTGATGAGTTTGCAGATAGTTTATTTGAAGTATTAAAGAATCAAGAATATACTGAAGCAGTTAATGCTATAGGTGATAAAGTTTTGAAGAGAGTTACGGAAGGAAAGAAGTTTAGTGAGATTGGTGCTTCTTTTAATGATTTTATATTACTTGAGGCTGCGTATGACTTGCAATCTACTGATAAGGATAAAATTAGTAATTATATAGCAAATAAATATGGTAATTTTTTTGCTGCTAGTAATGAAGAACTTGCTGCGGCTTCAATTGGTTTATTTAATACTTTGTTTGGATATTTACATGATGATTTGTTAGATAATGAGAATGCTTTTACTAGTGGAGATAATACTGGATTTGATTATAGTACGTTAGATTTTTCTGCATTTAATGTTAGTTATTTAAAGCCAGATAATGGACCAATAGATAGTCATAAGGAAACTTATATGGGAGCTTCTAAAAGACTTGCTGCTATTCAAAGTAAGATACAGAAAAATACTGAGAGTTTGAATGCGGTTAAGTTAAGTGGAAATGCTAAGGCACAGGCAGTACTTAGTGCTAATTTAAATAATGATAAGATTTTAGAAGCAACTATGATTAGTGATGTAGCATCAGCTAAAGCAACTTATGATGATGCAGTAGATTATGTAACTGACAATAGTTTACTTGTCTATAACAGGGGTATTATTAATGGAATAAGAAATAGTATTGCTCATGGTAAGTATACGGTTATTCAAAGTGGTTCTTTTGCTGATGTTAGGATATTGTTTGAAGATATTTATGATGATGAAACTACATTTAAGGCTGATATTTCAATTGCAGATTTTTTGAATTTTATATATTCGAGTGAGGCTAAAGTTGTGTCATTTTTAAAGAGTAAAAAGAAAGTCAATGAAGTAAGTATATAGTTTAGAATAAAGCCTATTTTATTGTAAATAATAGTAATAAATGATATAATTTTTTTGTTAATTAAGGTTGTGATTTGATGTATAGAAAGACATATGCGCTTATTGATTGTAATGTTATTGAGGATAATGTTAAAGCAATAATAAAAGAGTATTCTTCTTATAAGTATTATTTTGGAGTGGTTAAAGCTAATGCTTATGGGCATGGGCTAGGAGTTATTAAGTATATGCTTAAGGCTGGTATTAATTATTTAGCAGTAGCTACTTTAGAAGAGGGATTAGAGGTTAGAAAAAGATATAGTGATGTTCCTGTATTAGTTTTAGAGCCAGTTAGTGCTAGTGATGCTGAGGTTGCTTCAAAGAATAATATTACGATAACGATAGATAATAAAGATATTTTTGATGAGATTAAGAAAAAGAAAATAAAGGTTAAATTTCATTTGAAGATTGATACGGGAATGAATAGATTTGGTGTTAAGTCTAGTGAGGTAGCTTCTTATATTTATAATAATTCAGATAAGAATTTATATATGGAAGGTGTGTTTACTCAGTTATATTCTGGAGTAGGTGAAGAGTTAAATAAGGAAGTATCTAGATTTAAAGAGATAACTAAGGATATTGATTTAAGTAAGGTAGATATTGTTCATTTGGATAGAAGTTTGACGATGGAGCAACATAAGGCATTTGATTTTGCGAATGGGGTAAGATTAGGTGTTGTAATGTATGGATTTGCGAAAAGATCATTTCCACTTTCTTGGAAGAGAAAACTTTTTAATAAGTTAACTTTTAAGAAGTATGTTCCGGATGTTAGTCCTTTAAAGTTAAATACTGCATTTAAGTTTGTTACTAATGTGATGGAGATAAAAGAGATTAAGCCTGGCGAGGGCGTTGGATATGGTGGTATGTATGATGCTAAGTCTAATATTAAGATAGGGATTCTTCCTTATGGCTTTGCTGATTTTGCACTTATTAAACCATATTATGTAGAGATTAAGGGTAAGAAGTATAAGACTATTACTAATTATATGGATATAACTTCTGTTATAATTGATGATGATGTTAAATTAGGTGATGAGGTTATTATATTTGGTGATATGATTGGTATTCGTGAGATTGCTGGATATACTGGAGTTAATGTGTATAAGTTAATTTGCAGTGTTACATACAGAGTACCAAGAGTTTATGTTTATAATGGAAAGAGGATAGAAGATGAAGAAGTTTAGAGCACTTATTATTGGAAATGATATTAATGCTTATTATTTAGCTAGATGTTATCATGAGTTTACGGGAGAGAAAGCAGATTTGCTTAGTATTATAATTCCTGGTGAGAAGCCTTTTGCTTATACGAGATATACTAAGATTTTAAATATTAAGTATGTAGAGAATCTATGGGATGAAAAAGTATTTTTAAGTGAATTAGATAAGTATTATGAAGAGCATAAGAAGGAGAAAATACTTCTTGTTAGTAGTAATGAGACTTATGGTGAGTTTATAGCAAAGAATAAGAGTAAGCTTAAGAGTAAATTTTTCTTTAATTATCCTAGTGTTAAGTTACAACATACTTTAGTTAATAAGGAAGACTTTTATAAGACATATGCAGATAGCGTAATTGATTTACCAAGAAGTATTTATTATGATTGTACTAAGAACGAAGAGATTAAACCAGAGGATATTACTTTCCCGGTAATTGTTAAACCAGCAAATGTTATTTTATTTAAACATATTAATTTTGTTGGTAAGAAGAAGATTTATAAGTTAGATACGATGGAAGAGTTACTTGATGTTATTGATAAGTTTAAGAAGGGTAATTATACGGATACAATTATTATTCAAGAGTATATTCCTGGGGATGATTCACATTTATTTGATGCAGTAGTTTATGCAGATAAGAATAAGAAGGTAAAGATGGTTTCTTTTGCTCAAATAGGTCTGCAAGAGCATGCTCCTAGAATGATTGGTAATGCAGCCGTTATTATTAATGGGTATTCACAGTATCCTGGAGTAGAAGAGCAAATTGAGAAGATTAGAAAGTTTACTGAGAAAATAGGATATCAAGGATTTGCTGAATTTGATATGAAGTATGATGCTAGAGATGGTAAGTATAAAGTAATGGAGATTAATGCTAGACAAGGAAGATGTTCTTATTATATAACACCTGCTGGATTTAATTTGATTGAGTTACTTTATAAGGATTTAATTGAAGGTAAGGAACTTAAATATAAGGTTTGTGATAAGGAAGTACTTGAGACGTTTGTACCTAAGTGTGTAGTTAAGAAGTATATTACAAATGAAGAGTTTAAGAAGAAGGCTTTATCTATGTGGAAAGATAGAACAGAAGCACTTAATTATAAAAAGGATAATGGTTTCTTAAGAAAGTTACTTTTATTAAAGATTAGGTATAATTATATTAAGGCTTATAAAGAGTTTAAATGGGACTGGAAATAGTCCTTTTTTTGTTTATATTTTTCTTATTTGGGAATAATAATACTGATGTGTATGAAGAAGTATGTTGTTTTTAATTTATTTTTATTTTATGGAATAGTTTTAAGTTATTTGGTTTTCAGTAATAGTTATGCTTATGAAAATAGTGATGTTGTGTATCTTGAAGGTGTTACTACACTTAATTTTAGTGATAAAGTGTCAGATAAATATTTTGATAGAGTTTGTTCTTATGATGATTGTTTTGATTATATGGGTGGTACAGTAAATAATTTTATGAAAGATTTTAGTAATTACTTAGATAGTAAAAGTAGTACTGAATATAAGGAAATGATATATAGTAAAGGATATCCAATTACAAAAATTTATTATTCTAAAGATTAATTTCTTCAATATATTCTTTTCCGTATTTTTTAATTTCTGTAATAAATATAGATGGGTTGTTTTTAGGTACTAGTAGGTAAGTATAGTTTTTTGATCTAGTAAGAGCAACATAGAAAAGTCTTCTTTCTTCTTCGTCTGGGTAAGAGTTTGTTTTAATTATTTTATTTAATAGTTCGTGATTAGGTATTCTAGATGGAAATCCATTTGTTTTATTTTCAAGATTTATTATGATGGTATTATCAAATTCTAGACCTTTTGATTTATGGATAGTTAAAAATTTTAGATTTTCAGTTTCTTTAATATTGTAGTCATCTTTGTCTTTATTATTTCTTCCCATTATAAGAGTTGTTCCAAAAATTTTAGGGATAATTTTGTTTATAATTGTTTGTTTATTTGAAAAGTTAATTATTTTTATTGGTTTATTTAAATTTTTTTGACAGATTACTGTTTTTTCAATCTGTTTTTTATTTTGCATTATAAATTTATTTGCTAAGTTAATTGTTTCTTGATTATTTCGATAGTTCATTACTAATTTTAAAATAGTTATTTCTGGTATGTATTCTTTTATGTTTAGAAAGATATTTAAATCTAGGCCACTAAATCTATAGATTGATTGGTAGTCATCACCAACAAAGAATATTTTGGCATTGTTTATTTTTTTAATTGCTAGGACTAGGTTAAGTCTTGTATAAGATGTGTCTTGGAATTTGTCGATTATTATAAATTTATAAGGTACTTTTTTAATGTTGTTTGATATAAGTTTTTCAGCATTTATTATTAAATCATTAAAGTCGTGAGTACCAGATGATTCTAGTTCTCTTTGATAGATAAGGTAGATGTCTAAGATGATTTTTAAGTAGTCTTTATTTATGAAGTATGATTTATTATAAAGATTCCATAGTGTATCAATTGAAGAATAGTTGGCTTTGTACAGATTTATAAATGTTTTGATGTAAGTTTTTAGATTTGAAATGGTTGTTTCGATACATATTCTTTTAATTATTTGATTTGTTTTTTTATTTGTTTTAGCATAGCTTTCAAAGTATTCATTAATGATATAGTCTAGGGTGTTACCAGCAAGATGGTAGTTTTCGTCTTTGATAATGTTTATAGCTAGTTTATGAAATGTGGTGATATCTATTTCTTTATCACATTTTCTTTTAATGTCATTTACGGATTCATTTGTGAAAGAGATAACTAAGATTTCTTTTTCTTTGTAGATGTTATTATCTATTAGGTAGTTTATTTTATTTATTATGGTATGAGTTTTACCAGAACCAGCACCAGCGATGAGGAGGGTATCATTAAGTGATAGTACTGCTTTTTGTTGTTCTTCGTTCATGTTTATTAATATATGTCATCGTTTAAATTTAGTCAAGAAAAAAGAACATTAATCAATTTTGGTTAATGTTCTATCTAGTAGTGAGTAAAGGTAAGTGTCTACTTGTTTGTGAGTTTTATTCTTGATATATTCTTTGTATCCGTTTAATTGCTTTTTATAGGCATTATCAGCAATGTTTTTAAGCTTGTAGTCAATTATATCAATATGGTCATTATACTCTAACATGAGGTCAATAACACCCGTTTTTTCACTTGCTTCATTATCATCTATAAATTCATATTCTTGATATATTTCAGCATTGTTTATATTTTTAAAGATATCATTTTTTAGTAGGTTTTCTAGGATGCTTTTTTCAATAGGACTAAGTAAAGTGTAATCGGGATTTTTAAGGTTAGTGTTTTCTAACATGTAGTGCATTTCTGTCCCAAAGTTCATGTTATTTTTTTCTTCTTCAGTGATTAGTTTACTTGTTTCTTTTGAAAAGTGTTTTTCTTCTAATGGACTTGTTTGAAATTCTTTTTCTTCTACGGTTATTGTTTCATTTGTATTTATTAGGCCATCTAAGTTAATATTTTTTGATATTTTGTAGTCATCATTAATTTCGGGAATATTAACGTTTGTGATGTATTTCTCTATGTATTCATAGACAGAGTTGAGGATATCTTTAAAGGATTTATATTTCATACGGTCTAAATCATCAATTACTTTGTCTTTATTTGTTACATAGATTTTATCACTGTCAAGGCTTGTTACAATAATCATTTTTTCTTTTGCTCTAGTAAGTGCTACATATAGAAGTCTAATTTTTTCAGATATTTCATTTCTTAAATTATCTTCTTTAAAGATTGTATTTATAAATGTATTAGAGAATCCTTCATTATAGCTAGGCATTATTAAACCATATTTTTCGTTATATAAAATTTTATCTTTAGCATCCATTAAGTTAAATTCTTTGTGGAAACCAGAGAAGTAGCATATTTTGTATTCTAATCCTTTGGATTTATGGATATTAGTAATTGTTACAGAGTTTGAGTCACTGATTATTGCAGGTAGTTTAATTACTTCAGAGTTTTCCATTAGGTTTTCAAAGAAGTCTTTCATGTCATAGATGTTCATACCAACGTCATTTAGGCTTTGAGCTTTTTCTAGAAGATTGTTAAGAATAATACTTCTATATAGGATGTTACCTTTAGAAATCATTTTGTCATAGAAGTTAAAGTCTTTGATGATGGTTTCAATTATTTCAGTGTTACTCATACTATCGATGTTTTTGCTAATTTCTAGGCATTTTTGATATATTTCGGTAGTAGTTAATTGCTTATTTATAAGATTATTGTAAATTATATTGTCATCTAGGTTATATAGGTAACTACGAGCAATGCTGGTATAGTAGAAATTAGTATCTACGTTATTTAATTTATTTTTGATGTTTATTATTAGGCCTAGAATATTATTTATTAAACATACTTCATCTGTGAAAAGAATATCTTCGTCTTTGTAAATATTAAGGGGTATTTGAAGGTAATCGAATACTTTCTTATAGGTATCAAAGCTGCTTGTTCTATCCATGAGAATGCAGCAGTCTTTGAATGTTATATCTCTTTGAACTTCATCATCAAGTACTTGGTATTTATCTTTAATTTTCTTTTTAATATCGTTTCCAATAATGAATGCTTCAATTTCTTCTTTAGTGTTATCTTTGTCTTTTTCGTAGTTATAAATTTCTAGATTGTTATTATTTTTGTTACTACCAAAGATGTAAAAGCCTTGGTTACCAAAGATTAGACGGTGTTCTTTGTGGTAGTTAGCGTTTCCGATAAAGTCATCCATTATGTGATTAAAGATGTCGTTGATACTGTCTAGGACTTGTTCTCTTGAACGGAAGTTTTTATTTAAATCTATTTTTCTTCCACCATCTTCGTTTTTATATTTATCATATTTTATTTTGAAGATATCTGGGTTAGCGTTACGGAAACGATAGATAGATTGTTTAACATCACCAACCATATAAACGTTGTTATTTTCAATTAAGGAAATGAAGGTTTCTTGCATGTCACTTGTATCTTGATATTCGTCGATCATGATTTCTTTGAATGAATTTTTAAGATTTGTACGGACCTCTTCGTTTGTTTTTATTAGTTTAATTGCTAGTTTGCTGATGTCGTTAAACTCAAACATATTTTTTGAATATTTGTAATTTTCGGTTTCTTTGTGTAAAACTTTGATGATATCAACAATTATTTTGGCATCACTTTTAGTACTTCTTAAATTATTTATAAGTACTTCTTTATCAAAGTAGCATAGTTCTTTTATAGATTTGGTAATTTCACTAATTTGAGTTTTATAATATTTAGCTTTTTCACCAGAACCATTAGGTAGTCTAGGCATTGTGAAGTCTAGTGATAGTCTGATAGTATTGTAGTCTTGGGCTTTTATTAGTGGCTCTAGAACTGCAAAGAATTTTTGATATGTTTTTTCTTCTATTTCATAACCTAGATTTTCAAGACTGTTTTTTATTGAATTTATTTTATTTAGAATAAGTTTTTCATATGAGTTAAATAGATTTTCTAGGTTTTTGTCAGTATAGTAATTGTCAATATAATTATTTAAAAAGTCTTCTTTATTGATAAGTAGGTCTAGGGATGAGTCTATTGCGAGAATTTTTTTTCTAAGAAGTTTGTCATTTTTGACACAGTATTTTGTTATGAAGTTAATAAAATCTATATTATTTTCTTGGTATTTATCTTCAAATATTTTATCAATTAGTTTTTTCTTTTCTAGTTTAATTATGGATGCATCTATGATACTTAGGCCAGCATCTAGCCCTAGGTAATAGTGATATTTTTTTACTAGAGATAAGACGTAGGCATCAAATGTTGTAATGTTAGCAGTTTCAATTAGATTCATTTCTTCAGATAGTTCTGGAAGTTTGCTAATTGCTTTTTTAATTCTTTCTTTCATTTCTGTCGCTGCATTATTTGTAAATGTTAAAATTAGAAGTTCGTTTATGTGAACGCCTTTTTTAAGTTTAGTTATTACACGCTCAGTTAGTACGGCTGTTTTACCAGAACCAGCACCAGCTGATACGATAATATTGCTTCCTTCAGTGTTGATTGCTAGTTCTTGTTCTTTTGTCCAATTAGGCATTTTCATCACCTCTTAAAAATTTTAGTTCTTCGTCTGGGTATATGTACTTGTTATCTTTTTCAGTCTTAAAACAGATGCTTTGATATTTACAGAATTTGCAGCTAATGTTGTCAATACCTTTAATTTTAGGTTCTATTTTGAAGTTTGCATTATCTATATTTTTAATCATTTCGTCTATTTTTTCTTCAGCAAATGTTCCTAAGTATTTTAATTCATCTTCAGTAAGTATTTTGGCGTATCTACTAAATCCATTTTGTGTTAGAGTCATACTTTTAATATACTCACTGTTTTCGTAGGTTGGATCAAACTCTGATATAAGACTTTCGTTACCAATAGTGTAACCATTTAGTTTTAGGTGGTCGTTTATTTGTTCTTCTTTAGTTTTCCTAGGTTTAAAATTGATAATTGGGCTTATGATATTTTGGAGGTAGATACCGACAATTTTACTATTTGGATATAAGTTTTGAATTAGATAAATATATGTTGGAAGCTGGAGTTTTAGTCCATATGGAGCTAGTCTTAAATCAATATCTGTTTCACCAGTTTTGTAGTCGATTAAAACTATTTTGTTATCATACTTCATTATCTTATCTATAATACCAATAAATTTAATTTTGTTTTTTGTGATTTCAATATTTTTTTCACATTCTATTTCTTTATAGTTAGTAATGTTTAAATGTGAGTTAATATTTTTAATAACGTTTTTAAGTTCTTCTAGCATTTTATTTAAGAAAATTTTGTTTTCTAAAGTTAGGTTAAATGGATTTTCTTTAAGATAGCTTTCTGTTTCTATATTAAAGTTAAAATTTTCTTTGAACATGTTTTGTAATATATGATGGCATAAAGAGCCTGCATAAGCATCAAAGGTTTGTTCATAATTATCTAATTTAAGAATATATGAGCAGTAATATTTGAAAGGACACTCATAGTAAGTATTTAATTTAGTATATGATAGGTTTAATTTGTCGTAAGTAAAGTTTATCTTGTGGTAGGTATTATCATATGTCATATATTCTATATTTTTATATGTGTTTAATAATATAGGGATGTTTATGTTGAAGGTTCCGTATTTTATATATTCGTCTAGAAGTGAACTTAAATTATACTTGTTACTTTGATTAGAATACGTGCTTGGTATGTAATCTTTTTTGATAACTTCTAGTTTAAATTCTTCGATAAGTGGGGAAGTTTTAGTACTGCCTTTTAAGTTTTGCTTACTTGTTGTAATAGTTAAATTTTTAGTATTATTAATTATTCTTTTCCAGATGATGAATTCATTGTTATTCTTTTGATATGTTTGATCCAAATAAGGCATTTTCTCTATATCTGAGATATAATCTTCATCTTTGTAATTATGAGGAATTGTTTCTTTATTTAGGTTTATTAAGTAAATATAATCGTCTTCTTCTGGGATATTATTTTTAAGGTCTATTACATTAATAGAGTTAGTAAGTTTTTCACTTTTAAGTTTTGTGTGTTTAAATTCTTCTTTTAAGATGTCTTTAATTTTAGTAATATCTTTAATGAAACTGTATTTATTTAAAACTTTAATAATCCCATTTTTAATTTCTTCATTTTGCACTTTTTCTAAATCTAGATTATTTAAAAAGTTTATTCCTTCAGTTGTTTCGTATAGTGTCTTTGTGCTTTCAATATTGATTGGTAAGTGGTAGTTTGCAAAAATACGTTTAATTATACTTGTGTTGTCTGCATTGATATTTGCTATATATACTTTGTTTAAATCAAGATTCTTTTTGATTATGTCATTAGCGATAAACTCAATTTCATTATTAATGTTTGTAAACTCATATACTGGGTGTGTGTAATTTTTATCAGGAATATTTGTGATTGTAACATTAGCAGTTTCTTTTAATAAATCAATAATGTGCATAGTCCATTTATCAATGTTAATAAATCCTTGGATTTCAACATTTTTATTTTTAATTGAGTTCTTAAAAAACTTATCTGTAGTAAGAAGATTTTTCTCAAGAAGTTCATTTTTAAGTGTTACTAAGTTATTTAGTTTGTCATTTTGATAGTTTGTGTTTTTGATAAAGTACATGTTTTTAATTAGTTCTTTAGCGTTTTCATATGAGTATTTTTTTTCTTTTATAAGATAATAAATTGTTTTTTCATCATAATCAAATAGAAGTCTTTTTGTTACTTCATCTATTCCAAGAATTTTGGCTTTGTATAAATTATTTTGCTTACTTAATTTTTTAATAAGACTTTTTTTATAGTTTTGAGGTACGATTATATAGTCTTGCTTCATTTGTTATTTCCTTTCATTGTTTATTATACAATTTTTTAGGTACTTTTAAAATAAAAAGAACGCATATTTTGCGTTACTTTATACTAAGCATATGAGATACACGGGTTATCATTGTTGCATCAAAGTGTTCGGCAGTTATTAATGGATTAATATCGCATATTTTAGCAAGATTTATTATTGATAGAGCGATGGTATCGTTTGGTTCATTTTTAATGAAATTGTACCATTTTATTTTGTCTTTAAAGCCTTTTTTGATAGCGTTTTTAGTATCTTCTTTTTGAAGCTTTATTATTTCATTTTTATATTCGCTAATTGTCATATTCTGATGTTACTCCAAAGTAGCTTTCCATTGTTATCCAGTCTCCATTGTTATAAAGAGCTTTTGCTAGTTCTTTACCAACGTATCTTATGTGCCATGGTTCATAGATATAACCGGTTTCATTTGTTTTTCCTTCTGGATATCTTAAGATGTATCCATATAGATAAGCATTTTTTGCTACCCATTTTCCTTCATCTGTGTTTTTAAATGAACTATCAATAGTATTTAAATCAAATGCTAAACCACTTTGATGTTCTGAGTGTCCTGGTCTTGCTGAGAAGGTATCAGCAGCTGTTTTGCCTCTTCTTTTTACATAACTATTATATAAGTCGTTTTGGTAATCATATGAGCGATAGCCACTTTGTGCCCATAGATTTAAGTTTAGTGCAGCAGCATCACTTTTCATTTGTTTCCAGTTTTCGTAAGCTTCGGAGTTTAATGGTTCTCTAGCAAATCCATCATTTGGAACGCTTTTAAATGTGTTTTTAGGTTTCCACGTGCTATCTAATGGATATGTTTTATTAACGATTAAGTATCCATCAACATAATATGCTCCATCTTTGTATTCGACTGTATAGCCTTTTGATGTTTTGCCAGTCTTATTTGTTTGGCTACTTATATTTTTTTTAGTAGTGGTTGTAGTAGTTGTTTTTTTACTAGTTGTAGTTTCTTTTGTAGTCGTCGTGGTAGTTTCAGTAGTAGTTGTTTTACTTGTAGTATTAGTGGTTTTGGTTTTATCCATATTATCATCAGACTCCTTTTTAGGGGAAATTATAGTAATAATAATATATGAAATTAATCCAAGAATAATTAATATTAAGAAGATATTTCCATATTTTAGTTTAATTCTTTTTTTCATTTTACCTCTTGTGTATATTTTATGCCATTTAAAACTGGAATAGAATTTATAAGTTTGTTATATGCTTCTTCATAGTTATCAGTGGCAATTTTAAGTACTTTTATATTTGGCATGTTTAAATCATCAGCTAGTTTTAAATAGGCGTTTTGTTGTTTAATACTACTTTCTAGGGAGAATGCCTGATATTGATGATGCTGACGAACTAGTCTTTTTTCATATAGAGATGTATCTTTTAAGTATAGTACTACAAAGTAAATGTTGTAATCTAGGTCGTTAAGTTTTTGAACTAGTCTTTTGTATACGTCATCAAATTTGTAGTCTTTAAATCCTAAACTTCCATATACTTGTTCAGTGAAGAACGTGCGATCAAAGATTAAGTTTAGTTCGGTTTCTTCTAAAGTTTCCATATAGTTTAGTAAGTTAAGATACATTTTTTTATTTTTAGCATAACCTGTTTGAGATTTATCTTTAATACCAGTTAATCTATAAAGATTTGATGATGCTAGGTTATCTCTTAAAAAGTTTGCCATTGTGCTTTTACCAACGCCTTGTGGGCCTTCGATTATTATTATATTTCCACGATTATTATTCATTGTTTACCTCTTCATATTTTATATTATTTTCTTTTAAAAAATTTGTGATAATTGATGATGTTATTGCATAACTTAGGGTGCGGTTGCCAGTTTTTTTGTTACCTAGAGCAATACCCAAAATTTCTCCATTAGTGTTCAAGACTGGTGCACTTTCCATTCCGTCTTCAACTGGGGATGATAACTCAAACATTGATATATTTTCTTTTGCATCAAAGATATTTCTTGTGATGATGCCTTCTACTGGGAAAATAGGAAAGTTCATTACTTTGAAATCACTTTTTAATGTTCTATTTTCTTCATCATAAGTAAATGCTTTATATTCTGGGAAAGCAAAACCTACTGTGCATGTGCTTTGACCTATTTCATAATTTTCGTTAAATTTAGGAAAGTCTTTGACAAGAACATTTTCATGATTTGAGAATTTGATAACTGCTAAATTTAAGTATTCGTGTTTTATAATATTTACTTTTCCTGGATTTTCAGCAATATCAATTATGACATTTAAAATATCAGTTAACGTTTCATCTTTAATGCCATATTCATCTAGTTTTTTTGTAAGTTTTCTTCCTTTTAAACTTTTTAGTTCTTCGTAAATTGGTAAGTATGTTTCTTTTAGTTCGTCTTGCAGTTTAAATAGGGAAGCTATGCTTGCAGTTGTTAATATATCTCCTTCATCATTTAAAACAATTAATGTTGATAAGCCGTTAATTATTTTTTTATCAAAGTAATAAAAACCAGTTGCGAGAGGTCTTGTAAAATTTAACGCTTCTTTGACAGCAATTTTAAACATATTTTATCACCATTTTAATTATACTTCACATTTAAAAAAAACACTAGTTGTAAGTGTCTTTTATTATTTGAAATAGTCCATAAATTTCGATTATAAGTGAAAATGTCATAAGGACGACACAAAATACATCGTCTATATCTGCATAGCGGTTAATTAGTAAGGAACCAATTAAGCAGAAAACTCCGATACCAATTGTGATAAAACCTTTTAAATTCTTTTTCATATTTCCACCTTGTTTCTACCTAAATTATAGCAAACAAATGTAAATTCATGCAAGATAAATGTAAAGATTTAATTAGTTTTTTTAAAAATTTATTTTTAGATTTTAAAAATGTCAAGTGGTTTTTTTTAATTATGCACGATGACACCTTTTTCAAGGGACTTTTTATAAAAAAGACTAATTTTGTAAAAATTTTTAGTTAATATAATGTTAATTTATTAAAGATTTTGGATTTTTTTAAAAACATTTGCTAAAATAATTTTAGAGGCGTGATAATTATGTATAAGTTTGATGTTGTAGTTAAAGATGATTTGTATGTTGCTAATAAGGGAGATGTGTTTCCGGATAAAGAAGCAAATGTAATAGAGGAAAAAGTTTATGTGCTTGTTGTCGATTCATATAAAAAAATTTACTTAAATTTAAATTATGGTACGTATGATTTTGTTAAAGGAGATAAATCAATATTTAGGGAACTAAAACCTTTTGCAATTGTAAATAATTATGTTGAAGATCATCCGCTTATTGGAGAAAAAATGATTTATAGAAATTACTATGTGATTGATAGTTGCAAAAAAAATTATGATTTAAATAAACTGGAGGAAGTTCTTTTTGTGAATCTTAAAGAGCTTATTCAAAATAATATGTATGATAATCCTAGAAATAGGGAAAGAACTGAAGAAATATTAGAGGTAATAAGTTTTTTATAGAAAGCACTTTGTTTAAGTGTTTTTTTATTGACATGTGTTTTATTTATCAATTATAATTAAGATGACATTTTGCAAAAAACTTTATATTAAATACATCATGTGGCTACATATTTTAATATGTGGTTTTTTGCGTTGTAAGAAAGGATGTGAATTTAAAATGTCGCTTATATGTGTGGACAACCTGAGTAAAACTTTTAGAGTTTCAAGAAGAAGCAGTGGATTAAAAGCTGCTTTAAGGTCGTTTGTTAAACGGGATTATACATACGTTAATGCAGTAGATAACATTTCGTTTAATATTAACGAAGGAGAAATCGTTGGATACATTGGCCCAAATGGTGCTGGGAAAAGTACGACGATTAAAATGTTGTCGGGAATACTTCTTCCTAGTTCTGGAAAAATTAATGTTGATGGTTTAAATCCTAGTGCTGACAGAAAAAAATATGTCAAGAGAATTGGCGTTGTATTTGGTCAAAGAAGTCAACTTGAATGGGATATTCCAGCAGAAGATACTTTTGATTTGTTAAGGGATATCTATTCGTTAGATGAAGATGAATACTTAAAGACAAAAAATGAACTTGTTAAATTGCTTGAGATTGAGGAAATAATTAAAAAACCAGTTCGAACACTCAGTTTAGGAGAAAGAATGAGATGTGAACTATGTGCTTCATTACTACATAAGCCTAAAATACTCTTTTTAGATGAACCTACAATTGGACTTGATGCAAAGAGCAAAGTTATAGTTCGTAATTTTATTGAAAAGATTAATAAGAAGAATCATGTTACGGTTATTTTAACTACTCATGATATGAGTGACATTGAGGCTTTGGCTAAAAGGATAATCCTGATAGGAAAGGGTAAAATTCTTTATGATGGAGCAATAGATTCACTTAAGAAGAAGTATGGGAGTTATAAAACAGTAAGTATTATTACTAAAGATAAAATAGGGGATATTGAATTTAATGGTATTGTAAAAAGAAAGTTTTGTGATGGTGTTTATAAATTTGTTATAGATACTAATATAATAACAATTTCTTCTTTTATTAATTATGTTAGTAATTCTTATAATTTAGAAGATTTAGATGTTGATAATGAAACAATAGATGATATTATCTTGAAACTTTATGAGGATTACAATGTATGAAAAAATATTTTACTTATTTTAAGCTTAGATGCCTTACGAATTTGCAATATAGAAGTGCTGCTATAGCAGGATTACTTACACAATTTTTCTTTGGCATGGTTTTTATAGAAGTATATATTGCTTTTTATTCTTCAGGAGATGGGAGCGTGCCAATTTCTTTATGTAACTTAGTAAATTATATGTGGTTACAACAGGCTTTCTTTTCTCTTGTTTATCCGAGTGAAAAAGATCCAAAATTATTTGAAATGATAAAAAATGGAAATTTAGCGTATGAACTTGTTAGACCAGATAATTTTTATTTTAAGTGGTATGTAAAGATTTATTCAAAGAAGATTATTGCTGTGCTTTTGAGATTTGCGCCAGTATTATTGGTTGCCTTTATTCTTCCTGAACCATATAGGCTTAGTTTGCCACCATCGATAGAGTATTTGGGAATATTCATTCTTGCGATATTTGTTTCTTCAATTTTGGTATGTGCGATAGTGATGTTATTATTTATTATTACGATGTACACGCTTGATTTTAGGGGAAGTCTTAGTATATTTGGTGTTATTATCGAGTTATTTATGGGTGGAACTGTCCCTTTAGTGTTTTTTCCAGATTGGCTTTTAAAAGTAGCGAATGTTCTTCCATTTAGATTTTTAGGTGATTTTCCATTTAGAGTTTATTCTGGGGCTTTTAGTGTTTCTAATTCTTTTGTAATGCTAGGTAAAGGACTCGGTTGGTGCATTATTGTTATAGTAATTGGTTATTATCTTTGCAATAGAGCACTTAAGAAAGCAGTTATTCAAGGAGGTTAGAATGAAGATATATATTGAGAGTTTAAAAAACAACATTAAGTGTGCATTAGAGTTTAGAAAAACATTTATTTTATCTGTTATTAGTCAGTTTGGAGTATTTTTTTCTTATTATTTTTTGCTTTTAGCACTTTTTCAAAGATTTAGTAATATAAGAGGTTTTACAATATATGAGGTCTTGCTTTGCTTTGGCGTAATTCATTTTGGCTTTGCTTTTAATGAAACTTTTTTTAGAGGAGTTGATAAGTTTGAAGATTTTATTTCAAATGGTTCACTTGATAGACTTTTGGTTAGACCTCAAGGAGTGCTTTTTCAAGTTTTATGTTCAAGAATGGATGTTGTTAAGGTAACGAGATTATTTCAGGCATTATTCTTCATTGTTTATAGTTTTATTAAATTGAAATTAGAATTTAACTATGTTAATGTGGTCATTGTGCTTATGATGATGGTTGCTTCGGTAGTGATATTTTTCAGTTTGTTTTTGCTCATGGCTGCATATTGTTTTGTGACTATTGAAGGTCTTGAAATAAAAAATCTTATGACAGATGGTGGCAAACATTTGGCCCAATATCCAATGGGAATCTTTAGAAAAGCATTTTTAATATTTTTTACTTTTGTAATTCCTTATGCTTCTGTTAATTATTATCCTTTACTTTATTTGGTTGGAAAGAGTAATAGTTTCTTGCATGCAATATCACCAATTTTTGTATTTTTGTTTTTGATTCCATGTTATTTTGCATTTAATGTAGGTTTAAAACATTATGAAAGTACCGGATCATAAAAATGATTTCGCGATTATGCGAAGTCTTTTTTTTAAAATAAAATAATTGAGCGAATAAAATAATGAAAATTGTTCACTGATGTATAGTGAATGTCTAATTTGAGGCTTTCGGTGCCGGTGACACGGGGAAAATTTTTTCATAGAATAATTTGAACGAAAAATTAACTTGACACGGGGGGGGGGTTGTTATATACTTTCTATAGAATAGTAGAGGTAAAATATGAACCAGAAGTTGCGAAGTTATAAGAAACGAATGCTAATTTTGTGCATAATGCTTGCGGTTGTCCTCATTACGTCTGGGGTAAGTTATGCAATATTCACAAGTTATTCAAGTCAAAGTGATGCAAATACTTTAGCAGCATCATGTATGGATCTAGAATTTAATGGACAAAATGAGATCAACTTACTTAACACTTATCCAATTAGTGAAGGTGAGGCACTAGAACAAACACCATATACATTCACAATAAAAAACAATTGTGATAATTATATCGAGTACTATGTAATCGCATCAGTAATAAGTACAACTAATAAAGTTGATTCAAAATATGTAAAAGTATCACTTTTGGGAGATAATGATTTAAATGGAACAGTAATAAATACTCTAGAATCTATTGCAACACCACAAAGTCTATCCAAATATAGTATATCTGAAAATTACATATTAAAAAGAGGCGATGGCATCACAAAAGATGAATCAAGAACATTTAATTTTAGAATGTGGTTAGATAGTAATAATCCAGATATCTGGACAAGTGAAGATGTAGAAGGAAAAGATTATCAGGTTAAAATATCAGTAGTAGGTACTGTTAGAACAAGACCAAAAGACGATTTATTTGTTGCAGCTTTAATAGATGGGGAAGAAAGTACAAGTTTTCCAACAACAAGTGGTTATATAGCATCTGTAGAATGTACAAGAAATGGCAAAAAAGTTAATGCTAAAGAAAGTATAGTTTGGAATGGTACAGAGTGGGAATTAACTGCTAAGATAACAAATGGTAATGTGAGATGCAATGCTACCTTTGTTACATCAGCACCTGCACCAGATGGCTGGTATAGTGCTGGAAGTGGCACACTGCTTGCATCAATAAAGGATAATAATGAACTAAAAACACCTCTTACTACGCCTGGCAGTGAGGTAAGTGCTCATACAAAAGATGATGTTGAAAGCCAAACTACAAGTGTATCATCAACATATCAAGCATATTATTTTACTTATGGTACAGGATATACTGCTAATGGTTCGAAATTTAATTTAACTGGAACAGCAGTAACAGCAGACACATATGCTAATTCATATTCAAGTTTAGTTGGTAAATATTTTGTTAGTTCATCAGCCTCTAGTAATGGTTCAAGTACAGCAGGAACTATGAAAACAACAACTAATTTAAGTAGTGTGTATTATGTAGTAAGTGCTACATCGAGTAGTTATACATATAAACAAATCACTTCAAACAAAAATACAACTGAGGCACTTTTAGCAAGTACAGAAGATGATTATGGAACAAGTTATTATTTTAGAGGAGCAGTTAAAAACAATTATGTGCAGTTTGCAAATAAATGTTGGCGAATAGTAAGAGTTAATGGTGATGGTTCTATTAAATTAGTGCTTCATAATGATAATACGAGTAGTTCATCTAGTCCATGTGCTGCATCAAATAATAGTACAACAGCGGCATTTGCAAGATATTCAGGAAGTACTTATAACACTGCATTCAATTCAAGTTATAATGATAACGCATATGTTGGATTTATGTATGGAACTGCTGGCTCAAGTGATTATGCAAGTACACATGCAAATACTAATAAGAGTGATATTCTTAAAAATTTAGAAACTTGGTATAATAATAATCTAAAAACATATGAAAGTAAACTAGCAGATACAATATGGTGTAATGATAAGAGTACAGTAAGTGGAGGACTAGGATATGGAACTAATGCAACGGATTACGGTGCATATAATAGATTGGCTTCTACAAAACAACCAACACTAAAATGTCCAAATGATAATAATGGAGGAAAATTATCTAAATTTACTGTTGATGATACAACGAATGGTAATGGTAATTTAACTTATAAAATAGGATTATTAACTGCAGATGAAATAGCATTTGCTGGTTCTATCGCTTATACTTATAATCGTTCTACATATTTACAAGAAAATACTGGAACTACATGGTGGTGGTCTTTGTCGCCTTACTACTTCAATGGCGGTCACGCTGACGTTTGGGACGTGTACTCGGGCTACTTGAACGGCTACTACGTGTTCTACGGCAATGGTTTGCGGCCTGCCATTTCTCTTGTATCTTCGACCAACGTAACCGGAAATGGTACGAGTGATAATCCGTATGTAGTAAAATAGAAACAAGGCAATGTTTAGAAAGGTCGATATCTTTGATCTTTGAATGTTCCGAGAAACCTTTCGAGGAACATATTGTGGGCGAGGCTGAAATAAAAAATTTAGACTAAATTATGTTGGTTAAGCGGCAACTGGCATGCGGATTTTCCGCTTGGAGCATGACAGTTGCCGCCCAGTGATTTAGTGGTTAATCACATTTAATTTGGCTATAATTGTTGATATAGATTATAATAGGAACTATGCTGAGTAGTGAGTAAGCATTTTTGTGCTTGGGTCCTTGTGTTTGGTGGTCTTTGTCGCCTAACAACTTCAATGGCGATAACGCTAACGTTTGGAACGTGAACTCGGGCAACTTGAACAACAACAACGTGAACAACAACAATGGTTTGCGGCCTGCCAATTTCTCATACAAATATTAATTTGGAAAATATAATGTTGAACTCGTAGCAATGTCTATAGATAATGGAGGGAGACTACATGATAGAGAAACAAGCATGTTCCTTTAGGTTATTTTAAATAATCTACAAATAATTTTACTAGGAGTTATGATTTGTTAGTAGGAGTTTTAACTTTCGAAAGTGAGTTGTGATGTACTTAGTAATTAGAGTGTGGGAGAAATTCCATGCTTTATTTTTTAGAATAAAGAGGTGGATAATGGGAAAGCAATTAGGATTATATCGTGAGTGTAAGAATAAGGATGATACTAAATGTTATTTGTTTAAAAGTGGGGTATTTTATTATTTTTTGGATGATGATGCTAGGTACTTTAGTGATAAGTATGGTTTTAAATTAACGGGATTCGGTGAAAGTGTTAAATGTGGATTTCCTATTAAATCTTTAGAAAAGTATTTATTTTTATTTCAGAATGAGAAGATAGAAGTAGTGAAAGAGTTTGACTCTAGTGGATTGATTAATAAAATACGAGGTTTAAATTTAGATGATTTATCACCTAGTGAGGCTTTTGTTTTTTTGAAGGAATTAAAGGAAGAAATTTCTAATGAGTAAATATGAATGTGTTAATGATGATTTTAAAATAATGGGATGTGTAAAAAAACTTTATGTTTATAGTGATGCATATATTTATGAGAACTTTCCAAGGAATAAGAAACATTTAAAAATATTATATTTTAATGAGTGTAAGAGTTTGTTTGATAATGTTAGTCTTGCAAATAATACAAGTGGTAATGTTAGAAAAAAGTATCAGGTTAATATTTTATGTAATATTAGTTTTTTAAATTTTCTTTTAACTTATTTTTATGATTTAGGAATTGTGGAGAAAAGAAGATTTAGTAGTGCGATTAGATTGCTTTCTGAAATACTGTTAATGGTTAAAGGATGGGAATAGTTGAAGAGAAAAGGAAATCTTTATAAAGACATTTGCAGTATTGATAATTTATATAAAGAGTATTATAAAATTAGGGTAAGATGTAGAAATAAAAGGGCGGTTGGGTTATTTGATAGGTATTATAGTTTATATATTTATAGGATATTAGAGGGTTTGTGTAAGAAAAATTATGAATTTTCAAATTATCATATATTTATAATTAGTGAGCCTAAGTATAGACTTATAATGAGTGAGTGTATAAGTGATAAGATTGTTAATCATGCGGTTAGTAGTTATATTTTGCTTCCGGCACTTGAGCATAAACTTATTTATAGTAATGTTGCGACAAGGAAGAATATGGGTAGTGGGCTTGCTGATGATTTGATTTATAAATATTTAAATATACTAAATTTGGAAAATAAAAAAATTTATGTTTTGAAGGTAGATATTAAAAAGTACTTTTATAATATTAATCACGAAATTTTATTTGAAATGATTAAGAAAGATATTAAAGATAAGGATGCTTTAAGAATTATTAAGATTATTTTAGATAGTACCGATGATGGTTATGTTAATGAAGAAATAAATAAGGTTAGAAATAATAAGATTTGCTCGATTAGGAAGTTAAATATTTCATCTGAAGAGAAGAGAAAAAAGATAGATGAGTTAAAGAAATTACCGGTGTATAAGAAAGGTAAGGGGCTTGGTATTGGAAATATGACAAGCCAGATACTTGCAATTTATTATTTGAATGGAATTGATCATTTTATTAAAGAAGATTTACGGGTTAAATATTATATAAGATATATGGATGATTTGGTGTTTTTAGATACTGATTATAAGAGGCTTAAAAAGATTTTCGATATGGTAAAAGTTAAGATTGAGAATTTGGATTTAGAGTTAAATGATAAAAGTAGAATTCTTGATTTTGATAGAGGATTTAGTTTTTTAGGTTATACTTATAAGAATTGTAATGGTTTAATTATTAGAATAAATAATTTTACTTATAGGAGAGTAAGAAGGCATTTGCGTAATCTTAAGAGGTTTGATAGTGAAATGTATGAAAGAAGTTTAATTAGTTATAAGGGGTTCTTTTCTAGAAGTAATGTATTTAAAGGGGTTCTCGGGTAGTTCTTGCATACGGCTACCCGAGTTTTTTAATTTTTAACTAGCACTTAATGTTGACAAGTGCTAAAATGATAGTATAATGTTTGTAGGAAGGTGATGATATGTCTTTAGTTAAAGTTAAAGAGTATTTAAAGAGATATAATGCTGATGATAGGGTGATTGTTCTTGATGAGAGTAGTGCTTCGGTTAAAGAGGCTGCTCATGCACTTAATACTAGTGATGGAGCAATTGCAAAGTCTATAGCAGTTATGATAAATGATAAGCCAGTGGTTATTGTTTTAGCTGGTGATAGGAAGTTAGATAATCATAAGTTTAAGGAAGAGTTTCATGTTAAAGCGAGAATGATTTCTTATGAAGAGACAGAGGCACTTATTGGTCATGCTCCTGGTGGGGTTTGTCCGTTTGGACTTAATGATGAAGTGTCTGTTTATTTGGATGAGTCATTAAAGGAACATGAATATGTGTATCCGGCTTGTGGTAGTTCTAATTCAGCAATTAAATTAAGCATAGATGAAATAGAAAAGTTTTCTAATCCAGTTAAGTGGGTTGATGTAGGAAAGGTGATTGAATAATATGAAGAAGAAAGAGTTTAAGAGTTCATCAAAGAGAGTATTAGATTTGATGATTAATTCTATTTATACGAATAAAGAAATATTTTTAAGGGAATTATTAAGTAATGCGAGTGATGCGATTGATAAGCTTGTTTTTACGTCTTTAACTGATAGTAGTGTTTCAGTTAATCGTGATGATTTAAAAATCGTTATTGAAAGAGATAAGGATGCTAGGATACTTAAGATTAGTGATAATGGTATAGGTATGGATGAAGCTGAACTTGAACATAATTTAGGTACAATAGCAGAGTCTGGTTCTTTGAAGTTTAAAGAGGAAAATAAAGATCAAAAAGATACTTCAATAATTGGTCAGTTCGGTGTTGGTTTTTATTCAGCGTTTATGGTTGCTAAGAAGATAGAGGTTATTAGTAAGAAGTATAATGCTGATAAGGCTTATAAGTGGACTAGTGAAGGAGCAGATGGGTATACTATTCAGCCTTGTGATAAAGAGGAAATTGGTACAACAATAGTTCTTTATTTGAAGGATGATACAGATGATGATAATTATTCTAATTATTTAGAGGAGTATACTATTAGAAGTATTGTTAGTAAGTATAGTGATTATTTAAAGTATCCAATTATGATGGAAGTGGAGAATTCTAGGTTAAAGGAAGGCTCTAAGGATGAGTATGAGACTTATAAAGAGATGGTAACATTAAATACGATGGTTCCTTTATGGAAGAAGGATAAGAAGGATATTAGTGAGGAAGAGTATAATAATTTTTATTCTTCTAGGTTTAGTGATATGGATAAGCCTTTAAGGGTTATTCATACTAGTGCTGAAGGATTATCTAGTTATAAGGCTTTGTTGTTTATTCCTAGTCATGCACCTTATGATTATTATTATAAAGAGTATAAGAGAGGGTTAGAACTTTATACTAATGGAGTTCTTATTATGGATAAGTGTGAGGAGTTAGTTCCTGAGTATTATAGTTTTGTTAATGGGGTTGTTGATACTGATGATTTATCCTTAAATATTTCTAGAGAAACACTTCAAAGTGATAAGCATGTACTTGCGATAGCTAAGGGGTTAGAGACTAAGATTCATAATGAACTAAAGGATATGCTTACTAATGATTTTGAGAGTTATAAGAAGTTTTTTGAGGCTTTTGGTTCTCAGATTAAGTATGGTATTTACAACATGTATGGAATGAATAAGGATAAGCTTAAGGATTTACTTGTATTTTATTCTAAAGATAAGGGTGATTTAATAACACTTGATGAGTATATTAAGAATATGAAAGAGGGTCAGGAGAATATTTATTATGCTTCTGGTGAGAGTGTTAGTAAAATAGATAGTTTGCCTCAAGTGGAACAAATTAAGAAGAAGGGGTTTGATATTTTATATTTAACTAATTATTTAGATGAGTTTGTTATTAGTGTTTTAAGAGAAGAAGATGGCAAGACATTTAAGAGTGTTAGTGATAGTTCTTTAGATTTAGATACTGAAGAGGAAAAGGAAGCTAATAAGAAGTTAAATGAAGATAATAAAGATATGCTTGCTGAGATAAAGGATGCACTTGGTGATGAAGTTACTAGTGTAAGATTTACTAATAAACTTGATAGTCATCCTGTTTGTTTAACTAGTGAAGGTGAAATCAGTGTAGAGATGCAGAAGGTTATTAATGCTATGCCAACTGATGAGAATGTTAAGGCTAAACTAGTTTTAGAAATTAATGAGAAGCATGATATTGTTAAGAAACTTGAGAAGTTATATAAAGAGGATAAGGATGAACTTAAGAAGTATGCGAAGGTTCTTTATAGTGAAGCTAGATTAATTGAAGGCTTATCTATTGATAATCCAACAGAAATTTCTAATTTAATTTGTGAGTTAATTGCAAAATAAAAAAATGCCATATGGCGTTTTTTTTGTGTACGAATATGTTTGATTTTCGCCAGCAAATACCGTTTTATGGTATTAAAAGGTGAAAATCTGACATTTATTATGAATAAAGGTCTAGTTTTTACTAGACCATTTGAGTAATATTTAGTTATTACAGCAAGATGTATTTTTTCTTCTTTGATTGCAGTAGCAACGACCTGTGATTTTGCATGGAGTGAACTCTACTGTTACAAAGCATGAATCTTCATGTAAACATGGGCAAGTGCTTTCATTAGGTAATATTTCACAAGTACCTTCCATTGTAATTACTTCTATTTTGTTATTACATCTGTTAGTTAGTTGACAGCAGCAGCAGTTATCATTTTCGATTAGTTCTGATAGTTTTCCGTCTACGCATGTTTCAAAAGTTAATTTGATATTTCCGCAGTAGCAATCACTATCGTAAACTATTGGAGTACAGAAAGGTGAGCCGTTATTACATAAAGTTAATGTACATAAGTCATTATTTTGAATTGTTTTAATAGCATCTTGCATTTTTAGTTTAGTAAAATTTGTATTCATAATACCTCCCACTTTATCGTATGTGAGTTTTAGGTTTTATCCTAGGCCAAAAGTCTATTATTTTTTGAATTTTTGATAATATTTTTTATTAAATTGTTATCTTTTATGATATAATTTTTATTGTAAATGTGCTGAGGCACTAGATACTTAATTAGATGGAGTGGTAAATTATGTACTGTAAATATTGCGGAAGTGAAATAAAAGGAAATTTTTGTTCTAATTGCGGAAGGAAGGTTCAAGAAGAAAGTAAAGAATCATCTGGATTTGGTTATGGTGTTCTTGGTTTCTTTTTTCCATTAATTGGTTTTATTTTATTTTTGGTTTATTTAAATGAAAAGAAGAAAGCTTCTAGAGCATCTTTAATAGGATGTATAACTGGGGTTTTAGTGAAAGCGCTTTTAGTGATGTTTGCTCTATTTGTGTTTAGTTATGGTATAGGCGGAGCAGCTGATTGTTATGAAGAATGTGGTTATAATTTTGAATATAGAAATGGTCAGTGCGTTTGTACTGATAATAATTTAGATACTTTTTAGTTCGTAAGTATTTACTTTTATAACTTTTCTATTATATAATAGTTTCTTCTTCTGAGGTAGAATATGGAAAAGTTAAATAGATGTGTTAATTTTATATTTAGTAATTTCAAAAATTCTAATTTTAATATTTTGAAATCTTTGTTTAGAGGAGATTTACTTAAATATTATGGATATGAAGATGAAGAAATTTGTGCTGGTTATTTGTTTGATTTAGTAAAGAATAACCTTTTTAGTGTGGATGAGTTATCTAGAATATTTGGTGGAAGAACGACAAGTTTGATACTTGCATGTAATATTGATTATAGTGCTAGTGATAGAGTACTAGAGAAGTATTTTGATGGGCTTAATGAGAAAATGAAGGCATTTATTTGTGCTGATTTACTTGCTAGTTATATTTTTGAAGTTATTTCAATAGAGGAATATAAAAGAGTGTTAGGACTTATTTCTTTTGAACGTATAAATTTGCTTTTTGATTTGTGCGTAAATGAAGTTTTTGGGCTTAATAATCTTAAAAGAGGATTGAATTTAGATTATGTGAAGAAGATATTTAATACACGAATGCCTTATATAGTGATGATTAGTGAGGAAGCGGGACGTTTAAATTATGAGGGGATACTTGATGAATTTTTTGATAGTTCATTTAATTTAAGGATTGGAGGAAGTCTTGGACTTTCAACGAGGATTAGAGATAGTCTTATTAAACTTACTTTAGATGGGACTGAGTTATACCAAATAATTAATGATAATAAGGTGTTTTTAATTGATGATAGTATTTATGATAGATTTATATGGTTTAAGTTATTGGTTAATAATGAAGAATTAACTATTGTAGATATTAACAATTTTATTAAAAATAGTTTAAGAGTTATGAGGGATTATATAATTATTACGGGGATATCCTTGTTTGATAATGAGGAAGTATATGTAGATGATATTCCGGAGGAGATAAAAAATATTTTTATTTCAGATAAAACTAGTGAGATGACGATGAGTGTTGTGAATACTTTTTTACCTATTATGAGTAAACAGTATTTGTTTAATTTAAAAAATAAACTTAGCAGATAAAAAAAATCTTAGTTATGCACTAAGGTTTTTATTTGTTTGTATTTTCGTAATAGTTTCTTTCTTGAAGTTCACTTAATATTGCATCTAGTTCTTCATCAAGTGTTTCTTCGTAAACTTCTTCTGCGTCACAGATTATACTAGATAAACTGGAATAATTTTCTGGAGTTATGTCAAATCTTTTTAAAACTTCTATTTGATAGTTTGTTAGCATTAGTTTATCATTTACTTTGGTTAATTTGTTTTTGTTAAAGTCAATGGAGTCAAGAAGTTCTTTGATGTCATATTCTTTATTCATTTAAATCTACCATTTCATAGATGTTTCCGTTGATATTTAAGATAAATGTGCGATTATTAAATTTACCAGTAAGGATGTTTCCGTCTTCAGTAGTGAATTTATATGAATTTGCACCAATATCATATTCAGATGAACCAGTAATTTCCGTTTTATCACAAGCACCGTTATAAGATACAAAGTGGAATGTATTATCTTTTAGGTTAATTTCAATTCTAGGCTTACCTAGAGAGCAACTTGTTGTTTCACTTTCATAGATTCTTAAGTTTGGATCTGTATTTTTTTCATTTGCTTTAGTTGTTGTCGATATTTGGTCGATCGGGATAATTGGATTATCGTTTTTTATTTCGAATGGATTTGGTAAAACGCCTTTATCCATTAGAAAATATAAGCCAAAGATAATAATAATTAGAATTAGTAGAGATGATAAAAAGTTAATTATTTTATTTGCTTTTTTTTCTGGATTTGGGTCTGGTAATTTGATACTTTCTTCTTTTACTACTCTTTTTTTGAATTTTTCTTCTTCGTTCATATGAGCCTCCATTTATTTTAAATATTATATCATATTTGACGGGTTAACTTCAATGATTCTTGTTAAAAATACGAGATTATGGTAAAATGTTTATTGTAAAGAGGGTGATTTCATGAAGGCTGTTTCAGTTTTTTTGGAAGAGTTACAAAAGAGAATAGATAGTACTGCTTTACAAACGATTGATTTTGAAAATAAGAAGAATACTCTTTTAGAGATAGATAATATAATTTTAAAATATGGGCTTAATAAAAGAAATATAAGTGCTGATGATTTACTTAAAATTGATTCAGTGTCTATAGATGATCTTTATTTAATTATAGATTTTATATATGGTAATAATACTGACGAAATAAAGGATATAGCAACCCGTAATATTAATAATATTAGAAATAATGGTAATCATGGTTCATATGTTTATTTAGAACAGATTGCTGGAAGAATTACTCAAGATTTGAGTAGTTGTTTAAAGAGAGATAAAGAATATATTGATAGTCAAAGAGAAATGATTGAACTTCCAAAGAGAGTTTTGGAATTATTTGATGATGGTAGTTTGAAAAGACCTATTTATGATTATAGTGATATAGATAAACTTTCTTTAGGACTTTCTAGTAAAGAAAGAGGAGAGTTAAAAGAAGAGTTATATATCGAAAGTTTTAATTTAATAGCACATCAGATGAGTAAGGATGATAAACTTTTTATAGATAAATACGCGTCTGTTATCAAGAATAAAAAAGAAAAGTATAAAGATGTTTATGATGTTCTTACAGATGTTTCTGCAGATGCATCTTTAATTAGTCAAAAGGCTAAAGAAATTTCCAAAGATAAAAAATTTGATTATAATGATGTTAGACAAGTTTTGTTTATTAAAGTGCTTGAAGATGATTTAAAGAAATATCAAGAATTACTTTTAAGTTTAGGAGTTCGTGATGGTGTTTATGATAACTTACTTAATTTAAAAAGTGAGATGGAAGAGGTTTTATCACTTTCTAGAAAAAAGGAAGTGGTCACTGATAGTAAGGAAGAGGATTCTAGTGATAAGTCTAGAGAGTTTGATGAGGTAATAAACAAAGCTAAGGAGATTATTTCTAGTGAAAAGGAACTTATTGATAGTGTTAAACCAGAGGATTTACAAAAGTTTTTGATTGATAGTGTTACTTCTGACGATAAAGATAATAAGTATAAAATAGTGTCTATCTTGATGGAACTTTCTAGAGAGGTTAATGGGGCACTAGATAAGGTTAAGTTATTTGATGGTCATCTTGATGATAGTGTGCTTTCTTCGTTTATAAATAATATTAACAAGTATATTGAAACGTATGAAGTTTTAAAAGGTGATAAGAATGAGGAGAATAAAGAAGAACATGTTATTTATTTAGATAGTATTATAGATGAAGTTAATGCTTTAGATAAAAAAGAGTTAAATGCTTTTAAAAAGGTTTGTGAAAAACTTATTTTAGGTGACTTTAGTGAGGTTAAAAGATTAGAAAACACTTCTTATAATATATATGTTTCTAGTTATAAAGATGTGAATGTTTCTTTTATGAGACTACCTGATAAGTTTTTAATGATATTACATGTTTATACTAGTGAAGATGAATTTGGTGATATGGATGAAATGTTTATTAAGGAAGTTCTTTTAGATAAGGAGAAAGTTTTTGCTAGTCAAAGTGAGTTAAGGTGTAAGTTAAAGGTAGTAATTAATAGGAGTGCATAATGGAAGGGAAAGAGATTTTATTACAAATTTTAAATGGTAGTGCGGTAACTTCTTCATTAGCACTTGCTGAGAGTTTGAAGGAAGAAATTAGTGAAGGTGAGGAACTACTTGCTCTTTATGATAAAAAGGAATATTTGCAGTTTGCAAACAGAGTTTGTAGTTTGGAACGCTTATTTAATCTTTGTTTAAGTTATATTGAAGATGACAATGATAGTGTACTTTTAAGAAGAAAAGTACTTGCAATTAAGACTTCTTCTTTAACTATTAGTGATTATGTTCTTAGTGATAAGGAAATAAGCGAATTATCTAAAATAGTTGTGCTTCTTAAGAAGGTAATTGGTGATCTGCATGATAAAGTAACGCTTATAACAAATTCGAGTATTACTAGTGATGATGTTATAAGGATAAAAGAAAAGTTATCTCGCGAGGAAATCTTTACGCCGGACGATATATTACTTACTGAAAGAATTGTTAAATGTGCTAATCCAAGTAATGGAGATATTAACTGGGATAAAGTTATTACTTATTTAAATGAGTATAATGGTGGAAAGTTGAAGAAACTTGGTGAAGATAAGTTACGTGGTAGACTTTTAGAAAGAGCAAACTTTAAGAATCCAGATGAAGATATTTTTAAGCATCATGATATGATGAAAAGTACATTTAAGCCAGTTTGTAAGATAGAGGAGCATGAGGTAAGACAGAGTGTTAAAGAAGTCATTGCATCTATTGGTTTTGATTTTGATAAGTTTGATAAGATTAGTGCAGATAAACTGTTAAAGTGTGATTTAGATGGTTTGAGTAAAAGAGCTAAGTATCTTTATGATAATGGTTATATAGATATTATTGGCAGTAATAATTATCTAGGTGTTTGTGAAGTATTAAGTGGTGTTAGTTTAGAAGAGTTTATAGATATTATTAAAGTTCTAAAAGAATATTATAAATTTACTGATGAGGATGTTAAGTGTTTACTTAAGAGAGGTACTGTTATATTTACTAAGGATGGCTTTGATAATTTTAAACATAATATGGATATTTTAAGGGAATATAATGTATCAAATAGTGTAGTTGTAACTAGGGGTATTTTGTTTTTAATTAATGATTATATGAAAAATAAAAGGCTTATAGCTAAACTGCCAGAAGGGGTTAATGTTACAGATTTTCTTAGTGAGAATATTGGGGTGCTTTATGATAGCGAGAGAGTGCTTAATAATTTAGATAGTTTTTCTTTATATGGTTTTAGTTTAAGTGAAGATAAAGGAGCTTATAGCGTACTTACAACATTTGATTTAGCAGGAGTATTGGATCAGTTTATTGAACTTGGCATTAGTGAACATGTTCATAGTGGTAATAAGGAGTTAAAGGGTATTAAGGATTTAATGGTTAGAAGAATCTTTTATGCTTTTAAAAATGGGCTTCCAGTTTGGGAAAGTAAGGATAGTTATAGTTTAATTAATGGGACACCTTGTTTAAAAGAGGATGAGATTATTCCACTTATAAGTGATTATCCAATATTAATGTATTTAGAAGAAGGACATAGATTAGCAATATACTCTGATACAACATATGCACAAATTAAGAGAAAGACAGAATTTGTATTTGATAGAATTGTAATTTCGAGACTTAAAACTTATAGAGTATTTGATAGTTTAGTAAGAGCTGGGGTTAAGCCAGAGGAAGCTATTGTAAAAGCACTTACATTTAATTTACCACTTGAAGAGAGTGAAGAGAAGAGTATTTTAAGGATGCTTCATTTAGGTAATGAGGTGAAGAAGTTATGATAGATTTTTTAAACAAGTATGGTTTAAGTAAAGAAGATATTTTGGAGATTAAAGGGCACTTTGATGAGAATTTTATTTATAATTTAGGTGTTATGAAAAATAATGTTATTGAGGTCCTTAATTATTTACAAAGTATCGGAGTTACTAATTTTAAAAATCTTATTTTATATAGGTGTGATTTGTGCTTTATGGATTTGGATTATTTAAAGGAACAATTAAGCAAATATGATGAAAAACTAATTGTATATATTATGAATAATGATATTTGTGATTTACTAGATTTTGATATCTAGTATTTTTTTTGTTATTTGATATATAATAAATTAATGGGAAAATAAAAAAAGTTAGCACTTACTATTGACAAGTGCTAAAATAGTGGTATAATTATAATTGTGAAAGGAAGATGAGATTTATGAATTTAATCCCAAGAAATTTTTTATTTGATGATGATTTGGAGGATTTCTTTGTAACCAAACCTAGTAAAAGAGGTGAAATGAAATGTGATATTTATGAAAAAGATAATAAATATTATATTGAATTAGATGCTCCAGGTTTTGATAAGAAAGATATCAATATTGAAGTAAAAGATGGATACCTTACAGTAAAAGCTCATAAAAAAGAAGAGAGCAAAGATGAAAAGAAAAATTATATTAGAAAAGAAAGATATTATGGAGAGTATTCAAGATCATTTGCTTTAGGTGATGTTGATATTGATAATATTGATGCTAAATTTGAAAATGGTATTTTAAATATTACAGTTCCAAAGAAAGAAATCCAAGAAAATAAAAAATATATTGAAGTTAAATAGGACTAGCGATGAGCTAGTTCTTTTCTTTTGTGATAATTTTTTTCGCGATTTTGAACATAATAAAGTAAAGTAAATGTTAAGTTATTTTAAAAATTATATAGGCAATTTCTCTCATAAATGGTTAATAAAAATGTAAATTAAATGCTGAAAATAAAGCGAATTTTAATAATCAGAAATTTACAAGTTTGCATCATAGAATATTTTTGGCTAAACATTAACTAGACACGGGGGGGGTTGTTATATAATATCTATAGAAAGTTAGTAATAAAATATGAATCAGGAAGTTAATATTGATAATAATAAGAAGAAATTAAAATTGTATTATGGATTACTTGTAACAGTAATATGTATAATTGGTGTATCCTTTGCTTGGTTTAGACTATACTTAAGTCAAAGTGAAGATAATACTTTAGCATCAAGAACATGCTTTAATACAACACTCACTGAAGACACATCTAAAATATCTTTAACAGATGCTTTTCCAATAACAGATGAAGATGGTCTTAAACAAACGCCATTTACATTTACAATAAAAAATAACTGTAATAGTTATGTTAAAATATATATTACAATAGATAGTACTTATAGAGAAAGTACCAACACTTCTTATTTAAAAGATAACTATATGAAAGTAAATATATCACCTAAAGATACAACAACTGGTAAATCTGTTATATTAGGTGGACAGACTTTAACAGATTTAGAAAACAATAAAAAAGGATATATTATTGTGAGTACTGGACTTAAAGCAAATGAGGTGAGGAGTTATGATTTAAGACTTTGGATGGATGAAAATGTTACATTAGATCAAGGATTAGGTAAATCATGGGAAGGTAAGATAGTTGTTATTGGTGAAGCTTCTAATGGAATGACTCTAAATGAAGCAATACTTGCTGATAATAAAGTTAGAGAACCACTTACAACACCTGGAAGTGAGGTAAGTGCACATGTTTTAGACGATATAACGGGTACATCAACTGAAAGTGTATCATCAACTTATCAAGCATATTACTTTACTTACGGAACGGGATGGGGAGCAAATGGTACAAGGTTTAACCTAACTGGAGCAGCAGTAACAAGTGATACATATGCTAATTCTTACTCTAGTTTAGTTGGTAAATATTTAGTTGGTTCCTCAGCATTTAGTAATGGTTCAAGTACAGCAGGAACAATGAAAACAACAACTAATTTAAGTAGTGTGTATTATATAGTAAGTGCTACATCGAGTAGTTATACATATAAAGTAATTTCTTCTAATAAAAATACAACAGAGGCACTTTTAGCAAGTACAGAAGATGATTATGGAACAAGTTATTACTTTAGGGGCGCTGTAAAAAATAATTACGTACAGTTTGCAAATAAGTGTTGGAGAATAGTAAGAATAACAGGTGATGGTTCAGTAAAATTAGTTCTTCATAATGATAATATAAGTAGTTCATCTAGTCCTTGTTCGTCAGCAAATAACAGAATAAAAGCAGCTTTTGCAAGTTATTTCGAAAATATTACATTTAATTCGAGTTATAATGATAATGCTTATATAGGATTTATGTATGGAACACCTGGTTCAAGTGATTATGCAAATACACATGCAAACACAAATAAAAGTACAATACTAACAAATTTAGAAACTTGGTATACAAATAATTTGGTATCATATGAAAGTAAACTAGCAGATACAATATGGTGTAATGATAAAAGTACGGTAAGTGGAGGACTTGGTTATGGGACAAATGCAACAGATTACGCAGCATATAATAGATTGGCTTCTACTAAACCGACATTAAAATGTCCTAATGATAATAATGGTGGAAAGTTATCTAAATTTACTGTTGATGATACGACAAATGGAAATGGTAATTTAACTTATAAAATAGGATTATTAACAGCCGATGAGATAGCATTTTCTGGTTCTATTTATAGGGGTAGTGTTGGAAATCGTTCTACATATTTAGATGAGAATACCGGAGGACTTTGGTGGTGGTCTTTGTCGCCTCACAACTTCACTTACGGTAACGCTGGCGTTTGGCTCTTGGTTAATGGTAGCTTGGGTAGTAACCGTGTGGGCAACCACAATGGTTTACGGCCTGCAATCAGTCTTGTATCAAACACCACAATTTCAGGTGGTTCTGGCACCTCAGAAGATCCTTACGTTGTTGAATAATAATTAAGTCACTTAGGTGGCTTTTTTGTTGACTAATTCTTTTGAGATTTATATACTTTTGGTGTAGGAGATGATTTGATGGGTTTAGTTGTTAAGAATGTTAATAAGTCTTTTGGAGATAAGCGTGTTGTTGATAATATTTCTTTTGAGCTTAAGAAACCTGGTGTGTTTGGACTACTTGGTACTAATGGTGCTGGTAAGACTACTACTATAAGAATGATTTTGGGTATTATTAAGAAGGATAGTGGTGAGATTACTTGGGATGGTAAAGAGGTTACTAGGGGTAATGTTAATTTTGGATATTTACCTGAGGAGAGAGGATTATATCCTAAGAGTACTGTTTATGATCAGTTAGTTTATTTTGCTAATTTAAAGGGATTAGGTAAGAAAGAGGCTGATGAGGCGGTAAGGTACTGGTTAGGTAAGCTTAATTTGATGGAGTATATTAATAGTCCGGCTGAGAAGTTATCTAAGGGTAATCAACAGAAGGTACAGTTTGTTACTGCAATGCTTCATAATCCGGATTTAATAGTGTTAGATGAGCCTTTTAGTGGACTTGATCCGGTTAATACTGAGGTTTTGAGTAATATTATGAAGGAGTTAGTCTCTGAAGGTAAGTATATTATTATGTCTTCTCATCAGATGGGTGTTATTGAGGAGTTTTGTTCTGATTTGGTTATTTTAAATAGGGGCAAGACTGTTTTGAAGGGTAATTTGAAGAAGATCAAGGATAGTTATGAGACTAATAAGGTTATGCTTGAAACTGATGATGATGTTAAAGATATATTAGATAGGTTAAAGTTAGATGTTGTTAGTGAGGGTGAAGGGGTTTATATGATAGGTGCTGAGGCACCGGATAGAGACAGGTTATTGAAAGAACTTGTTAGGTGTAAGATTAATGTTAAAACATTTAGTGTGGTTAAGCCTAGTTTGCATGAGATATTTATTGAGAAGGCTGGTGAGTAGATGAAGGATTTATTAACTGTTGCTAAGTTTACGATTAAGGATATGGTTAAAAGAAAGAGTTTTATAGTTACGAATATTATTTTTTTAGCGGTTATCCTTGTTGGGACTAATATTCCAAGAATTATGGAAAGTTTTAGTAAGGATGATGAACTATCTAGATTACTATTGGTTGATGAGGGTAATATTTTGGGGGATTATTTATCTGGTCTAGAAGATAGTAAAGATTTTGGATATGATATAAAGGTTATGTCTGGAGAGTATAATAAGAGCGATGCTCAGAAAGCTCTTGATAATGATGAGTATGATGAGGTTTTAAGTTTTCATTTAGATAATAATACGATTTTGTTTGAGAATTATCGGGCTGATATGAGTTTGGTTGGATCTAATGCTGAGGTTATTGTTAATCAGGTTACTAGTGCTTATTATAATATGAAGTTAATGTCTTTGGGCTTATCACAAGATGAGTTAAATGCCCTTAATGTAAGTTTTAAGCTTAATACTAATTATTTGTCTAATTCAGGTAGTGGTAATAGTACGTTTGCGATGATGATGTTTTCGATAGTGTTATTTTATGCAGTGTTCTTTTGTGCTAGTCAGGTTTCTTCGTCTGTTACGACAGAGAAAACTTCTAAAATTATTGAAAGTTTGACGACGTCAACAAGTCCTAAGAATATAGTTTTGGGTAAGACTTTAGGTGTTGGGTTTACTGGGTTATGTCAGCTTGCTGTGCTACTTGTTTTTGGTGTTATTTGTGCTAAGTCATTTTTACCTAGTGATGTTTTAAAGGGAGTAATTAATTTAGATTCAATTACTATTGGAGTTTGGGTTATTGTTTTTCTTTATTTTGTTTTAGGGTATGCTTTGTATGCACTTATATTTGCGCTTACTGGTTCTTTGGTGCAGAAGCCAGAGGATATTCAGAGTGCAAATAGTCCAGTGTCAATGCTTTCTGTATTTGCCTTTTATTTAGCATATTTTTCAATGATGAATTCTAAGAGTAGTGTTAGTGTGTTTGCTTCGTTATTTCCTTTTTCTTCACCATTTAGTATGCCATCAAGATATATGCTTGGTCTTGCTAGTGTGAGTGATGTGATTGTTTCACTTGTTATATTAGTTTTAACTGCTGCACTTATTGGATATATTTCAGTTAAGGTTTATTCTAATGCAATACTTAATTATGGTAATAAGTTTAGTTTGAAAGATATTGGTAAGTATTTGAAACAGAGATAAAATTATTGCATAAACATTATTTTTTGTGTATAATGTTTGTTGCAAGGCCTATTGGTGAAATGGTTAACACATTGCCCTCTCAAGGCAACATTCATGGGTTCGAATCCCATATAGGTCACCATATGCTATTTATAGTTCCTTATTTGGGGACTTTTTTATTTTAATATAATAGTTAAAGGGGAGATGTTTACAATGCTTTTAATTGATGGAAGAGAGTTTAAAGTAACTGAGGAGACTGCGTTTCTAGGTAATATTAGCTATAATAAAGTAAATGGGTATAATATAAGATTTGAACTGCGTTTTATAGATGGAGAGAAAAAGGGTTATATTAATTTAGATACTGGGTTTGAAAAAGAGAAGGATATTAATTTGTTTCTTAATAAGGAGTATTCTGGGCTTAATTTTGATGGTTATCCTTTTATGTATTTTGAGGTGTTTGATACGGTGAAGTTTTTGGATTCTGAGATTGAATGTGAGATTAGAATTAAGATAAATGATATTAAAGATGGTAAAATTAACGTAAATTTTGAAGTTGATGATGATTTAATTAAAATTAAGTATGATGGAAGTTTAATGGTGGTTAATAATATTTAATTTTTTTTGCTTGACAGTTGAATAAATGTTCAACTATAATGATAGTGGAGGGAATATGGATTGTAAATGTTTAGAGTGTGATTGTAATGTTATTCATGATGCAGTTGTTAATAATACTTTAAAGGCGATGCCTAGTGGTAGGGTTATTGAGAAAATTGCTGGTTTTTTTAAGGTTATTGGGGATAATACTAGGGCAAAGATACTTTTTGCTTTAGATTCTAATGAGATGTGTGTTTGTGATATTGCAAATGTGTTAAATATGACGAAGTCGGCGGTTTCTCATCAGCTCTCGGTTTTGAGGGATGAGAGAATTGTAAAGTGTAATAGGGTTGGTAAAGAGGTTTATTATTCTTTAGATGATGAGCATGTTAAAGAGGTTTATGAGGTAGCGTTATCTCATGTTAAGGAGATTTTAGATGAAAAAGTATAAATATAATATAAATAATTTAGATTGTGCTGGATGTGCTAAGCAGGTTGAGATTGCTTTAAATAAGAATAAGGATTTTAAGAATGTGGTTGTTAATTTTAGTACTGGTAAGATAAGTTATGAGTCTGATAAAGATTTTAGTTTGGGAGAGCTTAATAAGTTAGTTAAGGCGGCTGAACCTGATGCGAGTGTTAGTACTGATGAAGAGGTTAAGAAGGAGACTAATATTTATTTTCTTATTATTGGTTTAGTTATTCTTTTTATGGGAATGTATTTGCCAGTAAGTGATAATGTAAGAATTATTTTATATATTATTAGTTATGTTTTTCTTTTATATAAAACTTTTGTTAAGGCGATGAAACTTTTATTTAAGAGTCATGTTATTAATGAGAATATGCTTTTGACTATATCTTGTGTTGGTGCATTATGTATTGATAAGGTTATGGAAGGAGCTATGGTTATTGGTTTATATACTATTGGGAAAGTTTTAGAGGAGAAGGCTTTAAATAATAGTAGGAAGTCTATTAAGGGGATTCTGGAAATTAAACAAGGGTATGCTAATGTGGTTAGTGATGGAAGAATTGTTAAGTCTAGTGTAGAGGATGTTAAGTGTGGAGATGAACTTGTTATCAAGAAGGGGGAACGTATTCCAGTTGATGGGATCGTGATAAGTGGAGAAACTAACTTAGATGAGTCTGCTCTTACTGGAGAGTCAGTTTTGCGTTTTGTTAAATGTGGTGATGAGGTGTTATCTGGTTCTATAAATAAGGGTGATGTTATTAGAGCTAAAGCTACTTCTGAGTATGCTGATTCTACTGTTGCAAAGATACTCGAGTTACTAGATAATGCTAGTGATAAGAAAACTAAGTTAGAGACAACTGTTAGTAAATTAAGCAGATATTATACTCCTATAATTTTGGGATTAGCAATTTTAGTAATTTTAATTCTTCCACTTTTTGGAGTATCTATTAAGGAAAGTTTTTATAGAGGTCTTACGTTTTTAGTTATTTCTTGTCCTTGTGCAATTGCGATATCTGTTCCTTTATCTTATTTTACAGGAATAGGTGCTGCTAGTAAGAATGGTATTTTGATTAAGGGTAGTAATTATTTAGATGGTTTATCTGATATAAAAAATATTGTGTTTGATAAGACAGGAACGCTTACTAGTGGAGAATTTAAGGTTAATAATATAGAAATTAGTAAGGGTAGTAAGCATAGCATGGATGATATTATTGATATTGTTGTTAGTGGTGAAGAGATGAGTAATCATCCGCTAGCTAGTTCGCTTAAGGCTTTGGGGGAAAGTAGTGGTAAGAAGGTTACTAAGTTTAAAGAGATTGATGGCAAGGGAATTAGTTTTGTTTATGATGGATTAGATGTGCTTATTGGTAATAAGAAGATATGTGGATGTAAGAAAAATGCTGATGTGCATGTAGTTATTGATGGTAAGCATGAGGCTTCTATTATGTTAAATGATGGTATTAAAGAGAATGCTAGTGATGTTATTAATGAGCTTAAAGCTCTTGGGGTTAAAACTTATATGTTTACTGGGGATAAGAAAGATATCGCGATGATTACTGGAGAAAAACTTGGTATTGATGAGATTAGATATGAGATGCTTCCAACAGATAAGTATAATGAGTTTGATAGTGTTAATAAGAGTGGTGTAACGGCGTTTGCTGGTGATGGAATAAATGATGCACCTGTATTAAAGAGAGCGGATATTGGGATATCTATGGGTGGTATTGGTTCTGAGTCGGCGATAGAAGCTAGTGATATTGTTCTTATGAATGATGATCTGGAGAAGATTCCTTTAGGAATTAGAATTTCTCAATATACGAAAAAGATAATTAAGGAAGATCTGATATTTGCAATTTCAGTAAAAGTTATTATTTTACTTCTTTCAGTGTTTGGGCTTGCTAATATGTGGTTTGCAGTCTTTGCTGATACGGGTGTAACGCTTCTTGCAATATTAAATACTTTAAGAATTACAAATAAATTTAGAATAGAAAAGGATAATTAGTTATGTGGATAGGTTTTATTGTTATTTCAATTGTTGGAACACTTTTACATTTTTTATATGAAATAAGCGGTCATAATAAGGTAGTTGCTATATTTGCAGCAGTTAATGAAAGCACTTGGGAGCATATTAAGATTGCTTTAACGCCAACTTTTTTATGGAGTTTGTTAGATGGATTTAAGTATGGGACAAGCCCTAATTATTTTATAGCGAAGAGTGCTAGTTTACTTGTTATAGTATTTTTGATACCAATTATATTTTATACTTATACAGCAATTACGAAGAAGGCAGTGCTTTGGTTTGATATTACATATTTTTATGTTACTATTTTTTGTTCACAGTATGTCTTTAATTATATTGTAAATATGGAGACGTTTGGTTTTGTTTATCAGTATGTTTCTGTTATAATATTGTTTATGGTATTTGGAACTTATATGCTTGGAACTTTAGAACCTGTTCATAATTTTTTATTTAAAGATCCAATATCTAATAAATATGGAAAAGAAGGACATACTGAAGAATAATAGGTGATAGTAGTGAATAATTTAAAAAAGTATTTTTTGACATTTATAGTTTTTGCAATTTGTGGATGGCTATATGAGGAGTTCCTTTTTATAGTAGAAGATCATGTGCTAGTTAATAGAGGTTCTTTGTGGGGACCTTGGCTTCCAATATATGGATTTGGTGGTCTTGCTGTAATTTATTTCTTTTATAAGTATAAAGATAAGAAGATTATGATAGGTAATGTTAATATTAGACCACTTGTGCTGTTTTTTGAGACAACGATTATTTGTGTTTTAGTAGAGCTTATTGCATCTTATATTATTGATTTTAGAAGTTTGTGGGATTATAGTGATAAGTTTATGAATTTTGAAGGAAGAATAGCACTTGTTCCGGGACTACGATTTGGAATTTTAGCACTTCTTAGTATTTATTATGTTTATCCTTTATGTTTGAAATTAGCAAATGTTAAAAATAAGAAAGTTAATTTTTTGTATTATGTGATTTTTGTATTATTTATAATTGATGCAGTTTCAAGAATTTGGCTGGGTAATAATTACCATGTGTAGTTGATTTTAATTGATTATTTTGTTAGAATTGTAGGGAAGAAAGACGAGTGATTTTATGGATGATTATAAGAAACTTGCTGATTTAATATTTCCAGATATAAAGAAAAGCGTAGCTGATTATGAGAAAGAGTATCCTGAGAGAAATTTAAAGGAAGGAGCTAAGGTTACAAGATATGCACCTAGTCCAACGGGATTTATGCATATTGGTAATTTTTATTCTTCTGTTATTAATTATGTTCTTGCTAAGCAAAGCGGTGGAGTGTTCTTTTTGAGAAATGAAGACACAGATTCATCTAGAGAACTTAGTGGAGCAGTTGAGTATATTCGTCATGTACTTGAGCATTATCATATTAATCCTGATGAGTATGAGTATCGTGATATTAATAAGGAAGCAGGTAATTATGGACCTTATATTCAGTCAGAGAGGAAAGATATTTATCATGCATTTATAAAAGAATTAGTTAGTCAAGGTAAGGCTTATCCGTGCTTTTTAACTCAAGAAGAGATGGATGAGATTAGAGCAACTCAGACTGCTGGTAAGAAGAGAATTGGTATTTATGGTAAGTATGCTAAGTATCGTGATTTAAGTCCGGTAGATGCTATGGAAAGAATTAAGAGTGGTGAGAAGTATACTGTTAGATTAAAGAGTTCTGGTAATTTCTTTAATAAGTTTAAGTTTAATGATTTAGTATTTGGTGAGATGGAGTTTCCAGAAAATGATATAGATATTCCAATTATGAAGTCTAGTAATTTACTTCCAACATATCATTTTGCTCATTTAGTTGATGATCATTTAATGAGAACAACACATGTTGTACGTGGCCAAGAGTGGATGAGTAGTGTGCCAGTTCATTATGAGTTATTTAAGACATTTGGATTTAAGATGCCTAAGTATATTCATACGCCTTTAATATTAAAGAAGGATGGAGATAAGATTAGAAAGATATCTAAGAGATTAGATCCAGAGGCTAGAATGACTTATTATGAGGAGAAGGGTTATCCAGTTTATTCATTGATTGAAGCAATTATGACAATAGCCAATTCTAATTATGAACAGTGGAGAGAGGGTCATCCTGATGCTGATTTTACTGAGTTTGAGTTTTCACCTAAAAAGATGAGTTCTGCTGGGGCGTTGTTTGATTTAGATAAGCTTGATAATATTTCTAAGAATTATTTAAGTAAGTTAAAGGCTAGTGAAGTATTTGATGGATTAGATGAGTGGTCTAAGATTTATGATACTGATTTTAATGCTTTAATTAATAAACATAAGGATTATACGATTAGCGTGTTAAATATTGAAAGGGAGCAGAAGAAACCTAGAAAAGATTTTGCTTGTTTTAGTGAAGTTAAAGATAATATTTGGTATATGTATAATGAATTATTTGATGGCGCTATATTTGATTTTAGTTTCTTAAAACATGAAGAGGATGCTAAGAAAATTATTTCTACTTATTTAAATGAGTATTTTGATATTAATGATGATAAGGATACATGGTTTAATAAGATTAAGGAGTTAACTGAGAAGATGGGATACTGTTCTAATATGAAAGAGTATAAAGAAAACCCAGATAATTATAGAGGTAGCACTGCTGATATAAGTAATGTTATAAGAGTAGCACTTACTACTAAACTTACTACACCTGATTTATATGAGATTATTAATATATTAGGGGATGCTGAAGTTAGGTCTAGATTTAGTAAAATATGTGGATAATTTGATAGTTATTCACATTTTTTCTTGTTTTTGAGTAAGTTTTTATTGACTTTATGGGTAAGGTTTCATATAATTCATATTGGTACATTTTGATTTGCTTAATTATTTGCTGATTTGGGACGTCAAATGATAATTGAGTGATGAAAGGAATTATTTTATGAAAACATTTATGCAAACAAAAGAAACTGTAGAACGCACGTGGTATGTAATTGATGCTGCTGATAAACCTCTAGGACGTGTAGCGACTAAAGCTGCTACTATTTTAAGAGGAAAACATAAAGCAACTTTTACACCTCATATTGATTGTGGAGATTATGTAATTATTATTAATGCTGATAAGGTTAAGTTAACTGGTAATAAGATTAATGATAAGATGTACTATAATCATTCTGGATTCCCAGGTGGACTAAGAACTCGTAATGCTAAAACTATGTTAGAAAGTTATCCTGTAGAAATGGTTGAAAGAGCTGTTAATGGTATGCTTCCAAATGGACCTTTAGGAAGACAAATGTATCGTAAGCTATTCGTTTATGCTGGTAGTGAACATAAACATGAGGCTCAAAAGCCAACTACAATAACAATTGATTAGGAGAGAGATTATGAAGAAAAGTGAAGTTACTGCTACTGGAAGAAGAAAACGTTCAGTTGCACAAGTTAAACTAGTTACTGGTAAGGGAAAGATTACTGTTAATGGTAGAGATGTAAATGAATACATGCCTTTTCCTACATTAGTAATGGATTTAAAACAACCACTTGTATTAACTAATAACGAAAATACTTTTGATATTGATGTTAAGGTTAATGGTGGTGGATTCTCTGGACAGGCTGGAGCTATTAGACTTGCTATTACTAAAGCATTAGTTGAGTTTGATGCTGAGGCTGATCAAGCTAGAGAAGATGCTTATAAGAAAGTTCTTAGAGAAGCTGGTTTCTTAACTCGTGATCCTAGAGTTAAAGAACGTAAGAAATATGGTCTTAAGAAGGCTCGTAGAGCACCACAATTTAGTAAACGTTAATTTGTTTCTTATACCTTGGGAGTTTATCTCAAGGTTTTTGCATTTTATAGGGACTATCAAATTTTGAAAATTTGTTGATTATTCGTTAATTGTAGGGTAAACTATTTGTGATTGGAGGGTTTATGAGAGAGGTTATTAATTTTATAAATAATTTAAATATTTCGAAGGATGAATATGTTGTTCTTGCTTGTTCTTATGGACCTGATTCAATGTGCTTGCTTGATCTTTTGCGTAAATGTGAGTTAAAGGTAGTTGTAGCTCATGTTAATCATAAGGTTAGAAGTGAAAGTGATGAGGAGTACAGATTATTAGAAGAGTACTGTAAGAAGAGTAATATTCCTTTTGAGGGAATGAGTATTTTAGAAGAAATTGATGGTAATTTTGAGTCTAAGGCTAGGGAAATACGATATAATTTTTTTGATGGAATATTAACTAAATATAATGCAAATTATTTGTTTACAGCGCATCATGGTGATGATTTAGTAGAAACTATTTTGATGAGAATTGGTAGGGGAGCATCTTTTGGTGGGTATGCTGGTTTTAGTGAGGAGTCTGAATTTAGAGGTAAAAGACTAGTTAGACCACTTATTTTTGTTACTAAAAAGGATATTTTAGAATATAATGAAAAATATGGGATTATGTATGCAAATGATTATACTAATTTTGAAAGGGTACATACTAGAAATAAGATAAGATTGGATGTTTTGCCTGTTTTAAAGGAAATTAATCCGAAAATTCACGAAAAATTCATAAAGTTCAGTCATACTATAGGTGAATATAATGATTATGTTGAGAAAGAAGTTATTTCTTTGCTTGATAGATTGTATTCAAATAATAGATTAGATTTGGATGGTTTTAATTCTCTACCCCTTCTACTTAAAAAGCATATTTTGTGCACAATTCTTTCTGAGATTTATCGTGATGATATTACCTATATTAACGATAAGCATTTAAATCTAATCTTTAATTTAATTGATGGGAAACCTAATGGGTATGTTTGTTTACCTAATGGGGTTAAAGTTTATAAATATTATAATAGTCTTATTTTTAATGATGAGGAGTTAGTTCTAACTTATGATTATATATTTGATAAAAGTATAGAACTTTCTTTAGGGGTAATTGAAGAAATACCATCTTATGATGGGAAGAGTAATTACTATATTAGATTGTCTAGTGATGAAGTTAAACTTCCTCTTCATGTGAGAACAAGAAAATTAGGGGATTTTATGGATGTTAAGAATATGAATGGGACTAAAAAAATTAAGAGTATTTTTATTGATGAGAAGGTTCCATTAAAGATCCGTGATAGTTATCCTTTGGTTTGTGATGATGAGGGAAATATTTTGTGGGTTCCTGGCGTAAAAAAAAGTAAATTTGATAAGCAAATGAATGAAAGTTATGATATAATACTTAAGTATGTAAAGAAGGAGAAATAGTATGAAGAAGAAAAAGAGTTATACAAAGCAAACTGTTCCTTATGCGATTTTATTAATTGTTATTATTGGAGTGTTAGTTTTCTTTAATTTATCACAATATAAAGTTTATGATTATTCTTATGATGAGTTTATTAAGAAATTATCTGAAGGCGATGTATCTAAGTTAGAGATTACACCAAAGAATGCTTCTGGTGTTTATGTTATAAATGGACAGTTAAAGGATTATAAGAGTACTGAAAGTTTTAGAGTTAATGTTCCACTTGCTGAGACTGTACTTGATAAGGTAATGAAGTATGTTGATGAAGATGAGATTGAAGTAATTACTAATCCTAATCCTGAGAATAGTGGTTTTGTTACTGTATTAATAAATGTAGTACCAACTGTTGTGTTAATTGGTGCGACTATTTGGTTATTTTCTAAGATAAGTGGTGGTAATAAAAATAGTATGGATTTTGGAAGAAGCCGTGCTAAGTTAAATGAGGAATCTAAAGCTAAGTTTAGTGATGTTGCTGGGCTTGTTGAGGAAAAAGAAGAGGTTGCTGAGTTAATTGATTTCTTAAAGAATCCTAAGAAGTTTCAAAAACTTGGTGCTAGAATACCTAAAGGTGTATTACTTGTAGGGCCTCCAGGAACTGGTAAGACTTTACTTGCTAAGGCTGTTGCTGGTGAAGCAAATGTACCATTTTATTATATAAGTGGTTCTGATTTTGTAGAGTTATTTGTTGGTGTTGGTGCTTCACGTGTTCGTGATATGTTTAAACAAGCTAAGCAATCTGCACCATGCTTAATCTTTATTGATGAAATTGATGCGGTTGGTCGTCAAAGAGGTACTGGTTTAGGCGGTGGACATGATGAGAGAGAACAAACATTAAATCAGTTATTAACTGAAATGGATGGTTTTGGAGCTAATGAAGGAATTATCATTATTGCTGCAACTAATAGACCAGATGTACTTGATCCTGCATTACTTAGACCAGGAAGATTTGATAGACAAGTTACAGTTAGTTTACCAGATCAAAAGGAAAGAAAAGCAATTTTAGAAGTACATGCGCGCAATAAGGTGTTTGATAAGAGTGTTAATTTAGAGAATATTTCTAAACGTACTCCAGGATTTAGTGGAGCTGATTTAGAAAATTTACTTAATGAAGCAGCGCTTCTTGCGGTTAGAAGAAATTTACCAGCTATTACAATGGCTGAGATTGATGAAGCTACTGATAGAGTATTGATGGGACCAGCTAAGGTTAGTCATACAATTACTCCTAAAGAAAAAGAATTGATTGCTCTTCATGAGAGTGGACATGCTGTTATTGGTATGAAAGTTCCAGATGCTGAGGTAGTACATAAGATTACAATTATTCCTAGAGGTGTAGCTGGTGGTTATACTATGATGCTACCTAAGGAAGAGAAGATTGCTATTATGACTAAGAGTGAACTTCTTTCAACTATTACTGGTTTACTTGGTGGTAGAGTTAGTGAAGAGTTATTCTTTGGTGAGATTACTACTGGTGCTAGTGATGACTTTAGTAAAGCAACTAAGATTGCTAGATCTATGGTTACTGAATATGGTATGAGTGATTTAGGACCAGTTCAGTTGGAACAAAAGAGTGAGGGCGTATTCTTAGGTAGAGATTATAATAAGAGTAAGAACTTTAGTGATGCTGTAGCACTTGAGATTGATCAAGAAGTTAGAAAAATTATGAATCAATGTTATAGTGAAGCGACTAGAATTTTAAAAGAGAATGAGAAATTAGTTAGATTACTTGCTGATACTCTTATTGAAAGAGAAACTATTACTAAGGAAGAAATTGAAGAACTTGTTGAAACTGGACATATTAGTGATAACTTTACACCTAGTGAAGATACTGTTAGTTTAAAGGAAAGAGCTAAGGTTCTTGGGGTTAAAGGCTATACTAAGATGACTGATGAAGAGTTAAAAAAAGCTATAGAAAAAGCAGAAGATTCTAGTAAATAGAATCTTTTTTTTATTAATGTTTTATAATTTTTTAGTTTGTTTATTAACATTACTATTGGGTTGGATAGAAAAGGTGCTCTCGTTATGAAAAATAGTATTTTTTATTTAGACAAATATTATTATATATGATAAAATATTTTATAGAAGTAAAGAAGGCAGTGATATTATATGACAAAGATTATATCTTTAGTAAATCAAAAAGGTGGTGTTGGTAAGACAACAACTAGTATAAATCTAGCTGCGTCTTTGGGTAAATTAGGAAAAAAAACGCTTATTATTGACCTTGATCCACAGGGTAATGCGACAACTGGACTAGGTGTTAATAAGGGGAATATAAATTATAGTGTTTATGATGTGTTAAATGGGTCTTGTGAGGCTAAGAAGGCAGTTAGAAAGACTGGTTTTACTAATCTTTCTATTATTCCAGCAACTATTAATTTAGCAGGTATTGATATTGAACTTATGGAAAAGGGGTATCAGAATGTTGAGTTTAAGAAGAATGAACAGTTAAGGAATGCATTAGCAACTATAATGGATAGTTATGATTATATGATTATTGATTGTCCACCATCACTAGGATTACTTACTACAAACGCATTAGTAGCTAGTGATTCAGTTATTATTCCAGTTCAGTGTGAGTTCTTTGCACTTGAGGGAATTACTCAACTACTTAACACAATTATTATGACACAAACTAGATTAAATCCTAATTTAAAAATTGAAGGCGTATTGTTAACATTATTAGATTCTAGAACTAATTTAGGGTTAGAAGTTGTTGAAGAAGTTAGAAAGTTTTTTAAAGATAAAGTGTTTAATACAATTATTCCACGTTTAATAAGATTAGTTGAAGCTCCAAGTCATGGTGAACCAATTAATGAATACGATCCAACTAGTAGAGCGGCTGAGGCTTATACTAATTTAGCCAAGGAGGTTATAGAGAGAGATGGAATCTAAGAGAAAAGCGTTAGGAAAAGGGTTAGAACAATTATTTAATAGTGAGCAAATTAATTTTGATACTATAGAACAAAATATTGTTGAGAACTCTAGTGAAAGTGATATTCAGCAAATACCAGTTGCTGAGATTCGTAGTAATCCATACCAACCTAGAGAGCATTTTGATCAAGATGCTTTATTAGAACTTGCTGAGTCAATTAAGGAGCATGGTGTTATTGAGCCAATAATAGTTAAGAAAAGTTTACATGGATATGAACTTGTTGCTGGTGAACGTAGAACTAAGGCTTCAGCGCTTGCGGGAATGAAAACGATACCTGCTATTGTAAGAGATTTTACAGATGAGCAGATGATGGATATTGCTATTTTAGAAAATATTCAAAGAGAGGACCTTTCGCCAATTGAGCTTGCTGAGGGTTTTCAAAACTACATTAATCATACGGGTTTAACTCAAGATGAAATTGCGAAGAAGTTTGGTAAGAGCAGAAGTTATATTACTAATTTACTCGGACTACTTAGCTTACCTAAAAGTGTTCGTGAACAAATTAATTTAGGTAAGATTTCAATGAGTCATGCACGAACTTTATCAAAGTTAGATGATGATGATTTAATTATTACTTTGACTGAAAGAATTGTTAGTGATGGAATTTCAGTAAGAGAGCTTGAAAAGTTATGTTCAATGAAGTCTGTTGGCAAGAAACAACCTGTAACTAGAGTTAATATTAAGCCTCTTAAGTTTTCAATTTATGAAAGTGTTATGCGTGATAAGATTGGAACTAAAGTTCAAATTAATAAGAATAAAATTTTAATTCCTTTTGATAGTGAGGGAGATTTAGCACGTATTTTAGAAATTTTAGATATTGATGTGAGTGAGGAATAATGGAATTTTGGGTAAAGATTGCTGATATAGTATCATCTAAAAAGTTTTATGGACCTATTGTAGTTATTATTGGAGTAATATTTATATATAAAATTATTATTTCAGTACTTAATAAAGCTACTATAAGGGGAACAACTGAATTTGAGAAGAAAAAGAGAGTTACCGTTTTAGTATTATTTAAAAATATTACTAAGTATGTTTGTTTAATTATTGCGGCTCTTATGATTTTAGATATTTTTGGGGTTGATACAAGTTCTTTTATTGCAGGATTAGGTGTAGCAAGTGTTGTTATTGGTCTTGCTTTACAGGATGCTTTAAAAGATATTATTGGCGGTATTAATATTATTTTGGATAATTTTTATGTAGTTGGAGATTATGTTAAATATGGTGATTTTACTGGTCAAGTTATTTCTTTTGGATTAAAAAGTACTAAAATTAAAGATTTTAATGGTAATGTAATGGTTGTGTCTAATAGAAATATTGATGAGATAATAAATTTAAGTCAAGATAAACATGTTATTTTACTTAATATTCCGACTTGTTATGAAGTGACTGAAGAGAAAGTTAAAAGTGTTTTACTTGATGTTTTAGAGGCCGTTAAAAAAATAAAAGATGTTGATGATAAGGATTGTAGTTATCTTGGAGTTAATGAGCTTGGAGATAGTGCAGTAAATTATTTAATTAGTGTTAAGTGTAAGCAAGGAAGTGAATATGCCGTTAGAAGAGCAATTCTTACTCTTGTTAAGGATGCTTATGATAAGAACAATATAAAGATTCCTTATAATCAGATTGAGGTGCATAATGGAAGCAAAATATAATTTAGGGGATAAAGTTGTAATGAAGAAGGATCATGCGTGTGGAACTAATTTATGGCTTATTACACGTGTTGGGGTTGATATAAAACTTAAATGTGTAAATTGTAATCATGAGATTATGATGGATAGACTTGAGTTTGAGAAGAAACTAAGGAGAGTTTTACATGAGGATTAAGAGAAAATATGAGAAGGTAATGCTCCACCCAATTATAACGTTTTGTTTGCTTATTTTTGGAACAATTATATTAAGTGGTGTACTTACTCTTTTTAATGCTAGTGCTACTTATAGTAAGGTTTCTAATATCGGATCATATGTTAGTGATTCAGTGTATGTAGAGAATTTATTTAGTTTAAGTGGTCTTAAATTTATATTTAGTAATGCGGTGTCAAGTTTTGCATCTTTTACGCCTTTATCAATGTTAATTATTACGCTTATTGGTTTTGGTGTAATGGATAAGAGTGGCTTTTTAGATAGTTTCTTTTATGTGCTTACTAAAAAGGTGAGTAAGAGAGTTGTTACATTTAGTTTATCTCTTGTGTGTATTCTTGCATCTATTGGTGGAGATTTAAGTTATATAGTACTTATACCACTAGCAGCAGTTTTATTTAAATATGGAAAGAGACATCCTAAAGCGGGTATTATTTGTGCTTTTGCTAGTTTAAGTTGTGGTATTGGTATTAACATATTTATGAACTCAATAGATAGTGCTTTAATGAGTTATACATTATCTAGTGCAAATTTGTTATCACCAGATTATCAGATGAGTACATTTAGTTATGTGTTTATTATGCTTGTATGTGCTTTAGTTTTAGCATGTATTGTTACAAGCATTACGGAAAGGGTTATAGTTCCTAAACTTGGTAAGTATGCTTTACTTGATGATGAGGAAGATTATTTTACGAAGACTGAAAGAAGAGCATTAGTAATTTCTCTTTTTGCTGGTGTTATTTATTTGTTGATATTTGTTTATAACATTATTCCAAATGCACCTTTAGGTGGAGCACTACTAGATTATTCACAGACTTTATATATTGATAAGTTATTTGGTTATAATTCCTTCTTTAATCAAGGTTTTGTATTTGTTGTAACAATATTATTTATTATATTAGGTCTAGTATATGGTATTGTTAATAAATCAATTAGAAATGTTAAAGATTTATGTAATGGATTAAGTTATTCATTAGATTATATTGGTAAGGTGTTAGTACTTATATTCTTTGCATCTGCATTTATATTTATATTTAAGAAAACTAATATAGGTACGGTGTTTACTGCTTATCTTGCTGGTATTATTAGTAAGACTAATTTTACAGGTATTCCACTTATGATGCTTACACTTGGATTTAGTGCTCTTGCTACATTGCTACTTCCTAGTAGTGTTAGTAAGTGGTCTATAATGAGTGGAAGTGTTGTTCATGTGTTTATGAATGCTGGATTAAGTCCAGAACTTGCTCAGTTAGTATTTAGAGCTGGTGAATGTGCAACTTATGCGCTAACTCCAGTCATGGCTTACTTTGTTGTTTATTTAGCATTTATGGAACTTTATAGTACTAATACAGATAAAGATGGGCTTTGGGGTAATACTAAGTATTTAGTTCCTTATAGTTTTTATACATTAGTAATGTGGATTGTAGTATTGATATTGTTCTATTTGATAGGATTACCACTTGGTATAGGAACTAGCGTTGCTTTATGATTTTAAAGGGGTATTTATTTACTTATGGATATTTAATAGTTATTTTACTGCTTGCGTTTGGTCTTAGAAAAATATTTAATTTAAGAACTTTGTTTACGAAGAAGTTTATACATATTATGATATCTTTTTGTTATTTGATATTGTATAAGTATTTTGGTAGTAGCATTCATATTATTATTCCACCACTTTCGTTTATTGTTATAAATATACTTTCTTATAAGTTTAAGTTGTTTAAATCAATGGAAGATGGCAGTGGTAATTTAGGTACTATTTATTATCCAATAAGTGTGTTTATTATGGCACTGGTAACTTATTTTGTTCCAGAGTTTTATGGAGCATTTGGAGTTGGTTTATTTTGTATGGCATTTGGAGATGGTTTTGCTCCTTTAGTTGCTGGTTATTTGAAGTCAAGGCAGATATATAATCATAAGACAATAAGTGGAACAGCGACAGTGTTTGCCTTTAGTTTTATTATTATCATTATTTTTAATTATTATTTTAAATTTGGTTTTAATGTGATTGATATTATTTTGATAAGTGTAGTTGCAGCAGCATTAGAGTTGTTTGGTAGAAAGGGCTTAGATAATTTATTTTTGCCTTTGGGAGTTTCATTGGTTGTATATTTAATGGAAGTGATATAAATGTATTTATCTATTTTGTTACCTAGTGTGTTTGCACTTTTTGCTTTATGGAAGAAGAAGGTTACTAAACCGGGAATTATTGCTGCTTGGTTAGTGGGCGTGATAATTACTTATTTTGGCGGTCTTTATGCTTTTGGAGCACTTGCGCTTACTTTTGTGCTTACGATATTAAGTGATAAAATAAAAAAGAAAACTAATGATGAATGCAGAACTATATATCAGATGTTTAGTAATGTCTTATTGCCGACAATCTGTATAGTTTTATATCATTTTACTTTAAATGATAAGTTTTATGTAATGTATTATGCGGTTCTTTCTTCTAGTTTAGCTGATACTTTAGCTAGTAGTATTGGAACGCTTTCTAAAAATAGACCAGTGAGTATATTTACACTTAAGCGAGTACCGGCTGGTACTAGTGGTGCAGTTTCCTTTTTGGGTATTAATGCGTCTTTAGCTGGCGGTATTATTTTAGGGCTTATTTATTATGCTGAGAAGTTAAACTCAATGAATTATTTGTTAATTATTCTTATGGGCTTGTTTGGGTCTATTGCAGATAGTTTATTAGGGGATTCTTTGCAAGGTAGGTTTGTTTGTTCTAAGTGTAAGAAGGAAGTTGAGGAATATATGCATTGCGGAGAACCAACAAAATTAGTTAAAGGTTTGTACTGGATGAATAATGATGCAGTAAATCTTCTTAATAATGTATTTGTGTTTATTTTATGTTATATATTTTTATTATAAAAAACGCTTGTTAGGCGTTTTTATTTTGGATTTTAATTAGTCTTGCATGCATGACGACTTTTTCATCATCATTAAAACATGTAGATAAAGTGATTATTTTGTCTGTTTTAAAAATGCTAGTATTAAACTTGTGGTAGCTTCTTTCTTTTAATTTGTTTGCAAAATCTAGGAATTCTTCATCTGAATTAAAGGATATTTGTAAGTAGTCAGATGTGGTTGGTATGTGATAGACACTAAATACTTCCCATAGGGTGTTTGATTTTTCAGTGGATATTTTAATAACGTAGTTGTTTGTATTATTAAACCATGATGATTTAGTAATGTTTTTAAGTGAACCAAACATAGATGAGTTTGATCTTCCGTGGCCGTATATTATGGTATTTTTATCTTCAAAGTTTGTGTTATTTCGGTAGTCAAGAAAAATCCAGCCAGCCCCATTAGAGGTTTTATCAAAGGTATGATTTAAGTAGAAGTTATTATTATTTGTTTGAACGTAAGGATAGTTTATTGTTGTGCCATTTACTTCAATCCATCCTTTGACGTCTTTATTTATTTTTTTAAGTTCATTAAAATCAGCATCAATCATATTCATTTTAATAAAGTTCCAGTATGGAGCGTTTTTATCAATTACTATTTCATTATTTACAATTTCAGTGTTTTCGTTATCTTCAATTTCTTTGATTTTAGTAATTTCAGTTATTTTGTTAGTTTGAGATTCTGTATTTTTATTGTCTATTGTCCATTTTATGATTTGAATGGATGATGATAAGAATTTACTAGCACAGATAATAATTGTTATTAAAAGGAGTAGATTAATCCATTTTATTTTTATTCTTTTTCTTTTTTTCATATTATTCACATTTTAATTATAACATTTTTGTGATTGTTTGCATATTCTTTGTTGTATTTAAAAAAGTAGTAGAGGTTGTCCTGCTTTTGTTTCTAGAATAAATAGTGTTAGTGAGAAAATCATTGATACTATTTTATAATTAGAACCTAATTTTTAATAAATGAATAAAATAGATTAGGTGATTTAATATGGCTTTAAAAGGTGTAGTTTTAGATAGCGGGCATGGTGGAAATGATCAAGGTTCTTCTGGAAATGGAATTATTGAAAAAGATCTTACTTTAAAGATTAGTCAGTACATGTATGATAGATTTAAAGCTCTTGGGGTGCCAGTAAAGATGACGAGAACTAGTGATGTTGATCTAGAACCGAATGATAGGCCTGGTGTTGTTTTAGATAAGTTCGGAAATGGTAAGGATGTTGTGGTAATATCTAATCACATAAATGCAGGAGGTGGCGATAGTCAAAGTGTAACGAATGTATAACAATTAAAGCCAAATAAATTTAGAAAGAAATGGAGAAATGTTATGAATATTAGTTACACTAAGAGTGGTGATTATTTATTGCCATATTTAATATTAGAAAATAAAAAACAATATAATATAGGAAAATATGGATTATTAAGATTAAATTATATTAAGAAAGAAAAGTTAGGATTATATTTTGATTTACTTGTTAATGATAAATTAAATGAATATCTTCATAATATTGATACTATTGTTATGGAGAAGGTGCAGAAGTTAATTAAAGAACTCACTGAAAAAGAAAATATTACTGAAGAATTAAAAAGTAGTAATCAAATGTTATGGATAAGTAAAATGAATAATATAAAAAATATAGCAAACGAAATAATTTTAAAGGAATATATCTATGTGTGATATAACTAATAAAGAATTTGAAGAAATATATTTACCATTCTATAATAATATTAATAATTACTTAAATAATTATGTTATACCTGATTTAGTAGCATTCTATTTAGCAAATGGATATAGCAGACATTGTTTATCAGAATGTAATTTAATAAATCATATTAACTCTGCAATAGATATATTTAATTGTAGATGCGATATTAATAAACTTATACCTAAGATAAAAGAAATATTAAAAATAAAATATAATTTAGTAATAGTAAAAAATAATCCAATGATATTAAAGAAATATTATTGAAAAGTAGAACTCTGTCAGATAAAAATGATAGAGTTTTTTTATTGAAACTAATTAGTTTGGGAGTAGATTTATTGTCTAGCCAGCACTGAATTTGTACTCCCATACGAAATTCTCTTGTGTGATTATTCCCAAGCCCTTGATTAATTTTGTAAATAGTGATATCATAATATCAAGATATAATGATATCATAAATAAAGAGGGATAATATGGAAAAAAAGAAAGAAGAAAGAGTTCCAATACCTTTGAGAATGTCTAACGACTTGTATAAAAAGATTAGAAATATAGTTAACAATAAAAAGGATAAAGAACGAGGCTATAGTATTAACAAATTTGTTATTGAAGCTATTGAAGATAAAATGAAAAAGGAGAATAAGTAGTATGGCAAAAAAGGAAGTAAGAACTGATTTATGGGTTTATGATTTATTAAAAGATGCGGGGATATCTTTAGACGCACAGGGAAGTAATGTTAAGGAATTAGATGATGCATTAAAGACTGCATCAAAAAAAGGTACTGGGAATGTTGGATTTCCTGAATATTGTGGTGTTGTTAAAGATTTTATTCTTATAATAGAAGATAAGGCAGATATAACAAAACACATAAAAATGAAAGAAGATATTATAAGTACTGATAAAAATGATATAATTGATTATGCAGTAAATGGTGCACTTTTCTATGCACAACATATAGCAAAAAATACGAACTACAAAAAAATAATTGCTTTTGGTATTTCAGGCGATGAGAAGCGTCATAAAATAACTCCATTATATATTGATGACAGAGAATATTATAGAGTATTAGATGATGTAGAATCATTTATATCATTTAATGAAAATAATATTGATGAATATTATATTAGAGAAATTTTAAAAGAAAATACTGATACAGAAAAAGAAACTGCTGAAATTTTAAAAGATGCTGCAAAATTACATAAAGATTTAAGAAATTATGGTAATTTGGGTGATAAAGAAAAACCCTTAGTTGTTTCTGGAATTCTGTTAGCTTTAAATGAGATAGAATATAAGAATTTTTCAATAGAATCTTTAAATTGTGATGACACTAAGACAGATGGTCAAAAAATTTATGAGGCGATAGAGTCAAATTTAAAGAGATGTAATGTTGCACCAGAAGTAAAAAGGGATAAAATACTAAGTCAATTTTTGATAATTAAAGATACACCGATATTAAATGAAAAAAATAGACAGTTAGAAAAAACACCTTTACGCTATTATACGGAATTCCTTTATGAAAAATTATTTAAAAGTATTAAGTATACTGATTCGCCAGAGGATTTTTTAGGAAGATTTTATAGTGAATTTATGAGTTATAGTGGTGGTGATGGTCAAACACTTGGAATAGTTTTAACACCAAAACATATTACACAATTATTTTGCGATTTGTTAAATTTAAAATCGGATGACGTAGTATTAGATCCATGCTGTGGTACAGCAGGATTCCTTATTGCAGCGATGCACAATATGATTCAAAGTGTGATTTTAGATAAAAAATTAAAATCTAGAAAAGAAATTGATAATGATTCTGATATAAAACACATTAGAAAAGAACAACTTCATGGTATAGAATTGCAACCGTATATGTTTACTATTGCTACTACTAATATGATTATAAGAGGAGATGGTAAGAGTAATTTAATACATGAAGACTTTCTGAGTCAAAGTGCACAAAAATTACAATTAAAGGGTGCTACTGTTGGTATGATGAATCCCCCATATTCACAAGGGTCAAAAGAAAATCCTAATTTATATGAATTATGCTTTGTTGAACATCTACTTGATTCATTAACAAAAGGTGGCAGATGTGCTGTAATTATTCCACAATCATCAATGAATGGTAAAACAAATGAAGAAAAAAATATAAAAGAGAATATTTTGTTACACCATACATTAGAAGGAGTAATAACTTTAAATAAAGATACATTTTATGGCGTCGGAGTAATGCCATGCATTGCAATATTTACAGCTGGTGAACCACATTCAAAAGATAAAATATCTAAATTTATTAATTTTGAAAATGATGGATATAAAGTTTCTCCTCACATTGGACTAATAGAAACTGAATCTGCAAAAGATAAAAAACAGCATTTGTTAGATGTTTGGTTTGACAAAATTGATTCAGAAACAAAATTTTGTGTAAAAACAAAGGTAGAGTCATCTGACGAATGGCTTCATTCATTTTATTATTTTAATGATGAACTTCCCACAGAACAAGAAATTGAAAATACAGTTGCTGATTATTTAACATTTGAATTTGATATGATAGCTCATAACAGGGATTATTTATTTAAGGGTGATTCAAATGAATAATAGAAAATGGAAAGAATTTGATTTTATAGAAATTTTTGATATAAATGGTGGATTTTATAATAAAAAGCCAGAAAATAAAGAGAATGGTACTATTCCATTTATTGGTGCCACTGACTCAAATAATGGAATAACTGAATTTTATTCATATGAAACAATAGAAAAAAGTTCTAAAACAGGTGATAATAACAATACGGATATATCAAACAAATTATTTAAAGGAAATTGTATTTGTGTAACAAATAATGGATCTGTAGGATATGCTTATTATCAGCCAACGTCATTTACTTGTAGTCATGATGTTAATCCATTATATTTAAAAAATTATAAATTGAATAGAAAACTGGCAATGTTTCTTATTTCTGCTATTGAAAAACAGAGGGTATGTTTTGAATATTCACGTAAGTGGCGACCTAAAAGGATGAGAAAATCTAAAATTCTTCTTCCGGTTGATGAAAATGAAAATCCTGATTATAAATATATGACAGATGTTATAGTTGAGTTAACTAAAAAAGATATTAATAATTATATTGATTATTGCAAATCTGAATTGGGTAAAATACGAAATGAGAAAATAGAAAAATATGAATCATTAACTTGGGAAGAATTTAAGATATCTGATTTATTTGATATTGTTATTGGGAAAAATGTTGATGGTAATAAGATAGATAAATATTCTGGTAGTATGCCATATATAACAAGACGTGAATCGTATAATGGTTTGGCTGGATTTATAAATTACAATTCTATTTATTTAAACAACATTTATCCCGTGATTACAGTTGGCAATGAAACTGCAAAACCTTTTGTTCAAGTATATCCCTTTTATACAGGGACAAAAGTAAATATAATGATTCCAAAATTTAAATCAAATAAATACATATTGTTATTTATCTGTAGAAGTTTAGAAATGCATAGAGAAAAATATTCATATTCTTATACAATTAACTCGACAAGATTAAAAGAGCAGACAATTTTACTGCCAGTTAATAATGATGGTTGTCCAGATTATAAATATATGGAACAATATATAAAAAATGTTATGTATAAACAATACAATAAATATTTAGAATTTTTAGGTAATTAACTAAGAAATTATAATTTAGAAATATAAACTTTAGAGTGCTATTGCGTTAATTGCATTTTTATGATAATATGCAATTATACAGAAGTAATAGTACCTGAGTTTATCTTGGTAATGATGCAATATAAAAAATGAAAAAGCATTTGTTTCGAGATAAACAAATGCTTTTACTTTTGTATAAGTGGTTGCAGCCACCATACTAAATGAAAATCAAAGACTAACAAACAAAATGTTAGAATATGAAAAATTACAGGAGAATATGAATTTAAATACATCCGTGACTTTCGTCATTCCTGCTATTATTAGCATAGCAGAAAAAAAAGACAAAATCAAGTTATTAATCGTAAAAAATTCTATTATTTAAGTTTAAATGAAAAGGAGGTAAAATATATGGCAAAGAAAAAATGTAACAAATTAGTTCATGTTAAGGCCCATAATAGATGTAGACCTGGTACACATAAAAAGTAGAAAATAATTAATCTAAGTATGGTGGATGCTCCAAAAATAATAAATGGAGGGTAAATATGATTATAAGTAAAAAAAGAATAATATCGTTAGACTTTTTAGATAAGTATAAAAATGATAATATAAAAATAGGCATTCATGTTACAGATAAGGAATATGAAAAACTAGGCATAAAAGAATTTGTAGAAGGAACTGCCATACAACCATCTCCAGAATTTGGTATTAATTGTAATAGAAATTCAAATGGTTATTCTTTTCCGGATAAAACAAAACCTAAAGAAGATAAGGTAATAAATACCATTTATTGGACTTGGCAAGATTGGGGTGGAAATGAGCATGGAGATTTCTTTGATATATCGAGAAAAGTATATCCTAGAGTTGAAGTTCCAGCAAGTAATATAGAATTTTTATTAACAAAAAATAATTCTGGTGAATCTTTTATATTAGCAAATGTAGATTCAAAGACAGATAAAGAAATAATAAAGCAAACTATTAATATGTTTTTGGAAATATTTGGCTTTTGTGAAATATTTAGCGAAGATTTAGATTTAATTGATATACACAATAAAATAAAAAGATGTAATTGGGAATTATTGCCGCCAGGTGTTAGGACTTTAGTTTTAACAAATATTAATAAGAAAAATGAAAATAAAAAGAAAAAAAGACCTGATTATAACCAGTTAAGGTTAGATACTTTAAATTCTTATAAGCCATCTGAGATATTCGTTGGCTCTGGTGGATTTACTGGTTACTATGCATTTGTTTTCAAAAATACTTGTTTTTTAGAAAATGGTTACTATGGAAATGCAACTTATGTTGTTCCAAAGGATAAATGGAAAGAACTATCTCAATTATCTAAACAAGAAGTGTTATCGACACCATATGTTATTGATAAAGTTAATCATACAAGTGAATGGTTTGATAAAATTGATATACTAATGAATAAACATGAATAATAGCGAATTGTTGTCAAATATTGTCGAACAATTACATATTGAAAATAAAATAATTAGTGCTATAATTATGATAGTCATACGGGAATGTGACTATTACATATAAACATACATAAATATAAAATAGTAAATATTAAAAAGAAATTAGAAAGCTTTATTATACATTAAAGAATAATGTATGATAATTAATCAGTGAAGAACTGAGTACATATTAATCCAACAAAAAAGATTGGAAATATTTCCTTATTTTTGCTGTGGACTAATGTGTTCAGTTCTTTTTATGTGTTCCTAAAAAGACTGGTAAAGAAAGGAGGATAATATGGAACTACTAAACTTGATAATCTTATATTGGAGAAATAATGGAAAAAGAACCATTTATAAGTTTAGTATTACCAGAATCAGTATTAGGAGATAATAGATTAACTTACTTTGAGAGAATATTATTAATAGACATAGTGTCACTATGTAAGAAAAATGGCTATTGTTGGCCTACTAATAGGTATTTTATGAAGAAATTTGATTGTACCAAACAAACTGTATCAAAAAGTATAAGTAGTTTATCAAAAAATGGATATATTGATATAGAAATTAATAATAGTGAAACAAATAATTCAAAGAGGATAATAAAATTATCCGAGGTATTAAAGAAAAGAATAACAAGTATTCAAAGAAATGCTAATACTAGTATTCAAAATGATTTTAACCATTATAATAAATATAATAGAAATAAAAAAGATATATTAGATAAAATTTATTATGTTGATGAATTTGGTATTGAATACTGGCATGGTGAACATATTGAATCAAAAGAAGCAACTAAAGAAGAACAAGAAGAGATGGAGAAAATGCTAGAAAGTTTTAAAGAAATGGAGGAAGATATAAATTGATAAAGACACTCATAAACTTAAATGAGGTGGCTTATGTTTAATATAATAGAAACTTTCAAAGATGATTCTCCTAATTTTAATGAACTGGTAATTAAATTTATTAAAAGTAAGGTAAATAGTGACTGACACGATGTGCCAAATTAAATTTGTATGGTATAATTTAATTGGCTTTAGTTGTTATACAACAAGGAAAGGAGAGTAAGCTTGTATAACACTTTAAATGTGATGCCAGATTACTACAAAGCAGGAATTTATATAAGATTATCAGAAGCTGATGAGGGTAAATCTTACGAATCTGAAAGTGAGAGCGTCCTTAATCAAAGAAATATACTAATGAATTTTATCAAAGAAAAAGGATTTATTTTTGTAGATGAATATGTAGATGATGGATATTCTGGTACTACTTTTGATAGACCAGGATTTCAGAGATTAATTGAAGATATCAAAGCCAAAAGAATTAATCTTGTAGTAGTAAAAGACTTATCAAGATTAGGTAGAGATCATATTTTAACAGGATATTATGTTGAAACTTTCTTTCCAGAAAATGGAATAAGATTTATTTCTATGTTGGAAGGATACGACAATGCGATTAATCAAGCAAGTAATGACTCAGCAACGTGGTTATTTGCTTGTAATGATTATTATAGTAAACAAAATTCTATTAAAATTCGTAATGTTTTAAATGACAAAAGGAGAAATGGTAAATTTATTGGAAGTGCTCCAAGTTATGGATATTTAAGAGATCCAAATGATAAAGGACACTTAATACCAGATCCGGAGTATGCATGGGTGGTAAAAAAGATATTTGATATGGCTTATAACGGAGTAGGACTTTCTGAAATAACTACTTATTTGAATGATAATAATATTAAAACACCTAGTAGTTTGAAGAGAAAGAATCCTAATTCAAAAGCTAAATATAATCCTATGTGGACTATTTCTTCTGTTAAAAAGATTTTAAAAAATCAAATGTATGTTGGTGATATGGTACAAAGTGTACAAACTAAAGTATCATATAAATCCAAAAAGAAAAAATCATTACCAAAAAGTAATTGGGATATTGTTAAAAACACCCATGAGCCATTAGTAGATGGGTTTATATTTGAAAGTGTTCAAAATAATATTAAAAGAACTACTAAAACTACTATTACTAAGAGAGAAAAAAGGTTATTTGAAAATTTATTATATTGTAAAGAATGTGGTAATACTTTAACAATTTCTTATAGAAAAAATCATGATTATTGGACTATTAATTGCAATAGATATTCAAGAGATCCTAAAAGAAGAATGTGTGAACCTCATTTTAGTCCGTATGATAAATTAGAGAAAGCATTACTAGAAGTTATTAAAAATACTTGTAAAAAGTATTTAAATAAATTAGATTTATCAGAAATATCTAAAAATATTAATAAAAAAGATGATAGTGATGTTAATAACAGTATAAATGATTTAAGAAAGCAAGAAAAAGCCTTAATTAGTAAATTAGATATGTTGTATCAAGATAAATTTAATGGCATAGTATCTGAAGAAATGTATTTAAGAATTTCTAGAGAAACAGAAAATTCTCTAGTTAGAATAAGAGAAAAGATTCAAAGTCTACAAGATGCAAAAAATGATAAAAAGATTAATAAAAATGAGTTAAAAAGCTACGAAGATAAAATAAGAGAATTGATTGATATTAATAATCTATCAAGAGAATTAATTGGAACTTTAATAGATAAAATTATTATAGATAAAGATAGAAACATAGAAATTATCTATAAATTTAGTATGTTAAATGCTTAGAACCTTGTCGCAAGTTGCGACAAGGTGTACATAAAAATTTGATAAACTACTTATACGTAGAAATTATTGGAGGTGAAAAGAATGAAAGATAAAATATTTAAATTTATGCAAAAAAATTATGGTTGGATAGTTGCTGTAATAACTGGTATTAGTGTTGCAACATCATTTATATTAAGATTTATAAAATATATGTATTCAATCTATTATTTTAGTTATTATGGCCTTTCTTATGAATTATTTAATAGTAATGAACTAGGATTTTTATATAACTTCGGATTCTCTATTTTAGTATTATTATGCTTTGGATCATTAATGTATTGCTACATACAACTATTTAATATCAAAAAGATGAAATTAAAAACTATTTTGTGTAATATATTTTTAATTTTAATTTCAAATATTATTATTGTAGCTTCAACTAATGTTAAGTATTCAATATGGCAATATATATTAAATGTCATTGGCTTAATTATAGTTGAAATAATTGCATCTATTGTATTTTTTAAAATGGATAAAAAAGAAGGAAACAAAACATATGAAGAAAATAATTTGCCAAACGCTTTAAAAATAATACCTTTTTATTTAATACTGTTGATATTTTCATTTTTAACAAGTTATGGTTTAAATATTGCTATGAATAAGTCATATAGGATAATTGATAATGACAAAGTGATTGCCTATGCAACTAATGATTATTATTTAACATTAGATTGTGAAATTAAAGATAATAAATTAACTATTTATAAAGGCAAGCAAGCAAAAATAAATAATGAAAATATAGTAAGTGAATTAATCAATTTTGATGAAGTAAATTTAAAATAGTTTGCAATAAAAGTTAGGAGGTTAGATATGAATAGTATAGAAGAATATACTGAAAAAACTTTTGAAAGTATAAAGCATATTGATGAATATGGAAATGAATATTGGGAAGCAAGAGAATTAATGCCATTACTAGAATATAGTAAATGGGAAAATTTTCATAAAGTTATAAAGCGTGCAATGATTGCTTGTGAAACTAGTAACAATAGAGTAAGTGACCATTTTCCTGAGTTCAGGAAAATGGTTGACATAGGATCAAAGACAAAAAGAGAAACTATTGATTATCATTTATCTAGATACGCTTGTTATTTAATAGTTCAAAATGCAAATCCTAGAAAAAAATCAGTTGCTCTTGGGCAAACTTATTTTGCAGTACAAACTAGAAAACAGGAAATTACTGAATTAGAATATTCAAGATTAACTGAGGATGAAAAAAGATTATATACTAGAATTCTTGTTAATAATAAAAATAAATATTTATTTAAAACTGCCAGAGAAGCAGGTGTAGAAAATTTTGGCAAATTTAATAATTATGGATATAAAGGACTTTATAATGGAGAAACAGCTAAACAAATAGCAAAACGTAAAAATATAAAAGAAAACGAAGATATTCTTGATTATATGGGTAGTGAGGAATTAGGTGCAAATTTGTTCCGTATTACACAAACAGAAGCTAAACTAAAAAAAGATAATATAGATAATGAAGATGATGCTTGTTTAACTCATTATAATGTAGGTAGAACTGTTAGAAAAGCAATTGAGGAACTTGGTGGTAATATGCCAGAAACTTTACCAACTCCAGAAAAATCCATAAAAGAATTAGAGAAAGATGAATTACAAAAAATTGGAAATAATTAAGTAGATTATTTAAAAAGGAGAAATGAATATGGATAGAGATTATGCAATTTTTATACAAAGTATTAATGAAATTAAAGATAAATTGGAAAAGGAAAATAATGATAGTTATAAAAAAATATTAAAAGCTTTGAAAGATTTTATAGATGCTGTAGATTCTATGCATGACTTAAATCCTAAAGAAGCAGAAGAATTTAAAAGGATTGTACAAGCTTGTCTAACTTCTTCTTTAATTGCAAAATTTAAAATGTTTATGAAATCTATTTAAAATCAGAAAATGTAGATTATTTTCTATTTTGGTGCTAACACCAAAATCGTGAAAAAAAAGTTACACTTTGACCATCACCAGGTGGCGAGGGGGCAGAGGTAATATATGCTCTTCGTAATAGTGATAAACTTGCTTCAAGTATTTTAAATGAGCTTGAAAAGAGTGGACAAGTGGTTAGAAAGTATTATCAAAGAAGGCTTCCTAGTGATTCTTCTAAGGATTATTATTATATAATTCGTAATACACCTAATAATGAAACATTGATAGTTGAGTATGGTTTTTTAGATAATGATGCTGATGCAAAAAGGCTTAAGAGTAATTATAAGAAGTATGCTGAAGCGGTAGTACGAGCAGTTACTTTGTATGGTGGATATAAGTATGTTCCAGTAAGTGGTTCTAATTATTATGTTGTTAAAAAGGGCGATTCACTGTGGAGTATTGCTAGAGCAAATGGGCTTACTGTTGATGAGTTGAAATCATTAAATAATCTAAGTAGTAATGTACTTCATGTTGGTGATACTTTATTGATAAGCAGTGCTGATAGCACGGGTGATGATGGCAATGATAATTATTATGTTGTTAAGAATGGTGATACTTTATGGAGTATTGCTAGGAAGTATAATTTATCTGTCAATGAATTAAAGGCGTTAAATAATTTAAGTAGTAATGTTCTTAGTGTTGGGCAGAGGCTTATTGTTGGTAAGGAATCTTCTAATGATTATGTAGTTAGTGCTGGGGACACGTTATGGGCTATTGCTAGGAAGTTTAATGTTAGTGTAGATGATATTAAAGCTTTGAATAATCTTAGTTCTAATAATTTAAGTATTGGTATGACCTTAAAGATACCACCTTATAGTAATAAGCAAAATGAAGAAACTAATGTGTATGTAGTTAAGAGTGGGGATTCACTTTGGAGTATCGCTAGAATGTTTAATAGTACAGTAGATGAGATTAAGAGTTTAAATGGTTTAAAATCGAATGTTTTAAGGATTGGGCAAAGATTAGTAGTTCCAAGCTAGTCCATGCTTATAGCACTAGTTATTTAATTAAAAAAGTCGCTTTTTTGTAAGCGGCTTTTAGTTTAGCATGTCTTCAATTGGATCATCTATTTGATCGTTATTTTCTTCATTATTATTTTCAGGTTCTTGTGGAGTTATTGGCTCATTAATATGTATGTTTTTGCATATATCTACTGATAAACTAGATATACTTGAAACAATTATTCCAGAGTGTACATTTTGGTTTAGAATACTTCCTTCAGTGCAAGAGTTACTTTCGGTATAGTTTTTATTTAATGTTATGTTTCTTGAACTTATCCATGATTCTAAATAATTAATGTTTTGTCCTACGAAGTTAGGGAGTGTTTCATTTTTTCTTACGCCAGTATACATACGCCCTATTGTTGGTACTTCGTAAGGTTTATTAACTGAGAAACTAAATGTTTTGATGATTTCTGGTTTTTCTAATTCTAGATTTACTTTCATTGCTTTAACTATTTCAGCTAAACTTTCTTCATAGTACTGATAGGTATACATATTATATCCTTGGTACACTGTTTGGTCGTAACCTGATAGGAATGTTTTTTGAATGCTTAAGAATTCTCCTTCACCAAAGTTACTTTTTAGTAGAATGTTTTTACCGACGTTGTAGAAGTTTAACATTTGATTTGTTTCCATATTTGTATCCATGTTGTTTGATACGGCGTTAAGTACTTTATAGAATGTGTTAATGTTTCTAATTGTTTTTACTTTATTTGCGATCGCGGTTACGATTGCTTGTTGATGTTCGACTCTTTTAAAGTCTGATAGAGCCCATTGATGTCTATTTCTGGCATATGCTAAAGCTTGTTCTCCGTTTAAGTGTTGCATCCCTGGTTTGATATAGACTATGTGCTCGCCAAATTCACGATTGGAATTTTGCTCACAGACCATTCCTTTACAGTCTACTGAACCGTTCTTTTTAAAGTCAGGTTCATCTATATTTACATCAATTCCATCTAGAGCATCAACTAGGTTAACTACACCCTTAAAGTTGATTTTTACGAAATAATCTATTGTGATATCTGTTAAATTTTCAATTGTATTAATCATACATTTTGTTCCGTATGCTGCTGCTGAGTTTATTTTGTTTTGCTTATTATTGTTGCAAGCGATTGGTACATATGTGTCTCTTGGAATGCTAAATACTGTTGCAGATAATGTTTTAGGATTAAATGTTAATAGCATGATTGAGTCGCCATTAAATGCGGCATTATTAGCTAAGCCATCATATTCTGAATCTACTCCTAGAAGAAGCATTGTAAATGGTTCGGTTATGTCTTTGTTTGTTGAAGCAACTGTATCATTATTATCTAATTTTTTACTGTAGGTATCAAGGATTACTACATTTTCTAATTCTGGATAATTTGATGCATATAGCAGTTTGAAGTTTGCAGTGATAAATATTGCATCAACATCTTTATTAATAAGAGCTTTTATTAGTTCTTCGTTAGATTCATAATTTTCGATTTTCCATTTTTTATTATTTTTTACTAGGTATTCTTGAGGTAGAATATATCCTTCTGGACTATTTTCGTTTTTTAAGATACCAATGGTTTTTATTGTTTCGTCTTTATTTAAAGTTATTAGATTTGTTGTATAAGTTATTTCTTCTTTACTTATGTTATCTACTACGTTGTATGTTTTTTGAATATAGTAGTATCCTAAACTATTAATAGTTGTAAAGAGTGTTGTAATTATATTTATTACAATTAGTATTGTATGTTTTTTGGTTATTAGTAAAGCACTACCTATAAAGAAGAATAGGATTGTGTATGCAGCCATAGCAATTATGAATAGTATTCTGATAAATGTTTCTATTCCATTTAATAAGGTTAAAGAGTATGTTAGTAAGATTACACTCATTATAAAAAGAACTAGTACAACGATGTACATGAAGTGAAATCCTGGTGTTGTTTTTTTAAGTTTTTTAAATAAATTACCAAATTTTCTCTTTTTATTCTTCTTCATTTTTATGCACCTATATTTTGATTATACACTATTTTATTTTAATTATAAATATTTAAATAAAAAAATAAGCCGGTTTTACGACTTATTTATTGGCAAAGTAGTTAGATTTTAAGACTGCATCATTTAAGTTCATTTTATCTTTAACTAACTTGTTATAGTATTCTATTTTTTCAGATGACATTTTTTTGCCTTTTAAATACTCTCCATTAGCAATATAGGTACTACCATTATACCAACTTCCATCTGGGAAGAATACTAGTGGATCATAGTCTTTTGAGAAGATATCTCTACCAATATAGTTTGCTTCGTTATATTTTATACCAAATAGATTTAGCAGTGTTGGAAGCACGTCTAATTGGGAATTTACGTCTTTTACTGTTTTTTTAATTTGGCCATTACTCCAGATTATGAATGGTGTATGATTTATTAGGTTTGTGTTTGTTTCTTTGTATTTATCTAATAGAGTTTTGTCTTCTAGTGTATATAAATAGTGATCACTTATTAGAACTACAATTGTGTTATCTAGTTCACCATTTTTTTCTAGGTTTTCCATTAGTAATTTGATCATGTCATCGGTTTCTTTTGCTTGTATTTTTAAACATTCAAATTCAGTTAAGCCTGTTTCATTTGTTAGTTTTGAGCATGTTCCTTTGCTTGAACTAAATGGCATATGAGCTGAGTAGGTAATTATGTATGATAAGTTTAATCCGGTGTGTTTAAATATTTCTTTATTGAATGTTTCGTTTTTCATTAGTTCAGTGTCTAGCCAAAATTCATTATTTTTGTAAACTCCTAAATCTTTTAATCCATAATATTCGTTATAACCAAATGATTTATAGTTAGCTCCTCTTGAGTAGTATTCTGCTGAGTTCATGTGGAATACGTTTGATGTGTATCCTTCTTCTTTAAGTAGGTTTGGTAAACTGTAAGGATAGGCATTTTTACTAAATGAGTAGGCGTTCATGTTGTAGTTATATGCAGTAGAGTATCCTGTGTTAATCATAAATTCTGAGTTGAATGTTGATCCACCACCAGATGTAAATGAGTAGTGGTTAACAAAATTGATTGAATTTTTACTTAGTTTGTAGAAGGTTGGCATGATGTCTTTATCTAGTAGGAAATTATCTACACTTTCTAATTGAACTATTATTAAGTTTTTACCTTTGAAGGCCCCCGTGTATTCGTTTTCTTTAGCTTCAGTGCTGTTTGCAAAGTTTTCATCAAGAACTTTTTGTTCATTATCTGTTAGTGAATTACTATCTTTAAAGTAGGTAAATATGAAGTTTCTGATGTTGTATTCATACATACCACTAACCATTAAACTTTTGTTGTTGTCATTAAATGAGCGATATATGCTTCTTGGATTACGCCATTCGTCCCAGTTTAGTTCGGTGCTTGATTTACCAAGGAAGACTGGAAGAATGCTATGAATAATAGTAAAGATAATTAAAATGATTAGCAATTTTTTATAGTTGTTTTTTGTTTGTTTTTTAGTTTTTTTAAGACCTATTATTGTTAGACTTAAGCTTATTAATGTAGTTATTACTACCCATAATTTAATATTATTAAATACGGAGCTAAAGTAAGCAGCACCTTCGCCAGCAACACTAAGTACACTGAAATCAAAGAATATTTTGAAATATGAGAAGTATATTGCATGTGTTAGGAATAGGGCAATGCTTATGATGTAACATATAATATAGAATATTTTATTATATGGATTTTTAAGATTTTTCGTTATACATAAAATAGTGGTAATCCATAGAATTGTAAATAAGTTTGGTACTGGCATGAACCAGTGATAGAAACTTATTTGATTTGATAAGAATATTCTTAATGCTAAATCTAGTATTAGTAATGATACGAATAGATAGATGTAATTTCGATTTGTTTTGCAGAAATCTTTAATTATAGTTTTTGTTTTTTTGCAAAGATTTAAAATATAGTTTTTGATTTTTTGTAATTTATTTTTTGTTTTAGGATAAACAATGATGTTTATGAGTAGGAAAATACCGACAAGAGAAGTTATTGCTCCAGCTTTTAGTAGTGGTGGAGTATATTTAATGTCTATTTTATGTGTACCTTTAGTAATTTCTAATCCTAAGAAAGTTTTGTCTGTTAATACTTTACCAACTCTTTTACCATCAACGTATAGTTTGAATCCTTTGTCATATGGAATAGTTATTTTTAGGTAACCATCTTCTTTAACATTTATTTCACCAGAGATATGATTATCTTCAATTTTGGCTTTGTTTATTGTCATTTCATCAACATTGTTTTTGATTGAACTTACTTTGTTGTAGTCCATTGTATATATTTTAATGTCGTTTATATCAAATGTTCCTTTTGTTAGTTCGATGTTTAATGTATCGATTACATTATTTGATGAAAGAACATATTCAAAAGTGTTGTTATTGTTATTATATTTCCAATTTGAACATGATAGAGCATTTTTAATATTATTTATAGTGATGTCACTACTACATGCAAATCCTTCTTTGGCTTTATTCATATTAAAACTTATTATTAAAACTTTATTTTGAATTTTTGAATTTAATTTAATTTTTAAATTTGCATTTTTGTTTGCGTCAATGATGTAGTGGCCATTTTCTTCGTTGTATGTCAAATTATTAATTTCTTTAATTTTGTAACCATTTTTATATTCATTTATATTACTTTTGTAAACGTTATCTAGTGATTTGTCAACAATTATATAATTTAGTAGTGCATCTATTGTGTAAGGGTATTCTAAGGTGTTGAATTCACGCTCACTCATTATTTTGTTAGATGCATATGCGATTGGTAAAACATTTTCATTTACGTATAGTTTTGTTCTATCGATGTTTTCAATTTCCGTATAACCGATTTCAGAGTTACCACTTGAGATTAAATATTTTGTTCCACTATAGATGTTGAATAAAACATTAGATGTTTGAGTGACTGTTGTGTTATCTCGGTTAATAACTTCATTTTGAAAGATGTTTCTAATAAATGACATATAGTATTTATTTGATAGAGAAGAATATGTTGTTGTTATGTTTTCATTTATATCATAAATTTTATTTGGATTATATAGTATGTATTCTTCATTACTTGTACGATAGATGTTTTTATCATTTATTTTGCTTATTAGTTCTTCATAAGATGTGCTATTTATATTTTTAATATCTGATATTTTCATGTATGATTCACTTGTAGAACTTGCTATGAATGAGGCAAGAGATACACCTACTATTGTAATGTAAAGTAGGATATTATTTTGTTTTTTTGTGCATAAGTAAAGGCTTATTAACATTAATATTATGTCAGCAAGTAGTAAGTAAATGTTATTTTTACCTAGCGCGAAGTAGATTAATATTGCTCCACTTAGAAGTATATATGGGAGCATTTTTTTAAGTTTTAATTTGTTATCAAATATATTCTTTAGAAGTTCGCTAATTTGCAAGACTGCTAGTGGTAAGAATGGTATGAAACATTTGCCATCAATATACATGAATCCATTTAAGATGTAACTACTTAGTGGGAATATGATAAATAGAGTAGTTATTATGCTTAAAAATATTTGTTCTTTTTTCTTAGATAGAAGACCATTTATAATTGCAATAATGTAGATAAATGTTATTCCCCAAGAGTAGTATGAGTTGTAGAATGTATATGAGTAGTTTTTTATTGGGTTTATTAAATCTAAGAATGTAAGTTTTGAACTTGTTAATGTTTCAATTCTTCCATTTATTAAGGCGTATGCGGTTGGAAGTAGTAATACACCAGTAATTAAGATTGCTGTTGTTACAAAGAATATTATATTTTTAAGTTTTGTAAAATCTATTTTGTTAGTTTTTAAAATTTTGTAAATTGTATAAATACCAATTGTGATAATTCCTGGTACGCTGAAGTAGTAACTTGTTAGAATTAATAGGATTGTATATATAATAAGTGGTATCTTTTTGCCTTTTTCAAAGTATAAGTCAACACTTTTTAGAGCACCAATCATAAATGGCATGTATATGACAAACATTAGATGTCTATGAAAGTGATATGCAAATGGTGCATTTAAAGCAAAGATTAGAGATGAAATATAAGCTATTTTAGTGTTGTATTTGTTTTTAATCCATAAGTAAAACATTATGATACTTGTAAAATACATAATAATAGAAATTGCTGGCATATAGATATACATTGGTATAAAAGGTAGTAAGTACGATAGCAAAATAATTGGGCTTAATAATCCATAGTATGAGTAGTTGAAGATGTTTTGTCCCATTCCTAGATTAAAAGCAAATGATGGAATTATTTTACCATTACTATAAAATAGGTTTCTAAAGTATTCTGGTAGTACAATGTGCTGATTAGCCCAGTCAATATTAGAACCGAATATGTATCCTTTACAAAGTAGATATATTATTAAAGTTACCATTGGAATAAATAGTGTTCCGATTAGTAAATAATCTTTTTTTTCTAATTTTTTCATTTAAATTACCTCTTTTTGTCAATGAAGATTATAGCAAAAAAGTGCACATTTATCAATGTTTGTGGTATTATGGTGCTAAGGAGACTGTGAAGAAAATGTTAAAAAAGTACGAAAATTTATTAAATTTGGATGCTACTATAGCAAAAGAGTTATTTGATGAGGTTAATTATCCTTGGGAAGTATTACCTCTTATCAAAGATTTTATTTTGAAAGTAGGGCCTACTTTATCTAATGATTATGTATTACATAAGGATAATGTTTGGGTGCATAAAAGTGTAAAGATAAGTGAAAAAGCTGATATAAATGCACCAGCAATTATTGATGAAGGGACTGAAGTAAGACCTGGAGCATTTATTAGAGGTAGTGCAATTATTGGTAAAAATTGTGTAATTGGTAATAGTACTGAGATAAAGAATGCAATTATTTTTGATAATTGTCAGTGCCCTCATTATAATTATGTTGGTGATGCAATCTTAGGGGATCATGCTCATACTGGTGCAGGAGTTATTTTATCTAATGTTAAAAGCGATAAGAGTAATGTAGTTGTTAAAGAAGATGGTGGAATAGCAACTGGGCTTAGAAAAATGAGTGCAATACTTGGAGATTATAGTGATATTGGGTGTAATAGTGTACTATGTCCAGGAACGATAATTGGTGCTCATACTAATGTGTATCCACTTACGATGGTAAGAGGTGTTATTGGTGATTGGAAGATAGTTAAATCAATGGATAATATTATAGATAAGGAGCAAAGATAATGGGAAGATTATTTGGAACTGATGGTGCTAGAGGAATTGCTGGAGGTGAACTTACTGCGGATTTAGCAATGAAGATAGGCGCTAGTGCAGCTTATGTTTTGGGTGAGAGTAAAAAGATTAAGGTTATTGTAGGGATGGATACTAGATATTCTGGGGATATGCTTGCCTGTGCTGTTAATGCTGGGCTATTAAGTATGGGGGCTGATGTTATTTTTGTTGGTGTAGTGCCAACTCCTGCAGTTTCTTTTTTAGTAACGCATTTAAAAGCTGATATGGGTGTAATGATTTCGGCAAGTCATAATCCTGCTAAGTATAATGGAATTAAGTTATTTAATAATAAGGGATATAAACTTGCTGATGAGATTGAAGAAAAAATAGAGCATTATATTCTAGATGAAAAGTTACCAGAATGTACTAATATTGGTAGATATGAGAGAGATGAAAATTTAAAAAATAAATATATTAATTTTTTGTATACTTTAGCAAATGATTATAATGGTCTTAAAGTTGTAGTTGATTGTGCTAATGGTTCAGCATCTGCTACTGCGCCTATTTTATTTGAAAAGTTAAATATTAATGCAGAAATTATTTTTGATAATCCTGATGGAGTAAATATTAATGATAATTGTGGGTCTACTCATTTAGATGCTTTGATTAGTAAAGTTAAGGAAACAGGTGCTGATTTAGGAATTGCTTATGATGGAGATGCGGATAGATGTTTACTTGTTACTAATGACGGAGATGTTATAGATGGAGATTATGTACTTGCAATTTGTGGTAAATATTTAAAGGAAAAGGGCAGACTTAATAATAATGCGATAGTTGGAACCGTAATGTCAAATTTAGGATTAAGGAAATTTTGTGAAAGTGAGAATATTAATTTTGTAGCGACTAAAGTTGGCGACAGGTATGTTTTAGAAGAGATGCTTGATAAGGTTTACGTTATTGGTGGCGAGCAGTCGGGACATGTAATTTTTAAAGAATATGCAAATACTGGTGATGGTGAGCTTACTTCTCTTATGGTTTTAAATATATTAAGTGAAAGGAAATGTAAGTTAAGTGAACTAGCTAGTATTATGGATAAATATCCACAGGTTCTTGTAAATGTTAATGTTACTAAGGAAGGTAAAACTTCATTTGGTGAGGATGCTGAAATTAATGTTTTGATTAAAAAGTATGAAGAAGAACTTAATGGTGATGGACGTATATTAATCAGGGCTAGTGGCACGGAAAATTTAATTAGAGTTATGATTGAAGGTAAAAATACCGAGGAAATTAGTAGAATGGCAACTGATATTGCTGATTTAATTAATAAAAAGTTTGGTATATAGGTTAAAGGAACACTCATTATGAGTGCTTTTTTTATATAATAAAATAGGTGAGGTTATGGATAGTCAAATTATTAAAATTGTTGGACTAGTTGTATCACTTATAGCAATAGTTACACCTTTATTAAAACTTAATACGTCAATTACTAAGCTTAATATGAATACTAAGTTACTTACAGATAAGGTTGATGAACTTACTAAGATGTCATCTAGTCTTGATAAAAGGGTTACTGTATTAGAGGGGAGAAAAAAGGATGGAACTGACTGCGTTTAGTGTTATTTCTTTGGTGACATTTATTATAGGTTTTATTAGTAAGAAGTTAAAAATTGTAGATAAGAAGTATATTCCTTTGCAGAATGTTGTTATTGGAATTATTTCGGGATTCATTGTTTATTTTGCAGAGATTGAGACTAGCATTTTTCGCTCGATTGTTCTTTGCTTGATTGGATCTTTATCTGCAGGTGGTGCTTATGATGCTTTGAAGATAGGAGATGATAAAAATAAAGACGAATAAAGAGTTTGTAAGTTATTTAAAGACTTTACTTAACAGGAATACTGTTTATATGTGGGGTGAGTTTGGCAGACTGGTAACAAATAATACAATTGACGGTAAGAAAAAGCAGTATCCTAGTCATTATGACGATACAAAAGTTAAATATTTAAAAAGTTTAGTAGGAAAAAATTATTATGCTTATGATTGTGCAGGATTGATTAAGTCTTATTTTATGAGTGATTATGGAAATAAGAAGGTTAATTATATTGTAAGTTACGATAAGGACGCGTATGGAATAACAGTTGATACTGCAAGTGAGAAAGGTGACATTTCTACGCTTCCAGAGGAAGATGGAGTACTTTTATATATGAAAGGACACTGTGGAGTATATATTGGTGATGGTAAGGTGATTGAGTGTACATCTAATCAGAAGATTTCAGGGATAAAGTATGGAAAGGTGTGTATTTCTAATTTAAGTGCTAGACCATGGAAGACTTGGACTAAGAGTAAATGGTTATCTTATGTGAAGAATGAACCAGAAATTGTAAAAAAAGATGAAATTAAGGGGGAAGTGCCAAAAGAGGAACCGAAGATAGAAGAACCTAAAACGCTAGAGGGGACTGATAATAAAGAAGTTAAGCCAGATATTCCTGTTGAAGATAAAAAAGAAGAGGTTAAAGAAGAAACAAAAACATTATTTGAAAAAATTTGGGAGTTTATTTTAAAAATTTTAGATTTGTTAAAAGTTAAAAAATAAAAATTGCACTATTAAAAAAATATTATTTATGCTATATTTATTATGAGGTAAGATATGAAGAAGATTTTAAAGATTGCTTTAATATATTTAGTAGTTGTTCTAGCGGGTGTATTTATTTGGTATAAGATAAAACCTAGTAATGATACAAAAAAATTATATGTGTCTTGTGGAAATAAAAGTGATAATTATAATGTTTTAACTGGATATGAACTATCTTTTGATAAGAACGATGCATGTAAGACAGATTTTGAAGTAATGAATGTGGATAATACTTATTTAAAACTTAGAGCAAATAAATATTTTTATTCTTTAGATGGTAATGGAAAGATAAATGAAGCAAAAGTTTCACAAGATATATTTGTATTAGCAAATGAAGAGTTAGTTTTATACGGAATTGATAAAAAAACTAAATATATTTTTGAATATAAATAAGAATTTTATGATATAATTTTCTTAGGTGAGATTATGTCAAAGAAATTCTTTTTTTTAATATCATTTTTATTATTTCCAATTATGGTTTTTGCAAAAGATGAATTTGTGTTAGAATGTGATAAAGGTAATTATTATATTGGTGATCAGTTTATTTGCAGAGTTTCAATCAATCAAGATGCATCTTATGATGAAATCGATTTTAATTATGAATTTGATGATGGAATTGAACTTGTTGATGTTAGAAGTAATTACGAAAAAGTTTGGCAGATAACTAATGATAAGCAAACGATAAGTGCTAAGACAAAAAGTGATACACAGGAAAGTGGTTTGCAAGAGTATGGTATTTTGTTATTTAAGGCAAAAACAGATGGAATTCATTCTATTAAATTAATCAATATAAAATCTAAGAATTCTAGTAATAATACGGAATTGACATATGACGATGTAAATAGCGATGTTAAAATAATTTCTACGAATAATAATATTAAGGAGATAAAAATTAATGGAAAGGTTCTTGAAGGATTTACTAATACAGAGAAACTTTATAGTCTGCAGTCTTTAGATGAAAAAATTAACATTGAAGTAACTTTAGAAAATGAGTTTGCAACTATTACTGGGGCTGGAGATTATACCTTTGCAAAAGATAGTAATGAACTTATTGTGCCAATAACTGTTTTATCAGAAAATGGAAATCAGAAGGTTGTATTAATAAGATTTTATAAAGATGATAAAATACAATCTGGCAGTTTAAATGGTATTTTAATTAAAGATAATAAAAACAATAATTTAATTATAGATTTTAAGCCAGATGTTTATGAATATTATTTAAATGTTACCTCTAGTGTTACAAGTTTAGAAATAAGTCCAGAGACAGGAAATGGTGAGTTTGTTAAGAATTATGGTAAGCAAACTATTAAACTTTTAAATGGTGATAATGTTGTACAAATAAGACTCAAAGATGATAATGGAAATATAAGAACTTATTTTATTTTTATAACCAAGACAATAAAAAATGCTTCTAGTAATAATTATATTTCTAATTTAAAGATAGATGGATATAATTTAGAATTTAGTAAAAGAGTTAAGAACTATGTATTAGAAATAAAGAAGAACGTTAATAAATTAGATATTACTCCTACTCTAGAAGATGATAGTGCATCTTATATTATTAAAGGTAATGATAATTTAACTGAGGGTAGTGTAATAAAGATTATAGTTACCGCAGAAAATGGAGCAAGAGCAACTTATCAGATAACTATTAAATATAAGTCTGTTAATTATGCTTTATATATCTTTTTGGTAGTAGCAGTTGCTGGAGTTGGTTATATTGTAGTTAAGTATAAAGGCGTTATTAAGGATACTTATAAGAGTCTTTCTAAAAAGTTTGAGGTTAAAAATAGTGTTAAGAATACTAATGTTAAAAAATCTATTGATAAGAAGGCTCCAGTTAAGAATAAAAAAACTAGTGCTAAACCAGTAGTTAATAAGGAAGTTAAAAAGCAGGCGACTACTAAAAATACAAATACTAAAAAGAAAACAACAAAAAAGAAAAAAGCAAATAAAGGTAAAAAGAAAAAAACTTCTAAAAAATCAAAGAAAAAATAATTAAAGTTTTTTCTTTTTTTGTACCATAATATATATATGAAAGATTTTAATTATTTAAGTAGAGATAATATATTAACAACAATTCTTTTATTTTTTGCATTTTCTTTTATTGGTTATTTATGGGAAATGATATTATTTATTTTTAAGAAAAAGAAATTTGTAAATAGAGGATTTTTGAAAGGTCCATGGCTTCCGATTTATGGTTGTGGAATGATTTTGATATTAGTTTTTTTTAGTAGATTTATGAATAAACCGCTACTTATGGTTATTTTAATTATTTTACTTTGCGGTTTTTTAGAATACATGACGTCTTATATATTAGAAAAATTATTTCATAAAAAATGGTGGGATTATAAAGATTCTTTTTTAAATATAAATGGTAGAGTTTGTTTTGCAGGTTTGTTATTTTTTGGAGTAGGTGGGATTATTTGTGCATTTTTTATAGCACCTTATTTAATTATTAAAATTAGTAATTTTAGATATTCTAATAGATTATTACTTGCATTAGTTTTAATTATTTTATTTATTATTGATAATTGTTGTTCACTTAGAAAACCAAATAAAGGACGAAATATTTCTGTAAATGTTAAAAAGTGAAGTAGGCAATTACATTTTTTTATGCTAAACTTATAATAGGATGGTGTAAGTATGAATAAGAAAGGGTACACTTTAGTTGAAATTATTGCAGTTATTGCACTTATAGCAGTAATTTGCGGGCTTTTTGTTATTAATTTTAGTAGAAAAAATAATAATCAATTAGAAGAAAATTATAATAATGAGATTAAAAAAATTGAAAGTGCTGCAGACACTTATGTAATGACTAATAAGTCTAGTAGTGATAGTAAGTATGAGATTATTAAATACACGGCAGCGAATGAAGAAGAGATTTTTTGCTATATAACACTTGAAGATTTAGTTGATGATGGATTTTTAAATAAGATACCAATTAATCCTAAAACGAATGAAGAATTTGAGGGCGTTGTAAAGTTTACTAAATTAAAAGATGGTGCTTATGATTTTAAGTATACTGAAGATGATGATGGATATATATTATTTGTTTATGAAAAAAATGGAGCAACATCAGTAGGAAGACATGTACAAGCCGTTGTTTGTGATGGTGATACAAATAATGAAATTGCTAGTTGTTCTAAAGGAATTACTCTTCCTTCAATTAAGAGAGATAATGGTATTATTTATGGTTGGAGTACTAATAAAGATGATGAAAGAGCAACTTATATGGAAGGTTCAGCATTAAGTGATTTATTGTCAAATAGTTCTTTTGAAGTTAAAAATAATCGTGTTTATGTATATGCAATAAGTGAAGGAGAAATGAGTGCAACTTGGATTAATATGAATGGTGATAAGACTACGAAAACTTGTAAGTTAGTTAATGATCAAAGATATTGTCAGATTGATGTTCCAGATGAACAAATAAAGTCTTCCGATGATTATAAAGAGTTAATTGAGTGTACTAATTCAAAGTATATAGTTGATGAAAAAGATGGTAAAGTTACAATATCTAATAATGAAGAGTTAAAATGTACTTATGATGTTAAGAATTTAGATATTAAACAAAATAAGATTAAAAAAATTACTAGTACAGATACGATTGAGGTAAAAATTAACTTAATTCTTGTTTTAGATGTATCTGGTTCGATGAGTAGTAATAGTAGACTTTATAATCTAAAGACTGTATCAAAAGAAATGGTAAAAAAGTTAAATTTGGAAAATTCAACAGTGTCAATTATAACGTTTGAATCTTCTGCTTCAACTATTCTTTCTTATAGTAATAATCAATCTTCAATAGATAGTGCAATTAATAGTTTGAGTGCCAGTGGTGGAACTAGTTTCTTATCTGCTATTGGACAGACTGCATCTTTTTTGCAAACTTCTGTAAATGATAAAGATAATTATGTAATATTTTTAAGTGACGGAGATAGTGCTGATACACCAAGAAGTGCAGATGTTGATTATGTTAAGAGTAAAGCAAAAGTTTATACATTAGGGATTGGTGGAGCAGTTGCTTCTCAGTTAATACCTTTAGCTACGTCAAGAGATAATTATTATTCATATGATGATGTTAGTGATTCAGATAGTTTAAATGGGCTATATAAAATATTTGATGATATCATAACAGATATAACAGTAGAGATTGGTGCCGGAGAAGAAAATGCTAGTGGTACTACGGCAAATAAAGGTATTCTTAGTTTAGGTAAAGCTATTATTAATGAGAATAACCCTTTTGAAGTTTATTATAATAGTACTTTATTAAATTCTTATACTGGTGTTAATCAATATTTGACAAGTGATAGCAGTAATTATTCATTTAATGTTTATAAGTATGCGGTTGATAGAGGTATAGCTTATACAGATGTTAATAATTTAAGATTTAGTTATATTTATGAAGAGGAGTAGATATGAGTAAGACAAGAATTGGGATTATTATTTGTTTAATTATTTTATTTATTTTAGGTGTTTTATTTGGATACGCTTATATTAATGATAAGAGTGATAACACAGATGTTATAAGTAATGACTTTCTTACTAAAAATGATTATTTTAAGGATAAACAAGTTAAAATTTTGGGTGATACTATTGAAATAGATGGTAAGGTAATAACTAAGAAGAATGGATATTATTTGATGGATGTTAAGACTGGCGAAGATGAGTTTTATTGCAATTTTGTTGGGGCTGTGCAAAGTGAGTTAGGAGTTTCTTATGACGATGCTTTGAATGTTTGCTTAAAAACAATTTCTGGTGAAGTAGATTTCGGGGTTATTCATGCAGAGAAACAAGATGACAAGACTATTCTTACAGTTAATTATAATGACAAGACAAAAGTTATAACTGAGAATTTGGTAAGTTTTGGTGATATTGTTAGATTAGATGATTATGTAACTATTAATAGTTCTAGCATAAAGATAAATAATATTTCTTATGGTGTTACTAAAAGTATGAACTTATTTAATTTATGTGGTTATGTGAGTGGTGGCACAGGGGCTTTGAATGTTTCTGTTTATGATAAAAATAAAAGTGTAATAGGTACGGAAATATATAATGTTACAAAGAGTGGTAATTTCTGTGTTAATTTCTTTGATTTAAATGATGACGTATATTTTTATAGTTTTAGTTAAATTTTTACTAAATGACTTGATATTATAAAAAAAATTTGATATTATGAATATGCGTTGCAGGTGTGGTTCAATGGTTAGAATATAACCTTGCCAAGGTTGGGATGGGAGTTCGATTCTCCTCACTTGCTCCATTGAGGAATCTGTTCGGAAAATCCGAACTTACATATATGAATCATTCGAAAGAATGATTTTTTTGTGTTTATAAATCATCCATCCAAAAAAGAAAGGATGGTGAAAATAATGAAACAATTTAATGTTTACAAGTCAACAATGAAATATTTAACAGATAAAAACTTATCTTTAAATGCTAAAGGTTTCTTAACTATTATTTTATTTAATGATGGAATTATTGGATTAGACATTCAAAAATATTGTACTGATAATAAAGAAACAATAAAAGATGCTTTACTGGAACTAAGAATCAACAAATATATTAAGTACGATTCAGAATCTAAAAAATTAATAGTTGCTCCTGTTCCATATACTGAATGGGATGAAGATTTAAGATAAGAAAGGATTTTATTTATGTTAAATATTATTACAAAAGAAGTTCCAATTGACGAAGAACTTCAATCAAAGATTCAATTTATTTGTGATTTTTGTAATGTTAAACCAATTTTTATTAACGGTTCTATTCGTAAAATTGAAAAAACAAATATTAATTATATTGAGCCAAATAAAATAATAATTAAAAGTACTACTTTTCTTGCATTTAATCATAACAAAGATGTATATGTAGAAAACTTACAAAAACGCATTAATATTAGTGACTTACAAGAATATATTAAAAGTTTGTAAGCTATTGACATTGTTTTCAAAAATGATATTATAAATAACCAATGAAAGAGTATTCTCTAGAAAGAGAGGTACATCTATGATAAAATATATATGTAAACAAAATTTTATAATAATTAACGTTTTGAGGAGTCAGTAGTATTTAGACTTTACTAATACTACTTTCTCCTCTTTTTTTGTAAAGGAGTTGAGTTTATGGGAATATTAAATAACGACATTAAAGTTCGTGCTGGTCTTTATATGAGGGTATCAACTCATACTCCTAAAAGTGAGAAAAATTGCTAAATTAAAGGCTTAAAGTTGTAATAAATCTCAATATTTTGCTCTTTATCAACAACAATTTTACCTATAAGGGCTGATAATAATTCTCTACTTGGTTTTTTAATCTTTAAATAGGCTTGAATTACATTTTTGTATTGTTCATCTTCCTTTGAATTGATTTTATTCTTTAATTGGTATAATTTAAGTTCTAAATCGTGTTTATCACTCTTCATTTTGGTTTTTTCTTGGGTTAATAGATTATATTGTCTTAAAAACATCTCTTCATCTATTATACCTTTTAACTTATCTTTATAGATTTTATCAATATATGTGTCTTGTGATGACAATTTATTCTTAATTTTAGTTAATTTACTCTCTAACTCGGCTTGTAATTTTAATGTCCTATTATTATTTTTAAGTATTTCCTCAAAATTACTTGTTTTTAGGTATTGGCGACATTTTTTTCTAATATCTTTTAATACTTCTTCCTCTAAATCAAAATAATTAGTCTTATGATTGCTACAAAGATGATATTTTGAATACTTTTTATAGGTAGAACATATACAATAGGCTTTTTCTACTTCTTCGCCATTTGCTTTTGTATATTTTGACCTATCAATACCTAATCTATGCCCACAATCTTTACAATACATAAAACCTCTTAATAAATATGGTAGTTCTTTGCCATAATTATTTCTATTCTTATCACTAATATTTTGGACTATATTAAATGTTTCCTCATCAATGATAGAGGGACAAGCACCTTTAACAACTATCCACTCATCTTGTTTGTATCTTCTTCGTGATTTTGTCTTATAACTTGTTTTATATTGCTTTCCCTGTGCTAAATTACCAATATAAGTGGGGTTTCTTAATATATCTCTCACTGTTGATGTTTGCCACATACCATAAGTGATTTTAGGATTTTTATATACTTTACCTTTATATACACTTGGACTTGGTATTTTCTCATCAGTTAAAGTATTACATATTGTTGTTAAGCCCATACCACTTTTAGCCATTTCAAATATTCTTTTAACTATTGGGGCTGTTTCTTCATCAATTATTAGTTCGTGCTTGTCATAAGGCAAGTTTTTCTTATAGCCATAAGGTTCGGTTGCTCCCATAAACTTACCTAACTTTTTTTGTGATGATAAGGTGGCTTTTATCTTCTTTGAAATATCTTCAACATACATTTCATTAAATAAAGCCTTAATCATTATTTTGTTATTGTCCTTATTCTTATCAAAACTATCATAATCTTCACTAACTGAATAATACCTAACATTTCTATCTGGAAAATACTCGGTAGCATAATAAATACTTTGAGGCATATTCCTACCTAATCTACTTGTATCTTTTGAGATAACCATATTTATTTTTTTCTTTTCTATATCTTCAAGTAATCTTTGAAAATCTTTTCTATCAAATTGAGTTCCACTAACTCCGTCATCAATATATGTATCTACGACCTCTAAATCATTTTTAATTACATACTCCATTATGTAATCTCTTTGGTTAGAGATACTATCACTTTCACCTCTACCTTCTTTTACATCTGCTATTGATAATCTTAAATATATACCTACTTTAAATGTTTCATTAGTCATAATTTTTACTCCTTTCGCACCTAACGAAACACATTTTTAATATACATCTATATTATACCATTTTTGCCCTTATTTTAAAAGGCTTTTAGGCTATTTTATGCCTATTTTTCAATGATATTTTCGTTATAAAATAATATTAAAAATTGTTCCATAATTTCTTGTAATGTTTTACCATTTTCATTAAATACACTTGTTATATTCATAAGTTTTAAACTTCCTTTCAAAAATCAAAACTTATACCGATATAAGTAGCATTATCTATGCCTTTTCTTGCTTAAGCACCCATAGAATATCAATAAAATCCTATTAAAACGAGTAAACAAAAAAGCCCCATTTTTAAAATATGGGGTGTTGAAAATAAAGAGCAAACGAGCAAAAAAAACTATTATTTCGGACAAAAATAACTAAAATACAAGTTAAAAAACTTTTAGAAAAACTATATTTTTTACAAAAAAATAGTTGTATGATGAAATCACAAAGCGAGTGCACAAACTTTGTTATAAAGAAAGGAGTAAATATTTATGTTAGATGATAAGACAAAAGAGCAATTACAAATGCTTGATGAAAAATCTAAACGAGTATTAGATATTTGTGATATTAAGCACGAATTAGTAGCAACAATGCTAAAGAAAGAAACTAACGGAAAAATATCTCAAGAAGAAATTGATAGGTTTAACAACTATCTAAATGTAATTGTTAAGAGTAATAAGTCAAGCAATAACTTAAATAATCGTATATCAAGTATTTACGAATTAGTAAAAACTCACTACAAAGATTATCTAAAACTTAACTCAATAATGGTATCAAGTAACAAATAATTAACTGATTTTTAACTAAAAATTCGGTGGAAATCAAGTCTTTTATAACTACTGGCGTAGTATAAAAGGCTTTTTTTATGTTATAATTTAAGAAGTTGAGGAGTTGAACTTATGGGACATTATCATAATAAATTAGATAAGAAATATTTTAATAAATCGGTATATGTAAAAAAGTTTGAAGAAGTTTTTAATATCAAGATAAAAGACTATCCCTTACAATATGACATACTTTTTGATACATTTAATACTTATATTATGGTTAACAATATATTGTTTTCATTAAACTATATTGAGCCAAGCAAAAAGGTTGATAATCTAATGCACACTATAAGAAGTTATCTAAACAAATACAAAAACAAAATAAAAAAGTCTTATGATAGTGAGTGTATCTTAGTATATGAAAGCCTAGAACAAAGTCTTGATGAACTAGAAGAAATGAAAGAACTACACGAAACTAATAAGACAAGATACAATTTTAAATCTTTTGAAAAAAGATTTGAAGAATTTACATATCTTTTAGAAAAATTACACTTTGATATGCTAGTAGATAGTAAAGGTATGCCCTTTTATAAGAAAGCCAATGATAAACTACCTAAAAAAGTTAATCTTAAATTACTTAATGATTTAGATACACATAGAAATACATTATATGATATAGACAAACAAGAGCAACTTAACAACGACTTTGTAAAAAATTATTCAAAAATTAAGTTTGATTTAAACAATGATGAAGACCAAAAGTATTTTATTATTGAAACATTAACTAGAGTAAAGGACTTAAATAATGCTATGGTTGATTATTACATATATGATAAAGATAAGACAGTTGTTGATATGTTTAACTTCTATTTAAAAAACTATATAGACAATGTTGATACAACCCTTATAAAAGATATAGAATATGTTAATGTTTTTAATAGATTAAAAGAAGTTAGCCAACTTATAGATAATGATAACATAGATTTAGCATTTGATATTATTAAGAATATAATTAATCAATACAATAACCTTTATGAAAGGATGAGTTAAATGAAAAAACAAAATATATTAGATTTTCTATGTGATGACTTTTTAAATCAATTTAATAAAGAAAGAGAAAATCTTAAATCAGTTTTAAAAGATGATGAATATAACAACCTATATCATCATATCAATATATTTTTAACTAACAACTATAAACTTCTTAACCTTGATTTTGACTATAATATCAATTCAAGTGATATATTAGAAAAATCCAAAAGTCTTTACCTACTTTCTAAAAGTATAAAAGGTGTAATTGACATATTAAGTATTACCCCTGATTTTTTTAAATCTTATGAAAGTAAATATGGTAGAAGTTTAGCCTTTTCCGAGGTTTGTTATAGAAATTTACTAAGTAACATTTTAGTTTATAAAAAAGAACTAAAAAAGATAACTGAAAAAGATAGCCAAGGTATTATTGATAGTATGTGTGGTATGATAGAAATATTACAAACAACAAAATATATACCTTACAATTAAAAATAAGTGATGAGAGTTTTATTTACTTTCATCACTTATTTTTGTTTCATCTTCCTTAAATAGTTCGGCTATATCAATATCAAGAACAAGTGCTAATCTCCAAAGTGTTCCAAGAGAAAAGGTTTGGTGGTTCTTACTTTCAATATTGCTTATAAATTGAGTTGAATAACTCATTTTATTGGCTAATTGCTCTTGTGTTAGTCCTTTTAATAGTCGTTGCTTTTTTATGTTTTTAGAAACTATTTCATAAACATAGTTTTCATCATTTCTTTGAAACAATTATACCACCACCTCATCTATATATAATTTTCTCATTTATTTTGTTATATATACTTACTCTATTCGAGTAAGTTATGGTATAATGAATAATAAGAAAGGAGTGTGCGTTTATATGGCTTTAATCAAGTGTAATAATTGCGGTAAAGAAATAAGTGATAAGGCTACAACTTGTATTCATTGTGGCAAAAAAGTAAATGTTAAAAATAATGTTGAAAAGCCAATAAAGAAAGCAAGTAAAAAAGGCATTTTGATTATTGAAGGTGTCTTACTTGCTATTGTCTTAATTGGTATAACTATATTTTTAGTTTTAAACCATAATTCCAAAAGTTATATTGGTAAATGGGAACATAACATTACATGGAAACGAGGAAATAAAACAACAAGAACAAGTTATGCTTATATTGAATTGTTAAAAAATGGTACTTTTAACTATGCCGGCTACGATATTAATGATTTAGAAAATAAAATTACTTATTCTGGTACTTATAACGAGAGCAATGGCATAATCTATGTTTATTTTAAATATGATGAACAAGATTATACTGGTAAATTATACATAAACGATAATAAATTGTGTATGAACGGAAAAAATTGCGAAGATTACTTTGTTAAGACCTCATCTAAAGATAAAAATAGTCTTACTATAAATGAAGAAACAACTTATATCTCTTATAGCGATTATCAAAGCATTTTGAATAATGGCGAAAGTGCTATTGTGGTGTTTGTGAGGGAAACTTGCCAATATAGTAAAGCATATAAAGAAATACTAAATAAAGTTGTTAGTAATTATTCTACTCCAGTATATTATTATGAACTTGATACAGAAGATATATCTGGTATAAGTCTTACCCCAACAACTCATATCATTAAAAATGGTGTTAATGTAGAAACTATTGAGGGTAAAACCGAATATAACGAACTAAGTAAAATACTTGATAAAAATAATATTGAATAAGGAGTGATAATATGGCATTAATAAAATGTCCTGAATGTAAAAAAGAAATAAGCGACAAGGTTACTCAATGTATTCATTGTGGTTGTCCTATTGAAAATAAAGTCAAATATTATTGTGAAGAATGTGGAACTGAAATTTTAGAAACTGATAAAGTATGTCCTAATTGTGGTTGTCCCACTAATTTAGAAAAAAAGCAAAACAAAAGTAATTTTTTAAAAGAAAAATTGTCTAAATATCTAAATAATATTAAGACAAAAAATAAAAAAACTATTGTGATTACTTGTATAAGTATAGCAATCATCTTATTTTTAATAATATTTATATTTAGTAGGGAAACTACTATATATAGAATGAATAGTAGTTTAACCACTTATGAAAGCATTACACTACAAAGTTTTGGAAAATGCTACTATTATTATGATAGCCACTATGACGATAGTAAAGACGAAATTGATAGCAATTGTTCTTGGAGTAAAAAAGGGTCATCCTATACAATAACAATAAGTGGTAAAGTTTTATATTGTAGTAGAAATGGCAAAGATTTTTCTTGTAAATATAATGATACAACATTAAAATATACAGCAGATTAAACAAAAAAACGGCTACTTGCTAAATAGTCGTTTTTATGATATTATGTATATGTCAAGGGAACTTGAATAAAATAAAAATGGGAATACTTAACAAGGCAATGTTGAGTACTCACCACAAATTTGGTTCGCACTTAATCTTGTTAGATTGAGTGCTTTTCTTTTACATAGATTACTACTTTACGAAAGTAAAAAGTAAGGCTATTAGCAAAAAGATAATTAAGATAAGAGATAAGATTAAAAAATCTTTCTTATTCATACTATCAGCCTCCTTTCTTTTGAAAGGTGGCAAGCACTCAACTGTTAGAGTATTCCCTAATTGGAATTATACTATACTTGTTAGACTATAACAAGTGAACATTTAACAAAATTACACAAAACTACACTAAAATTGTATTCTATTCCCAACACTACCACTATATATATGAGGGGGTGGTAGTATTAAAGACTTAATATCTTTAAAAGAGGCTTGTAAGATTATAGGTATATCTTATAAGACTTTGTATAGTTGGGTTAGTAATAATGAAGTATCATACACAAAAGTTGGCAATAGATACTATCTATCACAAGAGCAATTAAATGCCCTTGTTTTTGTTTTTAATAAAAGTTAGGTTGCTTTGTTGTGATTAAAAACTTAACATACTCTACCGAAGAATATTAAAATTAAATTGTAAAAATTAAAAGGAGGAATTACTTATGTATCTATATCAAAATAGATATGCCAACAAGTTACACTTAAATATTATTAGAGTAAAATATTCAAAAGAACATACTTTAATCGAAAGAGATTTTGCTATCAAGTTAAATGATGATTACACCAATACGGCAAATGACTTAATAACATATAAATTATATCTTTATTTAGGCTTATTATTAAGTCAAAATGCTTTAAGAGATAATGTAATAACACTTGATTCAAAAGTCTTTCTAAATGCCTTAAAAACGACTAAAAAGGCTTATATTATATCATCACTTGAATATTTAAAAGCCATAAGGTTTAATTATTATTATTTTAAAGGTAAAAAGAATAACAAAGGTTATACCAAAGAAACAAGAACTTGTCGTATCATAGATGATTATTCTACTACAAAAGGTAGTATTACAATTAGATTTAACAATGATTACTTAACGCTACTTGGTTATAGTAGATTAACCTTACAACTACCTAACGAGTTATTTACTATGAATATAACAAAATATCATCATAGTTTATTTATGGGAGTTCGTGTTTTATTTCATAGGCAAGTCAATTATAGCAATAAACACAAAAATATAATCTCAATAAAAGAAATAACAAAATATTGTCCTTTACTACCTTGTTATGATGACTTAAACGAAAGCAAACAAGTATCAAGAAACATATTAGAGCCATTTAAAAAGAATATGAACTATATGAGCGAATTACTTAATTTCACTTGGCAATACGAGAATGAGCCAACTACTTACAACACTTTCATAAACGATAAAATAATCTTTGAGTGTAGAAATTAAAGTAAACTAAAGCAGTTTTTAAGGTTTGGCATGTAGATAGAATTTAAGACAAACACTTATAAATAAAGACTTTTATTAGGTGTTTAGTTCCTTAAATATAATAAGTATATTATATATAGCACTCACTCCTTATGGAGTGGTGCTTGTATATCTATAATTTAGTTTTTACAATAAATAAAAAATAAAAAAGTATATGTAGAGTATATTATACTTGTATATATACAAGGGGAAAAACATGATAACAAAAGAGGAATATAAAGATTATATAGAAAATGAAAACAATATAAGGAAGATACCAACTAACTTTAATAAATTAAACAATATATATGGTGGTGGCTTATCAAAAGGCTTAACTATTATTGGGGCTAATACAGGTTTAGGAAAGACAACTTTTGTCTTACAACTTGCCGACAATGTGGCACAACAACCTAATACAAAGGTTTTATTTTTTTCTTTGGAATTGACTAAATATGAGTTAGTATCAAAATCCTTAAGCCGATTGTCTTATTTAGATGACAACTTAACTAATCATACACCTAACGACTTTATAAGTAATAGTGTTGATGATTTAGATACTTATTATAGCCATTATGAGCCAATAGGAAATAGTGTCTATATAGTAGATAATGTTAGAAATATTATGAAAATATCTAAAACTATTTACGACTTTTGTAATGAGTTTGAAAATGATAAAGTTGTTGTTATTATTGATTACATACAATTTATAAATTGTAATGGGAACAACGATAAACAAAATGTAGATATTATTACACGAGAACTTAAAGCACTTGCTAATAATTACAATATACCTATTGTAGCAATTAGTAGTTTAAGCCGTGAGGGAGCCAAAAGAAACGACATATCATCATTTAAAGAAAGTGGTAGCATAGAATATACGGCAGACTATCTTATAATTATGTATCAAAAAGAAAATAATAGAGGGTTGGCTTTTACTGATGATACTGATACTATTACACTTGAGTTTTTAAAAAATAGGTTTGGGGTAAAAGGACAATTTGATTTGAAATATATAGGAAACTATGCAACATTCAAGGAACTTTAACGAGTTCCTTTTTATTTTGTAAAAATTATATGGTCGTTTAATTTAGGGACAACCCGTTGCTACCAAAAAGCAACTAGGAAATACTACAAAAGCCACCCGTACCCATTAAGAGGAGGAACAGAAATGAAACAAAAATTTTTAACACTTGCCGAGGTAAGTGATAGCCTACATACTTCTATTGCATATATAAAAAAACTTATAGAAGAAGAAAAAATTAAGGCTATAAAATCATCTAAAAATTATTTAATTAGTGAGTTTGAATATTTAAAACTAATTGAGGCTATGGAGGTAAAACAAGATGACAAATAATAAAGTAAGTATTGATTTAGATATTGAGGACTTGCTAGGACTTAAAGAGCCAAAAAAAGGTACTCTTGAATATGACCTAAACTTTATAATTGATAATGGTATTGAAAATTATAATAAAATGTTAGAAGAACACGAAAGCAAAAGAAAAGAGTTTATGCAATTATTTAGAGAGTGTTTTGATGAAATTATTTGGGAGTTTCAAAAAGACCCTAAACAACAAATAGCAGTTAATTGTGCTGGTTGTAGATATTCTAATCGTGTTGAATTAGGTTATGGAAAGACAACAACAAAAAGGACAAAAAATAATGGTTGTAAATAATTAAAGAGAGATAAGTTTTAATTGCTTATCTCTCTTATTTTTTTACTTATTCATTAAATCATTATACAATTTTCTTTCTTCAACATTATTTTTTCTAAACTCTAATACAAATAAATCGGTTAATTCTTTCAACTCTTTTTCAACAAGTTTTCTATCTTTCTTGGCAACTTTGCCCTCTTTTAGTAATTGTCTTATAACTATAATTTCAATAATAATATTATTCATATCTTCGGTTATGTTAAATCTTAAATCTTCTAACTTTTTAGTCATTTTTTTCACTCCTAATCTATATTTTACATATTTTTTTGTATATTTCAAAATGTGCTTTTATTAGGTTTTTCAATGGTTTAAATGTGTTTCTCACTTTAAGGGGTTTCAACTGAAGACCAAGCTCGTGAAGGATTTAGTTTACCAGAGCAAAAAGAACGATTAGAAGCTTACTGCAAGTTAAATAATTTTGAAATAGTAGATTATTATGAAGATGCTGGTATTAGTGCTAAAAAAGGAAACTATAGGCCTGAATGGGAAAGATTAAAAGAAGATATTAAAAGCAAAAAAATTAATACAATGATTGCTTTAAAACAAGATAGAATCACTAGAAGTATTTATGATTGGGAAAATATATTAAGTTTTTTGGAAGAAAATGAAGCTTATTTAGATTTTGTATATGATGATATTAATACCACTACTTCAAATGGAAGAATGATTTCACGTATTATGATGAGTGTATCTCAAAATGAAATAGAAAGAACTTCTGAAAGAACTAAAGTTGGACTTGCTGGTGCAATAAAACAAGGACACATTCCACATCAAGCACCAATTGGTTATAAACATGTAGATAAAATGCTTGTTCCTGATGAATCAACTAAAGATATTGTTATTAGAATTTTTAATTTGTATCATAATGGATTATCATATCAAAAAATTGCTAATTTATTTAAAGAAGAAAAAGTTCTAGGTAAAGAAAATTGGAGAGATAATACAATTTTGCATATTATTGAAAATGAAATATATAAAGGAGATTTCATTCATGGTAAAAGAACTAAAAATCCTACATATTATGAAAACGTTGTTGAACCAATTATTAGTAAAGAATTATGGGAAGAATGTCAACATCAAAAAAGAAATAACTCAAGAGCATATTCTAGAACTTTGACTTATATATTTTTACAAAAATGTCTATGCCCTAAATGTGGAAGAATTTTAGGTGGAAAAGCATGTAAGAAAAAAGGTAATGAATATTTCTATTATTATTGCAGGGATTGTAAATTAAATATAAAAGAATCAGAAATTGAAAGAGGTTTTAAAGAAGTTGTTGATCAACTAACCGAATATGATTCGATTGTTAATCAGTTCTTTGTTCCAATGGTAATTAAAAATTTCGACGAACCAAGAGACAAAATATATAAGGAAATTAATACACAAAAACAAAGATTAGAAAGAGCTAAGCTTGCTTACGTAGATGGTGCATTTACTCTTGATGATTATAAAGAAAATGCAAAAATAATTGAAGATACAATTAAATCACTGGAAGAAAAAATAAATACTGCTGATAAATTTGAAGTATTTAATTATTCAGCAAAAGACATATTGATATCTCGTGATATTGCATTTATAAATAGTAAGCTTCATCCTGATGAATATCAAGAAAGAATTAAAACTTGGAATAAAAGAACTCGTGAAGAAAAAGCAACTTTAGTTATGAATTATGTAGATACTATTGAACTTGAATTAGTTGGAAAAGAATGCTTTGTTAAAAATATCAACTTTAGAGAATCAATTGCAAAACCATGCAACGAACTATATGATAAAGGTTATATTGATAGACCAACTCCTGCTGTATTTGGAAATGTTGTTGGAGAATTAAGGTTTAGTAATTACTTACCTGAAGAAGAAGTTGTAGAAATTGTTATGAGACTTAAAAATTTCTACAACGTATCTTATACTGAAGCAACATACTATGTTAAAAATCAAGTTTTCTTTTTTAACTTTATAAAAGATAATTCTGCTATTGTAAGAGTATTCCCATTAGAAGATTATTATAAAAAGGATCCAGAAGTAAAAATGGAAGAATATAGATTCGGAATTATATATATCAAGGAAGATAACATTGTTGTAACTAAAAATAAAGATGAGTTAGATAAATTATTTAACTACATTCCTACCGAGACATCTTTTACACCTTTAAGAGATTTAAAAGATGTTCCTAGTAAACCTATTAAAATGGAATTAATAAAAAAATAAAATATGTGGCACGTTTTGTTGAACTTGTTCAATGAAAGTGGCGATAGTATTTTATATCAATTCTTTATGTAGTTTTATTTCATTACAAAGTTTTGAAATATTACGAAATAAAGCAAACGGATTCTAAGGTGTTAAACCTTAGCCCACTGGTATCTTGTTAGTATGACAAGATACCTAGGGGGTTATATATTATGTCAAAACAAAATATACCTAAAAAAGGATGGTGATAAAATGGAAGAACTTTCTTACTCTTTCCATATTGGAAGTGATAAAAACAAGAAAAATAGTGTAAGATTAACATCAAAAAATAATGTTAGTGGAACTAATTCTATGAGTAATAATGCTATTCAAAATGCTAAACAATTATCAACAGCTGATAAACATAACTATAGAAAATATGATAATAGACAAGATGAAATTGTGGTTATAAAAGGAACTACTTCACTATATAATGATGTACTGCATTTTTATAAAAATGAATTTGAAGAAGCAAGATTAGAATATAACAATAATCAAACAAGAGATGACAGAAAAATAGATGATTATTTCAAAAAAATTAGTAATAATTCAAAAAGTGATTTAGCAGTACAAATAATAATTGAACTTGGAAATAAAAAATTCTGGGATACTAAATCAATGACATATAAGCATAAAATGACAAATGTTTTTATAAAACAAGTTGATGATTTAGAACTATTACTTCCAAACTTTAAAATCTGTAGTGCTATTATTCATTATGATGAAACTTCTCCACACCTTCATATAGTTGGTGTACCTATAAAATATAATTGTAAAACTGGTATGTCTATGCAAGTTGGTAAAACTGATGTTTTTACGAGAAATTCCCTAAAAGAATTACAAGATAAAATGAGAATTTTATGTATTGAAGAATATAATAAAGAATACGATTTAGATGCTACTCTAAAGAAAAAATTAAAAGGTAGAAATAAAGATATTCATGTATCTGATATGATTAATTATCAAGACACTAAAGATTTGATTGAAAAAAATCAAAAGAATCTTGAAATCATTAATAATAATTCTATTGAACTTGATAAAGATACAATCAATATAAAAGATAAAATACTAAATCTAAAAAAAGCATCATTAAAAAAAGATACTTACCTCCTATCAAACGAAGATAAAAAGATATTAGAAAATTATATTGATAAAATTGATAAAACTAATAACGAATATAAAAAAATAAATGGTCTTTCTTCTTCACTTAATAGTTTAAATCAAACCATAAAAGAAGATAAAAAAGCAATTAAGGTACTTACGGAAAATAATAAAGCACTAGAACTACGAGTTAAAAATCTCACTTTTAAAACAGAAAATCAGGAAGAATTAATTAGTGATTTAAAACAAGATAATTTTAATCTTAAATACAGATTACAACAATTAGAAGAATTCTTTAAAAAGTTAGTAAATTTATTTAAGAGAATGATTAAAAAAGATAGTAAGAAAGAAACTTACTTAGAAGTGTTAGAGGATATGCAAGATTATAGAATTATCAGCAATGACACTATAGATGAAATTTTAAATAATAAAAATAATATAAAAGAAAAGGATGATTTTGAGTTATAAAATGATATAATAACTAATTAAGAAAACTTTATTCAATTATAGAAAGGATGTGAATCATGAATAAAGATAATGTAAAAGCACAAATGATAGTAAAAGATCAGGTTATTAACATAATAAGAATAGATGATAATGAATATATATCTTTAACCGATTTAGCACGATACGCCGATGAGGATGATCCAAGATATCCGATACAAAACTGGATGAGGAATAAAGATGTTATTTCTTATTTAGGCTTATGGGAAAGTATTAATAACGAAAACTTCAAAGGTGTCGAATTCGACACGTTTAAAAATGAAGCTGGTAGTAATAAATTTAAAATATCTCCCCAAAAGTGGATTAGAGAAACAAATGCAGTAGGAATGATTTCCAAATCAGGTAATAATGGTGGAACATATGCTAGAAGTGATATAGCATTTGAATTTGCAAGTTGGTTAAGTCCAGAGTTTAAATTATACTTAATTCAGGAATTTCAAAGATTAAAGAAAAATGAAGCATATCAAAACAAAATAGACTGGCATGCTAATAGAGTTTTAGCAAAAGTCAGTTATATAGTTCATACTGATGCTATCAAGAGTATTATTGTTCCTACTCTTACAGAGAAACAAAAAAAATTCATATATGCAGAAGAGGCAGATGTTCTAAATGTTGCTTTATTTGGTATAACTGCAAAAGAATGGAGAAACAAAAATCCAAAATTAGCTGAAAATGGCAATATAAGAGACTATACAGACCTACTACATTTAGTAATATTAAATAATCTAGAAAATATAAACGCAGAATTAATAAAAATGAATATTTCTCAAAGTGATAGATTGGTAAAGTTAAATAATATTGCAAAAAAGCAAATGGAACTACTAAAAAATAATGATTCATTGAAAAAATTAGAATATGTTAAAGAAAATATTAGTGATGAACTAATAGAAATAAAATAAAAATGGCAATTTAATATTACCATTTTTTTAATTAATCATCTAAATGATCAATAGCATATTGTGCCTCTTCGGCAGTAAATCCTTCACCATATTCTGACGTAAGTTGCTTGTAGATTGCTGATTTTGACATACTCATTGAGTCTTGATAGCTTTTTGCTTTAGCCAATGCATTTGCGTTCCAGTCTGCTTTCATATTATCAATAGCATATTGTGCTTCTTCAGCGGTAAATCCTTCACCATATTCTGATGTTAGTTGTTTGTATATTCCTTTTTTTGACATATGCATTGTAGATGAATATGATTCTGCTTTTTTTAAAGCATTTTTTTGACCAGAAGTTGGTTCTTTTCCTAATGAAATAACTATAGTAATTTTATCACCTTCATATATTTCTTTATCAGCAGCTACACTTTGACTTACAAAGCCATCTTTTGCTACTGAATCAGAATATTCTGTTTTTGTGATACAATTAACTTTTTTGTCATTACACCATGTGTCTCTTTCAGCTTCAGTCATTCCGCTCATATCAACAACTGTAACTTTCGTACCCTTATTTTTTTCAAATTTTGTTTTCTCATCAGAAGATTCGTCGTTTCCGCTACCAGCAATTGCAAAAATTACAATAACAACAATAACCCAAAACCATATTGCTTTATAAAAAGGTTTTTTATTCTTAGTACCACAGCCAGGACAGATTTTTGCATTACTTGCTATTTCTTTTCCACAAGACTTACACTTTTTCATTTTCGCCACTTCATGTCACTCCTTTCAAATTCATTATACACCAAAAAACAGGGCCTGTGAATACCCTAACAGGACTTTTCTGTTCCCGGACATAAAAAGCCATAAATAGGACAATATATTAGAGGTGAAATATTTATGGCTACTTTTAAAAGAGATTTTAATTTTAACGAAAATATAATGTTCAATATTTCTGAAAATATAAAAAAATATAGAAAAATTGCTGGCATAACTCAGGAACAATTAGCAGTAGATGTTGGTAGATCATATGATTTTATCAGAAGACTTGAATACAAAAAGGGTGCTGTTGGCTGTTCAATTGAAACATTATATAAAATATCAGTTGTTTTAGGAATAACTATGGATAAATTTTTCGAATAAATTAAAAATTATGATATAATTATTATAAGAAATTTTGTATCATTCAATAGAATGATACTTTTTTGTTAGGAGGAAATTATGAATAATGCTAAAACAAAAGAACAACATTATATACCTAAATTTTACTTAAAAAACTTTGCTGATAGTAACAAAAAATTTAATATAATTAATATCAGTAAAAAGAAACCAATTAACAATATTACTTATATGTCACAATTTAAAGAGAAATATTTTTATGATAAAGACAATCATATAGAAAATAAATTGAGTCAACTTGAAACCGATTGGGCAAATTTAATAAATAAAATAATATCAGGTGATTATCCATCCGACGAAGAAAAGAAAAAATTAAAAGAATTTGCCATTTTTCAAAGAAATCGTACCTATTATAAGTCAGAAGAATTGTTGGAAATGTCATGGCAATCACAAAAAACTTTAATAGAAATGAAATTAACAAAACAAAATAAAAAAATAAGTGATGAATTATTATCAAAAATGAAAGATAAATACAAAAAAGAGTACCCTCATAAAGTTATTACTAGAGCTATTAATATTGCAGAAAAAAATTTAAATATAATAGATGATTTAAAAGTAGCAATAATTAAATATGATACGAAATCAAAATTAATATCTTCAGATAATCCAATAGTTCATTATAATAATTTTGACAATAAAAGTGTTGGCTATATTAATGGGGGATTAATAATTTTTTTCCCTATATCAAGTGAAATTTTATGCGTTATTTATGATTCAAAAATATATTTAGAATTAAATCAAGATAATTTTATTCATTGCAAAAACGAGTATGAAGTAAAATTTTTAAATTATTTTCAAATACTAAATGCTTATAATTTTATCTTTTTTAAAGATGATAATATGACATCTAATCTTGTTAATGAACTTAAAAAAAACAAAATTCAAAGGTTATTGAATTTTCCTAAATTAAAAACAGATATACTAGGTTCTGATGATTCCAAAATAATTACATTTAGTGCCCAATATATTTATTTAAAACATACTTTTTCTTTTGCAAAATTAACTCAAAGGGCAAAAATGGTTCCTCAAAATGCTATTGACTGGTTTCCAAGAAATTATGATGAAAAATATTTTAATGGAAATTTTAAATCACGTAAAGAAATAGTTCCATTTTTAAGTCATTTAAAAAAGAAAAATGAATTGAAAAATGCTGTAATATGGACAAACGATGAAATAGAAAAATTTAATAAATTTGTCATTGATTATTGGAATAATAAATTATGAATAAAAATTATGTAAGGAGATTTTATGATGAATGATTATACCCAAGCATTTTTAAAAATTATTGAAGATAATAAAAAAATAATAGAAAAGAAAATTGAAAAAAATCCTGACTATATTATAGAATTAATGCAACATTCTATTAAATGTGGTTCAAATATTCTTTACAAAGAATTTGATAATGATAAAGGACGAGAATTAGAATTAACAAGAAAAGAAAATAAATATTTTACTAATAAACTTTATAAAACTTGGAAAAAACCAATTGACTATTTTGAAGCATTAATAGAACTAATAGCTAGTTGTACATACTCTTTCGTCGAAACTTTTTATGAAGACGCTTATAAAAATAATAATTTATTATTTAATGCATTACAAAATATTCAAGCTAGATCATTACTAATCTCTAGAGAATGCTTAACATTAATTAAAAATGGCTATCCTGATGGAGCCTTTAGTCGTTGGAGAACAATTTATGAATTATCAGTAATTGGTAAATTACTATATGATGAAAATAATCAGGATTTGTGTGAAAGATATTTAAATTATTACCACATTCAGGAATACTTAGATGAAAAATATTTACGAGAAAGAGGACAACAAAATCATACTGATGAATCTTTTAAAATTTTAAAATACAATTACGATTTTATGATTGATAAATATGGACAAAACTATGTTAAAGGGGCTTATGGATGGGCAAATAACATATTTAAAAAGAAGGTTACCTTTAAAGAAATAAAGGACAGAGTTGACATGGATAATTTATATGGATATTATAAACTTTCTTCTAACTATATACATGGTAATCACAAAGCCAATGAAGAATCATTAGGAGTAATACTAAATTTAGAAAAAATGAAACTAGTTGGCCCATCAAATTATGGATTATCTATACCAATGCAAAATGTTGCAATATCTTTGATGCATATTTCTACATATTTGTTTTTAACTTATTCAAATCTTGATGTTTGGACAACCTGTTCAATTATGAATAATTTTTTAGACAAAATAATAATTGAATCTGATAAAGTACAAATCAAAATTGAAAATAAAGAAAACAAGTTAAGAGGAATATATCCGAGTATTTTAATAACTTCATTTAAGGGAAAAACTAATTCTTCCACTTTATTACTAAATAAGCTCCGAGCAAATAATGTTGATAAATTAGAATTAACCAATAGTTTTAAAACAAGTGAAAAAGAATTAAAAAATAAAATAAAGAAGAATAATTATAAATATATTATTTCATTAGGTCAAAAAGATAATATCAATGATATTAATATAGAATTAATTGGCAGCAAAAATAACGATAAAATTAAAACAAATTTCCCCTATAAAGCCTTTATTTCCTACTTAAATTCAAATGGAATTTCTAATTTCGTATCGAATAGTGCTGGAAATTATCTATGTAATAATATATACTATGAAGGCTTAAAATATATTAATGAAAATAAATTAAATATTAAAATGATTTTTATTCATATTCCCCCAATAAGGTCAAATTATAATTTTGAAATGTTAGCCAAAACAATTTCCAACTTTGTTACATCATTAAATGAAATTAATGATGAGAAAGCTTAAAATAATATACAAAATTAAAATAATGTGTTATATTGTCTATAGATGGTTTATATATCATCCTCAAATGAGAAAAAGTTGTGTAATCACTCAACTATCGCTCCATTAGAAATCAACTTGCGGACTTAATTGTTCGTAAGTTTTTATTTTATATAAAACATAAAAAGTTCTCTTTCTTTCAAAGAGGAAAACTATGTGATGTGGTATTTATGTAATAGTACCTACTGACGACTAAAAAGAGGAAAAATTTATCAAAATAATTTAATCCTCTTTTTTGTTCTTTGGATATGGGAATAAAACCTATGTAGCCAGCACTGAATTTATACTCCCGTACAAATTCGTATGTGGGAAATTCCCACCCCCCTTTTATTTTTTGAGATAAAATGTATTATTAATTATTCAACTTCCATTTTGGTGGGTAAATATATTCTATTATTTCTTTCTTAGGTACATAATGTTTTTTTATTTTAGTTCTATTTGATTTTAAATCTGGTAAAGCTTGTCTACAATACTTATCTAGTTCACAAAATATATTTTGACAATCTATAAGTTGTAATGGTCTATTACCAATTCTTTTAAAATTCAAATTAAGCCTTTTAAATTCTTCATCTTGATGGTCATACATATATCTAATAATATCTTCACTATTCATTTTACCTTTATCAATAAAACACTTTTTAATTCCACGTAGTGATCCGGGTCCAGCAACTGTAAATTCATCTTCTCTCCAATTAACAATTTTACTATAATTAATATCAGTTACTAATTGATAAGCCATAAAGTTTCCAATTAATGGATAACTTTTTATAATATTAAATGCTTCTTCCATAGTCTTACATTTAACTATTTTTTCTTGTATTTTGTCTTCATTGAACATTTTATTAAGTAGTGCTAAATGATTATCATGTTTTCTATCATATCCAAACGCTTTATTGGCACAACTTATATAAGCATCGTTATATATTTTAATACCATTTGATATAGCATTTTCTAATACTTTGGAATAATCTTTTACATTAAATGTTTTTAAAGTAATATCTTCAAAATTATTTAATAATAACTCCCAAGTTGATTCTTTGTTGAACAACTTAAATAATAATATTCTGAATAACATATCTTCATCGGAATACTTTTTACCATTATAAATAACATTTTTTAATAAATATTGGCTAACTCTATCATTAATTCTATAACTATTACAAAACTTATATTCTTGTAATATTTTATCTTCAGTCCATGGAGCAGATTCTCCATTTATTTTTTTCCAAAATATATTTTGTCTTTCACAAGCAAAATACCAATATAAATCATATACTTCTTGTCTTTTTTTCATATATCTACCTCATACACTTTGGATCTCTTGAGTTAATACATCTTTTTAAAGTTAATACTTTATCCTCACTTTCAGTATAATTAGCAATTATCTTTTGTCCTATACAGCCACTTTTACATATAGAGTATTGCTCACAAGTAGAGCAAGAATTATCAGTATTTAATTTTCTAATATTGCTAAAATACTCTGAATCATACATTTCCATTAATGAGTTTTCTCTTATATTTCCACTAATACCTAGTTTAGTAAAATATTTAATTGAATCACACGGATAAGCTATTCCATCAAATCCAATTATCATTATTTCATCAGCTATAATACAAGGTGTATTTTCAATACCAAGTATATTCCAAGGAGTACCTAATCTAATTCTATCTTTATCATTTGAGTTTAAATAAAGGTTTTTAATTGCTAATAATTCTTCTTTTGATAAGTCCATATCAGCAGTTCCTTTACCATGTGGGACAAACCTTAATAAACTAACTCTATCAAAATAACTTCTACTTTTAAATGTTTCAATAGTTTCATTTACCACTTGTTCTAATCTATCAAAAGAATCTTTTGAAATAGTATAGTGAAATCCTAATCTTGCATTATTATTTTCAAATACTTTATCAAAGAATTCAACCTTATCATAAACTGATATATCTTCTTCATCAGATAATGAATCAGCAAGTGAATAAACTATTTTATTTAAACCTAAATCAATTAATTGTCTATATTTATTTAAAGTTTCATCGGTTCTATATGCAAATGTATAAATAGTTGATTTCATTCCTAATTTTGAAGTTAATTCTACTAGTTCTGGTAGTCTATCATACATTAAAGGTTCTCCACCAGTAAAAACAATAGTATCAGCTCCCATTAACTTTGCTTCTTTAATTATTCTAGATACATCTTCAAAATCTAAAATCTTTAAATTACCAATACTACTAGTAGCATTACTAGAACAATGTTTACAATTTCTAGAGCATTTATTAGTTAATTCAATTTTTACTTCTTTAAGCATACTATCATCCCCTGAATGAATTTCTAAATATATTATATCATTTATTTACTCAAAATTCTTTAAATCTATTTAATATTTTAGAAAAACAAGTTAGTGATTAGCTGTTTATCAACTTTTACTATTATGAGTTTTGAATAACCTTTGTTATCGTTCCAGATTGATAAGAAACTCGGAAATTAACTTCTGAGAGTAATAAATACTAACTAGAAATAGTTAGTTTTTTTTATTTCTTTTAAAATAAAAAGACTAGTTATGTTTCAAACCAATCTCACTAATAAATTGTAATTTGTCTTTTACAATAATAGCATAAAAAAGAAAAGTAGTTAT
>ENA-OROD01000008-OROD01000008.1-human-gut-metagenome-genome-assembly--contig:-NODE-8-length-189667-cov-5.959707_pt1 | contig 189667 bp, 154 predicted proteins | sample MGYA00242123_ERZ509038 | MGnify/ENA primary metagenome ERZ509038 (study PRJEB26280, sample SAMEA2338719) | human gut metagenome | biome: human gut; feature: human-associated habitat; material: faeces... | reverse complement strand
AGGATGACATCAACGCGATTCGCGTCACCTACCTGAACGCGCAGACCGGCGAAGAAATCGCCGCGGGGGGCTTTGCGCCGGCAGCGTTTGCAGTTGCGGGAGATTTTGCGGGGGTTGCCGCATTTGCCGGCTTGGCTTGCTGTTGCTGTGCCAAAGCATCGCCCGAAAAGGCGAGCATTATTCCGGCTAATATTGCGATAATATGCGCAAAACGGCATTTTGTAGTTTTGCCGTGAAATATGTTTTGCATGTTGTAGTTTTGTTTTTTTATTAAAAATTTGCGCCGGCGGCAAAGCCGGCAGAATATACCCGCTTAGTGCGATTGGTCTGTTTTATATAAATGTATAAGTAGGCCGAAAGTTTCCCGCAACGAAAAAAAATGAAAAAAATAGATTGCATTTCAGGCGAGCATTCATAAATTCGTTTTCCATGAAACTTCGTATATTAGCACTCATTTCTATGGTTATCGCCGGAGCGATGCTCGGCGGTTGCAACACGGGCAACGAAAGAACAGCGCACCAGAAGAGCACATTCTTCGGACTGTACACATACGAACCCGGCTGCTTCTCCCCGACTTCCGATACCTCGATAAACATCAGAACGGATGAAGCTTGCGGTATGGAATTGCCTTCGGGCGACAAGACCTCCTTCGCATGGGGTCTGGTGACTGTCGAAGACTACTAATTCTTACCCCAGAGTATCTCCCGTTTTTGGCAAAGGGGGCGTGCCCTCTTGCCGAATTTAACTAATTTCAAAACCCGACGAGAAGCTGACGCTTTTTGCGGGTTTTTCTTTTAAATGCAAACTAAACGAAAAATATTTTGCGTCGATATAGGCAATACGCGCACGCATTGCGCGGTCGTTGCCTTCGACGGTTCCGCATACTCCGCCGTCTGGAGCTCCGACTTTGACGGGGAAAATTTTCCGCATATTTTTTCCCAAAAACAGCTCTTTGAAAACTCCGGGGCGGACGCGCTCGCGTGGTGCTCGGTGGTGCCGCGGCGCTCGGAAGAATTCGCGGCGCTCATTGAGGGCACAGGCGCAGGCGCAATGAGGCTCACATACAAAAACGCCCCGATAGAAATAGACTTGAAAAATCCGGCGCAGGTTGGGGACGACAGAATTGCCGACGCCGTGGGGGCTGGAATATTTTTTGAGCCCCCATACATATCGGTCGATATGGGAACGGCGGTGACGATTGATTTTGTCGATCAGGACGGCAGATATGCGGGAGGGGCAATCGCCCCGGGAATGCACGCATTCGCAGACTACCTCTCCGAAAGGGCGGCGCAACTGCCAAAAATAAATCCGGCACTCGCGGATTTCGACATGGCTATCGGCAAAGATACTGTCGAGGCTATGTACGTAGGCTGTGTAAAGGGTTTTTGCAAGCTCGCCGACGGGATAATTTCCGATATAGAAAAAGAATATTTCCCGAACGGCGATATCGCCCAAAAGACTGTTTTTACAGGCGGGAGTATAGATCTCCTTCCTAAAAAATGGCTTGCAGGCAGAAAAATAGAGTCCAATCTTTCCGCATTGGGTTTGGCTCGTTCTTATATTTTAAACGAAGGAAGAAAATGACTGAAATAAAACGTACAATTACCGCGGTGCTTGCGGCACTGACAATATCGGCAGGCGTTTGCGCCCAAACTTCCGCACCCGCGCCGTCGCCGGATCTGCTTAAAGACAAGTCCTCGTATTCAAAGACGGAGTTGTTCGATTCCCCGGTTGTGTTTTCAAACCGCGAGGCAAACGAAGCCGCAATTAAAAGCTACGAGGCCGCCCCGGACTCCTACAAGCCGGAAGAGCTTTTGCCGGTTGCCGTGTGCTATATGGGGATGGGAAACATGCAAAAGGCAAAGTCATTGTTCGAAACGTTCCTCGCGGCGCGCCAGGACAACTTGCGTGCCATCCGCACTCTCGGAACTTTGTCTATGCTCTCAAAGGATTTTGAGGCGTCTAAAAAATACTACGACAAAGCTGTAAAACTCGGCGACGAACCCTCCGCGGTATATGCCGCAACAGTGTGCATAATACAGCAAAAACCCGACGAAATTTCCGCGTACCTGCCGACGCTTAAAAAACTCGCCAAAGAAAATCTCGAGTCACTCAATCTCGCAATGGTTTATGCCCTCAGAGATTCGAAAAATCCGGATAATGCGCTCGTAAAGGAGCTCGTCGGAGGCATAGACGCGCGCAAGATAATTTCTTCCTCGACCCCCGACGCGCTCGCGACAATTCTCCGCCTATACCTCGGCACTCGCGACTTATGGACGCCTTCCGCAAGCGTAGTTCCCGCGAGGGCTGCCGCGCTGTTGGAGTCTTGGCCTCTCGCGCTTGAAATATACAACAACATACTAAAATCCGAGCCTAAAAATACGCTTGCGTTAAGGGGTAAGGCATTGGTCTCTTACCGCGTCGGAGGAGTTATGGAGGCGGCAAACCTCATAAAGACCGCCCGCGAACTCGGCGATGAAGCGGCCGTGCTCGACGGCATAGAGCTCTTTGTTCTCTCGAAGAACGAGGACGTCTGGAATATGTTTAAAGACGCCGCCGATACGGCTGAAATATTGCCGCAGGTAAGGGCGGGGCTGATACTGTACGCCGTGCGCAACGACAAGCCCGACATGTTCTATGCGGCGGCGATAGGCAAAAACTCGGAATTCCTGTACAAAGACGAACAGGTCTTGAAGCTAATCGAGGAGGGCGTCAAAAAATTCTCCTCCGACAAGCGCGCCAAACAGGTGCAGGATAAAATCGACGCGGCAAAAAAATAATATGCGCCCCCAGCCGCAGAAGAAGCGCAAGGTCGATTACGCCGCCTTGAAAAGCCCGTTTATGAGAATCCCGCGAATGGACGTCGCGGGGGCGAGGGCGCTGCTCGACCTCGGTTTTAGGGAGGTATACGAGCTGCGCGGGCGCGATCCGGAGTCTCTCGTGGCGGATTTGTCCAAAATAAAGGTTGAGATTCCGCCGGAAATGTTAAAGTACATGAAGCTTGCCACGGATTTCGCCGAAACCCAATAGCGCGCAATCCCAGGCATAGTTGCGGACACAGCTTATGAAGCCGTCCGCCAATAGCATTTTACAACATGGATAACACCGACAAATTGATTATAGGCGGGCGCGAATTTAAATCGCGCCTTTTTGTGGGAACCGGCAAATTTCGGTCTCCCAAAATTATGGCCGAGGCGGTCGAAGCCTCGGAGGCGTCCGTCGCGACAGTCGCGCTGAAAAGGGTGAGCCTTGAAAAGTCCGACAAATACGCCAATCTCGCCGACTATCTCGACCCCAAAAAATACCTCGTATTGCCGAATACGTCCGGCGCGGTTGATGCCGACGAAGCTGTGAGAATCGCAAGGCTTGGAAGGGCCGCGGGATTCGGGGATTTCGTGAAGCTTGAAATACACCCCGACCCAAACTACTTGCTCCCCGACCCAATAGAAACGCTGAAAGCTTCAAAAATTCTCGCCGACGAGGGCTTTAAAGTTATGGCGTATATGAATGCCGACCCTGTCCTTGCAATGCGCCTGCAAGACGCTGGCGTTGCGGCGCTGATGCCGCTCGGAGCCCCGATTGGCACAAACAGAGGGCTCGAAACGCGCTCGCAAATTGAGATTATAATCGAGCAGGCCGACCTTCCAGTTGTAGTGGACGCGGGCATAGGGCTGCCGTCGCACGCGGCGCAGGCAATGGAAATTGGGGCGTCGGCTGTATTGATAAATACGGCGATTGCCGTCGCGGAAAATCCGGTCGAGATGGCGAAGGCGTTTTCTCTCGCAGTCCGCGCGGGAAGAACCGCCAGACTATCGGGAGCCGCGGCAACCCTCACACGCGCAAGCGCAACAAGCCCGCTCACGGGCTTTTTGGACGAATAGCCATGAAAGCTACATTTCTTGAAGAATTGCGCTCGCACGATTTGCATGCGCTTGCAGAATATTCGCGAAACTGCCCGGCATCAACTGTGGCGGCCGTTGTAAACAAGGGCAGGGCGGATTCGCTCGAAGATCTCGCAGCCCTGATTTCACCGGCGGCGGAGGCCGAGCTTGAATCGATGGCGCGCATAAGCGCATCGACGACCTCGAAATATTTTGGGCGGACAATGCGCCTTTTCGCCCCCCTGTACGTCAGCAACGAATGTGTAAACAACTGCGTCTATTGCGGTTTTGCGTGCAGGCACAATATCCAGAGGCGGACTCTGTCGCTCGACGAGGTGGAGCGGGAGCTTGTCGCCATACGCAACCTCGGGTTCCGCAATGTCCTGCTCGTGGCGGCGGAAAACCCAAAGCTTGTCTCTTCCGGATATATGGAGAGCGTCATACGGCTTGCGAGGTCGATGGTTCCGTCAGTTTCGATAGAAATAGCACCGTCAAGAGTGGTCGACTACAAGAAATATGTCGATGCCGGCTGCGAGGGGCTTACGGTTTTTCAGGAAACCTACGATGAGAAAGTCTATCCGACTCTCCATCCGTCGGGCCCGAAGTCGGTGTTTGAGTGGCGGCTTGCGACTCCCGAGCGCGGGGCGCAGGCGGGAATGAGAAAGCTCGGTCTCGGGCCGCTGCTTGGCGTCAACGAGTGGAGGTTCGAGGTGTTGGCGGTGGCGTTGCATGCTAAATTTCTATTCAAGCGGGCGTGGAAGAGCCAGATTTCAATATCCCTGCCGCGAATGAGGCCCGCCGCGAGCGGATACATTCCGGAGCCTGGCAACATACCAAACGACCGCCAGACGGTTCAGGTAATATGTGCGCTCCGAATGTTTTTGCCGAGGCTTGCGATAGTTGTTTCTACGCGCGAGAGCCGCAAATTCCGCGACGGAGTCATGGGGCTTGGGGTGACAATGATGAGCGCATTCAGCAGCACAAAACCCGGAGGGTACGCCGACAGGGAGGAAAGCGGAGAACAATTCCATATAGACGATTCGCGCAATCCGGAAGAATTCGCCGAAGCCCTGCGAAAGCGCGGAATAGACCCCGTCTGGAAAGACTACGATTCCGCTCTCGGAGCTTAGTCATTTTGGATTTTCTCAGCCTGTGCGGCGGGATTTTTGGGAATTGATACAATTCTTCCCGATTTCCCGTTTTCTTGCGCGGGCTTTTTTGAAAACCGTTTGCATATTTTTTGCTTTTGCGGACATCAGTTCCTCTATGCTTGCGGCGGGCGGGAATTTTTTTGCGCTGAGATGTTTTTAAGACGGGTTTCGGCGGCGGTAATAAAACAAAAAATATAATGGGTATGTAGCGCAATGGGAAAAGCTTTTTCGATAGTGGAAAGGTCGCACGCGGAGGCGAAAAAATTTTTCGGGCCGCGAGCGATAGATTGCGCAGTTGACGCAACTCTCGGCGGAGGCGGAGACGCGCTTTTTTTGGCGTCGATGCTTTCGGAAGGCGGAAAAGTTTTCGGATTTGACGTTCAGGAAGAGGCCGTGGCGAGGTCGCGGGCTCTCTTTGAAAAAAACGGTATTTTGGAGAAGTGCACGTTCTTTTGCAGCGGGCACGAGAATATGTTGGAATTAATTCCGCAAAAATACCGGGGGAAAGTCGGGTGCGTGTTTTTCAATTTGGGCTGGCTTCCGAGATCGGACAAAGCTTGCGTGACAAAACCCGAAACTACGGTAGCGGCTCTCGAAGCGGCGGTCGGGTTTATCGACAAATCTTTCGGGTATTTGAGCATAGCGTCTTACAGGGGGCATGCGGGCGGAGAGGAAGAGTGCGAAGCAGTCAGAAAATTTTTCTCTAAAATAAAAAATGCGCGGACGGAAGAAGCGGCATCGTCGGACGACCCGAAATCGCCCGTATTGTTTACGGCGAAGTTTGTAATTTAGAGAGAAAATTTCCCGAAGTAACTTTCCCCCCAATTTTTATTGACGTTGTTTTAGAATTATCCTATAAGTAAAAAAAATTTACTATTACTATGAAAATAAAAAGTGCGATATTTGCCGTTTCAATGTTGGCCGCGCTAAGCGGTTCTGCTGCTAACTTTGTCTTTCACGGAACCGTTTCCGGCGATATGCTTAATGTCGCAAATTGGTATGAGGTAAGCGGAACTCCAGATGTATGGAATATTCCGATGAACGGTAAAGCTGATTGGACATTTTCCGCCGCATCGAGGCTCCCCACTGCCGGCGATACAGTCGGTATTGCAAGATATTATTATGGAACAGACAAGAGTCAGATTCTGTTGCCGCCGTTAGACAAATATATCGGGGTAAGCGCCTCAATCGGAAAAGTTGTAATTGGCGAAGGCAGTTCGAGGGATAACACCATATGGATAGGCTCCGACGGCCATGCGGGCGAAGACTTCACTCTTACCATGGATAGCTACGGCGGGGGATCTTACCAGACTGCCAAGAATAATTTTTATGTAAATCCCGACGCCTCGCAGAACTCTTATTCAATAAAAGTTCTCGGCGATACATATCTCACAAACGACACGCACAACTGGGGCAGCCTTAATACAAGAGCCCTCGACAGAATTGAAATCAAGGATCTTAAATTAACATTCCAGAAGGTGTTTTTTAATACGTACGCCAAAAGTTATTATATATCCGGAAGCGTAAATATGAATTATGAAACAAATGATGAAAACAATACTATCCCTGCCAACAAATGGACTGTCTATGTTCCGCAAAACGCGCTTACGCTCGACGCCCCGCTAATTCGCATAGACGGCAACCTTAAAAGGGCGGATCAATTCGATATGCTATCTGAAATAGTCTTTGACTTCAACTGGGGCTACGAAGACTATGCGCCCGGAGAATACACGCTGATTTCAGTAGGCGGAGATATTACCGGCTTTGACGACGACGGAATAAGCATAGTGGGAATAAGCGATAACAAGTGGTCGTTGGAATGGAAGGGAAAAGACCTCGTTTTGGTGGGAGTTCCAGAACCTGCCAATGTTGCAGCGGTTCTCGGCGCGCTTGCGCTTGCGGCTGTTGCGTATGCGAGAAGGCGCAAGTAGAGGTTGAAACTTTTTCCGGAAAGCCCCGAAGGTTTCATCCTCGGGGCTTTTTTGTTGCCCGCATTTGCACAACTGCCTAATAATTTGCCACTATCCGCGCAAGAAAGACGCATTCTACCGGTTGGCTCGGTTGGCAACCTGATAAGTGCCGATAAACTCAGCCGCTTTCTTTAAAGAAATAAAAAAAAATGTTTAAAAAAAAATATAAACTCTCATTCTAAAAATTATGGATAAATTGTTAAAACTAATGCTCGACGGCGAGCCGCTCTCGACTGAGCAGATGGGGAAAATCCTCGGAATCTCGCGCGATGAGCTGGACGAACGCATGAAGAAACTCGTCGAAGAGGGAGTGTTGCTCGGCTGGAGGCCAGTGATAAATCCCGACGTGGAGGAGTCTGTCGTGCATGCCGCGATAGAGTTGCGAATAAATCCGGAGCGCGACGGCGGCTTTGACAGGCTCGCCCAGCGAATCAGCAAATTCGACCAGGTTGACTCATGCTATCTCATGAGCGGCGCCTACGACTTGCTTATTTTTGTCCGCGCAAAATCCCTAAGAGGAGTGGCGAGCTTCGTCTATGAAAAACTCGCAACCATCGGCGGCGTCACCTCTACCGCAACACATTTCTTCCTTAAAACCTACAAACAACAGGGATTCATAATCACCCGCGACGTGTCGGACGGCGACAGGCTCTTGTATTCGCCGTAGATTTCGGAATCCGCCCCCTTTTTGCGTATTTCGAAATATTTTTTTGCGCCTGAATTTTTATATGAAAAACGGCAATCCATCAAAATTTATAGCATCGCATGTAGTTGGCCTTCCCAAATCGGGAATCCGCGAATTTTTCGCAATAGCAGCCAATATGGAGGACGTAGTTTCGCTCGGCATAGGCGAGCCCGACTTCGTAACCCCATGGCATATACGCGAATCCGCAATCTTCGCTCTCGAAAAGGGAAAGACCTCTTATACGGACAACCTCGGCTTGCGCCGCCTGCGCAACGAGATATCAAAATATGTGGAAAAAAACTACAAGGCTTCGTACGATCCATCGTGCGAAATACTCGTGGGAGTCGGCGTCTCGGAGGTGCTTGACTGCGTCCTCAGGGCGATTATAAACCCCGGCGACAAAATAATGTACCACGAGCCGTGCTTTGTGTCGTACTCGCCGAGCGTAAGGCTATGCCACGGGGTGTCAGTTCCCGTTAAGACGCGCCCGGAGGACGACTTCGCGTTCAATATGGACGAAGTCCGCAGGGCTTGGCAGCCGGGCTGCAAGGCTATTATAATAAACTTTCCGACGAACCCTACCGGGGGTGTCGCAGATAAAAAACAGCTCGAGGACCTCGCAAAATTTGCATGCGAAAAAGATATGCTCGTCATAAGCGACGAAATATATTCCGAGCTGACCTACGAGGGCACACACCACTCTATCGCGGCGATAGAAGGTATGAAGGAGCGCACGATTTTTCTGCACGGGTTCTCAAAGGCCTTCGCGATGACCGGGTTTAGAATCGGCTACGCATGCGCCCCGCGCGAGCTTATTGAGGGAATGATGAAAGCCCACCAATATGCGCTCATGTGCGCGCCGATTGTCTCGCAGGAGGCCGCAATCGAGGCTCTTGTAAACGGAAAGTCGTCAATGGAGAAAATGCGCGACCAATACCATAGGCGCAGGGATTTTATCGTCGGCAGATTCAACGAAATGGGGCTTAAATGCCATCTGCCGAAGGGGACTTTCTACGCATTCCCAAAAGTGCCGGAATCGGCCGGAATGAACTCAATGGAGTTTGCAAAATATATTCTCGAAAAGGCAAAAGTTGCGGTTGTGCCGGGCTCCGCTTTCGGGGAATCCGGCGAGGGATTTTTGCGCGCAAGCTTCTCGACAAGCTATGACAACCTCGTAAAGGCCGCCGACAGAATCGAATCGGCGCTATCTGGAATAAAATAATAATGGCTTCTCAAACCCCAAAAAGCGTCGCCCTCGTCGGGCGCCCGAATGTCGGCAAGAGCAGGCTCTTTAACCGCATTCTCGGGCGAAGAGTCTCAATCGTGCACGACAAGCCCGGCGTCACCCGCGACATCGTTGTCGAAAAGCTCACCGACTCCGTCGCGCTAATGGATACGGGCGGCCTTGGGGCTGTCGCCTCAGGCGGGGAAAACATCATAGCCCAAGCCACCAACCGACAGGCGAAGTTCGCAATAGACACTGCCGACACAATCATTTTTGTGGTCGATTCCCAAGACGGGCTTACGCCGCTCGACCAAGAGATTGCGGCCCTTTTGCGCTCGTCGGGCAAAGACGTCATTCTCGCGGTAAACAAAGTTGATATACCTTCGCATGCGGACAGAAATTCAGAATTTTTTGCCCTCGGATTCAAAAATGTGGCGGAGGTCTCGGCGGAGCACGGATACGGAATCGAAACGCTCATGGAGATGCTCGAATCGCGCTACGGGAAAATCGAAAGCGCCCCTGAGGACGATGCCGCCGACAGAGTAAAAATCGCAATCGCGGGCAGGCCCAACGTAGGCAAGAGCTCCATAGCAAACCGCCTTATAGGAGAGGAGCGCCTAATCGTAAGCCGCGTGGCGGGCACGACCCGCGACAGCGTAAAATTCGACATCGACGCAGTCTCCAAAAAGGGCTTTGAAATGAAGTTCAGGCTCTTTGACACCGCCGGACTGAAACTGAACCGGAAGACGAATTCGTCCCTCGATTATTTGTCGTCTGTGCGCACCCGCAAGGCGATAGTGGCAAGCGATGTCGTGCTGCTTGTAATAGACGCCATGGAGGGGGTGGCCGATTTGGACAAGAGGCTCGTGGGGGAAATTGTAGAGCTCGGGGCCTCGATAGTTATTGTCGTAAACAAGTGGGACTACGCGGTCGAGACTTTCAAGGGCGGGACTTTGCGCGGATACGAAGGGATATCGGATTTCAGAAAGGGATTTGAGCAGGCAGTGCGCCGCTCGTTGCCGGACGCCGCCGACGCCCCTGTGCATTTTGTGTCTGCAAAAGAAAATACTGGAATAGAGCATCTGCTTGAAAGCGCGTACTCGCTGAAAAGAAAAATGCTTTCAAGCGTTACTACAAACAAGCTCAATTCTTGCGTATCGAAGCTTCTGGAAAACAATCCGCCAAAATACGTTTCAAACAAAAGATTCAAGGCGTACTACTGTGTAAAAGTAGCCTCGCGCCCGTACACTGTAAGAATGTTCTGCAATGACGCGGGCTCGCTGACGGACTCTTATAGGCGCTATCTCGTAAAGGGCTTGCGCGAAAAACTGAACCTCGGCGGAGTGTCGATAAAGTTGGAGCTCGTTGGAAAGCCGAAACGTTCCGCGTCGGAGCGCATAGGAGAGGGTAAAAAATGAAAGTAGCCTTCATGGCGTCCGACGCAATTGCGCTCGACTGCATAAAAATGCTGCATGCCGGACAATGCCCCGGTTTTGAATTATCGTGCGTTGTAAGCAATCCAGACAAGCCCAAGGGCAGGGGTAAAAAAATGTCGCCTAACGACGTATCGGCGTGGGCGATTGAAAACGGCGTAGAACTTATGCGCCCCGAGAAATCCCCCGACGATTCCGTCGCCGGACGCATGCGGGAGCTTGGCGTAGAAATGATAATCGTCATGGCATACGGGCACATGCTCAAAAAAAATATTTTGGATTACGGGGAGTATCCGTGCATAAATCTGCATGCGTCATTGCTTCCGCAGTTGCGCGGGGCTTCGCCGGTGGAGACGGCGGTGGCGCTTGGAATGGAAAAGACCGGCGTCAGCCTTATGCGGATTGAGGAGCGCATGGACGCAGGTGCTGTTTGCGCTAAAATAGAGGTTGAAATATCGCGCGAAGAATGCGCGGTTGGGCTAAGAAAGAAAATCGCGGCCGCGGCGGCGCGCCTATTAAAGGAAAACATTTTATCCATTGCCGAAAAGACGGCGGTCTTTGCCGCCCAAGACGAGTCTCTGGCGACCTACACGCGCAAGATTTGCAAGGAGGACTTTTTTTTGGATTTCAAGCTGGGCGCCGATGAGATTGTAAACAGGGTAAGGGCGTTTTCATTCGGAATTGCCGAACTTGACGGCGAGCGCTTGAAGCTTGCCAATGCGGTGAAAGCGGAGAGATTGAAGGGCGGTGAAAAGCCCGGAGAAATTTTGGCGGCTTCTGCGTCGGAGGGGTTGAGAGTGGCTTGCGCGGACTGCGGAGTCGTATTCGGAGAAATTCAAAAACCTTGCGCGAAGATGCTTTGCGCGCGCGATTTTTTTGCGGGAAACGATTTGCAGGTCGGGAAGATTTTTTCCGCGTTTGATTCTCGCCCGCTATTGCGCCGACAAATTTAAAATAAAAATAAAATTTTATAAAAGTAAAATTTTAATATTGCATTGAATGCAAATCGTATTCTATAAGAAGAAATAGATATTTCTTTCGGCGGTATTATTAGACGCTTTAAAATGACGCTTTGGGACAGATTTTTTTATATAAAAGTATTTTTTATAAATACGCCGTCCGCCGTCTCCTTCTGCGCAAAAATGCGCATGCCGATTTTCAATTTTTTTGAGTATGTTTGCCTCCGCCGCCCGGCGACGGCGACAGGAGAAAATTTTCACTCCCCGCTTTTCGGAGCTGCAAAGTTCCCCATATTGGCGGGTGGTGTTAACATGAAATCAACCCAAAAAAATATAAAATCATGGCAACAAAAAAAGTGGTAAAAAAAGCAGCTCCGAAAAAGGCTGCCGTAAAAGCGCCCGCTAAAAAAGCTGCGGCGGTAAAAAAAGCCCCCGCTAAAAAGGCGGTAGCAAAAGCTCCGGCTAAAAAAGCGCCCGCTAAGAAAGCTGCGGTGGCAAAGAAAGCTCCCGCCAAAAAAGCGGTAGCAAAAGCTCCGGCAAAGAAAGCACCCGCTAAGAAAGCTGCGGCGGTAAAGAAAGCGCCCGCTAAGAAAGCTGCGGTTGCGAAAGCCCCTGCAAAAAAAGCGTGCGCTAAAAAGGCATGCGCTTTAAAGCCAGTTGCCAAAAAGCCGTGCGCAAAAAAATGCGGCTGCAAAAAATAGCTTTTTAATTTAAAAAAATGCGGGCCTTCGGGAATATTTTTTCGAGGGCCTATTTTTTTGCCGTTTGTTAGAAAAATGGGAGCGGTTTGCAAACGTCTTAAAGGCGCGGGCAAGATACGCAATGCGTAGGTTTCCTGAAAAACTTTGGCAACAATAGGGACTCATAAAACTCAATAGCGAAAAATCCCCCCTGCAAATCGCGCGGTAAAAAACTCTCAAAAATGAAGCTCGGTGGAATTTGTCTAAAAAAAATATTCCCAAACCGCTTAAAAATACAAAGGCTATTGGAGATTCTTCCCCTATCACAATAATTCGTGCTTTTTCAGCTGTTACATTTTTTTTCGCTCCAGACAAAAGCTGAAAAAAAGCGCCATAAAATGCGTTTTTTTAAAAAAAAGCTTTTCTTTTCCTCCAATATGTAGTTTTAAATTTTTTTTCATTTTTTTGGGAAAAGGGAAATGCCTGAATTTTTTGAACTCAGAAATATAGACAAACATTTCGGAGACAACCACGTCGTAAAAAACGTGAGCTTCGGAGTGCGCTGCGGAGAGATATTTTCCCTTCTCGGCCCAAGCGGCTGCGGAAAGACGACAATTCTGAGAATTTCTGGCGGATTTGAAGAACCGGATTCCGGAGAAATATTTCTCGACGGGAAAAATATAACGGACGCCGCCCCGAATAAGCGCAAAATTAACACTGTCTTCCAGAACTACGCGCTTTTCCCGCATATGAGCGTGTTCGACAATATCGCGTTCGGCCCGCGTACCGCCGGCATAAAAGAAAAAGAAGTCGGAAAAATGGTGGAGGAAATGCTCTCTATCATAAGGCTCGAAGGCCTCGCCTCCCGCAAGACTGACACCATAAGCGGCGGACAAAAACAAAGAATCGCAATCGCGAGGGCGCTCATAAACAAACCAAAACTTCTGCTGCTCGACGAACCGCTCGTCGCCCTCGACCTTAAGCTCCGCCAATACATGCTCCTTGAGCTCGACCGCATTCACGACGAAGTCGGCACCACCTTTATTTACGTCACACACGACCAGGGCGAGGCAATGAGCCTCTCGGATAGAATCGCCGTAATGAACGGCGGGGTAATCGAGCAAATTGGCACCCCCGCCGAAATATACGAAAGCCCGCGCACGAAGTTCGTTGCGTCGTTTATCGGAGACACCAATTTCTTCGAGGGCGAAGTGTCGTCCATCGTAAACCGCGAATATTGCCGTATAAACTTCTTTGGCCTCGGCGAATTCCCGTCCTACAACGAGCACAATTTGTCAGCCGGGGATAAAGTGACTGTAAGCATAAGGCCCGAAAAATTTAGAATATTTGATAAAAAGCCCGAAGCCGAAAACCTAAATATGTTCGAGGCTCAGGTCATAGACATTGTATATCAAGGCGCCCAGACACGCTATTGGGTTAGGTCTAATGACGGGCGGCGCATTAACATCGTCACGCAGCACAACCGCTGCTATCTCGACTATAAGCAGCCTACTTGGGACGACAAGGTTTGGGTGGCATGGCATCCCGACGACGTCACAACGCTTCCGGAGGAGGCTCCGCATTAGGGTACCCAATATGGCCTGCGAGAAATCGAGTCTGTCGCCGCGCAAGGGCGCAAAAAGGTTTAATATAGCGGAGTATCTGTTAACTGCGCCGTCGTTTTTCTGGTTGGCCGTATTCTTTCTGATACCGTCGCTTCTCGTATTTGCGATAGCGTTTAAAACTGCCGATCCAGCAGGCGGCATAGATTCCGAGTGGACATTGACAACCGTCGCCAACGTTTTGCGCAGCGACTATATCTCTGTTCTGTGGCGGACTGTATGGGTGTCGTGCGCGATTACCGCCATTTGCCTCGCACTCGGCATACCCGTCGGATACTGGATAGCGCAGCAGAAGGAAAAGTACCGATATTGGCTACTCCTCCTTATAATAATACCGCTTTGGACTAACTTCCTCATACGAATATTCGCATGGAGAATCCTCCTTCATCCGGACGGCTTCCTGCGCAACCTTCTGCTTGACTTGGGGATAATTTCCGACGACGTATTTTTGCTCAACAATATCGGGGCGGTCATTGTGGTGTCGGTGTACACGTGCCTGCCGTTCGCAATATTGCCAATATACGCGGCCGCCGAAAAATTCGATTTCTCGCTCGTGGAAGCTGCCAGTGACCTCGGAGCTTCGCGATTCAAGGCGTTTGTATCAATATTTATACCCGGAATTAAGCGCGGAATTTATACCGCAATAATGGTTGTATTCATTCCGGCTATGGGGTCGTACGCAATACCGGATCTCGTGGGGGGCGTCGATGGGGAAATGCTCGGCAATAAAATCGCCACGCGCGCTTCCGCAAACAGAAACCTTCCGGAGGCTGCCGCATTGGCGGCAATGCTTTCCATTATTATATCCCTGCCTGTCCTGCTGATTTTCCTGAGGCAAAAGGGCGTGTTTAAAAGCATCGTCAATATACGGCGCAGTTCGGGGGATTCCACAAAATGAAAACCAGATATACATCGCTGTTCGTCACTATATTTGTGATGATTTTTATGTATCTGCCGATAGTGATGCTCATAAGCCAGTCTTTTAACGAATCGAGATACGGCGGCAAATGGATGGGGTTTTCATTAAAATGGTACGAGGCCTTATTTAGGGACTCGGCGGTAATTAACGCAACTTTAAACACGCTCCTTGTCGCATTCGTTGCAACAGCCCTATCGACCGCCATAGGCACTTGCGCGGCTTGGACTCTCAATAAATACAGGCTCTCGAAACTGCAATCCGCCCACTACGTCTTAATTTACGCCCCGATGTGCGTTCCTGATATTTTGATGGGCATTAGCTTGCTGTTGATGTTCGTGAGCCTGAAGGTAGATTTGGGGCTTACGACAGTGATACTCGCGCATACGACTTTCTGCCTCAGCTTTGTGACTTTCACTGTCCTTGCGCGCCTGCAAGACTTCGACTTCAACATAATACAGGCTGCGCAGGATTTGGGCGCCGGAAATTTCAGAATATTTGTAAAAATCATACTGCCGCTTCTCGCGCCCGGAATCGCCGCCGGAGCGATGATGGCTTTCACTCTGTCTATGGACGACTTCGTGGTGACATTCTTCGTGGGAGGCCCCGGAAGCACCACTTTGCCGGTGAAAGTTTACAGCATGATGAAGCACGGGCCGCCGGCCATTATAAACGCCCTGAGTGTCGTATTCATGGCGCTTACATTCACAGTAGCGATTGCCGGACAGCTCTTTACGCGCAAAAAATTCTAAACCAGGAAACTAAGAAAAAATGAAGAAAATACTCAAATACGTCGCATCGGCTATGGCTTTATGCCTCGCCGTGGCAATGTGGGGCTGCGGGCAGTCAAAGCCCGTCCTTAACGTCTACATGTGGTCGGACTACATCGACTTGGATCTCGTAAAGGAGTTCGAGCAGAAGTACGACTGCAAAGTGGTAATCGACATATTCGACTCAAACGAATTCATGTATTCAAAGCTCAAAGCGGGCGGCTCGGGATACGACATTATCCAGCCTTCAAGCTACATGGCTAAGATTATGTACGAGCAGAAAATGATTGAAAAGCTCGACCATTCAAAGCTCCCAAGCATAAAGAATATCAACAAGGCGTATCTGGACAACCTCGCCATCGACAAAAAGATGGAGTACAGCGTTCCCTATATGATAGGCTTTACATGCATCGCCTACAATAAAGACAAGCTCGGTAAACTTCCCGAAACTTGGGACGTATTTGCGAATGAAAAATTGAAGGGACGCATGACCATGCTAAACGATATGCGCGAAACAATCGGCGCGGCTCTCCTGTTCAAGGGACACTCTATAAACACCACCGACGAAAAACATCTTGCCGAAGCAAAGGAGCAAATCCTGAAATGGAAGAAGAACCTCGCAAAATTCGACAACGAAGTTTACAAGGCCGGCATAACTTCCGGAGAATTTCAGGTAGTGCAGGGGTACAGCGGAGACTTGTTCCAAGTCTTTGAGGAAGCGCCCGAGCTGACATGGATGTGCCCGAAAGAAGGCTTTTCAATGTGTTGCGACGACTGGGTGATTCCGGTGACAGCGGGCAATAAAGAGCTTGCGTACAAGTTTATCGATTTTATGACCGAGCCCAAAAATGCCGCCAAAAACATAGAGTTTACATGTTTTAGCGCTCCCGTTGACGGTGCGAAGGAATTTGTATCCGAGGAAAACCGCACACACCCCGGAATGTTTATACCCGACGAAATGTACAAGAGGGGCGAGATTATTCTCGACCTTGGCGCGGACAACGCGAAGTACATAAAGGTTTGGGACGAAATAAAGCTCGCCAAATAAGCAAGCCGCAAATCTTAAAAAAAATAAAACTCCGCCGCGCTGTAAAAAGCGCGGTTTTTTTGTATATGGGGGAAAGTTTTTTTATGGAGTTGGCTATCTGTTTAGCAGCGTGTTTTTTACCATTATATTCCGTTTCTCGAAGCACTCTAAAATAAAATCTATAAATAAGTTTTCCATATTTTTTACTGTCACTCACACAATTTAGGCAAACGTTTTTGTGCTATAATAAAGTTTATAGACATAAGGTTTTTATCCTTTACAATGATCAACTGTAAAAATATAAAACACGTATTAACTGTCTACATTATGATTTTGAGTTTTACATTATTTTAGAGCCAAAATGAAAGAACATATTTTAGTTTCCTCCTTTTTAATCGCTTTTTCTTCTATACTTACAACTTCAACAGTTTCCGCTAAGGCAATTTGCGATATAATTTATCCAAAATGCGCCGCCGAGGACACTGGAAATGTTTTAAGCGAAAAATATTGGAAAGCCTGGGAAGCGGAAATGCCGCGCATAGACGCCGATATTGAAAAATATAGAAAATCCGACGCCGAGGTTAAACTTGAAAATCCAGATCCAAATTCATTTGTAAAAATCGAGCAAATAAAGTCGGAATTTAATTTTGGCGCCCCGGCATTTTATTTCAACCGCGCTGGAGACAAATATAGAAACGAGGCATACCGCAATCTTTGGGGCGACCTGTTTAATCAGGCGACAATTCCGTTTTACTGGAAATTTTTTGAATTAGAGGACGGGAAGCCGCGATTCAAAAATAGCGCATGGGACGAAGAGGAGTTTCTCAATAAAGTAGGCGATACAGATCTCCTGCCGCATCCATTTTCTCCGGCGACGGACGAACTCATAAGCTTTTTAAAGACACGCGGCATAAGAATACATGGGCACCCGCTTGTATGGGGAAATAAAAGATGGAATGTCCCCGAATTCGAATGGCTTATTGAAAACTATGCTGACGACGCCGCCAAGGCTGTCTTAAAAAACAAAGCTGCAACTCCACCGCTCCATAAGCCTTTGTATGTCGATGAAAAATTTAAAAAGATGTCCACAGAAGATGCCGAATCTCTTTTCGGAAACTATGCTGGAGAAATGGAAAAGACTTCCGACAGAAGAATCAGGCAAATAGCCGCCAAATACGCCGATTCTGTCGATAGTTGGGACGTAGTAAACGAAAGCTGCAAAGATTATGAATCGGGCGCATTGGGGAAAAGCAAAAAAGTATGCATGAGTTTGGAATACGGCATTATGCCGGGCGACTATGCCTGCAACGCATTTAAAATTGCCGAAAAACTTTTTCCTAAATCCGCAATGCTTTCTATAAACGACTACCACTGCGGCGAAAAATATGGCGAACAAATACGCGATATGCTTTCCAAAGGCTGCAAAATTGACATGATAGGCTTTCAGCGCCATTTATGGAACACAGGCCAGATGAAAAAAATTGCGGGCGGAGAGGATGTTCCAAATTGGTCCATAAAGGGGCAACGGGAAATATTAGACAGATTAGATTCCTTTGGACTACCTATTCATATAAGCGAGGTGACTGTGCTCCCAACAGAACGAAATCCGGACGGATTCAAGGCGCAAGCGGCGATTTTGCGCAATTATTACAAGCTATGGTTTTCCTACAAAAATGTTTCAGCGATAACCTATTGGCGCACAATAGACAAACTCGATAAAAACGTGCGCGACCGCGACGAGCCGTATTTTGCGGGGATTCTATTCCCAGACGCCACTAAAAAACCGGCGTACTTTGCCCTCGACGACCTAATAAACAGAGAATGGAAGACATTCCTGGAACTGAAACCAGATGAGAACGGAACTGTGAAATTCCGCGGTTTCAAAGGAAAGTACAAAATAGTGTGGCGAGACACTTCCGAAAATATCCGGACAAAAATAGTCTCGGTAAGATAATTGGGAAAAGTTTTTATAAAATTTTTTCTCCCCCGCGCTGCACACAAAAAAATACAGCACATTAAAATTTTTTTAATTTCAACGTGCTGTATATTGGAAAATTTCTCTTAGCTTATCGTGCTAAGGAATGACTTCTATTAGGAGAGTTTCACTTAGCTTTTTAGATTAAGCAATGATCTCTATCAGGAGGGTTTTCTCCTCAGCTCTTGAATTAAGGAATGACTTTGTTGAGAGGATATTCAACAATACCTTCCGCACCGTTGTCTTTCAGTGTCGGAACTATTTCGCGGACTACTTTTTCGTCAACTATTGTTTCAACAGCTACCCATGCAGGATCCGACAACTGCGAAACTGTCGGCTTGCGCAGGGCGGGAAGGGCGGCTATCACCTTTGAAAGATTCCCTTTGGGGAGGTTCATTTTTAGCCCGACTTTGTTGTTTGCGTCGAGCGCGGCTTGCAAGAGCATTGCTATCGATTCTATCTTCTTGCGCTTCGCCGGATTCTCCCATGCAGCCTTGTTGGCTATGAACTTTGTGTTCGTGTAAAGCATCGTGTCTATTATGCGCAGGTTGTTCGCGCGCAGGGAGGAGCCGGTCTCGGTAATGTCGGCTATTGCGTCCACGAGGTCCGGAACCTTGACTTCCGTCGCTCCCCATGAAAATTCGACTTCCGCGTCAACACCGTTGTCGGCGAGAAATTTCTTTGTGACGTTCATAAGCTCCGTCGCAACCCTCTTGCCTTGGAGGTCTTTTACCGACTTTATGTCGGAGTCTTCCTTCACGCAGAGCACCCAGCGCGATTTTAGCGATGTCGCCTTGCTGTAAACGAGGTCGCAGACTTCCACGACATCGCTGGAATTTTCGAGAATCCAATCGTATCCTGTGAGGCCGCAGTCGAAGAATCCCTGCTCGACGTACCTGCTGATTTCCTGTGCTCTCACAAAGCGCCCGTCGAGTTCGGGGTCGTCTATGGACGGCTTGTAGGAGCGCGAACTTTTTGTAATGCGCCAGCCGGCTTTTGCGAATAGCGCTATTGTCGATTCTTCGAGGCTGCCTTTGGGAAGGCCTATCATTATTAACGGTGTACTCACGGTATTGCCTTAATTTGATTTTTATGGGCTTTCGGCTTATAAAATTAAAAGTCTTTTTTGCTCATTCCACAAATTTTGCCTTAGAACGAAAAAGCATTCCACAGATTTGCGCGACGCGCGCCCCCCGCAAAATGCTCTCCGACCGCCGATTGCCCGCGTACGGGATTTCGGCAAAATTGGTGCGGGCAGACGGAATCGAACCGACATCACCAGTTTGGAAGACTGGGGTTTTACCACTAAACTATGCCCGCTCTGAATTAAAGCCAAAATTAAAATACTTTCTTATCTTGTGCGTCAAGACTATTTTTAAAATAGATTGAAAACCTCCACGGTAAATGCGGCGGCCATGTACACTACAATCAGAAATTTTATCATTGAAGCCGCCAGTGCGCCCACAAATGCACCCAAGCCGGCTTTGCCTGATTCCCTTATGTTTGCGCCTCCGAGCCACTCCCCCAAGAACGCCCCGGCAAGGGGGGCGACAAATATCCAAAATATCGGCGGCGGCAAAAATATGCCTACAAAAACGCCTATAAAAGCCCCAAGGCCCCCGCGCCATGTCGCGCCGAATTTCTTTGCGCCAAGCCACGACATAAATATGTCGGCAAGCTGCGCAAACGCGGCGAGAAATCCGCATATCCAAACGTTCAGCCAACCGACCCCGCTTTCGGGAAACACGAGCTTAAACACGAGAATCGCCGCAAAGGAAAGCAGCGGCCCCGGCAGCACGGGCAAAAACGCCCCAATCGCCGCCAAAAGGCAGGCTATGTACACGAGAATCTCTCCGGTTGCTATTCTCCATTTTCTTGCTTGAAATATGCTAAAAACTCTGTTTTTATCAAGAAAAGTTTAAATAAAAAAAACACGCCGTCTATGGAAAATCCCGACCAAAAATTATTGGAGATTATACGCAACGAAAAGTTCCTCGCTTTTTTCGATCTCGCGGAAAGGGGCGAAAACGGGGCAGTGGAAATCGGTGGACTGTGCAAAGTGGCGATGCCAAGACAAGTCAAAGACATCGACTATATATCGCTTACGTTCATTTTCGACACACCGAGCGAAGGGACATTTTCTCTCGCAAAACGCATAATGGCGAGGCTTACGACGGAGGCCTTCAAAAAGGCAATACCTTCGGTCTGCGCGGTGACGAGCGTTCCGGCGACTCTGAGGGCGGGCGAAAACTACGTCCACCAGATAGACGTAATATTTGCCTCCCACGTTGCAAACGTTAGGGAAACTATAACGAAAGTAGTCTATGTAATACGCACTTCCGGCTGCCTCGATACCGAGCCCCCGCAATGGTGGGACGAAAATACCTCCCCGTTGCCCACGGAAGTTGAAAAGGCAAACTGGACGGCGCGCATCAAGGCCCTTCTTGGCATCGCCAAGTAATGCCCGCTAAAAAATACAATCCCAACGCCGTTTCAAGAAATTGAAGCGGCTGTTTTTTAAAGAAAATTTAATACGATGGAAATTTGGTTTCACCCGGCGAAAGCCCTAAAATCACTGACAACAAAAGCGGCCGAATCGGCGGGCTTCGACGACAGCTTCGACCCCATAATACGGCCGGCCGACCCTAAATTCGGAGACTTCCAGTCAAACGGAGCCCTCCAATACGCAAAATCCCATAAGGAGAATCCGAGGGCTGTCGGAGAAAAGCTCCTCGCGGAAATAAAAAAATCTCCGGATTTCGACGAGACGCTCATTGAAACGTCTATTGCCGGCCCCGGTTTTATCAACTTTAAGCTGACCAAGAAATTTCTCGGGGGGTGGCTTGCAAAATACAAGGGCGAGCCCGAATTGAGGGCGGCGGCAAGGGAATTTTACGGCGGAAAAAAGACTGTTGTTGATTATCCGTCTCCGAACACGGCAAAGCAGATGCATGTCGGGCACTTGCGCCCGATGGTCATAGGCGAGGCGGTCAAGCGGCTTCTAAAATTTTGCGGCGCAGATGTCATTACCGACAACCATATCGGCGACTGGGGAACGAACTTCGGCATTCTCATTTACGGCATAAAAACTTCTGGATACAAGCTCGACCCTGAAAACGAAAATTCGCTTGAAGAGCTCGAGCAAATGTACAAGCGCGGCAGCGCCCTCGCAAAGGAGTCCAACGAGGCTGCCGACGCGGCGCGCGCGGAACTCGTAAAGCTCCAAAACGGCGACGCTGAAAATGTCGCTCTCTGGAATAAGATAAACGAGGTCAGCTCTGCGGCGTTTGATAGAATGTATAAGCGCATGGGCCTTACGATAGACTTTACTCTCGGGGAGTCATTCTACCGCGACAAAGTCGGGCGCGTGTACAAAGAGCTTACAGAATGCGGCATTGCCGAGGAGGACCAAGGGGCGCTCGTAGTATTTCTGCGCGAGCACGAAAGGTTTAAAAAGCAGCCTTTTATAATTAGAAAAAGCGACGGAGCCTCGAATTACGCATCGACAGATTTGGCGACTTTGCTGTATAGGGTGGAGCATTTTGACGCCCGCGAAATAGTTTACGTCACCGACGGCCGACAGCAGGACCACTTCCAGCAGCTGTTTATGACCGCAAAAAAATGGTTCGACTGCAAAGGGTACAAACTGCCGAAACTGCGCCACGTATGGTTTGGGACAATCCTCGGCGAGGACGGCAAGGCGATAAAGACCAAAAGCGGCGAACCCGTGAGGCTAAAAGCTCTCCTCGACGAAGCTGTGGCGCGCGCGCGGGCGATAGTAATGGAGAAAAATCCGGAAACGCCCGCGGAGGAGGCAGACAAGATTGCCGAAACTGTCGGCGTCGCCGCCCTTCGCTATGCTGATTTGTCGCAGAATAGAACAAACGACTACCTTTTCTCTTGGGACAAGCTTCTGGCATTCGACGGCAATACAGCCCCATATCTGCTTTACGCTGTGGCGAGAATGCACTCAATATTCCGCAAATTGAAAACCTCCCCGGACGCCGATTTTTCGGCGGCTTCGGAATTGGAGACGGAGCGCGAGATAGCTCTCGCCCGAAAGCTCGTCGCGCTTCCTGCGGTGTTTGAGCTTACATTGTCGGAGCTCCGCCCGCACTTTTTGTGCACATACCTTTACGAGCTCGCAGGCGTTTTCTCGACTTTCTACAACGCGGATAAAGTTATGGTGGACGACGAATCCGTAAAGGCGCGGCGCTTGATGCTGTGCTCGCGCACAATGCGCGTGCTCGAGGCGGGCCTGCGCGTGCTCGGCATTGAACCGCTCGAAAAAATGTAATATGAAAATCTCGACAAAAACAGGGGACGCCGGGCGCACAAAGCTGATGTTCGGAAGGGACGTATCAAAATCGTCGCAAAGGGTAAGGGCGTACGGGGCGGTTGACGACTTCTCCGCGACGCTCGGGCTTGCGCGCTCATTCGCGGGCAAGGAGCTCGGGGCGGAGATACTTGGAATTCAGGAGTCGCTGGTGTGCCTGATGACGGAGCTTGCGACAAAAAAGGAGGATTTTCATCTGCTAACCGAGAAAAAATTGCGCCTGCTTGGCGACGGAGACCTAAAAAGCCTCGAGGACCGCATAGAGTCAGCCGAGAGAGACGGAGATATTTTTTCCGGTTGGACCCATTCAGGCGAAACCCATTTGCAGGCGGCGCTCGATATGGCGAGGGCGCGCTGCCGCAACGCAGAGCGCGAGATTGTTGGGCTTGCCGAATCCGAGGGGCTTGCGCGCGATTTCCCGCTTGTGTACATAAACAGGCTCTCCGACTACCTTTGGATTCTCGCGCAAGTGTCGCTGCGCTCTTAATTGCCATTAAAAACTAAAAGGAAAAAGCTATGAAAAAAATAATCTGTACCGCGATAATATCGATAATCTCAGCATGCGCTTTTGCCGCCGGAGACTGGGCGAGCTTCGGCCGATATGCGGAGGCGAACAAGAGCGTAAAAACGCCACCGCTTGCGGTGCTCATGGGCGATTCAATAACCGACGCATGGGTTAAAAATACTCCGTCGGATTTCTTCAAAAAAAATAACATTGTGGGCCGCGGGATAAGCGGGCAAGTGACGTCGCAAATGTTGGTGAGATTCCGCCGCGACGTGCTCGACCTAAAACCCAAGTATGTTGCGATTCTCGCCGGAACAAACGACATCGCCCAGAATCAGGGATACATTAGCGTTGAAAACATATTCGGCAACATTGTGTCTATGGTGGAAATCGCAAAGGCAAACGGCGTAGTGCCGGTGGTATGCTCTATTTTGCCCGCAAACAAATATCCGTGGCGCAAGGAGATAAAACCCGTTCCGATGGTCAAAAAGCTAAACGAAATGCTCAAAGACTACTGCGAAAAAAATTCCGTAATATACGTCGATTATTTTACGAAGCTCGTTGACGACAAAGACGGCCTTCCGAAAAAGTACGCCAACGACGGCATACACCCGACTCCCGACGGATATGCTGTTATGGAGGAAATACTCATTAAAAACCTCAAATAAAAATATCTTCCCAAAAAAGAATACGGCAATATCCTCTCGGATTTTGCCGTTTTTTTTGGAGCGGGGAAGGCTGCCATGAATGGAGTATTTTGCGGATAAAGTGTTTGCCGGCAATATGTGCCGATATTGCGCGAGGCGCAATTTTGCCTGCAAGCCGATTTTAACAAGATTTTTTATCTTTAACAGGCGGCCCATTTTTGCTTTAACAGTTTTTTTAATTTTAGGCGGACTGCGCCGCTTGTTTTTATGATTGAGATAAGGGAATTGAGGCTCTCGTACGGAGCGAGGACTATATTCGACAATGTGTCGGCCGTGATAAACAAGGGCGACAGAATAGGACTTGTCGGCTCCAACGGGGCGGGGAAAACCACGCTCCTCAAAATCCTTGCGGGCGCCGAATCTCCCGATTCCGGAAGCATTCTCAAACCAAAATACGCAACCATCGGGTATTTGCCGCAGGAGCTCGTCGTAAGCGCGCAGAGGCCGCTTTTTGAGGAGGCGGAATCGGCCTTTGAAAGCATATTGGCGCTTCGGGAAAAACTCGCGCAGGCCGACGAAGTTATACGCACCGCAAGCCCGTCCTCGGCTGAATATTCGGACGCCCTCCTTGAAATGGGGGAAATCAGGCACAGGCTTGAAGACGCGGAAGAATCTAAATTGCGTTCGAGGGTCGAGACGGTGCTGATGGGGCTCGGCTTTAAAATGGCCGATATGGCGCGGCCGTGCTCGGAATTTTCCGGGGGTTGGCAGATGCGCGTTGCGCTCGCAAAACTGCTGCTGACTGAGCCGACTCTCCTGATGCTCGACGAGCCTACAAACCACCTCGATATTGAGTCGGTCGCGTGGCTCGAAGACTATTTGAAGTCGTATCCCGGTTCGATATTGGTCGTAAGCCACGACAGGGCATTCCTAAACGCCCTCACAAACCGCACATTCCACCTTTCAAAGGGCAGGCTTGACTCCTATTCGGGCAATTACGATTTCTTTGAGGCGGAGTCCGCCGCGCGCAGGCGCACGCTTGAACATACGGCGGAAAATCAAAGGCGCAGCATAGAAAAGACGGAGAAATTTATCGAGCGTTTCAGGTATAAAAGCTCAAAGGCGGCGCAGGTTCAAAGCAGGATTAAGGCGCTTGATAAAATCGAGCGCATAGAGGTTGAGTCGGACGAAAAAGAGATACATTTTAAATTTCCGGAGCCTGAGAGGACGGGGCAGATTGTTCTCGACGTCGAAGGCGTGGAAAAATCGTTCGGGGCGCACAGAGTTCTGAACGGAGTTTCGATGCGTTTGGAGCGCGGCGACAGAGCGGCGCTCGTGGGCGTAAACGGGGCGGGGAAAACGACGCTCGCAAAAATCATAGCGGGCGTTATGCAGCCTGACGCGGGAAGTGTAAAACTGGGGCTCAATGTAAAAATGTCGTATTTTGCGCAACACCAGACGGAGGAGCTCGACAAGTCGAACGACGTATTGGAGGAGGCTCTGTCAGCCGCTCCTATGGAGCGCAAGGGGGAAGTGCGCGGGTTGCTTGGCTCTTTCTTATTTACGGGCGACGACGTCCTTAAGAAGGTGGGCGTATTGTCCGGCGGCGAAAAAAACAGGCTTGCACTCGCAAAAATGCTCTTGCGCGATTTTAATTTTCTGCTGCTTGACGAGCCGACAAACCATCTGGATATGAATTCAAAAAATATCCTCGCCCAAGCTCTCACTTCGTACCGCGGAACATATCTTATAGTGAGCCACGACAGGGCATTCCTCGATCCGATAGTCGATAAGGTTTACGAGTTGGGGCCTGGCGGTTTAAAAGTCTATCCCGGGAATCTGACTTCGTATGTGGAGCGCATAAAATCCGAGGGCAGGCTGAATCTTAAAAATTCGCCCGCGCCTAAAAAAAGCGCCTCGGCTTACTGGGAGCGCAAGGCGGAGGCTTCAAAAAAGCGGGCTGAAATATCTTCGTTAAAAAAGAGCGTCGAGCGCATAGAAGCGGAGATTGCTGCGGCCGAGGGGGACGTCGCCAAAATAGAGGCCGAGATGTCCGAGCCCGACTTTTTTAAGCGCGGCGCGCAATGCTCTTCTACAACAGAGGCGTACAACGCGCTAAAAACAAAGATAGAAAAACTTTACCGCGAATGGGAGGAGTGCAGCGAGCGCTTGAGCGCCGCGCAATCAGAGTGATTTTTCCAAAAATGGGAAGTTAAGCCAATTTTTTATAAAATATGGCGCGGCTTGCAAAATTTTGTGCGCGTTTGCCGGCGGAGAATCGTCCGTGGTATGCTACCGGACAAATGAGTAATTTGTGTATTGAATTTTTTGTGGTTTTAGTAGATTCTTTATTTGATGAAAATTAAATGCGCAAAAGTATTTTTCTTTTTTATTGCAACTGCGGCTGCGCTTTTTTTGAGCGGGTGCGAAATGCCGGAGTCGTGGAATGATCCTGCCTATTTTGGGGACGGTAAAGACCTTGGCAAGAAGGTAAACGGCTCCGGAACTGGCTATGAAACTTGGGATCCGGACGTTCTATAACCGCGCATTGCTTTCAATATATCCGAGGGCTAAAATATTTTTTGCGGCGCAAGACTGTGCCGCAAATTTTTTTAGCACAGCAAGCTAATAGTCTCCGCAAATCGGCGCAAAAAAAAGCGCGGAAAATATTTCTCCGCGCTTTTTTTTAAAAATTGCTAAATTTTTCTGCGGCGCATAGCAAGCCCAAGCGAGGCGAGCGCAATAATTGCGGCTATCGCCGAGGGCTCCGGCACGCTCACCCTGAGAGTCAGCAAACCGTTCGCAAGATCTCCTTCAATAACTTTTACGTCAACCCCGTCTTCTGCGACGAGCATTTGATTGAGGACGTCTATTGTTATGTTGGAGGAATTCTCATCGAAAGACATTACAGTATAGTCGAGATACGATACTTCGGAGGCTTCAAGCCACATTGCCAAGTCGTAGGGATCTACATTTACGAGGAAAGTTCCCCTTGTGGGGTCGAGCACATTGACTCCGCCGGCGACGTCTATTCTGTCGCCCTGCATTTCGGAAAGGTCAAAGCGTATCGTGCCGCTTTGAAAATCAATAGATGAAAACCTTGTAGTGCCGATTTCCGAGCCGCTGTCCAAGCCAGTGGAGCTGAAAATCGCCTTTTCCCCGACAACCGTCAACATGCCGGCGCTCATTGCGGAGTGCATGCCGACATTCAATTCGCCCCATTCTACCGTTACCTTGCCCAAGTCTGCCATCTTAAAGGTTTTTTCGTCGCTATAATCGGCAAACTCTTGAAAGCGCATAATCTGTTTGCCGGTGTCGGAATTTGCGTTCATATTCAAGTGCAGGGCGCCGCCCACGCCGTTTTGAGTTGCGTACTTCCCGCTAAATTCGGCGGTGCCGTTGTTTTTAAATATTACGGTTGTATCAACACTTGGCAATCCGACTTGCAGCCGCCCTATGCCGTTTATGCCGCCAATCATGCGGCTTTTGCTTCCGGAGCCGCCGCCGTCTTGTTTAGCGAAATCAAGCGACGAGTTTACAGTGCTTAGATTTAAAGTGCCCCATACTGTAAAACCGCTTGTCGAATTCCCTGAAAGGTAAAGCCGCGTATTGTTGATGTCAAAATTTCCGCCTACTTCCCAAGCCCCTTGCGCAGCGTGTATAATCAATGGAGAATTTAAGCTAATATTGCCGTCTACCTTAAATGTCTTATTGCCAAACCTCATCTGTATTACATATCCGGGTACAGAGGAAAAATTTACATCGCCGCTAAAATATGCTCCTTGATTAAAATAAAATGTATGGCCCCACGCACCTTGGGGAATAGATGCTACGTTAAAATTAAGGTTGTTGCCGACAATATATTCCGAAAACTCTCCAATGCCCGAGGATGTTGCGTTTACGCTTATATTAAGGTTGTTTGTAGAAGAGCTTACTACGCCATTGTATGCTTCGCCGTCAAAAGATCCAACACGCCAGCTTGAGCCGTCGTTTAGGCTAAAATCGGCGTCGGAAGTTGAGTTGTATATATCTTCGGCATTTGCTTGTGAGAAGCCTAACGCTGAGAAAAACAGCAGTAGGGAAACGGAAAAACATTGGCGGGGAAAATTGCCAAAGTGGAATTTTTTGTGGGAGAAAGTTGAGGATTTATTTTTCATATAGCGCTTCAATGTTAATAAAACTTTTTTATATATGAGACGCTATGAGTTCAATTTAAAAACAACTATTTTTATTTTAACTGTTAAATTTGACTTTTTCTATTATCCCTAATTAGAAATTTTGGTTGATTTTGCATTAAATCAAATCTATGCATAAAGAAAATTATATTGCCCGCTAAATAAGAAAACTCGCCGCCGTGTATAAATTAATAACACAACAAAAAGCCCGCGGTCTTTCTTAACGCGCGGGCATCTTGCATTAATTTTTTATTGCCTAAGCTTTGAAGTTGGGAAGATACGCCCCAAATTTTACGAGTTTCCCTTGAAGGGTTTTTACGTCTATTTCGTGCACCGACGCATTCGAACCCGCCGCCATAGAAGCTCCGATACCGGCTGCCTGGCCCATTATGAAGCATGCTGGCATGACGCGTATCGAACCGTGCACAAGTTCGTCGGAGCTTGCGCATCTGCCGGCAGTGTACAAATTGTCGAATCCTTTTGGTGTCAAAATTCGGTACGGAATGCCGTAGCTTTCGCCCTTTGCGTATTTGTACAGCTTGTCGAATTCTTGGCGGTGGCGCTCAAGCTCTCCCTTGTCAAAGCTTGAAGGGTGTATATCTATTGGATATGCGTAGCGGCCGATTTCGTCGTCAAAAACTGCGCGCTTCATATAGTCGTCAATATTTAGGGTGTAGTCGCCCACAAACCTTCGTGTTTCGCGGATTCCCATTGCAGATCCCGTGGATACAACCTTGGCGTTCTCAAATCCCGGCACGTATTTGTTGTAGTAGTTTTTATATTCGCGCATAGACTTTCTGCAATGCAGCAGCGCGCGCGTGACCGAGCCTTCGTCCGTGCCGTCAACTCCGAAAGCGTGGCCTATGTTTCCGCCGCCAAGGCCGTCGCCAATTTCAAATATGCCTGTCATGTGCGGATCGTAAAAAGAGAATACGCCGGCTTCGTACGCCTCTTTTACTTTGAAGGACTGCGGCTGGGGCATATCGGGCCTGTTTTTTCTCCATTTTTGCCAGTCGATTGAGCACCATGTCGAGCAGAGCGAGCCCGGCATCATTTTCCCATTTTTATCGCCCTTTTCATATTTGGCGCCCGCCATGTAGGCGAGGTCGCCGTTGCCTGTCGCGTCGATAAACACTTTTGCCTTTACGGCAAATATGCCGCCAAGCCCCGAGCATATGGCGCAATCGATTTTCCCCTCCGACGCCTTTACTCCGATGACTTTTGTGCAGAATGTAAACTTTGCTCCGGATTTTTCGGCAAGCTCGTCGTAAACGCGTTTTAGCGTCTCGATGTCGTGCGCGCCGCCTTTAAAAGATTTTTGCGAATTGAGGGCATCCCTCACCCTCGACCCGAATCCCGCGGCGAGAAAATTTATCCCGTCCGTCATTTGCATGAAAAGCGGAACCAGGGCCGAAGTTCCCATTCCTCCGAAGCACGAAAGATTCTCCGCCGCATAGACGTCGGCCCCGCTTTCTGCCGCGGCAACCATTGCGGCTATTCCGGCCGGTCCACCGCCGGCGACAAATACGTCAACGTTGTATTTCACGGGAACATTCGCTGAGAAGTTTACCGTTTCATTCGGCTTGCCCCCGGAATTTTCCGCCGGCATTGCCATTGCCTTCGATGTTGCGATTGCGGGGAGTCCCGCAGCAAGTTTTAAATAGTCCCTTCGTTTCATACGCATTAATTTTTTTAAATATTTTATTCAAAGATAAGAACAAGGCAAAAGAAAAAATTGACATATTTTGAATAAAAAAGACATTTATATACGCATGGCCTATGGCGTCTTGCGAGCGCCGCAAAGCCCGCCTGGCATCCGTCCGAAGTCCGGCTGCCCCAATAAGTCCACTTAAAATTGCGCGTGCCCCAGCTGTTGTCCCATGCGCCGTCGGGGAGCATAAATTCTATGTGGACTTTCATGGTCTTTTCCATTATGTCGAGCGCTTCTTTGTCGCCTGTTACGAGGGCGTATCCGACAAGCGACGGTATTGTCTCCTCGACATTGTATCCCAAATCTACCCCCTTGCAGCCGTTGGGGCTTGTGAGTCCGGTTGGCTGGGTTTCGCCGTATATTAGAAAGTCTTTTTCTGTGATGTATTTTATAGAGCCTTTGCCGAAATATTTTGCGCGCTCTGTGAATTTGGGTTCGTCCAATACTTCTCCGGATATAGCAAGCGCGTGCGCGGCTGCCGCCAGGTAGTTTATGTTTGGGCCCGCGAATTTTACGTCGCTTTTGCCGAACTTTATGAAGGAATCTATAAAATTTGCGGCTTTTCTGAGCCTTTCTCTCATTCTTTTAAGGTCTTTGCTTTCGAGTATTCCGCCGCAATTTTTAATGCCTTCCCCGAGCGATATTGCCTCGAATACGCTCGTGCCCTTCCACGGATTTGAAAAATCGTTTATCCATGAGCCGTCCGATTGGGAAACGTTGTTTTCCATCCAGTCGTAGAGCATTATTCCGGAGTCGAGCATATCGGAATCTTTGCGGCGCTTGGCAACGCATAGAAAAGGATATACGGCGTCGCCGATTCTTCCGTGTATGAAGTCGCATGCGGGGCACTTTATCCCGCCGAGCCGCTCCTTTGGACCGCTTTTTATTTGCAGATTTCTAAGCCCGTTGCATCAATCCGCCAAAAGGTTGTCCGCGAGCGCGCGCAGGGGATCTTTTACGCCTGTTTGCGCGCGGAGCTTTAATGTTGCAGCAACGGCCGACGCGGCCAAGGCCGTCTTAAAAAATCCTCTTCTATCCATAATTCCTATTCGTTCAAAATATGCGCGCGGTTGAGTGCGCGTCTAAAACAGCTTTTTAAGACTAAAATATCTTTGCCTTTATTTACAAATAATTACTTTGCCGCGCGCTAAAAAATTAGATTCCGCAATCCCCTGTGCGGCTGCGCTTATCTTAAAATTTTCCGCCAATATTTAAGTATTCTTCAAAAAAAAATAGCCCTCCGTTTGTACGGCGGGCGATTTTTCTAATTTTGGAATAAAATAAAACCGACTTTTTTTCTGCCAAACTGCCTTGCATTTGGAGTTTGTGCCTGCGTTTGCAGACTTTAAATTTCCAGAGTGCAAAATCGGCAGTGTTGCGGCGTTTTAAATCTCGGTGACTATGGCGTCGGCGAGGCCGTAATCTATCGCCTGCTGCGCGGTCATGAAGAAATCCCTGTCGGTGTCGGCCGCGATTTTTTCTATCGGCTGTCCGGATGCGTCCGAAAGTATTTTATTCAACTCTTGCCTCATGCGCTCAAGCTCCATCGCCTGAATGTGCATATCCACGGCAGTGCCCGTCATTTCGCCCATTATCAGGGGCTGGTGTATCATAACTCTCGCGCTCGGGAATAGAAACCTCTTGCCTTTCGGCGCGGCGCTTAGAAGTATCGACCCCATGCTCATCGCTATCCCCGTGACTACGACTTTTACAGGAGCTTTTATAAGCTTCATTGTGTCGTATATGGACATTCCTGCGCTTATAGAGCCACCGGGAGTGCTCATGTAAAAAGTTATTTCCTTTTCGTGGTCGAGCATATCGAGATACAGCAGCTTGGCTACGGCGGCCGCCGCGGTTTCGTCGGTTATGGCGTCCCAGAGAAAAATTTTGCGGTCGTCGAGAAATCTCTTGGCTATCTCGTTCGAGATTGGTGCCTTGTTGTCCTTTTTATTTTCGCATTCTTCGTTCATATCTATTTGTCTTTTGAAATTTCAAAAATCGCGTATCCCGACATTAAATTCGGCATAAACGCGCACGGTGTTTCCCAGTCGGCGCGCAAAAAATGGCGCCTATGTATTCTTATATCGTTTTTAGAGCAGAATTCCTTAAAGGAATTTACAGAAATTTGATTCGTTGGCCTGGAACTTTCCCAGGGCTCCGGATAAACTTCGTTCACAATTCGTCTTCCGGTGAGGGCTATTGAGAGCCTGTTTTGCCAGTAGCCGTAGTTTACAAAGCCCACCGCGACCCTCCTCGCGACCCTCAGCGATTCAAATACGACTTCCCCAGCGTTTTCAAGCTCCGGGAGAGTCCGCGAACACACTATCCAGTCGAACGAGTTGTCGCCGAATGAGCGCAACAGCTCCATAATATCTCCGTGGTAGGCGTTGACGCCGCGCTTTATGCAGTGCGAGATTTTTTCAAAGTCCATGTCCACTCCCACCGCGTACACGTCTTTCAGCCTTACGAGCTCCGCAAGCAGTATTCCGCGTCCGCAGCCGAGATCCAGCACGCTTTCGCCCCTCGACACCCACTCGCTTATCGCTTTGAGTTCGATTTTCTTTTTCAGGCTCGATTTTGTCTTGTCTTCCGGCATATAGTTTAGGCGTCGAGGAAAAATTCGACGAGTTTATAAAGTTTGGGAGAGTGTATCAGGAAGGAGTCATGCCCCAAATCGCTCTTCACTTCGGCGTAAGAAGCCGTCTTGTGCAAGCGCAGGAGCGCGCGGACTATTTCCCTGTTTTGCTCGGGCGGGAACAGCCAATCTGACGTAAACCCCACGACGAGCGTCTTTGCCTTGACTCCGGCAAAAGCTCCCTCAAGCGTTCCCCCGCCGTAAGCCCGCAAGTCGAACAGGTCGAGAGCACGGGTGAAATAAAGATACGTGTTCGCGTCAAAGCGGTTCACGAAAGACTGCCCTTGGTGGTGCAGATAATTTTCAATCTCAAACGACGGCTTAAATATGCCTGAATTTGCAAAGGCAGCCTTGTGCTCGCGGCCGAATTTACCCTCCAGACCCTTGTCGGATAGGTATGTTATGTGCGCCATCATTCTGGCTATGCTAAGCCCCACGCTCGGGGTTCTGTCGAGCGCATAGTTGCCGCCGTTCCACACCGGGTCCTGCATTATCGCCGACCTGCCGACTTCGTTGAAGGCGATTGCCTGCGCGTTGATTCGCGATGTTGTCGCGAGCGCGCATATCCGCTCGACCCTGTCAGGATAGTCTATTGCAAGCTGCAAGACTTGCATTCCGCCCATTGAGCCTCCTATGGCCATCTTCAATTTTTCTATCCCGAGATAGTCAACGAGCCTCATCTGCACTGCGACAATATCGCGTATTGTCACAGCGGGAAAGGACAAATTGTAGCGCTCGCCGGTCTTTGGGTTTATTGAGGACGGCCCCGTCGTGCCGCGGCAGCCGCCTATGCAGTTGGCGCATATTATGTAGTATTTGTTTGTGTCGAGCGGCTTGGAGGGCCCGATTATATTGTTCCACCAGCCCGATTTCCTGTCGCTTAATGAATAGACTCCCGCGCAGTGGTGGTCGCCGGTGAGGGCGTGGCATACGAGTATCGCGTTGGATTTTTCGTCGTTTAAGCGCCCGTAGGTTTCGTAGCGCACGTTAAACGAGTCAAGGTGCCCACCAAGTTCGAAATCAAGCGGTTCTTCGCACTTGAAATCCGAGTAGGCGACTAATCCTACCTCTCCCTGGTAGTCGTCGGAGGGAAATATGAAATCGCTTGAATCGTTCATTTTTCTTCTTGGGCGTCTTTGCCTTGGCTTGCGCTTTTTCCCTTAGCGGCGGAGGCCTGCGGCTGCGCGCGCTCCGATTCCTGCGGCGGGGCGGGGGCTATGTTTGCTTCGGCGGATTTTATTATGTCGCTGGCCATACGTTCGGTGACGAGCTCCAACCTTACGCTTTTGCCGTTTCTCAACACTTTAAAGACCGCCGTTTCCGACGGGCGTATGAAGAATGTCTGTGCGCGCAACTCTGTATTGTTTGATACCTTTTTGGAATTTATCTCGACAATTTCGTCGCCAACCATAAATCCCGCCTTTTTTGCGGGCGCGTTTTCGGCGACAAATTCCACGACGACTTTTGTGCCGTTCGCCGGGTCCGGAACATCTTTTGCCAAAAGCCCGAACCAGCTGTATATCGGCTCTCCGCAAATCATTATGTCGTCGCGTATTTTGGCTGCGGCGCGCGCGGGCAGTATAAAGCTTCCGCCTATTTCAGGGAGGGAGGCTACTATCATTCCGGCGAATTTGCCGTCGAGTGTAAATACTGCCCCTCCCGTGCTTCCGCGCGGCGCGGGTATGTTTGTTCTGACGTACACTGTCGGAAGAAACCTTCCGCCAAATTCTATGTTTTGCCCTGTCGCCATTCCCATGCGCGGAGAGGCGGCAAACCCCATTTCATGGGAAATTGAAACAAGCACAGTAGCCGGCTTTACAGGCTCGGCGGCGGAGTCCATCAAAACCACGGGCAGATCCGCCGACTTGAAATTGCCTGCTATCTTTATTACAGACACTGTCGTTATGGGGTCGAATCCCACATTTTCGGCGTCAAGAAGGCGGCCGTTGTATTCTATCCAAAGCTTTTGTGCGCCCCTTGTTATGAATGCGCTCGTCATTACGGCGCCGGTTTTGCTTGCTATGAACCCGGAACCTACATCGAGTATTGTTGTTTTTGCTTCGTTGCCGGCGGAGTCTTTTGAATGAATCTCTTTTTTAGCGTAAACTTTTACTATGCTGTTTTTGTTGTTCTCAAAAAGTGAATATAGGCTTTCTTGAAGCCCGCATGCAGCGTCAAAGCCTGATTCCGCGCGCGCCGCGGCGGCCGCGGACATCGCGGCGGCCAATATGAGCGTCGTTGCGGTTTTTAATATTCGCATAAAAAGTTTCATTTAATAATGGTCTTCGATTTAGGCGTAATCAAGCGTAAACTTGGCGCGTCCGACCGCCTATTTTTCCGCTCAGTCGTCAATCCGGCGGCGACGGTTTCCGGGAGATATTGCGCGCTCCCAAGAATCTACACCGTGTGGGCGTTTTCCCTCATTATGCTCAATTCGCAAAAGTGCTCTTGGCAGGAGAACGGGGGCTCGTCGGCAGGCGTCTCGCGCTTGTAGTAGGCGCCGTTGGAGTGCAAAAATGTTGCGAATTTATTGTCTTTGAGCATGGAATCGAGTACTTCGTCGCAGATTCTCGCCTTTATATCGGCATCTTCTATCGGAAATATACATTCTATGCGCTTGAACATGTTGCGGGTCATGATATCTCCGCTTCCGGCAAAGACTTCCGGCTTCCCGCCGTTCTCGAAGTAATATATGCGGCTGTGCTCGAGATATACGCCGACTATACTCCGAACGGTTATGTTTTCGCTCATGCCTTTTACTCCCGGAACAAGCCCGCATATTCCGCGGACAATCATGTCTATCTTGACTCCTGCGTTGGAGGCGCGGTAGAGGGCGTCTATCGAAGACTGCTCTATTACCGAGTTTACCTTTATTATTATGCGGGCCTTTTTGCCTGCCTTCGCATGGGCTATCTCGCGCTCGACGAGCTCTATAAATTTTGAATGGAAGCAGAAGGGCGCAACCCAGAGCTTCTTAAATTCGGGATTTAGGACTTTGCCCGTAAGCGTATTGAATAAGTCCGCCACTTCCGAGGCTATTTCGGCGTTTGCCGTGAATAGGGAGATGTCGGTGTAGAACTTGGCAGTCTTGGAGTTGTAATTGCCGGTTCCCAAATGGGCGTACCTTCTCAATTTTCCGTCGTCCTCTTTCCTCACCACAAGGCATGTTTTGCAGTGTGTTTTGTAGCCTACGATTCCGTATAAAACGTGGACTCCGCACTCCTCCAATTCGCGCGCCCACTGAATGTTGTTCTCTTCGTCGAAGCGCGCTTTTAGTTCTATCAGCACCGTCACTTGCTTGCCGTTTGCCGCCGCTTTTTTAAGCGAGTTTACTATCGGAGAGCCGCGGCTTGTGCGGTAGAGCGTCATCTTTATCGCCAGCACTTTGGGGTCCGCCGCGGCGGAAGCCACAAAATCCTCAACCGGATTAAAGCTGTCGTACGGGTGGTGGAGCATTCTGTCGCGCTCGCGGATTACGGAAAATATGTCGTCGCCGCTCTTGAAGCAGTGGGGCAGAAACGGCTTAAACGGCGGAAATTTCAAATCGGGCCGCTCTATCATGTCGTAAACTGCGGCAAGGCGCGCGAGATTAAGCGGGCTTCCGTTGATTTTATAGACAAAGCTTTCGTCGAGGTCGATTGCGTCCACGAGCTCTTTCAGGGCGGTTTCACTCACGCAGCTTTCTATTTCGAGCCTTACGGCGGCGCCTTTCCTGCGGTTGTGAAGCTCGTTTTCTATCGTTTGAAGCAGATTTTCCGTTTCTTCGTCGTCGAAGTATAAGTCGGAGTTGCGCGTTATCCTAAATATTGCGCCGCCGCGCACCTTGTATCCCGGGAAAAGCTCCTCCGCAAAATACTTTATAGTGTCGCTCAAATACACCAAACGCATTTCTCCGTCTTTGCCGAAATTGTCCATTTTTATGAAGCGCGGCAAAATCGGGGGAATCGGGACTATCGCTATGTCGCTCGGCGCGCGCCTAATTGTCGGGTTTGCTATTTGCAGCAGCACATACAACCCCTTGTTGCGCAAGTGTGGAAACGGATGGGCGGGGTCAACGGCAAGCGGCGTAAGGGCGGGGTATATGTTGTCGTCGAAGAATTTTTTTAGCCACGCCTTCTCTTCCGCGGAACATTCCTTCGGAGTCTTGAAGAAAATTTTCTCCTTGCGAAGGGCGGGCATTATTTCGTCCGCCCAGACCCTGTATTCGTCGTCGTTCATCGCGGAGGTTATTTCGCTTATCCTCCTGAGCTGTTCGCGCGGGCCGAGCCCGTCGAACCCCACTTCCAGCACTCCCGACTCAAGCTGCTGTTCAAGTCCCGCGACGCGTATCTCGAAAAATTCGTCGAGATTGTTGCTTACTATCGAGAGGAATCTGAGCCTTTCAAGCAGGGGGAACGACGGCTCTGAGCACAAATTCAATACCCTTCTGTTGAAGGCGAGCCAGCTAAGCTCCCTATTGAAGTATTTATTTTCGTGGTGTCGGGCTGATGTCATATTTCTATCCTTCTCGTATGCGCGCGCAAATTAGGCGGCTTATATAAAGACGCTTTTTGCGCGGCGTAAGTTCAAACAACTTTGCGGAAAAACACGCGTTTAGAGTTTTACGGCGCTGTGGTAAACTGCGGCGCCAAATGCCAATCAGGGCGTAAAAATCCAAACGCTGCCGCATTCCGCCGCAATTATATAAGGCAAATTTGTTAGATTTTTGCAAGGGCCTGCTCGAAATCCGCGATAATGTCGTCTATGTGCTCGAGCCCCACGGACACTCTTATTAGTTCGGGGAGTATTCCTGTCGCCTTTTGCTCCTCGTCGGAAAGCTGCCTGTGGGTTGTGCTCGCCGGGTGGAGGACTCCCGTGCGGGTGTCGGCAACGTGTATTACAAGCGCCGCGAGTTCCAGCGAGTTTAAAAGTTTTTCCGCGGCGGCTCTTCCGCCCTTCGGCCCAAACGTCATCACTCCGCCGCATGCTTTCAGGTATTTTTTGGCAAGCCCCGCGCTCGGGGAATTTTTCAAGCCCGGGTATTCCACCCATTCGACTTTCGGGTGCGAGGCAAGGTATTCGGCAAGCTTCATGCCGTTTTCGCTGTGCTTTTGCATTCTAAGCGGCAGCGTTTCCAGATTCATATTCGTAAGCCACGCATTCATCGGCGACATCATCATTCCGAAATCGCGCATTACGTGCGTGCGCGCCTTTGTTATGAAGGCGAGGTTCCCGAAAGTCTTTGTGTAAACGAGCCCATGGTAGCTTTCGTCGGGCGTAGTCAGCCCCGGGAATTTGTCGGACGCTGAATAGTCGAAGTCGCCCTTGTCGATTACTATGCCTCCGAGGCTGCATGCGTGCCCGTCGGCGTACTTTGAAAGGCTGTGTATTACAATGTTTGCGCCGTAATCGAAAGGCCTGCAAAGGTAGGGCGTTGGGAAAGTGTTGTCAACGGCGAATGGAACGCCGGCGCGGCGCGCGACACTCGCGAACTTTTCAAAGTCGAGCACCTTTACGCTCGGATTTGACAGGCTTTCGCCGAATATGAGCTTGGTGTTCGGGCGCACAGCCGCGAATATTTCATCTTCCGATGCGTCTTGGTCAACGAAGGTGGTCTCTATGCCAAGTTTCTTAAAAGAGTGCCCGAGGAGGTTGCTCGTTCCGCCGTAAATTGTGCCTGCGCTAACTATGTGGTCTCCGGCTTCGCAGAGGTTTGTGACGAGAATCGACGTTGCGCTTTGTCCGCTCGAACAGGCTATCGCGCCGACTCCCCCTTCAAGGGCGGTCATCTTTTTCTCTAAAACCTCCACGGTGGGATTCGAGAGGCGCGTATAGAAGTGCCCTGAAATTTCAAGGTCGAAAAGCTTCGCGAGCTCTTCGGCGGTGTCGTACTTAAATGTTGTGCTTTGGGCGATTGGCGCAACGCGCGGCTCTCCGTTTTTAGGTTCCCAGCCCGCCTGGACGGCGAGCGTTTCAATGTGCAGATTCTTTTTCATATTCTATCCTTCAAATGCGTACGTTTCTTTTAAAAGCCGCGCAAGCGCCTCGAAATCGGCGGGGGGGCGGGCGGTCACATCTATCTCAACACCGTCGCGGACGGGGTGGGGCAGCCTAAGCCTCCGTGCGTGCAGCATTACGCGCTCCGGCGGGGGTATTTCGCGAAATTTATTCTTTTGAAATTTATAGGTGTAGTCGCCCATGATTGGAAAGCCGAGGTCCGACATGTGCACTCGAATCTGGTGGGTTCTGCCCGTGTATATCTTGCACCTTACAAGAGCCGCTTTGGCGCCGTACTTTTCTTCTACAAACCATTCCGTGTGGGCGTCGCGGCCGGTTGAATCGTCGCATACGCACATCTTTGTCCGGAAGGACGGGTGGCGGCCGATATTCTTTTTTATGCAGCCGCTCCTGACGGTGGGAACTCCGGATATCAACGCGATATACTCCTTGTCAATCTCGCGCTTCCCAAATAGCTCTACAAGCCCGTAGTACGCGGCGTCGGTCTTGGCGAGAACCATTACTCCGGAAGTTTCCTTGTCGAGCCTGTGGACGATGCCCGGGCGCATTGCGCCGCCCGCAAGGCTCAGTGCGCAGTGCGAGCTCATCGCATGGACGAGCGTGTCGGGGCCCGTGCCGCTCCCGGGGTGGACTGTCATTCCGGCGGGCTTGTTAACCACTACGACGTCTTCGTCCTCGTACAATATTTCAACAAAAATATCCGCGGGCTCTATCGACGTTGGCGGGGGCTCGGGAAGCTCAGCTTCGAGCGTGTCCCCGGGATTGAGTATAAATTTCTTGCCGATAGGCTTTCCGAGGAGAGTCACTTTCCCCGCCGAAAAGCTCTCCAAAAGGCGCGAGCGGGAAATTCTGTCGGACAGAAATGCGGCGAGCGCCTTGTCGGCGCGCATCGGCTCCGCTCCTTCCGGGTGCGTGTATGTCGCAGTTTCTGGCATATTCCGGTTTTACCGCGCGGCGTCGGCGCTATGATTTTAGGTATTGAGGGTTTAATTTTTCTATGCCTTCGCCGACAAACAGCCCGTCCTTGCGCACAACTTTGCCGTCAAATTCTATCGTTCCGCCGCCCCATTCGGGAGTTTGAATGCAAACCATATCCCAGTGTATGCGCGAGCGGTTGCCGTTGTCGGCGGTCTCGTACGACTGGCCGGGAGTGAAGTGGAATGAGCCCGCGATTTTCTCGTCGAAGAGTATGTCGCGCATGGGCTTGTTTATGTACGGGTTGAAGCCCATTGCGAACTCTCCTATGTACGATGCCCCCTCGTCGCTCGCAAGTATCTTTTTTAATTCGGCTGTCTTTGAGGGCGATTTCGCGTCGACAATTTTTCCCTTCTCGAAAACGAGCGTTATAGAGTCGAATGAAATGCCGTTGTAAACGGTCGGGGCGTTGTAGAACACGACACCCTCTACCGAATCGCGCACGGGGGCAGTGAAAATTTCTCCGTCTGGAATATTGTACTGCCCGCCGCATGGAATGGCGGGGATAGACTTTATCGAAAAGCTCAGGTCGGTGCCGTTCCCGTATATCCTAACTTTGTCGGTGGATTCCATTAGCCTACGGACGGCCTGCATGCCTTCCTCCATCTTGTCGTAATCCATAGTGCAGACCTCGAAATAGAAGTCCTCAAAGGCGCTTGAGCTCATCTGCGCCTGCTGTGCCATTGCGCAAGTGGGCCAGCGCAGAACAACCCATCTTGTCTTGTTGACGCGCCAGTCAACGGAGGGCTTCATCGCCTTGGCAATTTTTGCCATGTTCGCCTGTGGAACGTCGGAGTTCTCGAATATGTTGGAGGAGCCCCTGACCGCGATGTAGGCGTCCATTTTCTTCATCTTTGAAAGCGAGCATTCGGCTTCAACCGCGAGGCGCTCGTCGGATGCGGCGAGCGCGAGGGCGCGGTTTATGCGCGGATTTGAAACGTCCACATGCGGGAACGCCCCGCGGGAAACTACTTCATCGATGAGAGCCTCTACCATCTCGGAGGGCGTCTCGGATACGTCTATGAGTACGTGTTCTCCGGCGGCGACTTTCGTTGAGTGCCCGCAGAGAGTCTTTGCGAGTTTTATATATCTCGGATCCATATTACGGTTGGGAAAAAGTTATCTAATATATTTATCGTGAATTTTACAAAATGTGAAGGCGCTAATTGAAAAAATTAGATTTTTGTCATATCGGGCTTTTTGGGGGACATATCGGGAGATTGGGTGTCGAAAATCGACTTCGGGAGGCTGTCGCGCAGATTTGCGGATTCAAAGCGCAAAATATCTTTATCGCGCGAGGATTCGTCCCGCAATTCCGCTTCCCGCATAATCCACCGCGAATCGATTTTTTTTACAGAGGCGAGCTTCAGGGTTTTTAGCGGCCGCGAGTCTGAACTTAAAATTTGAGCCTGTACGGGAGAGCTAAATTCGCGTGAAAGCGCGAGCCTCACGGAATTTTGCCCCGCCGCCGCGGAGTCATGGGGCGCGAGCCTGAAAAAATGGACTGCCTGGCCTATTCTGCCGGCTCCCTCATAGGCGGGCTTCCAAAATTTGTAGGGCATCAGCAAGTCGAACGGGGAATATAAAAAACCCTCCGCGAGGGGCTTCGACCATTCTGTCGGCGGCAATTCCACAAACGAGCCGTTTGAGAGCTTGAATACTTTAGGCTCGGCGGGGTTGTTTATTAAAATATAGTCGGCGATGCATTTTTCAGCAGTCTGCCCGCCGCGCGGCCCAAAAACCCTTATGCGGGTCTTGTCGTAGCCTTCGCCGGTTTTCGTCCCGAAGATTTCCCCCGTGTAGCAGGTCTGCTCTCCTTTGCGGGGGCGGTGGGTTATGGTAAAGCCCATGCAGTAGTCTCCCGAAATTCCCGCTCGGGAAAATTCGCCCCACATTTCATTTGCCTCCTCCGCGGAAAGCGGGCGCACGGAATTTGTGTCGGCCCCGCCGCGCGGCGCGGCTGACGAGCTTAAAATAAAAATGAGCGCCGCAATAGCGCCCATAACTGCCGTAAACAGCTTACGCATCAAAGTTATTTCTTGGCGGGCGCTGCCGAATTAGCGGGCGTTTCCGATTTAGCGGGAGTTTCCGATTTAGCTGGGACAGCTACCGTCGCGGTCGCGCTCTTATTTTCCGCCTTTGTTTTGGTTTCCGCCACAGCGTCGAGGGGATTGGATTTCTTCGCGTCGGATTTTCCGGATTCCGGCGCGACAGCGACTATCGAGGGAACTTTTTGCATTTGCGGCTTGTCGGACGCCGAATAGACGTACCCGAGGTACAGCCCGGCTGATATCACGAAGAAAAGCACGCAAAGCTTTACGGTTGTCTTTGTTAGAACGTTAGTGGTTTCCCCGCCGAAAATTCCCTCGGCTGCTCCGCCTCCGAGGCTTGCGCCCATGCCGGAATTTGCGTTCGGGCGCTGCATGAGAATCACCAGCACCAAAAGCAGGCACACGATGATTAGTATGAGGGTAAACAATCCTATAAGAATGGAACTCATTTATAATATCCTCTTATTTAAATCCAATTAAAGGCATATAGTTTGATTAAAAATCCGCCTGAATCAACACTTTTTTATTAAAGGCAATTGGGAAAATCCGGAAAGGGCGGAAGGGAATGTTGCGCGCAAAACAAAATTGTATGGCAAATATTTTATTGATGCCCGCTAAATGCCTGGGGAGCGGGAGGCGGATTTTTTGCACTTTTTGCGCTGTTTCCATTATTGAAATATTTTTTTTTAAGCGCGCTACTGCCGCTGCCGCAGATAAGATTATTGCAAAAATGCCGCAATGCCCAAAATTCTTTTCCGATAGTCCATATATTTTATTTTGCGAAGCGGGTTTAGGCGCTCGCAAAGACTGCTGTATTGTTTGACATGCAATTTATATTTTGATAATTTTTTTTACATGAAAAATTTTATTTTAGTTTTGAAGGCATTGGCTATTGCGGCGGCTTTCTGTCTTTTTGGCGAAGCGCGCGCCGAATTTGAGAAAGTCCCGGTTCCCAGAGACGGCTTCAAGGCCGAGTATTCTCAGGAAGTGGAGAATTACCCCGCGCTTCGCGGCATGAATCTTGTATCGTGCTTTAAATACGACGAGCGCGACATTGCGGATCTTGCCGCATGGAAAGCCAACCTCATACGCTGGCAGATAAGCCGCAACTACAAGCGCCCAGGCAAAAACAGGGATATTGCCGACTACGACAAGTGGATAGATTCCGAGATTGAAAAAATAAGGAAAATCTCGCAAATGGCGCGCAAGCACGGGATAAGGATTGTCATAGAAATGCACACTCCTGTGGGCGGAGTCGCAAAAAACAGCGATATGATGATGTTTTACGAGCCGCCATACGCGGAACATTTTGTTGAGGTATGGCGGAAAATCGCGCGCGCATTGAAGGGCGACGACACGATATTTGCGTATGATTTGATAAACGAACCCGTCCAGAGTCGTCCGCCTGTAATCGATTATTTGACACTCCAATACGCGGCGGCGAAAGCTGTAAGGGAAATAGACCCGTCAAAGCCCATAATAGTTGCAAGCGACGGCTGGAACAATCCTGCGACGTTTAAAAAACTGCGCCCGCTTCCGCTGAAGGACATTCTCTATTCCGTGCACATGTACCGCCCACACGAATATACGCACCAAGGAATCCAGTCTGGGACAAATATGGACGACATACGCGCGGGAAGAACCGTAAAGTACCCGTCAGAGAAATTTTCAAAGGCGGACATTGCGCGCGAGCTTTCGCCGGTCACAGACTTTGAGAAAAAGTACGGCGCGAAAATATTCCTGGGAGAGTTCGGGCTGGTGCGCTGGGCGCCCAATGGGGGAGAATATTTGAGGGACTGCATAGAATTTTTTGAATCGCGCGGATGGAGCTGGGCAAACCACGCCTACCGCGAAACATACGACGGATTTTCACCCGAGCATTCGGACGACGTAAACGTGAAGGAAAAGGATTTGAACAATCCGCGAATGAAAGCTCTTTTGGAGGGTTTCTCTAAAAATAAACCGCTTAGATAATCGCGGGTATTTTGAGATTCTATCCAATGCGGTGAAGTTTGCGTAGCGCCCTATTATATTTATTGAAAGCTGTATTTTTATTATCGCAGGCGGGCATTTGTTAGCCCGCTTGTTTTTTTGATAGATAGGCTGCAAAATAGAAAATTGATTTTTATGCGAGCCGAAAATTTTTAATTTACCTATTCGGAAAAGTGTAAAATATTTTTCTCAGGCTAAACTTTCTTGGCGATACAAAAAATCTGTGCGGCAAACCATATAGACAATGCGCCGCAATAAAAAACGGGCGCAGTAAAAATATCTTCGCCTCCGCGGCAACGCCGTCAAATCCCAATATCGGAAGCTTTATAGAGCAAGTAAAGAAAAAATATTTGCGCCTGCGGGTGAAGAGTTTTATCGCCTACACAGATATTTTTTACCGCGTGTCTGGCGGCAGCCCGCAGCCGCATAAAAACGCCGCTACACGGGCTTTGAGCGGAATAAACGTAATGCACAGCGCGCAAAGATTATTTGCGCCTGCGCGCTGCAAATAAGAATGCAAACAACCCGAAAATCGCCGCGATTGCCGAGGGCTCGGGAACTTGCGTGAAGCTTATAGTTAGCATATTGCCGTCCCATGCGAAATCCGCGAGAGCCCCCAAGAGATTCTTGGCGATGAAGTCGCTGTTTGCGTCGCTTTCGTCAAAGCCTGCAAGCGAGTCGGCAAGTATCAGAGTGTATGCGGGTTCTCCAATAAGCATCGAGGCGTCGAATCCGTTGAAATCTATCCCTATTTTATCGCTTCCTTCCCTCGAAAGCTCTCCGAGAGAAAGCGTGTAAATGGTCGCCGAAAAGGAATCCACATTGGCTATTAAGATGTCGCCCGAAGACAAAACCGCATTCGCGAACATTGCGCCGTCGCCAAGCGCACCAAATTTTCCGCCGTCGAGTATTAAGGTTCCATTTGGGGAAAACGACTGGTTCTGAAAATATAAAGTGCCGCCCGATACTGTGATTGAATCCACAAGATATCCGGTAGCGGAGCTTGTTTGGGAGTCCTCGGAAAATATCATCGTTTGGCTGTGCGTAGCGGATTTGTCCATCTTTATATGAAACTGCTCGCCGCCTGTATTTCTAAATACTCCCTGCCAGACTGCGTCGGACTTATTGGTGAAGGTCATGGTGGTCTTGTGCTCGGAGGCGTTGTAAGTTTCGGTCATTCTGAGCGTCGCAATGCCGTTTAGCCCGCCAATGGTTATGTTGCTGTCGAAGGCCTCCGAAGGGTCGAAGGTGTCCGCCCTGTTGCCGAGCTTGTAGTTTATGTCCCATTTCTGAAGGCAGTCATGGTTCACTGTGCTCTTGTAAGTAGTGTCAAAGTTCACAACACCGTTTACTATGAAGTTTGTCACCCCCGTATTTAAGATTATTCTTTGCGAATTTAAATCTTCCGACGAGGTATATCCTGGGGTTTGCATGAAATTAAGGTCTCCGTCGAGTTGGAATGTGCAGTTTTTCTGCACAGTTGTTGTTTGCCATACATTTGGGCTGGTTTCTATCGATTTCAACTCATTTGTGATTTTCAACGACATACCCTGATTGTATTGCGATGTGTAGGAGGACTTATTTGTAATATTCATGTCGCCAAAAACATGGTATGTGTTCCCCATATAGTTTGTCGTACCTCCTCCTATCATATCACCGCCGATTGTGATATTCATTCTTGCGGCATTCCAGTAAACATTGGCATAGTCCAATGTCACATTGAGGTTCCCCGCAATGTGCAAATCGGTATTGGCAGCGGCTATGATAGTTACGTCAGGGGTGGCAGTTGAGGATGCGGATGTTGGGTGGAGGCTTATATTGTAATTCAGATCGTGTATAGTTATTGGAGTGCCTGAATATCCAGACACCAATCCTGTTTGAATATTCGTGTCTATCGTGACCCAGAGATTATTGTTGGCGCCGGGTTTGGTGACTACTCCGTCGCTCGTCTGCCAAATTACATCTGAATTAAAATATGGCGAATTTGCCCAAAGGCCTTCGGTTTTAAAATCTTTTGTGCAGTATAAGTCTATGTATTCCGAGTCTTGGGCGATGGCGGAGAAAAAAGGTATAAAAAGGAGAACAGCTGCAGTGGTATAATTAAGTTTCATATATAAATCAATGAACTCAAATCCCATAAATGTCAATATTTTAAAGATATAAAAATATATTGTACATGGAGCGCAATGCCATTAGGCCGTTGCCTTGAATATTGAAAAATAAAAAATTCGAGAAAATTCTAGAATAAAAGTATGCAGGCGCATCTCGCGCTTGAACGCCTATGCGCGTCCAAGTTTGTCAATCACAAGGGCGAAATTTTTGGGCAGAGGCGCGCATATTTCATTTGCGCCGAGCTCGGGACAGTTGAAGTCAGATCCGTTGAATGAAATTTTCTGCAAGTGCAAAAATAAATGCGGGTAGATTGGCTTCTCGAATTTTTCCCCGCGCTTTAATTTGTAGCTGCCTTTGAATTGCGAGGTAAATATTTGTCCGCCGCGCGAATAAACCGATTCCCCTATTATCTTTAAGCCTTTTTCCGCCGCATGCAGGCGTATTTGATGCGGCCTTGCGCTTGCCGAGCGCGCGCGCCATAATTGAAAATCCCTAAAATCCTCCGCAAGCTCAAAGGCGGTTTTGCATTTTTTGCCGTACCTGTGCGAGACTGTCCATACGCGCCTATTTTCATTTTTTACAATCGGGAGGTTTACCTCAAAATTTTTCGGGAGATTCTGGGATTTACGGGCAAGCAAAATAAATTCGTAGGTTACATATCCCGAGCCTTCTGCGTTGCGCAACACTGCCGCCGTACTCTTGTCGCACGCGATAACGCATGCGCCCGATACTTCGTAGTCGCATTGCAGGGCGCAAAAGGGCGACTTTATTCCGAGCCTTTCGAGCTCGGGCTTTCCCGCCTGCTTCCTTATTGCAGCCACTATCGGGGCATACTGCATCTCGTAAGGCTCAGCTGCCTCATGCGGCATAGCGGGAGAGCCAGAATACGGCTCGAAAAGAGTGTCGGCGGGCTTGGATATTGCGGCGAAAAGCCCTTTTTTTGCGCACAACACGTCGAGCCGCGCGGGTCTATCGAATAGAGTTTTTTGGGGGAACCCGATTTTATCCGGAATCACCTCTAGGGAGTTGACGCTTTCTTTGCCCTCTTGCGCCGCGCACGGGGCTTTTTGAGCAGTATTTTTCACAAAAGCATTTGCTACGGAAGTTGGCAATTCGCGGCTTTCTTCGACATTATTTTTTTTCGTAGGGCATTCGCGGGCTGCCGCGCGCGGGCAGGCTTCCGTATTTTGCAGGGCGGTTTCGTTTTCTGCCGGCTGCGAGGCGCTTTGCGTATCGTCCTTTTCGGGCATATTTTTTTCTTTCGTCAGTGCGGAGCGCGATGAGTTTTGCCGGGGCGTTTTTTGTACATTTATCCCTAGAAGCGCGCGCAAGCCGAAGCCACGGGCGCGCCTGGCGGGTTTGACTCCGGCGGGTTTTTATCAGTCCGGAAATTTTGCGTCGAGCACGTCGCGCGTCTGCTTTTCGCGGAATGCTTCGAGCTTCTGCGCGTAGGCATCGTCGGATAGCGCGAGCATTTGCACCGCCGCAATCGCCGCGTTTACCGCGCCGGCTTTTCCTATCGCAACTGTGAGAACGGGAACTCCGCGCGGCATCTGGACTGTTGAAAGCAGCGAGTCCATTCCGTCTGTCGCCCAGCCTTTCATCGGAACCCCGATTATCGGAAGGCGCGTGTGTGCGGCGAGTACGCCTGCCAAATGGGCTGCACCGCCTGCCGCCGCAATGATTACCTTTATTCCGCGCGCCTGCGCTGTCGAAGCAATTTCAGTGGCTTTTGCGGGCGTCCTGTGGGCGCTTGCGATGTTCCTTTCGTATGGAACTCCAAAGTTTTCGAGGGTTTGGGCGCAGTTCTTCATGGTTTCCCAGTCGCTAACGCTGCCCAATACTATACTTACCAAAGGCTTGTCTTGCATAGGGCATATATACTTTCAGAATCGGCGCGGAATACAAGCAGAAAACGATTGTGCATCACTTCGCAATATGTCTTTTTTTGATTTTGCCTTAAATTCTTCACGGCAATAGTATTTCTTTACAACCCGAATCTCTGTTCAAAATAAATCGTGTAATATTAAAAATTTTCAATGCGGAATAATTTAATTGCGGTGTGCCTTCAAAATTTTAGGGCTTTGCGCGCAATTTAATCAAAAAACTTTGTACAAAAGTCGGATTTCCCGCAGATTTTTAAAATGGCAATCCGCATGTGTGTAAATTCTCAAAAGCGCGCCTGTGCCCGCAATATTTATTTTGCCACTGAAAAAGTGCGGACGTTCAATGAATGCGTCTGCAGCCGCCTACAAACAGATTAAAATGTACTCCATAAAATAGCTACCTCCGGCAAGTTTTTTTATGGGCTTTTTTTTACATATAAAAAATATTCCGTAAAATCCATCTATGGCATTCGCCCGAATAATTGAACAAATCCCATATTTGCTCTAAAAAATTCGCAATCGCTACAATTTATCCCGACCTTCCACCCAATCCTAAAACATGCGAAAGGCTGTATAAAAAATAAAAATTGCGGCTCGATAATCGCATAAAAAAAGCGGGCAGGGGAAAGCCCCCGTCCGCTTAAATTATCTGAATTTCTAGCCCGTATTATGCGAGCAGCAATTCGAGAATCTTCTTCGCCGATTCCGGAATTACGGTACCGGGCCCGAATATTGCGCTCGCGCCGTTGTCGAGAAGGAATTTGTAGTCCTGCGCGGGAATTACGCCGCCGACTATAATCATTATGTCTTCTCTTCCGAGCTTCTTCAATTCTTCAACGAGAGCGGGCAGAAGCGTTTTGTGCCCAGCCGCGAGAGAGCTCATCGCCACGACGTGGACGTCGTTTTCGACGGCCATTTTCGCTGTTTCTTCGGGCGTCTGGAACAAGGGTCCCATATCGACGTCAAAGCCGAGGTCGGCGTACGCCGTTCCGACGACTTTCGCGCCGCGGTCATGCCCGTCCTGCCCCATCTTCGCGATGAGGATTCTGGGTTTGCGACCCTCTTTCTCTTCAAACTTCTTTATAAGCTTGGATATTTCCGAAACGATTTCGGCGTTTTTCTTGTCCTTCATAAGTTCCTTCTCGTACACGCCGCTTATCGAGCGGATTACGGCCTTGTACCTTCCGAATACTTTTTCGCATGCGAGCGAAATTTCGCCGAGGCTCGCGCGGGCTTTCGCGGCGGCAACGCTCAGTTCAAGCAGGTTGCCCTTGCCGGTAGCGGCGCATTCGGTGATGGATTCGAGTATGCGGCGGACTTCGTCGTTGTCCCTGTTCTTGCGGAGAATTTCCAGCTTCTTGATTTGGGCTTCGCGGACTGCCGTATTGTCGATGTCGAGAATGTCGAGGGGCGCTTCCTTGTCGAGCTTGTACTTGGTGAGCCCGACGATGGTTTCGCGGCCGCCGTCGATGCGCGCCTGCCTTCTCGCGGAGGCTTCCTCGATTCTGAGCTTCGGAAGGCCAGCTTCGATTGCCTTTGTCATGCCGCCGTGCGATTCGACTTCCTGTATGTGGCCCCACGCGCGCTTTACGAGGGCGTCGGTCAGGCTCTCAACGTAGTAGGAGCCGGCCCACGGGTCGATTACGCGGCAGATACCGGTTTCGTCCTGCAAGTAAAGCTGTGTGTTGCGCGCGATTCTCGCCGAGAAGTCGGTCGGCAGGGCTATCGCTTCGTCGAGCGCGTTCGTATGCAAGCTCTGAGTGTGTCCGAGCGCGGCGCCCATCGCCTCGATTACCGTGCGGGTGACGTTGTTGAAGGGATCCTGCTCTGTGAGCGACCAGCCGCTCGTCTGCGAGTGCGTGCGCAGCGCCATGCTCTTGAGGTTTTCGGGGTTGAATCCCTTGACGATTTTCGCCCAGAGCATTCTTGCCGCGCGCATTTTTGCGACTTCCATAAAGTAGTTTTTGCCTATCGCCCAGAAGAAGCTGAGTCTCGGCGCAAACTGGTCAACTTTAAGCCCGGCCTTTTCGCCGCACCTCAAATATTCGAGCCCGTCCGCGAGCGTGTACGCCATTTCGAGGTCTGCGGTGGCTCCCGCTTCCTGCATATGGTAGCCGGAAATGGAGATGCTGTTGAACTTCGGCATATTCTTCGAGGTGTACGCGAATATGTCGCCGATTATGCGCATCGAGGGTTCCGGGGGATAGATGTAGGTGTTGCGGACCATGAACTCCTTCAAAATGTCGTTCTGAATGGTTCCGGTGAGCTGTTCGAGCTTTGCGCCCTGTTCCAGACCTGCAACTATGTAGAATGCGAGAATCGGGAGAACGGCGCCGTTCATCGTCATGGAAACGGACACTTGCGAAAGCGGAATCTTGTCGAACAGCACTTCCATATCCATAATGGAGTCGACAGCAACGCCCGCCTTGCCGACGTCGCCGACTACGCGCGGGTGGTCGGAGTCATAGCCTCTGTGGGTCGCGAGGTCGAAAGCAATGGAGAGTCCTTTCTGCCCTGCCGCGAGGTTGCGGCGGTAGAATGCGTTGGATTCTTCGGCTGTCGAGAAGCCTGCGTACTGGCGAACCGTCCACGGACGCACTACGTACATCGTGGCGTACGGTCCCCTGAGGTACGGAGGTATGCCCGCCGTAAAGCCGAGGTGTTCCATTCCTTCGTAGTCGGCCGCAGTGTAAAGCGGCTTTACGGGGATTTGCTCCATCGTGTCGGAGATGAGATCGTCGAACTTGCGGCCGGTCTTCTTTTCTATGTCGGCCTTCCATTGTTCGAGGGTCTGTTTCGGTTTCGGCGTTTCAAACGCCATTTTTGTAAAATCGGGATTTTTACTCATTTTCGGATTCCTTTCTATTCCCTTTATTTGAGCACGCCGAGGCTTTCGAGCATCGATTTCAGCGTCTGGTAGTTGTTGCTCTTTATGCTTATGCTTCCGTCGAGGCCCGCGTCCTTGTAAGACTGTTCAAAGTCGGGATTCGGAATGCCTGCAAGCATTACGACGCCGTCGGGCTTTGCGGCTTTTAGAGCCTTGGTCACCGGCGGAACAAGCTCCGGATACGTATCGTCCGTAGAGCATATTACGGCGTATTTTGCGCCGCTTTCGGCGAAGGCCTTCGCCGCTTCTTCGGGAGTTTGGAACCCGTTGGGGTAGATTACGTCGAACCCGCCAACTTGGAAGAATCCGCGTATGAAGTCCGCCCTTATCTTGTGCTGGACGAGCGGTCCCATCGTGGCGAGGAAAATCTTCGGGCCGGAACCCGTCTTTTCCTTGAAGTCCGCGCTTGCCTTGCGGAGGGCTTCAAAGTGTTCTACCGCCCTGTGGATGTGTAGGGGCTTTATGGAAGTTTCCGCCGAGCCGCACTTGCACATCGCAGCGCTGAGAGCCGATATTCCAGCGCCCCTTTCGGCTGCTTCAACGAGCTTTTCAAATGCCTCAGCGCCCTTCGCGGAGCCTATTTCGACTTTTTCGTCGGATTTCGCCGCGGCGACTTCTGCCGCTCTTTCCTTGAAGATTTCGGCGCATTTGCACGCGGGCTTTTCAAGGAGCTTTTCGCCGAGGTTTGCGTAGTTGTTTGTGCCGACTATCGAGCTTCTGCGAGTGTCGATGAGCTTCTTCTTGGCTTCGTCGGTGGCGGCTATGGCGTCCTGCACAAATCCGGATTCGAGCGCCTTTACTATTCCGCCTTCGGCTTCAATCTTTACGAAGAATTCCCAAGACTTTGCGGCGACTTCCTTCGTCAGCGTTTCGACGTAGTAGGAACCGCCCGCGGGGTCGACAACGTCGGTTAGATTGCATTCTTCCTGCAAAATTATCTGCTGGTTGCGGGAGATTCTCGAAGAGAATTCGTCGGGCTTGCGGATAATTTCGTCGAAGGGCGCAACCGTCATTGAATCGCAGCCGCCGATGACTCCGGAGAAGGCTTCGGTCGCGGTGCGCAGCATATTGACGTACGGGTCGTAAACAGTTTTGTTGTAGGTTGCGGTAGAAACGTTCAAGCGTATCTTGCGCGAGTCCTCGGAGCCTCCGAAGGCTTCTACAACTTTTGCCCAGAGCACGCGTGCTGCCCTGAGTTTTGCTATCGTCATGAAGAAGTCCGAGCCCAGCGACATGCGGAAGCGCACGAGGGGGGCTGCTTCGTCTATTTCCATGCCCCTTGCGAGCATTTCGCGGAGATATGTAGCCGCCGTTGACATGGCTATGCCGAGCTCTTCGACCGCGCTTGCGCCGGAGGAGGAGTAGGGCATTGTATCGACGCCTATCGCGCCGAGCGAGGGCATGTTCTTGGCGTTGAACGACGCGAGCGCGAACATTTCGTCAAACGCGCAGTCGAGCTTGCGGTCGAGCTTGCCGCGCTTTGCGAGCGTGCCGATGGGGTCGAATCTTATGCCGCCGGAAAGTTTTTTGCCCTTTTGCGAGGCGTAGAGAATGGCGGCGATGTCGGCGGCTCTCGAACCGGTGGATATATTTATTTCAACGCAGTCGGTTTCGATGCCTTTCAAGGCTTCGTCAAAGTCTTTTTTCGTGGAGACCGACAGCCCGCAGCAGCCGACCTTGCCTTCTTCGGACTTGTCGGCGTCTATCCCGCGGGAGCTCGGGCAGTCGAGCTTTATTTCCAAGGCTGTCTGCCCCTTGTTCAGGGCGTCGAGCGCGAGCTTGTTAAATTCTTTCGGAGTGGAGGCGTATATCTGCTGGTCAATTTTCCACGGGCTGCCTTTGTTGCCTTCCACAGTCGTCCCGCGGACGTAGTCGTCGTATCCGGGCAGGGAGATCTCAAAGTTTATGTCCTCTTTATTATATATGGGTCTGAGGACAATCCCTTCGGGAGTTTTTGAGTACATCTTCTTATCGAAGGGCGCGCCTTTTAGGAGTTTTTCCGACGCTTCTTTCCATTCTTCGTAAGTAGACGGTTTGAATTCTGCGAACAGATTGTTTTCGTTTTTCATTACTCGTTGTTTTGGTTTGTTAAATGTCTTGGCGCGGGGGCGCAGGGCATTGTTTTCTTCGCGCATTTTGAGCACGCGCCAAAATTCCCCGGTTTTTAGTCGGGGCTTTTTATACGCGCAACCTCAAAATTCGCCGCGGCCATAACCGTGGCTTTTAATTATAGTCTTTAAAATGCCCACCGACAGTCAAGCATTTTTAAACAACTATTTTATTTGTTTTTTTGGGATTTTTTTTATTTTTGTTAGAAAAATCTTGTAATTACCATTCTAAATATGTAGTTTATCTAAGAATTTAACTTCTTTGCGTTTGTTTAAATTATCGGGGAGAAATTTATGCTGAAAGATAAGTTAATAATTGCCGCGGCTTCAACCTTTGGAATGTTGTCGCTTACAGCTTCGGCTGACGACGGCGAATTTTACAAATACACGAATTATAATCCAGACGAGCCTTCGAGCGCGCCAAAATACGGCGAGTTCCTAAATCCGACGGGAAAGTCGCGCCCCCAGACTTGGTGGCATTGGATTGACGGCAACGTTTCCCAAGAGGGCATTGAGGCCGACTTGAAGGCGATGTCTGAAAACGGATACGGGGCGGCCATCATATTTAACATTAGCGCGAATTGCAGCAATGTTATGAGGAGCAAGACCAAGCCCGGGCCTCTGGTTTTCAATTCTCCCGAATGGTTTGAGACTTTCAAATTCGCAGTCGATAAGGGAAAGGAGTTCGGAGTCGATATAGGCATACATAATTGCGACGGCTGGTCGGAGGCGGGAGGTCCGTGGATTGCGCCCGAAGATTCCATGAAAACCCTTTCATGGACGATAAAAAAGGTTGAGGGCGCGGGGCAGAAGTCGATAAACCTTCCAAAGCCTTACGCAAATATGGGCTATTACAACGATATCGCAGTAATAGCGTGGCCGAACGTGCGCCCAGACACCCCTGGAATGTATTCAAAGCTAAAAAGCATCTCGCCGGCGACCCCGGAAACAGTCCCATTCGAGCCCATCACAAATTGGCGCGGGAAGAATTTCTCCGCGAAAACCGACAAGACAAAATTTGAATCGTTCGGCTTCGTGCTCGAATTTAACGAGCCTTACGAGGCGGACACACTCGCGCTTTCTCTCAGAAGACATTGGCAGCTCCCGCGGCCTGTCGTCCTCGAAGCCTCCGAAGACGGCAAGACCTTTGAAAAAGTCGCCGACGTAAACTTTAAGAGCGGCGACGTCCTCATAAAATTTCCCGCCAAAAAGGCTAAATTCTGGCGCATAGTGCGCAAAGACAATTACCGCGACTGGGAAAATAAAACCGGTATTATCGATGTTCTCGGGCTTGAACTCGTCCCCCCGGGATCGCTGCCCGCAAAAATGCCCTTTATCCAAGCCCAGCTTGCGAAGGTCAATATAGTTCCGCATAGAAGCTCAACTTCAATGCCGCTTCCATACGACGACATTCCCGTTCCCGAAAACGCCGTAATCGACAGCAAAGATGTCCATATATTTAAAGACGCCCTTGACGCCGACGGAAACTTTAAATGGAACGTGCCCGCCGGCAAATGGAATATTATGCGCCTCGGGTTCACAACGAGCGGCAGACGCGTCCACCCCGCTACAAAAGGCGGCGCTGGGCTCGAGATAGACAAAATGAGCAAAAAAGCCGTGGATACGCACTTCGACTCTTATATAAAAAAGATGATTGAGACCGCCGGCGCCGACGCGGGCAAAATATTTAAATATGTAGAGACAGACTCATGGGAGTGCGGAAACCAGAGCTGGACCGACGGGCTCGACGATATTTTCAAAAAGGAAAACGGATACGATATGCTCAAATTCGCCCCGACATTTGTCGGAGACTGCGTTGGCGGAAAACAGCGCACGGAGGCGTTCGCATCGGACTTGCGCGCGGTGACCTCAAAACTCGTCATGGAGAATTTCTACGGGCGCCTCGGCGAGCGCATAAGGGAGTCCGGGCTTCTATACGAAAGCGAGCCCGCCTCGGAGACATTTATGTGCGACCCTATGTACGGTTTTAAAGTATCCGATATTCCGCAGCACGAGGTATGGCAGGGAATGCGCCGCACAAACGGCGTCGAAGGAGCGCGGTTTGCGACGGAAGGGAATGGCAGATGGGGCAATGCTCCGAGCGCCTCGCACTTTTACGGCAAAGGGCTCACTACATGCGAATCTCTATCGCAGGCAAATGGAAACTGGACCGATTGCCCAAGCTCTCTCAAAGGCGTTACGGACACGATATTGCTTTCGGGCTACAACGTGATGGTATTCCACTCATACACACACCAGCCGGACGAGAGCGTTCCCGGTTGGCAGATGGAGCCGTGGGGGTCGGTCTTAAACCGCAAGATGCCGTGGTTTAAGCTTTCAAGGCCGTTCTTCGACTACATCGCAAGAGTCCAGTATATGATGCAAAAGGGGAAATCCGGCGCGCGCATATTAAGTTTTGTATCGGACAGGGTTCCGGTGGAAAACGGCACGATAGAGCCTCCGGACAATGTTGAGATAGACATGGTAAACGGAGACGGCGTCCGCAACTACCTGCGCGTCGAAAACGGAAAATTGGTAAGCCCCGGAAGAATGCAATACGACCTCATGGCTATTAACAAGGACAGATTTTTGCGCCTGGACACCCTTAAAAAATTGAAGGAGTACGTCGAGGCGGGCGCGTCGATAGCCGGCTACTTCTACGGCGGCAGGTACGATACGCTCATTGGCGGAAAGCGCGCCGAGCGCCAGTGGCGCGCGCTCAATAAAGAGCTTTTCGGCGGGCCGGAGAAGTCGGTCAGGAAAATCGGCAAGGGGACTGTGTACGCAAACTATTCCGCAAAGGAGGCGGCTGAGGCGGCCGGCATAAAGCCGTCGTTTTTCTGCCGTGGCTCGTCTGGCGAATTGGATTCGTCAAAAATCCTCTGGACCAAGAGAATCCACAAAGACGGTTCTGCATGGTACTGGGTCTTGAATGCTACGGCTGCAACGCAGAAAATCGTGGCGTCGTTCGACGTCGCTGGCAAGGGCGTAAGCGTTTGGGATCCTGAAACCGGGCGCAAATATGCGGCGGCTGCGGTTTTGGAAAAGGACGGCTATACTTCCGTGCCGCTTAGTTTGCCTCCGCACACAAATTTATTCGTAGTGTTCGACGGAAAGCCCAATGCCGCTCAAATTAGCGGATATTCAATAAACGGAGCTGAGCGTTTCCCGAATGTCGCGGCGGGCGGCGGCTCGCTCGCGGGTTCGCCTGAGAACAATTTCTCGATGGCTTTTACCGTTTCTCCGAAGGCTGAGATTGGCGAATTTAAAGAGCAGAATTACGGCATTATAAATCCGAAGCGCGAAGTTGAAGCAGTGCCGGCTGTTGGCATGCACAACGAGCTTGGCAACAAGCACACCGGAATTGGCGCAATGGCGGGTTCGAACGGGATTGCCGTTGTGGAGCACGGCGCAGGTTACAGAAACGCCGTATTGGTCCATATGGCGCCGATTTCTCCGAAAACGCGCGTTGCGGTAGTTTACCGCGACGGTATCCCGAATTTGTACATAAACGGAAAATTTGTAAAGTCCGGGGTTAAATCGCCGCGCATTCCGCATCCGTCGGAATTTGAGGGTAGCGGGTTCAATGGGGAAATATCGTCGCTTACGGTTTACAACCGCGCGCTCGGCGACGCGGAAGTCGGAGCCGACGCAAAGAAACAAATGTTTGCCCCGAGGAAGGCTGCGGACGTGGAGCCGGTCGTTTCAGTTTCAGAAGACGGAAAGGTTGTAGCGGAATTTTTTGAAAAGGGGAAGGTGGAATGCATTTTCCCCGACGGCTCCAAGGGGGCGGCGGCAGTTGATGAGGCAGTTGAGCCGACAGTCATAAAGCCGCCGTACGAAGTCAGGTTTAACGAGAAGTTTGGCGGGCCGAAAAAGGCTACATTTAATTCTCCTGAGTCGTGGACGGAAAGTTCCGACCCGCGCATAAAGCATTATTCGGGTGTTGCGGAATACACGATGTACGCCGACATACCTGCCGAAAAATTGGGAGCCGACAAGAGGGCGTACCTCGACTTTGCGAAAGTAGGAGACGTTGCGAGGGTGAGCGTCAACGGCAAACTTGTCGGGACTGTGTGGAAATATCCGTACAGGCTCGATGTCACAGACTATGTTAAAGCCGGCAAAAACAAGATAGTTGCGGAAGTCGGCAACACATGGGCGAACAGGTGCTTGTACGACGCAACTTTGCCTGCCGACAAGCGGATAACTTGGGGCAACGATTTGTGGTACCACTATCCCGACGCCGGCAGCGGGCAAAAAGGCACTTGGGACTCGGGACCGATAGCGTCTGGAATATACGGCGGAATGCCTATGATATTGCATTCTCAGATAAAAAAGGTTGGCTCTGAAAAGTAGCTGCCACATGGGCTTTTGTTCCATACGGCGCAATTTAAACGGATACGGAGGGCGAAAAATTTTTTTATAGGTTAAGATAATGATACAAACGGTTCGGCGATTATTTGCCGAACCGTTTTTCTTTATTATTTTTCGTAGGCTGAAATTTTTTTAATGCGCGGCGAAATGCGGTTTTGCAAGGTGGATTGCGCTTTTGTTTAGGGGCATTCAAATCCGAAAAATCGAACTTGAAAGAAAGTTGCATAAGACGCGCGCGAAAAAATTTTTATGCTTTGATAAAAAAAACGCCCCGAAAAATCGGGGCGTTTGAAATAAATTGCGTTTCTTAGCGAGACTTCGGCTCGTACGGGATTCCCTGCTGCTCGCACAAGGCGGCGCGGCGGGAGAGGCGAACTCTGCCTTTGTCGTCTATGCCTATGCACTTTACGAGTATCTCGTCGCCAAGTTTGCAGACGTCTTCGGTCTTGTTCACGCGGAAGTCCGCAAGCTCGGATATGTGAACGAGCCCCTCTTTGCCGGGCAGGCATTCGACGAACGCGCCAAAGTCTTTTATGGAGCGAACTATACCTTTGTAGGTCTTGCCGACTTCTATCTCGCCTGTCACAAGTTCCACTTCCGATATTGCGCGTTTCATGCTTTCTTCGCTTGTGGCGTATATGCAGACTCTTCCGGGGTTGTCGTCGTCGATGTCTATTTGCGCTCCGGAGTACTCCGTTATGCGGCGGATATTTTTGCCTCCGGGGCCGATTAGCATGCCGATTTTATCGGGATCTATCTTCATTATCTTAATACGCGGCGCGCAAGGCTTGAGCTCCTTGTTGGGCTCGGCTATCGCTTCCGCCATTATGCCGAGAATTTTCATTCTGACATCGTGGTTGCGGTAAATCGCCTCTTTCGCGATTTCAATCGGCAGCCCGTCGATTTTCAAGTCGAGCTGGAAGCCGGTTATGCCGTTTTTGGTTCCGCAGATTTTAAAGTCCATGTCTCCGTAGTGGTCTTCCGCGCCAATGATGTCGGTGAGCACAACGTGCTTTATTATCTTGCCGCTTTCGTCCTTGCGGGTGACAAGCCCGCAGCTTATGCCGGATACGGGCGTCTGAATCGGCACGCCTGCGTCCATAAGGCTGAGGCAGCCTCCGCATACCGAAGCCATCGAGGTGGAGCCGTTGGACTCCATTATTTCAGACACCAAGCGTATCGCGTACGGGAATTCGTCTTCCGACGGAAGCACGGGAAGCAGCGAGCGCTCAGCGAGCGCTCCGTGGCCGATTTCGCGGCGGCCCGGGCTGCCGAAGCGTCCGGTTTCGCCTACGGAGTAGGGCGGGAAGTTGTAGTGCAGTATGAAAGACTTTTGTTTAGTTCCGCCGGTGAGCCCGTCGAGCTCCTGGCAGTCTCTCGTCGTGCCGAGGGTCGTAAGCACCAGAGCCTGTGTTTCTCCGCGGGAGAACAGCGCGCTGCCGTGCACGCGGGGAAGAACGCCTGTTTTTGCGCTTATCGGGCGCAAGTCCATGTAGGTCCTGCCGTCGCAGCGCTTGCCTGCGTCGAGAATATTGTCGCGGTACACTTTTTCCTGCAATTCTTCGAACGCCATTTTGATTTGCGCCATGTCGAATTCTTCCTCGCCGATTTTGCCTTTTACAAATTCGGCAGTCTCCTGCATTAGGGCGTCGACGTCGGCCTGCCTCTTTAGCTTGCTGTCTTGGAATACGGCTTCGAGAAGGCGCCCGCCGACGTATTCGGAGCACATCTGCATAATTTCCGGCTTGCATACGACAAGCGGAAATTCGCGCTTTTGCTTTCCGCAGATTTTAGCGAGCTCCCTCTGGGCGGCGATTATTTTCTGAATCTGAACCTGTGCAAATTCGAGAGCTTCTATAAATCTGTCTTCGGGGCACTGTTCGGCGGATCCCTCAATCATCATCATCTCGCGCTCGTTGCCGACGTACACGAGGTCGAGGGTGGAGTCGAGCATTTGCTCGTGGGTCGGGTTGACTACGAATTTCCCGTCGATTTCGCCGATTCTTACGCCGCCGATAGGTCCGTTCCACGGAATGTCGGAAATAAGTAGCGCCGCGGACGCGCCGTTTACCATCAAAATATCGGGGTCGTTTACCATGTCCGCCGAGAGCAGAAGCCCTATTACCTGGACTTCATTCATAAAGCCCTTCGGAAATAGCGGGCGAAGGGGCCTGTCGCAAAGTCTCGATGTCAGAATTTCTTTTTCGTTGGGGCGGCCTTCGCGTTTGAAATAGCCTCCGGGGATTTTTCCGGCGGCGGAGAAGGTTTCGCGGTAGTCCACCGTGAGGGGGAAGAAGTCCTGCCCGTCGCGCAGGGCTCCCGCCGCTGTCGCGGTGACGAGGAGGTTTGTCTCTCCCATGCTTATTGTCACCGATCCGTTCGCCTGCTTGGCTATCGAGCCGGTGGAGATTTGTATTCCGAGGTCGGGGACCTCTACACTGTATTTTTGATCCATTATATTTTTCCTTTTTTGCAGCCGTACGGTTGGGACGTCTCGGGCGTGCGATTTCTCTTTGTCGGCGTGTTGTTTTTTAGCCGAATAAAATATATGCGTTTGCAAGACAAACATTAAACGGCGGGTGTGTCCAGCCTAATTGAACGGCGATTGCCAGTTTTCGATATTTTTTGCGGCATTTTTTTCAGGCGGCGCAAAAGCGTTGCGGCGCATGGGGCAGGGGCGGATTTTTGTTTTAGAGTTGCCTTATAATTCCATTCGCGGTTTGGGATATTTTTTGCGTTTGTTTTTCGCGTTTGCCTGTAATGCGGCGAGAATTTTTTTTATCGTTTTTAGTAAGAGTTTTCCTTCAAAGTATAAGTTGTGAGCTTGTGGTTCCCATTCGGCTTGCCAAACGGCAAATTTTTAGGATAAACCTGAAAAATCCCCCGCCGCGCGCGCATTGGCGCGAAATCCAAACGGGACTAAAAAAATGCGCGGAAGGTTTTTTTATCCACATGGGGCATTTTAGCTTTTAGAAAAATTTTCAATTTTTTGCGGAATATCAGTTAAACCTTACATTGCAATTCACCCTTAAAAAAGTAGAAATTCCGCGTTTTTTATAAGTCATAAAATTTCATTAATTTTATGCGGCAAGTTCGCAAAAAATCTGCGCGAATTAAATAAAAAAAGTTGAATTTTGCTCGCGAATCGGCGCAAAATAAATGCGATATCAAGGCGCGAAAAAATTACGCGTTTTCTCCAAAGAGCGACAATAGGCGCGAGTGCGATATTTCGTACAGAGTTTTGCGCCCGTCGGGGGAAGTCATGTGCATAGGGCACGAGAGGAGATTTGATAGCAGGGAAGTTGCGGATTCCTCCGTGCATACGAAGCCCCCTATGCCTATTTTGCCCGCGGCGATATACGCAAACATTTCGTCGCCGAGCCTCTTGGAGCGCGTTCTGAGCCCGCTTTCTGACGAGCTCTCGACAATGTCGCGCACAAATTTTTCCGCCTCTGAAAATTCGAGCCATGCGGGCGTTGCGGCAATCCTGTAATATCCCTTGCCGAAATCGTCTATCTCGAAGCCGCACGATTCAAAAAGCGCCCTGTTGGCGCGGAAAAATTCGTCATCGGAGATTCCGAACTCCATTGTTATCGGCAGCAATAATTTTTGCGAAGGCGTCTTTTCCCCCTCCAACGCCTTCATTATGCGGTTGAAGTCAACTCTCCTGAGAGCGGATAAAATTGACATTATTGCCATTGATTTTGGCGTCTCGAATATTGCAAACCTTCGGGCTATGCACCCGACATACCTCCATGTGGGGTTCGCCGTCGCTGCCCGAACCGCCTTCGCCGTCCGCAAATCCTCCGAATATTCGCTGAAAGCGCGGCTTTTGTCTGCGTCGGGGAGTATTGCAGGGGCCGGAGAGGCCGCCGCAACTTCAAAAGCGCGAAGTTCTTCAGCACCGCGATTTTTTTCGTTTCCGCCGTCGTCGGGCGCACTCTCTTTTAGAATTTTCGCGCTCTCGCCGACTTCAAAAGAATTTTCTCCGGCTATCCGCGCACCGTGAAAGTCCGCTTGCTTCCCCGCTGCGGTTATATCGGAAGGGAAGGGGGCTTCGCGCGGGGCGTACATTGCGCCGCCTGCGCCGCCAGAACTTTTTGCCGCCAAGCCCATGCGCGCCTCCTGGGCGGTTTCGGGATTGTTTCGGCTGGCGGAAATTTTGCCGGAAAAGCTTTCAAGCGCGCGCGAAAACTCGCCAGATATTGCGCAATCGCCCGCGCGTCTTCCAAAAGTGCCAAATGGCTCTTGGAACGAAAACGATTTAAGGCGCTCGATTATTGCGTCTGCTATAAAATTTTTTACCCCAAGCTCGTCTTTTAGGCGCACCTCCCTCTTTGCGGGGTGGACGTTTACATCGACGGACGACGGGTTCAGCTCTATAAACAAAAACGCTCCGGCAAACCTGCCCTTTGGCACGAATTGCGAGTACGCCTCTTTCACGGCGGCGTACACAGCCCTGCATTCAACGGGTCTGCCGTTTATAAATACGCATATGTTGCGGGAAGTCGAAAAAGATTCGCCTGGGACGAGTATCGCGCCCGAGACTTTCATTCCGTATTTTTGCGATTCTTTCAGCTCTATCAGATTTTCCGCCGTCTCCCGCCCAAATATTTTTGATATCCGCGCAATTACGCCGAACCCCTCCTCCGAATGAAACAGCACTTTGGAGTTTTCTACGAGAGTCAGCGACAAGTTCGGGAGGGCGAGCGCGTAAAGGCGGCAGAGTCTCGCAATATGGCCCGCCTCGACGTTGTCGCTCTTTAAAAATTTGCGGCGGGCGGGCACGCCTGAAAAGAGATTTTCGACGAGTATTTCAGTCCCGCGCGGCATTCCGCACTCTTTTACTGATAGAACTTGGCTCGCGTAGGAGTCTATCTGGGTGCCGACGCTTTCGCCTTCCGGGCGGGTGCGCATTCGGAATTTGCTTACGCTTGCTATCGACGGAACGGCCTCACCCCTGAATCCGTAGGAAGAAATAGAGAAAAGGTCTTCGGGGGAGCGTATCTTGCTTGTGGCGTGCTGTTCGAGGCTCATGAGAGCCTGCTGGCGAGTCATTCCGCAGCCGTTGTCGAGCACTTTTATAAAAGTTTTGCCGCCGTGCTTAAACTCGATGTCTATGCGCGTAGCCCCGGCGTCGATAGAGTTTTCAAGCAGCTCCTTCACGACCGACGCAGGGCGCTCGACAACCTCTCCCGCGGCGATTTTATTCGCCACGTCGTCGGGCAGTATTTTTATTTCCGGCGGCTTCATTTCTTTTTGCGAAAAATATAATTAAAAAAACGCGCTTTTCATCAAGAAAAATATCGGCTCTTGCGGCGGGCGGAGACTCATAATACGGTTGACTTTTTGCCCGCGAAAAATTTTTATCAATCCAATGAAGGCAATCAAAAAAATACTTTTTCTGGCGGCCGCTTTCGCGGCGCTTTCCGCATATTCGTCCGACGGCAGATCGCCGCACCGCATGGGCAATCAAATAGTGGTCACTTTCGACAAGCCGTGGAACGTGTCCCTCGAAGAAGGCGTGCGCTTCGACCCTAAGTGTCCCGACCCCGACGTCAAGCTCGACGTCTATTACCCGAACGACAAATTCAAGGGCGGCAAAAAGCCCTATCCGTGCATTCTCTTAATCCACGGCGGCGGCTGGAGCATGGGCAACGAAAAGAAGTTTGCGATGATGGCGGCGTTTTTGGCGTCGAAAGGCTATGTAGTCGCGTGCACCGCCTACCGCTTGCGGCCTGAGTACCAAATGGAGGACTGCGCGTACGACGTCAAAAAAGCCCTGTGGTGGTTTAAAAAGAATGCCGAAAAATACGGCGGGAACCCGAATCGCGTGGGAGTTACCGGAGGCAGCGCCGGAGGGCATCTTAGCGCGCTGCTCGCCGTGAGCGCGGGAGCGCCTAAGTGGAAGGAAATTTTTAAGGACGGATTCGACGATTCCGTGCAGGCAGCAGTCCCCATGGCGCCCGTGACAAACCTCGACACTTTCGCAAGGTGGAAGCTCTTCCCGGGCGGAAACGAGAAACAACGCGCGAAGGAATTGTCTCCGATGTCGTATGTCGGATCCAAAAGCGCTCCGATGCTTATTTTGCATTCTGAAAGGGATCCCGTAGTCCCGATTTCCGAGAGCAAAAACATCAAGGCCGCCTACGAAAAGGCTGGTGCTAAGTGCGACATAATATTCTACGACTCCGACGACCACGCATTCTGGAACACCAAGCCGTACGACCCCCTGCGCCTGCGTTCGTGGACTGATGCCGCCGACTTCTTCGACAAAATTTTAAAATAGCGCATGCGGCGCCTCTTTCCAGTGCTTGCGCTTTTGCTTTGCGCGCTTCTCGGGGCCTGCGCGGCTACAAGGACGGTATCGGGCCCCAACGGAACGAGGCAGACAACAGTCGAAGATCCCGGAGCAACCGTATTTAATTTAATCAAATTTTTTAAGGAATGAGAGCATTAAATGTAATATTGTATTCGTGCATTGCCCCACTTCTTTGCGCGTGCGCCGCAAATCCCGAAAGCGGTTCGGGAAAATGCGCGGGCAGGGCGGGCAACCAGATATTGGTGACGTTCGACAAGCCCGGAAACGTAAATCTCGACGAGGGAATCCGCTACTATCCCGAATGCCCCGACCCCGACGTCAAGCTCGACGTCTATTACCCCGACTTGCCGTGGGGAAATTACGAAAAATGCAAAGTACCATGCCTAATAGCAATCCACGGCGGCGGCTGGAGCATGGGCAACGAAAAGAAGTTTGCGATGATGGCGGCCTACATGGCTTCCAAAGGGTATGTTGTTGCATGCATATCATACAGGCTCTGGCCGGAATACGACTGGGATTGCGCGCTTTTCGACGCGAAGCGCGCCCTCGCATGGCTCAAAAAGAACGCCTCGCGCTATTTCGGCGACCCGGAAAAAATAGGGGTTGTAGGCGGCTCGTCGGGAGGGGTCATGTCTGTGCAGCTCGCGGCGACAACCGGGACTTTCTGGAGCTCCGATTTCTTTGAGGGAATTGACGATTCCGTCCAGGCGTGCGTCGCCATGGCCGCAGGCTGCGACATGACAAACCCGCGCCGTTTCGGAAAAATGTTCGGCAACGACCACAAAAAGGCCGCGCGCTATTCGCCCTATACCTACCTTAACCCGTCGATGCCGCCGGTTTTGCTTTTGCATGCGAAAAACGACCCCGCCGTGACTTCCAATGAAAGCAGAATGATGAAATCCGCCCTCGACAAGCTCGGCGTCAAATGCGAAGCCGTCTATTACGATTCTAACGACCACGCATTTTGGAACGTCAAGCCCAACGATCCGTTCCGCCTGCGCTCTTGGAACGACGCCGTCGCGTTCTTCGACAAAATTTTAAAGGAAAAATGAAAATATTTTTTGTGGGAGTTTGCGGCACAGCCATGGGCAATGTCGCCATACTTATGAAAAAGCTCGGGCACGATGTGCTCGGCTCCGACAAGGGCATGTACGACCCTATGAAATCGGCGCTCGCCGCCGCGGGCGTTCGCTCGTACGAAGGCTGGAGCGCCCGCAATTTGGAGGAATTTTCCCCGGACATAGTGGTAATCGGCAATGCCGTAAGCAGAATGAATCCCGAAGTGGAATATGTGTTGGCAAATCCCTCGATTGCCTACACAAGCTTGCCGTCTCTTATAGGAGAAAGGCTCATCGGGAAGCGCCCGAGCCTCGTGATAAGCGGCACGCACGGAAAGACGACGACTACGACAATAGCCGCATACCTGCTAAAAAATGCGGGAATGAATCCCGGCTGGCTGATTGGAGGAGTCCCGATTGATTTCCCGGAAGGCGGCTCAAATCTCGGGGGAACAGGCGGCTCGCCGTTTGTGATAGAGGGCGACGAATACGACAGCGCGTTCTTCGACAAGCGCAGCAAGTTTATACACTACCGCCCGAGAGTGCTTGTCATTAACAATATAGAGTTTGACCATGCCGATATATTCCGCGACCTGTACGACGTAAAGCGCACATTCACGCACGTCAGGCGCATAGTTTCGCCGCTCGGGGCGATAGTCGAAAACGGAGACGATGAGAATATAGCGTCCCTCGAACCGACTCCGTGGGTCCGCAGAATTAAAGTGGGGTTTTCCGATTCTTGCGATGTGCGCATATCTGATTTTGTCCAAAGCGGAGAGTCGTCGTCGTTCAAAGTATCCGGATTCGGTGTTGAAAAGTGCGTCGAGTGGGGCTTGCAGGGGGAATTTAACGCGCGCAACGCGGCAATGGCGATTGCGGGAGCTTCGATAATCTCAGGGCTTGAAAATCCGCTTGCAATCCCCGCCGAATGCCTTGTTGATTTTAAGGGAGTGCGAAGGCGACAGGAGGTCATTTTAAATACGCCGTCGGTTGTGGCTGTCGAAGATTTTGGGCCCCCCCCGCCCGCCATAGAAATGACGGTTGCATCTCTCAGGCGCAAGTATCCGGACTTTAAAATTTGGGCATGCTTTGAGCCCCGCAGCAACACTGCCAAGCGCAACGTATTGCAAGACAGGTTTGCGCGCGCAATAGACACAGCCGACAGGGCGTTTATCGGCGCGGCTGACACCTCAAAAGTTTCCGCCGAAAGCCGTGTTGACACTTCGGCTATGGCTGCTTCCGACCCCGGAAAAATAACTGCTTTTACTTCCAACGCGGGATTGCTTGAGGAGCTGGAAAAACAGGTCAGGGAAGAGACCGGCAAAGGCGAAAAAATATTATGCGCATTTTTCTCAAACGGCTCTTTCGACGGAATACACAGGCGTTTTAGCGAGGATTTCAAATAGAAAATGAAAACAGCGACATTGATAATATGTATTGCCGCGCTGTCGGTTACGGCGGCGCAGGCGGAGCAAAGTTCTTGTGGCGTTTACGGCACTCGCCAGACGCATCCTTCAGACGTAAAGCTCGAAAATCCGCCGGCTCTCGAGAATGGGGAATCATTTTCTATGATTTTGTACGGCGATCCGCAGACGTACACAAAAAATACGTTCTCGCAGCCGATATTCGAGCTTATGACGGCATGGACTGCGGCGCACAAAGATGCCCTGAAAATAAAGGCGGTTCTTTGCACGGGGGATATTGTCGAGCGCAACGACACGCTAACGGCATTTCCCCTCACAAGAAACGACATAAACGGCGACGCCCAAAGCTTCTTACAATGGGAGGCGGCTGCGCGGGCGTTCTCGCGCCTCGACGGGGAAATTCCGTACATACTGTGCACAGGCAACCACGACTACGGCTACGAAAGCTCGGAAAACCGCAACACATATTTTAATGATTATTTCCCGGTTTCAAAAAATCCCCTTTGGCGCGACACCCTTGTTTCGGCCTTTCCGAATGCGGCAGGAATTATGACGCTTGAAAACGCGGCGTTTGAGTTCGACTGCGGCAAGTGGGGGAAAGTTTTGGTGTTGTCCCTCGAATTTGCGCCGCGCGACGAAGTTTTGGATTGGGCAAAAAAACTTCTCGAAAGCAAAAAGTATAAAGATTCCAAGGCTATAATCCTCACCCACTCCGTCCTGAGTGTCAAGAAGGGGCTGAAAACGTCGATTGCCGAAAGCGAGGGCTACAAGCTGCAGCCGCGCAACTGGGCGGCCGCGATGATGAAAAAGCTGGTGTTTGATTCGGACAATATAAAACTCGTTTTATGCGGGCATTCAGGCGACCCGTCAAAAATGTCGGACGACATTTTATACGAAAACTCAAAGGGCCGCAAAATTCCCGTAGCAATGTTCAATCCGCAGGCGGTCGGAGGGTGGAACGGCAACGGCGGCGACGGCTGGTTGCGGATAATGGAATTTATGCCGGACGGCAAAACAATTTCAATGCGCACATATTCGCCGCTTTTTGCGGCTTCCGCAAAGACCCAACACTTGTCTTGGAACAGGGATTCGGACAACGAGTTTAAAATAGAAATTGAATGACGCGGTTTCAGATTTTTCTCTTTGCCGCCCCCAGAAAAAATATGCCGCGCTGCAAAAATTATTGCGCGCAAAATAAAATGCTTTGCGGAGGACACCGCCGCCTTTAAAAGGCGGTATTCCGAAAAATTTTTTGCGAAGTTTTGCAATTTTTTGAATAATTACGATGCCGTTTCGGGAAAAGATTTTGCATTTGCCGAATTTAAATTCGGGTTGCCGAGTACATTTTTTGCGGATTCTGCGGAGGTTGTAGGCTGTATCTAATTGTAGCCTGCAAACTAAAAAGGGCAGGTGGCTGCAGAGAATTTCTTTTTCCGAACGCTTTTTTATAAAAAAAGCTTGAATAAAAAAACTGTTTTTGAGAACTTTAAACAATGCGTCAGAATGTGCGACGCTTCTGCTAGCGCAAAATGCGCTCGGGTTGCCGCCACACATTCCGCGAAACTCCGCTAAGCGGGTTTAGACGGCGTTTTCGGCTCGGAGCTGGGGCGCGGCCTTCCAAATGGAAGGTCCTAATTCGCGTAATATGAAAGACTAAAAATGTCCGAAAACAAATCCATAAACAAACAAGAAATTATAAAGGAATACGCCCTTAACGAAGGCGATACCGGTTCGTGCGAAGTGCAGGTTGCGATTCTCTCCGCGAGAATTGCCCACCTTACGAACCACCTTTCAACAAATAAGAAAGACTTCCATTCGCGCCGCGGGCTTATCGCTATGACAAGCCGCCGCAGGAAGCTGCTCGACTATCTCAAGCGCACTTCGCTCGACAGATACAACGCGCTGATTCAGCGCCTGAAACTCCGCCGATAAGCGGTGCGGAAAATTTAAAGGCAAAGGGTGGATCGCATTATGCGTCCGCCCTTTTTTGTAATATATTTTGCGCCTGCATTGGCAAGTGCGTCCGCAATTTTTCTGCGGCTTCTCGCAAAAGAGTGATATATTTTGTACCTGGGTTACCAGGTGCGGCGCCCTTTTTGCGGATTTTTGCAAAAGCGCAATATATTTTGCGCCTGCGTTGGCAACTGAGGCTGCCTTTTTTCGCCTTTTCTCAAACAAAAATAAAATTATATTTTGCGCTCTGCCGCCAAGTGCGCCCGCAATTTTTCTGCGACGGTTTTAGTGTTTTTTGCGCGGTGTGTTGCAATGTATTGTCACAGCTTTTTGCAGGGTACTTTACAGAATCTGTTTTAACGCTCAGCGCGGCGTATTGCAACTCGCAGTTTTTTTAGGTGCGGTTATTTTCCGATCAAAACAAAAATCAGAAAATCTTCAGATACCTTAGGCGCGTCTTACTTTTTTACTTAATTTGCCGTTCAACAATTTTAAAAATTTTACTGATAAATTCTGGGCGCGTATAATAAAGCGCGATGTGACAGAGAATGGCCATATTTAAAAATTATGCCCCATTTGCTCCGATGAAATTTTAAGATTTTGGCAGCGATTGCAGAATATAAAATATATGCAGCTAATTTTCCAACCTCGCGCCTATTTTTATTCTATTTATATTCTAAGCCTCAAAATATTACAATTTCCACACCAAGCTTAAAAGAAAACAAATACTTTAAGATTAAAAAAATTAATCCGCTAAAACTTGAAAAAAAATGCGCGGATAAATAATCCGCGCGCTTCTATTTCTGCAAATCGGTTTTATGAAAGTGTCATTTTCTCCTGCGGATTAGGGCGTAGGCTATTGCCGCCGCGCCGAGTATTGCGGCAACAGTCGAAGGTTCGGGGACCAATGCCAATTCAACATATACTGTTGTCAGCCCCGACGATTGGTCGGCGACAAAATCGAGAGTGCCTTCTATGCCCGATTGCGTCTTTAATATGATGTCGTCCTCCACGATATTGGAATCGTCTGTTTTAAACGACATTATATCCCACTGCATCATTTCTTCCTCGATTGCTTCAGGATACGTTTTAAGATCTTCAGCGGAAAGATTTATGTCGAAAACGAGTTTTGCATCTTGCGCAAGGCGCGTGACTCCGCCGTTAATCTGAATGAAGTCCTTGTCTACTTCCGCGAGGTCGAATACTATCGTTCCGTTGTAGAAGGACATTGAGTCGAACTCGGCTCTGCCCATTTCGTTGCCCGTCATTAGCGAGGTTGCGCTGAAAACGGCGTCTTCGGCCTTGCCGCTATGACTGTAAATTTGCAGGTTGTTGCCTTTTAGTCCATAATACATGCCAATATCGAGCCTGCCGGAGTTTACCTCCACGTCGTTTATGTTTGCGTCGTGCATTTCCACGCCGTTGCACCAGTATAAATCAGTCGTGTCGATTCTCAGAACTTGTCTGCCTTTTGAGGTGTAGGCGTCTTCGGCCATCATTGTGATGTTCAATTTCGCATTATCAGTTTTTGCTCTGGAAAATGCTGTCGTTGCTTCGTACGAAGACTTGTTTTTGAAAATTAAATTGACAACTGCATTGCTTGGTTCTGTAGAAGTATTTGTAATGTTCATTCTGACCCTGTCATTGCCTCCGTTAGCTTTCCCAAGACCTCCGATTTCCCTTCTATATGTGTTGGCGGATGTTGTAGACGCCAGATTCCACTGGCTGCCATTTAAGTCTATGGTGCCCCCAACCTTAAAATCGCCGCGCACAGTCGAAAATATTATGTTGTCGGGTCCTTTTGAGATTATATTGCCATCAACCAAAACGGATCCGTTTATATCATCTCCACCCGTAGTTATCTTCACAGCTTGGTAGTTAGAGGATTCGGCTCTATTCGAGCTTATAATCCAGTCGCCTTTGACGTGTATAGTAGAATTTGCCCATAGAACAAGGCTTGCGGTGCGTTGACTATTAACTGTGCCATCGTTGCCTAATGAAAAGTTGGTCGTAAGATCTCCATTTATTGTGAGAACGGTATCGTTGCCAAGTGTCAGAAAATCAAAATCTTTTGAGGCGCCTTCCGTCTCGTATATTAGGTTGTTAAATGTCGGGGTATTGTATGCCGCCACTTTTATTGCGAACTCCCCCGAACCGGATACATTGCCGTTTTGGTTGCCGTCGAGAGTTCCGGTAAAGGGAGTTGTTTTTGAAGTATCCGTATACCAGTTGGAGATGTTGCTTATGTATGTTGAATTGTTGTCTGTGACATCGTTGAAATACAACTCTTGGATTTGAGCTGATAGTTGGGGCTGTATTGTTGCAATACCGGCGAATATTGGCAGAAATGCCGAATTTTTGATGTATGAAAGCAATTTTTTCATGGGGCAAAAATAATTTTATGCTCTATTCTTTATTCTTCTTTCTATTTATAATCAAAGATAAAAATAGAAAATTTAGTTTACTGTAAACTTAGAGTTTTGCGGCAAAACTGTCTTTGCCAATTTCTTTGCGCAAAATGAGTATATTTGAGGAATGTCTGCTCCGTAGATAACAATGTTTTTGAGGGAATTTGCCCCTCCTCAGAACACACACGCGCCTGCGCGACGACAAATATTTTTACTTCTCTGACAAATGAGGGTGTTTTTTGGGGGCAATTTTCCCAGGAATGGAAGAAAATTTGTCATTTCCCCTCCGTTTTGTTTTTTGGCAACAACAAAAAACGGCGGGCATTATACGCCCGCCGCAATGCGCCAAATCTCATGACGCCGAGGCTCGGAGCTCCTGAGTGCCGGAAGCACTTTTACTTCTTTATATCAAAACCGTCTTTTTTATCGAGAACAGTCCAGCCCAAATCGGAAATCTTCTTACGCAGTTCGTCCGCGAGAGCGAAGTTTTTCGCCTTTTTTGCTTCCCATCTCTTGTTTGCAAGTTCCACAATTTCATCGGGAATTTCAACGGGCGTTTCCTGTGTTTCAGCCTCAATTTCCGACAAATCGATGCCAAGCGCGTACATCAGCCCGCCAAATGCGCTCAAGTTTTCTTGGGAGTCGCCAAGCTTTCCGAGAGAGGCGAATATTTCGCCGATTGCCTTTGGAACGTTGATGTCGTCGCAGAGCGCCGCCCAGGCTCCTTCAAAAGCCGTTCCTTCAAACTTGGCAGAGGGCTTTACGAGCTTTTTGAAGTCCGACATTTTAAGCCCGAGCTTTTCGAGAGCCGATTTTAGCGATTTCGAGAGCTTCGCAAGCGCGCTCTTTGCGTCGTCGAGCCCTTTGAAGGTAAAGTTGAGCTGCTGGCGGTAGTGCCCGGATATCAGCGCGTATCTTATCTGCTGCGCCGTATAGCCTTTGGCCGCAAGGTCGTCAAATGTGTACAGGTTGCCGAGGCTCTTTGACATTTTCGCCCCCTCGACCATTAGGTGCGCGCTGTGAAACCAATATTTTACGTACGGTTTGCAGCCCGTGGAGCATTCGCTTTGGGCTATTTCGTTTTCATGGTGCGGAAAGCATAGGTCGATACCGCCTCCGTGGAGGTCGAAGGAAGGCCCGAGGTATTTTGTCGACATCGCCGAGCATTCGATATGCCATCCCGGGCGCCCCTCGCCCCAAGGGGACTTCCAAAAATTCTCGCCGTCTTCCGGCTTGCGGCTCTTCCAAAGGGCGAAATCCGAGACGTTCTCCCTTTCGTATTCGTCAGCGAGGTTTGCGTCGCCCGCAGAGTTTACGCTTTGCGTTGCGAGATTTTCGCGGTCGAGCCCCGATAATTTCCCGTATTCGGGGTCGGACGAAATCTTAAAGTAAACGCTGCCGTCGCCCGCAACGTAGGCGTGCCCGTTGTCAACGAGCTTTGAGACCATTTCGAGCTGCTCTTTAATATGTTCGGTCGCCTTTGGTTCCACTGTCGGGGGCAACATATTCAGGCGCTCGCAATCGGCGTGGAACTTGTCCGTCCATTTCGACGTGAACTCCGAGAGGCTGACGCCAAGTTTGCGGCTTTCGCGTATTGTCTTGTCGTCAACGTCGGTTATGTTGCGGACGTGCTTTACTTTTAGGCCCGAACATTCGAGAACTCTGCGCAGGACGTCTTGCGCGAGGAACGTCCTGAAATTGCCGATGTGCGCAGGCCCGTATACCGTCGGGCCGCAACAGTACATTCCAAAAACTTTTCCGGACGGTTCGAGAACGTCTTTTCTCCTTGTCAGCGTATTATAAATGCTCGGTTTCATTTTTGTTGAGATTTTTTTTAGACTGGCGCAATATCAAAACACAATGGAAGAAAAATTCAAGCTCGATATGCCCAAAAGGCCAAGAAGACTCCGCAAAGGCGCGTCTATGTTGTCGCTTTGCGCGGAAAACAGACTCGATCCGGCGGATATGATTCTGCCCGTATTTATTATGGAGGGCAAAAACGGATCCGTCAAAATCCCGTCGATGCCGGGAGTTTCGCGCCATACGATAGACTCCCTCTTGAAGCTTTGCGAAAAATCGCTCAAATGCGGAGTGCGCGCAATTGCGCCTTTTCCGCTCGTAGATCCCGCGCGAAAGACACTGCGCGCGGACGAGGCCGTCAACCCGAAGTCTCTTGCAAACCGCGCGATTGCCGCCGTCAAAAAACGCTTTCCTGAAATGGTTGTTGTGGCAGACATTGCGCTCGACCCGTACACTTCACACGGCCACGACGGTATTCTCGATTCTTCCGGGAAATGGATTCTAAACGACGAAACAGTTGAAGTGCTCGCGGGAATGGCCGCTTTGGCGGCGCAGGCGGGCGCCGATTTCGTAGCGCCCTCCGACATGATGGACGGGCGCATTGGCGCGATACGCTCGACGCTCGACGAATGCGACTTTACAGAAACAGCAATAATGGCTTACAGCGCAAAATACGCCTCAGCCTGCTACGGTCCTTTCCGCGACGCCATTGGCTCCGCGCCAAAGTCCACCGGAGGTGCAAAAAAGGCGTATCTCGACAAGCGGGGCTACCAGCTAAACCCCGCAAATTGCTCCGAGGCTCTCCGCGAGGCCGATTTGGACGAAGAGGAGGGCGCCGACGTAATAATGGTAAAACCCGCCGGCACATACCTCGATATCGTAGCAAAGATTAAGGCGCGCACGAATCTGCCGGTTGCGGCATACCAAGTATCCGGAGAGTATTCTATGATTCAGGCGGCCGCATTGAAGGGGTGGATTGACCTCGAACGCGCAAGGGACGAATCATTGCTCTGCATAAAACGCGCGGGTGCTGATATAATATTGACTTACTTTGCGCTCGATATAGCCCAAAGGCGATAAGGCGCGGCTTTTATAAAAATATGCGTTTGCCGCGCAAAAACCGGCAAACGCTTTTTATTGTTTGCGCGCATTGCGGGTAGGGACGTTTCAAAGAATTTCAGCAGATAATTATGCCGGCAAAAAAAACTTGACCGTCAAAATCTCATAATAAACAATATAGAAAATGAATATGAAGAAATTTATATTGCCAATTTTTTGCCTTGCGGCAGGATCTGTGCTTGCGAATGTAGGATACATTTACAAAGGTTCCGGCGCGTTGGACGACGCGTCTTCGTGGTATCTGATAACTGCGGGAAGCATAGGCAATTGCAATTATGCTCCACTATATCCCGAAGATTATACCGGAGAATACACTACAAAGGGAGACGCTGGCAACTACAGCGTGTATACCCAAGCAACGACTGCGCCAACCGCATCTGACACGGTCGGATTTATCCGTTATGAAGTCGGCGTGATTGGCGAAAATTCGTCGGAAATAACGTTTTCGGGTGAAACAAAAGACTACGGTGATGTGGTTTTCGGTTCGAGCTACTCGGTCGGAAATATTTATTCGAGATCTTATATGACGAGGCGCCTCGTGTTGGGTAGCGAAAATGCCACTGAAAGCGAATTTGTGCTTAAAGTCACGGGAAACCTAAATATATTCTATTCAGGCAACCATAGTATTGTAATATCCGATTCGGCTGCCCAGACCTCTTTTAAAATTGATGTCGGCGGGCAGCTCATGTCCTAGGGTGTAACAAACGGCGCGATTGGCGCACAAGGCGCGTACATAGACGAGGTTAAAGCCAAGTCTTTCGCAATGACCGGGACTGCTACTCAGACTTTAAATATGTATGTAAAGTCGATGGTAATTGCAGAATCCGCCGAATTGGGCATAGGCGACGTTATACTGCATATATGCGAGCTTGACCCCGACTCGGCGCTATTTGATATCGGCGGAAAATTCTCCAAAAACGCAGAGAAAAAAGTGACGCTCGACTTCTCCGAATTGGAACTCTCCTCAATAGCTTCCGGAACCTACGATATAATTTCGGCGGGCTCTCTTGAAGGATTCTCCGAGGACGGAACAATTGCAGACGATTTTGTAGTTTCGGGATTGGACGATGAAAACTTCTCGCTCGCGTGGAATGGCAACAACTTGCAGATGGTCGTAGTCCCCGAGCCGGCGGCGATGGCCTTTGCAATAGGCGCAGTTTGCCTTATTCTTGCCGGCTTGCGCCGCAAGTTTCGCAGATAGTTTTGCGCGATAATTTTTTTATCCTTTTACCATAAAGCTGCGGGTAGCCGCGGCTTTTTTTATTTCCTTTTCTCGGCGCATTGGGGTTTTGCTTCGAGATGTTAAATTGGGGAAAAATGTCCGCTTGCAATAAAATGCCGGCAGAGCCGCTCGTCTAAAAGTCAGCCTCCGTTTTTGCCGCTTTTAATGATTGAAAAATATCGATTTTCATACGTTAAAAAAAAGGCAAAAAAAAGTTGCATTGCATGATTCTATGTGAGAAATTCACAAAAACATGGAATTGTCATCGTACATATCGGTATTCGTTCAGATAATAACTGCACTCGCGATGGGAATTGCGATTGTCGCGGCAAGCCAGATTTTTGGGCAGAGGGCAAAGGCAAATAAACCCGCAAATTCCGCCTACGAATGCGGAGTCGTCCCCGAAGGACAGCCCCACCCGCGCTTCGGCGCAAGATTCTATGTTGTGGCGATGCTTTTTGTGATTTTCGACATTGAGGTCGTCTTTCTTATCCCGCTTGCGGTCGCCTACGGGGATTTTGTTTCCAACAATTTCCCGATTCTGCTCCCGACCCTTTTCTTTATAGCGGTTCTCGCAACAGGCGTACTTTACGAGATGAAAAAAGACGCTTTAAATTGGAATATCCCAAAGAGCAATTAGCGTAATGAATTTAAAGCGCTACCTATCGAAATCGAGGATTGTAGATGTGTCGGCCACGGATTTTTCCGAGGCGGTCGGCCAGCTTTTGGAATGCATACCGGATTCCATTCTCGGAGGGGCGGAGCGCAAAGATGTGGTTGAAAACCTAATCGAGAGGGAAAGATCGATATCAACCTACCTTGGGCACGGAATATGCATGCCGCACACGCGAGTTCCCGGCTTGAAGCAAAAATACGTATTCGCAGCCGGCAAATGCACTGAGGACGGCATAAACTTCGACGGCTTGGAGGACTATAAGCAGACGCGTATACTTTTTCTGATGCTCTCGGACGAAAAGGTGGACAATTATCTCAGCGTGCTCTCAAATCTCGCCAAAATATTTTCTGCCGACGTCTGCGCAAAAATAAAGGCGACCGCCGATCTGCCCGAATTTAAAGACGCCGTGATGGGGGCGTTCAACGGCGGAAAATCAAAATCCGCGGCAAAATCTGAAATCCAGCGCAAGCCGATGCGCAAGGAAGAGCGCCTAAACGATATGATTATGCGCTCCGCATTTAAAATTTCCAAGGCGGCAAAATGCTCGGCCATAATTTTATTGGGCGACTCGTTCTCGGAAATGCCGGACATATCCTCGGTTTTCGGCGATTCAAAAGTTGTGATTGTAAGCGAAAAACCGCCTGTATCAATGCCTCCTAAGTGCGAATTTATAAGTGTGAGGTCGTTTTCAGACGTGAGGTTTTCACAGCTGCGAAGCGCAGTTATGATAGGGCTTACGCGCGGAACTTTCGGGGTGAAAGAAAAAATTTGCTGCCTCGGCGGAGTGCGCGATAGCAATCTGATTGATACGATTGTTATGCTCGATATCGGCAAAGAGTTTTCCAACGTGTTCATCGGGCAAAAAAATATGCTTCCGGAAGGTGTCACCCCCGAAGTGCTCGAACGCGTTTTGGATATAGCAACGGAACTTTCAGTCGAGGGGCGCGAGGGCAAGCCGGTTGGCTGCATATTTGTTATCGGTTCGGCCGAGGAGTTAAAGCCGCATCTCAAGCAGCTGATTTTAAACCCGTTTTACGGATATAAACCGGAGGATAGAAATGTCTTGAATCCTTTTATGGACGAGACTGTGAAGGAATATTCGCTGATAGACGGCGCATTTATAATAGACTCTTCTGGGGTTCTTGAAGCCGCCGGCGCACTAATCCACACCCCCGATTTTAAACTTCAGCTTCCGGGCGGATTGGGAGCGCGCCACGCCGCAGCTTACTCGATTTCCCTCATGGCCGACTGCATATCTATCGTAGTGTCTTCGAGCACCGGCCAAATAACGCTTTTTAGAAAAGGACAAATGCTTCCGATTACGGAAAAACGCAAGTAGCGCGTTGAGCGGGTCGGGGAAAAATATAAATTACCTATGTTAAAATATTTTGAATGGTCGATAGGGATAATGATTGTGGGGCTGGGCCTCGCATTTTACCGCGGAGAATGTGTGGGGGCGGGGCTCGGGTGGAGCTTTACGTTTACGGCTCTCGTGATTACAGCCCTCGAAGTGAGTCTGTCTTTTGACAATGCCGTCATAAATGCCACAAAGCTTGAAAAAATGTCCCACAAATGGCGCATGCGCTTTTTGACCTGGGGCATAGCGATTGCGGTTTTCGGAATGCGCTTTGTATTCCCGATTGTGATAGTCGCGATATTCTCAAACATATCGTGCATGGAGGTCTTGCGCCTCACTCTCGAAAAGCCCGACGACTACGCAAAGTTGCTTCATGAGTCGCACGTGGGAATCTCCTCGTTCGGCGGGGCGTTTTTGATGATGCTGTTTTGCGAGTTCATGTTTGACAGGGAAAAATCCCTCCACTGGCTCTCAATGCCGGAAAAGCTCTTGCAAAAAATCGGCAGAAGCAGGCTCGCGCCGACCGTCCTTACGCGCGCGGCGCGGGGGGCGAGACAGCCGATGCTCCCTGGGGGGCAGCACTGGGTTTCGATTATCGCAGGGGTAGTCGGCATTGTGGCGCATTTGCTAATACACGGGGTGAGCTCGAAGCTCGAATCGCTCGCGAAGCAGGAGAACGCGTTTGCATTAAAGCATGTGGGGCTTGCGGCATTTATTTATCTCGAGCTCATAGACGCGTCGTTTTCGCTCGACGGAGTGCTGGGGGCGTTCGCGCTTACGAAGGACGTTGTGGTGATAACGATTGGCCTTGCGGTGGGCGCATTTTTTGTGAGGTCGCTTACGATTATGCTCGTCGAGAAAAAGACTCTTGAAAAGCTCGTGTACCTGACGCACGGGGCGTATTGGGCGATAGGTTCGCTCGCGACTATAATGCTTATTGCGACTTTTATGGAAGTCCCGGAAATTGTCACAGGCTCTATTGGAATGGCGTTTATTTTGGCTTCCTTAGTGTCGTCGATATTCGAGAGGAAGCGCGCTTAGTTTTTGAGGAGGGCAAAATAGCTTCTATTTTTGCCGCGCGATATTTTTAAATTGCGCCTTGAATTTTCTCAATACGCCTATTTTTAGCAAAATTTTGGGGCGTGAGCTGAATGTTTTTCTCCGCTTATAGATGAATTGCAATGATGTGTGCCGCGGCAAATAGAATAATTTTCCCGTATTTTTATATAGTTCTCCACTCGCGCGTGGAGGTATCGCGGAAGAAATTTTTTCTCTATTACATCTTACAATCTAATTTCTTCCGAATGCCGCTAAGCAAACTGTCAAATAAAATTCAATTCCGAAGCTTGGAATGCGTAAAAATTTTCTCGCCCAAATACAGGCTCGCCCGACGGCATAAAATGTTTTTTTATAGCCAAGCTGCTGCCGCATAAAACTTTTACGGCTACTCTTATTTTATTCGCCTACCGGGACAAAATAATAAAATTTTAATTTTCTAAGGTAAAAAACTTGCGAGCTTGCCGCATGCAGGGTGTGCACAAAGAGAATTGGCGCTATTGCGCGCGCGCAAAAATCTTTTCTTGTGCCGAACTATCGCGCCCGCCGCACGAATTTAAAAATTTTTTACAGGGCGTGGTATTTGCCCGTAAGTTTATCCTTTTCGAGAATCTTGAAGCCTGCCTTTTTTATGCGCGTTGTGTCTGATAGAGATTTCTCCTTTCCCGGGGTGTACTCTATGTTTATATTGGGAGCCTCGAACACTCTTTTTACGGGCTTTCCGTTTTCAGGGTGTTTTGTTATTGGGTCCGAATTTGCAGACTGCTCGACTTCAAAGACGTCGCCTTCGGAGCCGTCGGGTTCTATCGTAATATACTTGTATATTGGCATTGCTATGAAAATAGTTTTACGACAAGCAGCGCCGCGTATATGAAAACCGACGCTATCGCCCTCGTTATAAACATAAATATCGACGCGGTAAACGGAATGTTTACCAATAAAAGCAATATTAGTATTCCGTACCTCGAAATTGCGTAATAGGTATGCTCGCTCATATCGACGGCGTATTTTAGGAAGCGGCTGCCGTCGAGCGGCGGTATGGGTATCATATTTATTACAAAGAGAACGCAGTTTATGTACACCGATTGAAGCGCGACTTCCTGCATATTTTCCCAGCCCAAAAGTAGGAACGCCGCAAGCAGCATCGCCGACACGAACGCCACTACCAGATTCATCGCGACGCCTCCCGCTGTGGCGATAATGTCTATTCTTTTGCGCGTCTTTGGGTTTGAGAGGGAAATTTCTACGGGTTTGCCCCAGCCGAATACCATTGGAAACCCCGTACCCATAGACAGGGCGATGGTTATTATAGGCAGGACGACCGTCCCGATAGTGTCCATATGCGCGAGTGGGTTTATTGTCACCCTGTCTTGCAGGCGGGGCAGGGGATCGCCAAGCTTATCGGCGAAAAATGCGTGCCCAAATTCGTGCATAGTCACGGCGATTAGCAGCAGTATGTAGAGTATGCCGCCCTCTCTTATCTGGCTTAAAATGTCGGGATTCATCGTTAAAGGCTATTTTGATTCTGATTGGGTTTTATTTTTTGCGTCGCTTTCGATTACACCTAAAAGCTTTGCCTTATCTTCGGCCAAATGCTCGTTTACTACTTTTGCAAGTATTTCTCTGGCTTGGTCGTCGCGCCTAAGTTCTATTAGGACTCTCGCTTTGTTTGCGAGGGCGGTCTGCCTTTCAAGCTCGAGGGCGGAATTTTTTATAATGTCCTCCCAGCGCGAGAGCGCCTCTTCCCAATCGGGGTGCGAGACGCTGTAAAAGGCTTTTGCGCACTCCCATTTTGCCTGGGAGTTCGGCGCGGAGGAGTCCGCCCACTTCCGGTAGCATTCGAGCATTTTTTTGTCGAGTTGCGCAATGTCGAATTTTCCGGACGCGGCGAGCTCCGTGCGCGCAACCATCAGGAATTTCGCTGTTTGGGATATGTAAACGTTGTTTTCAGGCTCGAGTTTTAGAGCATCGAGAAAATGTGCGTACGCCTCCGGAAATTGTCCGTTTTCGCTCTCATATACCGCGAGCTGGTGCTTCACTGAGGCGAGTGTCGGGTCCAGCGCGTCTGCCGCGAGAAACGCCTTGTAGGCGGCGGTCGAATTTGATGTTTCGCGCAGGTATTTCCCGTAGATTGCGAAACTTTCGGCGTCGCGCTTCTCGCCTGTGAAGTATTCGTTCCATAGGGAGTCTATGCGTCTCTTTTCCGACAGGAGGTCGGAATTTTTCATTACGGATAGGCTTTTTGTGCCCCTTATTTTTTCAAGGAACCTGTTCTGCGCGGCGACTATTTCAAGGAGCTTTTTTTGCGAAAGCGTATAGGTTTGCGACGTCGCCGGCGCGCGCGGTATTTTTGCGCCGCTTTCGCTTCCGGCGCAGCCGCAGAGCAGGGCGGAAGCAAACGCCGCCGCCGCAAAGAGTTTTGCAAATTTTACGCCGTTTAAAGTCATTTTGTTCAATGGCTGTGCCCGCAGTGGCAATGTCCGCAGCACCCGTGGTGCGCCCCTGAGACGCATGCGCAGCTTTTGGCGCGCGGCTTGCGGGCTGTTCCCACGCCGAAGACCGACACGAGTTTTTTCAGCCGTTTTGAGCCGCACTCCGGGCATGCGGGCTTTTCGTTTCCGCGCACCAGCGCCTCGAAAACGGCAGAGCACTTTGAGCATTTGTATTCGTATATGGGCATATCGTTAATATAAGATTAAAATGTTGAATGTTTGGCGATTCTTTTTTTATTTTAGAATATATTTAAGGTTAAATCGGCAATATAACTTCAATGGCAAAATCGGAAAAAAAATCTGATAAGCAGACTCCAATGATGGAACAGTATTGGAGCCTTAAAAACTCCCTGCCGAAAGACACTCTGCTTCTTTTCCGGCTCGGAGACTTTTACGAGATGTTTTACGACGACGCCATCGAAGGCTCGCGCCTGCTGGGCATTACCCTCACGAAGCGCCAAAATTATCCCATGGCCGGGATACCGTACCATGTAATAGACCAGTATCTTCCAAAAATTCTCGCATGCAACAAGAAGGTTGCCATATGCGAGCAAAATGAGCCGCCAGTGGCAGGCAAATTGGTAAAGCGTTCCGTGACCCGCATAATTACCCCCGGAACCGTCATGGAGGAAGCCCAACTCGACAGCCGCCGCGGAAATTACATTTTTGCGCTCGACATAGACAAATCCCGCAAGTTGTACGCCGCGTGGATGGAGATTAGCGCCGGAGAGTTCTATTGCGCCGAATTCGACTCCCCGCAAGATTTCCTGCCCGTGCTGTCCGCTTTCGACGCCAAGGAAATTCTCCTTCCGGAGCAGGCGTCCCGCGAGTGGACCGCGGATCCGGCCCTCGCGGCGTGGAACGCGATTTTTAGGAGCGTTCTCGACACCCGCACGGTCACTTTGCTGCACGACTTCCGCTTTGAGCCTGATTGGGGCGCGGCACAGGTGAAGGAAGCTCTGTCGGTAGCTGGCCTTGAGGGGTTCGGAATAGAGCGAGGCTCGCGCCTGGCGGGCCCCGCGGGCGCAATAGTCTTTTATGTGACCGAAAACCTCCGCGCCCGCCCCGGTAATTTGAGAACCCTGCGCAAATTCTCCGGAAAAAAATGCGTGCTTATCGACCCCGCAACCCAGCGGAACCTTGAGATATTCCGCTCCACATCGAATTCGCGCGAGGGCAGCCTGATTTCCGTTATGGACGGGACGAAAACCGCAGCCGGCGCAAGGCTCTTGGAGACATTTCTTGCGGCGCCAACGCTCGACTTGGAGGAAATTTCCGCGCGGCAGGACACCGTATGGGAGCTTTATTCCGCCCGCGAAGAATCCGCAGCCCTCGCGGATTCGCTTTCCCAAATAAGGGACATTCCGCGAATACTTGGAAGGCTCCAAAACCGCATACGCAACCCGCGCGAGCTGCGCGCAATTCTCGAAACAGTCCGCCAGATACCGTCGATACGCGGCGCGCTTCGCGAGGTCGGAGGGCGTAGGTGTTCGGAAATGGCGGAATCTCTGCCCGACCTTTCAGAGCTTGAAGCGTACCTCGAATCGGCGCTCGCAGACGAGCTGCCGTCGAAAATCCAGGACGGCGGCATTATACGCGAGGGATTCGACGCCGAACTCGACAGGCTAAGGGGGCTTTCGCGCGACAATATGGCGTGGCTTGCGGAGCTTGAACAGTCCGAGCAAAAGCGCACGGGGATACGCAATCTCCGCATAAAATACAACGGAGCGTTCGGGTATTTTATAGAGGTGACAAAGTCGAACCTCGACAGCGTTCCGCCCGACTATATACGCCGCCAGACTATGGTCAACTGCGACAGGTTCACCACCGCCCAGCTGCGCGAAAAAGAGCGCGAGATTCTCCACGCCCAAGAGTACGCGCTCGCGCGGGAGCAGGAGCTTTTTGCCGAAATAGTCTCACGCACGCTCGATTTCGCGCCCGCACTTTCAAATGTGGCGGACGCCCTTGCGAGAATTGACGTTTTTAGGGGCTGGGCGGAAATCGCGCGCGAGTGGGACTACTGCCGCCCCGGGGTGGACGACTCAGATGTGATAGAGATTTCCGAGGGGCGCCATCCGGTCGTCGAGCAGATGCTGCGCCGCGACGCAATCGGCCTAGCGCGCACGGAGTCGTTCGTGCCAAACGACGCGTCGCTATCTTCTTCGGGGGAACAGATTGCCCTGATTACCGGCCCGAACATGGCTGGCAAATCTACTTATATCCGCCAAATCGCGCTAATTGCGCTCATGGCGCAAACGGGGGCTTTCGTGCCGGCGCGGAAATGCAGAATTGGGCTTGTCGATAGAATATTTAGCCGCGTGGGCGCAAGTGACGAGCTGTCTCGCGGAAATTCCACCTTTATGGTCGAGATGAACGAGACGGCGAACATTTTAAACAATTCGACTGACAGGTCGCTCATAATACTCGACGAGATAGGCAGGGGAACGAGCACCTACGACGGCCTAAGCATTGCCTGGGCGGTGGCGGAGTTTATCCACGGCGAGGGCGCGCGCGGGCCGCGCACGCTTTTCGCAACCCATTACCACGAGATAACGCGCCTCGAGGAGACTCTTCCGCGGCTTGTAAACCTTCGCGTGAGCGTCAGAGAATGGAACGACGAAATAATCTTTACACGCACGATAGAGCGCGGCGCCGCGGACAGGTCGTACGGCATACAGGTGGCGCGCCTTGCCGGGCTTCCGCAAAAGGTGATAGACCGCGCCAAAGTTATTCTCGGGGAGCTCGAGTCCGAGGGCGAGACAATGCTCGACAACCTCGGTGAAACCAAAAAGCCCAAGGCCCGCGCGCCAAAGCCCCGCAAGGTCGGAGGCTCGGGCGAGAGCAATTTTATGCAGCTTTCGCTGTTCTGAGCACAGTCACTATGCGCAACCTTCCAGCAATAAAAGAAAAGCTCAGGCGGCTGCCGAAAACGAGCGGAGTTTACGTTATGAAGGACTCCCTCGGGAACGTAATATATATCGGCAAAGCCGTTAATTTGAAGCGCAGGGTGGGGCAATATTTTATGAACTCGTACAAGACGCGCGCCTCAAACCCGAAAATCGCGTCGCTTGTTGACTGCATTGCGGACTTTGAGTTTTTTAACACCCGCAGCGACGCGGAGGCCGTCATACTTGAAAGCAAGCTCATAAAGCGTTGGAAGCCCCGATACAACACTCTCGAAAAGGACAACAAAAATTTCCTGCTGCTTAGGGTCGAAACATTTGCACCCCTGCCGAGGTTCGCGTTTGCGCGCCATAGAAAGGAGGACGGGGCAATGTACTTTGGCCCATACCTCGGGACCTCGGCAATAAGAAGCGCTCTGACGGAGCTCAAAAAAAAGTTCGGGATACTGCTCTCGGACGCGCACCCGAAAAAACTCGAAAACGGAAAGTGGCGGCTATACGACGACGCCAGAAGCCAAATAACGAACTTTGAAAACGAAGTGGAGGAGTCGGAGTACGCGCGCAGGGTTGAGGCGGCCCTCGAATACTTGCGCGGAAGAGACAGCGGGGCTATCGACGAGGCGCAGATAAAAATGCGCGAAGCCTCCGACGCGCTAGACTTTGAGAAGGCCGCCAAGTGGAGGGACCTGATTGCGGCAATAGAGGAAACGCGCGTGGCAAACGCACGCGGAAACGTGGAGGCTGACATTTCGGCGTCTCCCGCAGACATCGCAATCGCCGCGATGGATTCGCTTAGAAAAACGCTCGGAATGAAAAAAGACCCGCAGTCGATAGAGTGCTTCGATATATCGCACATTTCGGGCAGCTTTTGCGTGGCCTCAATGGTGAGGTTTGAGTTCGGAGAGCCGGCAAAGCAAAAATACAGGAGGTTCAAAATAAAGTCGTTTGTCGGTAACGACGACTTCCGCGCCATGCGCGAGGCCGTCGGAAGAAGATACGCGCGGCTCCACCGCGAGGGTTTGCCCATGCCAGACTTGATTCTAATCGACGGCGGAAAGGGGCAGGTGTTTTCGGCCCTTAAAGCTTTCGACGAGGAGGGCATAACGCCCCCCAAAATCATAGGGCTTGCAAAGAAGGAGGAGACGATTGTCACCGACTCTTTTGAGGAAAAGCTTCTTCCGCGCCGCCACGAAGGCCTAAAACTATTGCAGCGCGTGCGCGACGAGGCCCACAGATTCGCAAATTCTTTCAGCGAGTCTTTGCGAAGCAGAAAAATAAGGGAGAGCATTCTCGACGACTTTCCGGGGCTCGGCGAAAAGCGCAAAAAGGCGCTTCTCGAACACTTCGGCTCCATATCAAAAATAAAGGCGGCCACTGTCGGTCAGCTTAGGGAAGTGGACGGAATCGGATTTGAAACTGCGGCGGCTCTCAGGGAATTTTTAGACGCAAATTTTCCGGCGCACAAAAATGAAGGGCAAAACGTATAGAACCCGCATTGCCCCGACAGTCTCGGGGCTGTTGCATATCGGGCATGCGCGCACATTTCTCGCCGCGTGCGATAGGGCGCGCGAATTCGGCGGAAAAGTTGTTTTGCGCATTGACGACATTGATTCCCAAAGATGCTCCCGCGCGTACGAAGACGCGGCGATTGAAGATATTCGCTCCGCGGGCGTGCACTGGGACGAAGGCCCCGATGTGGGGGGCGAGTACGGCCCGTACAGGCAGAGCGAGCGGATTTACATGTACGAGTCTGCCATGGAGAGGCTGATTCGCGGGGGATTTGTCTATCCAAGCCCGCAATCTCGCTCTGAAATCAAAAAGCTTGCGCGCAGCTGCGCGCGGACTTTCCCGTTTTGCGACGCGGAGCCCATCTTCCCTGAGGCTCTCCGCCCGCTTTCCACCACGACGGTGGAGGAATTAAAAAATTTCAGAAATTTTAATTGGCGTTTCCGCGTCCCCGACGGCGAAAAAGTACGCTTTCGCGACTCGCTCGCGGGGGATATGGAGTTTGTGTGCGGGGAGGATTTTGGCGATTTTCTCGTCTGGCGCAAAAGCGCGGAACCGTCGTATGAATTGGCGTCGGCGGTCGATGATTGGCTTATGGATATAACCGAGATTGTCAGGGGCGAGGACTTGCTTCTTTCAACTGCCCGGCAGATACTTGTTTGGCGCGCACTCGGGGCGGAAATTCCGGATTTCAGGCACTGCCCGCTTTTGCGCGGCGACAACGGAGAAAAGCTTTCAAAGACTTCAATCGCAAAAAGCGGCGGCTCAAAGTGGCTCATACGCCGGCGCAAAGGGAAATTATAAATTCGCAAAAGCTCTCGGCCTCTTGGGGAAAGTCTGCAAAAAACGGAGGAATGCACATCGATTTCGACGATTCCGCGCGCGCTTCGGCGCTCCCGTTGGCTCCGAAGCCGCCCCAATAAATTGGCGCAAACATTCCTTCTTTTCTAAGCTTTGCATAGACTGTATCGCGCACATGGGCGTCGCGGAATTTCAAAACGGGGCAGTATACCGAAAATTTTTCGGGATTTTTCCCGCCTGAAAAAGTGAGCTCCTCAAAATATCCGCCGAGTGCCGCTTTAAGCGAAAATGCGCGAACCGAGCAATACCGGGTCTCCGCAATTTTTTTTGCGTCGAGCCGCGCGAACATGTGCATTGAATACGCGCTCATTCGCGCCGGATTTGATATTGCGGAAATTTTCGCTTCCGCGCCGTAAAACAGGCTTTCCTCGAAGTCGTCCGAGCGGCCGTTCTCCTGCGTACGCGCGAGAGATGCCGCCAAAAAGTCCGCCGCAAAATCCGGCATGGACGACGCGGGCCTTCTAAACATTTCCGCGGGATTCTTTGCGGACACAAATCCGCCGTCGGGTAGCGGAAGCCATTTTCTCAGCGAGCCGAACGAAAAGTCGGCGTCCGCCGCTCCGTATGAAAAGGGCGTGTGCGAGGCGTTTTCCAAAAGTATTGTTTCGGGATTTAAACGCTTCCATTCCGCCCATAATGCCATATCGCGCAGGCCGAAAAAATTTACGGCCATTGCGGCGTCTCCCGGCGCGGCGTTTAGTGTATCAAAACGCGGCGAGTCTTCGGAGGGCAGGTCTTCAAAAAATTCAACTTTTACGCTCTTTGCAATCGACCTTGCCGCTTCGGGACAAAAGTAGCGCGGCAAAAACACCCTTCCGCGAAATCCGCGCTTTTTGATTTCCGAAATCACCCTGTTTAAAGCGCATCTTCCCGAAGCGAAAAATTCCCAGTCGCCGCGCAGCGGCGCGGGCGAGTCGAGCAGGTATTTTGAGATTTCCTCCGGGCTCGGAAGCGGGTATATTTTTCGCGGGTTAAATTTCACGCCAAACATTTTCCAAAAAGCGACTCTTTGCGTCCACAAAAAAATTCCCTGCCTGCGAATTTGCTTCCCGTTTGTTCCCCCGCGCTGGAGATTCATATTTGCATTTCAATCTCGCGACTTGCTCAGTAGCTTGCGGTACCCTCCTTAAAAAAATGCCCGTTGCGCTTTCGCGGATTGTGAAAAAAGCAAATTTCCTGATATGCAGAAAGAGGCGATTCCTCTTTCAAGACACAGTCTTGCAAGCGCGTGCAATCCGGTTATTTCGCGCCGATATTTTTTATCGAAAAAAAAACGCCTTAGAATCGTGCGGGCGATTTCCAAAGGCGTTTTACCGTTTTTTTATACTGTCCCAGTACTTGCAGAATACTATGACGATTTCTTGCGCAATTTCCCAACCGCAAAAGCCGCCGCCGCGATTGCGAATATAGCCGCCGCCGCATTTGGCTCGGGAACGGCGGCGTTTATAACGCCGACTCCGCTCAAATCAAAGCCGGGGGACCCGTGTGTAGGATAAGCGTCGTATATCGGGGTTCCCGTGGAGTCGAGCGTTTTGCCGTCGCCTATTATATCGATTATCTTTACGTAGCTTACGCTGCCCATATCGAGGTACGAATAGTTGGTCTCGAAGTCGGCGACGTACGTGTCTGTAAATTGGCATTCGCCCGTGCCTTTGGTTTCTGATATGTATTCGGCGACGCGGTTTAGCTCTTCCAAGTCGTATCCGTTGCCGTAGCCTATCATATATTTGCTCCCGAGGTTGTACACGTATGTAGGGTCGTTTGCGCCGCCGCCGACTTCGGTGTCCGAGCCTACGGGTTCGCTTCCAAGATAGTAGTTCGGGAATCTTACAAAGTGCTCTCCGTCGCTCGACACTTCTATAAATGCAAATTCCAAAAAAGTGTCGTTTAGAGAGTTCTCAAAAACGGCGAAGTCGTATCCGCTGCCGTTGCAAATTGGGGCGTCGAAAGTTAGCGTTATGCTGCCGGCGTCTCCGAGCACTACGACGTCGAAAGTATCGTTTGACGTCGCCTTCCCAAGCGCGTTTTCCGTGTTTTGCCAGTTGCCGGGGACGTTTGTAGGGCTGTAATCCGCCACTCCGCTTGCCCAGCCTGCGAACGTTATTTGCGAGCCGTCGGACAATTTGCCGTTGACGCTTATCGACAGATTTCCAGGGGCGCTTATGCCGCCGCTAAACGACGTCATTATTCCCAACTGTTCGTTGTAGCCCGCGTTGTCGTATATCGGGATATATGCCTTTGCAGGCAGCGTTTCAGCCGCGAGCGCGGCTGTCAATAATATGCATGCTATCTTTTTCATTTTAGAATTTCAAATTTAAACCTATTTTCATCATGCGCCCCATTCCAGGGTAGTATGTTCCGCTCCAGCCGCACGAGACGTATCTCTTGTCGAAGGCGTTTTCTATCGAGGCGAAAATTGAGCCGTAGCGGCAGAAGTTGAACGACGCTTGGAAGTCAAATGTGGCGTATGCGGGAATCATTCTTGCGGTATTGGAATTGTCGTTGCCCTCGTACTGCGAGTTTGCAAGGTTAGCCCTGAAAGTGAGCTTTATCCATTCAAGCGGCTTTACATAGACCGCGGCGCTCCCGTAGAAGTCGGGCACGAGGGGAACTCGCCTGCCCGAGTAGGCGCCGCCGTCAAATTCCGCGCGCACTGCCGTAAACATTATGCTCGCCCCGTAATATTGCGAGTCGTATGAGATTTGCGCGTCTATGCCGTAGCGGCGCGTCGGTGGAAGGTTGACGTTTATGTTCTGGGTGTTGTCGAATGAAATTTCGTTGTCCAGATATTGCAAAAATGCGCTCGCGACAACCGTCCAGCCATCGGAAAAATATTTTGCGCCAATCTCGTAATTCTGCCCGGTTTCGGGCTCGAGGTCGAAATTGAAGGGAAGGGCCATGGTGTAGCCCTGGTAGGCGGCGACTTCGTCTATCGACGGATAGTGGTATATCTGGTCGAATTTAAAGAATACCGATGTGTCCTCTCTCAGGCTGTAATTTGCGCCGAAATTTGCGCCGAACCCGTGCTGCCATTTGGATTCGTCGTAGGCCGACTTTACGGTCGGGCCGTAGTCGGGGTTTGGTATTTCATACCGCTTGCCACCTACGGTTATCACGCGAGTCGGCAGAATTGAGTTTTCAAAATACTCGGTGTTGCGAGCGTCCATGCAGGCAGCGTCGAACCTTCCCGCGGCGCTGATTGTGAGTTTCTCAAAAAGAGTGGTGTCGGCGCCCAAGTAGGGCGAGAAGGAATATCTCCGAGCGTCGGCAAACGAGTGTGTGTAGGGCGTCTGCTGGTAGTAGCGCTTGAAATCGACGTCTTCGTACGTGCCGTCAAACCCCGCGAGTATATGCGAATCTTCCCCGACATCAAAGCGGTAGCGGGGGGTGAAAGTCGCGGTCCATTGTGTGTTTCTGCTGTTGGAGCTCGTCTGCCAATATATGTCCCGAAAGTTTGCCGCCAGCCCGACTTCGCCGCTGCCTGCGGTGGACTCTGTCTCGAGATTCAGGGCAAAAATGCCGTCGTCGGATTTTGACGATTGCGATTTCCCGTCAGACTGCCGGGGGTCTTGCACGTACTGCTCCCACGAAAGGGGGCCGGGGTATTCAATGTAGGATTTCGTGTATGAGCCGGAAAAGACGAGCGAATTTTTTTCGTTTATGTCGTACCCCAATGAAACATTTGCGCTCCGAGCCCAAGCTTCGGAGTTCTCGCGCCAACCGTCAGTTTGGTAGTCATTCACGCCTGCCGAAAAAAACCAGTCGCCCTCCCTACCGCTCGCGCGGGCTGCAAGGTTGTATGTTGAGTATGAGCCGTAAACAGCCTCGCCAAAGAACGAATAGCCGTCCTCCGCAGGCCGGCGCGTCTTTATCTTTATAACTCCCGCCTCGGCGGACGCCCCGTACAGCGCGCTCATCGGCCCGCGCAAAACCTCTATGCTCTCTACGTCGGAAAGCGGTATTTGCAGCCAGTTTATCGCGCCCATGTCGGGGCGGTTGAACCTCTGCCCGTCCACCATTACCAGTATGCGGGTCTGCGAGTTCTCCCCGAACCCGCGCATCGACAAGTCGCCGGTGGCGTTTGATCCGACAACCGAACGAAACCTCACGTTCGCTTGCTTTTCAAGAACGTCGATTACATTTAACGCCGCGGATTCCTCTATTTTATCGCGCCCGATGTAGGTCGAATTCAACGCCTGCGAAAGGGGATCGGATTCCCCTACGCGAAAAGCCGTCACGACAAATTCGTCGAGGACGGCATCCGCGGATTCTTCAGCCTGCATTTCCGGGCTTGCGGCGTCTTGGCGGCTTGCCGAGTCCGCAGGTTCGTCCGCCGGTATGTCGTCGGCGAGCGCGGGCGTCGAAAGTAGGGCGCACAGGGCGCAAAATCTAAAAAAAAGTTTCATTTGCGAAAGCGAAACGGGGAAAGCGCCCGCGAAAAACGTAAAAACGGACGCTCCCCCCGGCGTTTATTTGCGTGAAGAAATCTTCCTGCGCGAAATAGCGAGCGCAAGCGCAACCAAACCGAGCATCGCCGCAACTTCAGCAGGTTCGGGAACCGCGAAATTTACGTTGTCGATTGCTATGTAATTGGGCATTGTAAGCCCGCCGCCGTTGCCGAAATTGCTAATGAGTTGGAAACTCAACCCTTTCAGGCCTTCTTCGAGGCCCTCGCTTAAAGACGCAACATTTATAGTCATCCAGTCTGGCGATATGAAAACTTCGCCGCCGTCGTTGCTTGCAAGAATCGTATCGACATAGTCTTCCGTCAGCGTTCCGCTTTCGTCAACAAGCCCGTATATCCTAAGCGCAAAGAACGATCCTTCCGTGTTGGATATCGACTTGTAAGGGTTGGTGACGGGATCGTAAGCGCCTTCGTTTACTGTTCCGGTAAGGTAGTTGCCATTTTCAAGCACATAGTAATCATAGGCGGTGAGAGCCACGTCTATAGTGGTAAACTTTACCGACTGGTCGGTTATTATGCTTGTGACATTCGGGTAATTTTTGTAAAAAATTGTGCAGTACGCATTGCCGAATACCGGGTCGTTTTTCAATACAGGTGTATTGTTCATAACGTTCGGGTCGGAGATGTCGCTCCCGTCGTATGACGGCAGATATATTACAGCAAAGTTTTCGCCAGATGCAGCACCGCCGGGTTTCGACTGCAAGTCGTTTCCGAAGTCGGTGGAGTCGTTGCCTTTTTGGTTGGAAACGGCGCTTCCCGCCCAATAGCCGGAATACGTATCGTAGTCGAATGAAAATGCGTATTCTATCGACGCGTTGATTCCGCTTGAAGATGTTGTGAAATGTCCGTAAGAACCGCCGGAATATGCGTCGGCCTGTAAAGCTCCGGTATTTTGGGGAATTAAAGACGACGAAACGTCCTCAAACCCGAATGTGCCCGCATAGGAAACGCCAGCGGACGCCATTGCCGCAAGAATTAATGCAGATATTTTGTAGTTTTTCATATGTTGCCTTTTTTCGTTTTGGAATTTTTCCCCGGCGGGGAATTCGGAGGCTCACAGCGAAAAAAGGCGCGCCCTGCGCATCGACGTAAAAAAATGCGGGGCAAACGACAATCGCAACCAAGCCCTCTGCCTTCCTTGCGCGGGAATCAAAGGGAAATTTTTAAACACGTCTTCTGGCTTATGCCCGCGCTGCGGATTTTTTCCGCACGCAACCCGGACGCCTTCCCGCTAATTTCGCAGTGGCATATGTTCGGGTATCGGGGGCAATTACAGAGGCGCGACCGCGTCCGATTTTCACGGACTTCCGTTTGTTTAAAAACGTCGCAGCCGACATAAATGCCGACTTATGGATTTAAAAATCCTATTTGAATGAACTGTTGCCGATAAAAATTCATACGGCATAGGCATGTCAATCTTTTTTGGAAAATTTCTTTCAAAGATTTTTTTTCTTAGTTTCGCGAAATTGCAAAATATGTCTTTTCTAAGCCCGGCATACCCATCTTTACGCCCGAAAAAAATAGGGCGCGTTTTTTTGCGCCCATTTTAAAAAAAGTTTTTTGCGATTTATTAAAAAGAAACTATCAGCTGGCCTCCGATTACGAGGGCGTCGTCTATATCGCTATTGCCGTTCGGCCTAAATATGTATTGAAAATCGGGCTGTATTGAGATGTTTTCATTTAGCTGAATTACGTATGTCGCCTCGACTACCATTTCGTACGTCGCAGAATAAGATTCTGCCCCTTGCCCGTATCCGTACTTTGAATTAAACGAACCGTACAGCCATGAAAAGTAGATTCCGTCTTGGCTCCTGTAAGGAACGAGCCCTTGCAGCTGTACTCCCGCATAGAACATAAGTGGCATAGTCGATATGCTTTGAACGGGCGCGTATTGCATTCCTCCCCAAACGCTGACATGGCGGTACGGGGCGTCGGAGTCGCGCCAAACCATCTGCTGGCCCTGAATCCAGAATCCGTATCCGCTTCCGCGGTCGCCCCCGGAGTAGTCGGTCAGCCCTTCGTATCCCCCAAAAAAGTATCCGCCTATTTGGTACAACCCCTGCAAGCCTGTCCCCGCTATCTCTTTTCCGCCAGCCCCTGTCTTTGCGAAAAATTCCGGACTCCATGAGGCTTGAAAGAGCGCCATATAGCCGTCGTCCGAGTGTATGCCGAATTCCGTGCCGTTCCAGTTGGCGTCTGAAAGCGATTGCGGCGCTTGGTATAGCCCCGCAGAAAGTGTTATCTCCTCGGAGGGCGAATACCGGACGTTTATGCCCCAAGTTGCTTGAGGCGACGATGTGAAAGGCGAGTTGTAAAAAATAGCCTCTGGAGTGCTATCGGCCCCGCCGCTTACGAGGTATCCCATTACGGGCAGCGCCATAAATACGTCGGACATGCTCATGCGCCCGAAGTTGACTTCTATCGAGCCCGCGCGCGTGTCGAACGACTGGGTGAAGTACATCTCATAAAATGCCGCTCCGTTTGTGACGTACGATTCCGACGCAGTGAAAAAATTGCCGATTTTGTCGGAGAGATTCGCTCCCGTACTGTACGCTCCTGAGATTGTGAACGCGCCTCCCTTCCAGCCTATCTGTTTTTCCAAGTCGAAATCCAGACCGAACAGCATTTCCCCCGTGTAATTGGTGCCCTGCGCGGCGCCGCCATAGGGATTGCTTACAAGGACGGAGTAGTAGTCGAAAAAGAAACTGACGCCCGTCTGCTCTTGGAGGTCGCTGTCGGCGGAGTTTATTTTGTCTGATATGTAGTCAAGCTCCGCGTTGCCGCAGGGCAGGGATACATCGGCCGCTTCGGCGGCCGCGAGAAGCGCGCACAATGCACATGACGTGGCGAATTTTTTCATCTTTTTAACCTTTTTGCGCGTCCGTGCGGATCTCCGCCCGGATTTTTTTATTCGACATGCTTTCTTATGTTTTTGTTCCGTATCGCCCCGGCGTTTTGTAGCGGGCGCATTTTCGCTCAGTATGTATTTTGCATTCTAAATTTGCCGCCAATTAAAAAATTTTTGGGATTATCTTCGCCAGTTCAATCCGATTTTAACTTTTTTAATGGTGTGCGGCATTTTTTATCTACTCCACCAAATAGAAAAAAGCGCCCGCAAAAAAGCCCGACGCGCAAAAAAACGCTTCGGGCAAAATGTAAATTTCTCATAAGGGGCGAAAGCCCGCTCAATGTTAGAAGCTTTTTATGGCTTCGTCGCGCGTAGTGTAAATAGGGAATATCGTTGTAAAGCCGGAAATCTCGAAAACCTGCTTAACATTCTGGCTCAAACCCGACAATGCAATCTCGCCGGATATTTTTTTGAACTGCTTTGCCGCCGCGAGCAACACTCTAAGCCCCGCGCTGCTTATATATTCGAGATCGCGGCAGTCCACGAGTATCTTTGTGGATTTTTCTTCAAAAAGCTTGTTGAAAACCTTTTCGAGGTCGGCGGTTGTCGTCACATTCAAGCGCCCGTTCAAGGCGATGATCGACACGTCGTTGTTTTTTTCTTCAGTAATTTCCATATTGCGTAGCGGATGTTTATAAAAAATTTGTACCATTTTGAGGCGCATTTTGAAAAAATCAAGTAAAATACTCGCTGTCGGTTTTTCACAAAAATATGCAAATTATAATTCGGGCCGCAGGGGGAGAAAAATGGGCAAACCGCCTGGCGCCGAAAGCCCTTTTATATATAAGTGTTGTTTGGGAGCTGCATTCCGCCATCAAAAAATAAAAAATACGCCCTAAATTCTCACGTCGAAAAAAACATTGCCCTAAAAAAATTGCCGGAAGAAATAAAAATGCTTGAAGAAAACGCGGGGCGGGTATTATTTTTATTCCAATCAACGCATTTAACAAACAAAGGAAAATAATATGGCAAGACCTCTGACTATATTCACCGGACAATGGGCCGACATGAAACTCGAAGACCTCGCGCCCCTCGCGAAAAACATGGGCTACGAAGGCTTGGAAATTGCGCTTACCGCCAACCACTTCGACATGACAAAGGCCGACGATAAGGACTACCTGAAAAGCCGCTGGGATATTCTGGCCGCAAACGGCCTGAATTGCTTTGCGCTCTCGAACCACCTCGTCGGGCAGTGCGTGTGCGACAATATCGACTCCCGCCACAAGGCGATGATGCAAGACTACATCTGGGGCGATGGCGATCCCGAAGGCGTGCGCCAGCGCGCGGCTGCCGAAATGGTCAAGACGGCCTCCGTCTGCAAAACTTTTATGGAAATGCGCCCCGAGATGCTCGCCGAATCCCCGATTCCCCCGACAGTGACAGGCTTTACGGGCTCGTCGATATGGCAGTACCTCTATTCCTTCCCGCCGGCGTCCAAAGAAATGATTGAAGCCGGATACGAAGACTTCGCAAAGCGCTGGAAGCCGATTCTCGACGCCTTCGACGAACAGGGCGTAAACTTCGCGCTGGAAGTCCACCCGACGGAAATCGCCTTCGACATAGCCTCAGCGGAACGCGCCTTGAAGGCTATCGGCGGCCACAAGCGCTTCGGATTCAACTACGACCCCTCGCACTTCGGGTACCAGGGCGTAAATTATGTGAAGTTTATCCGCAAATTCTCCGACAGAATCTTCCACGTGCATATGAAGGACGTTTGGTGGGGGCACGGCAACGGCGAAGCCGGAGTGTTCGGCGGTCACACAGAGTTCTGCGATCCGCGCAGGTACTGGGACTTCCGCTCGATAGGCCACGGCGACATCAACTTTGAGGAAATTATCGTCGCCCTCAACGACATCGGCTACAACGGTCCGCTCTCTGTCGAGTGGGAAGACGGCAGAATGGATAGGGTGCACGGCGCAACCGAATCTGCCGGCCGCGTGCGCGCCTTTGACTTCCCGCGCTCTGATATTGCGTTCGACTCCGCTTTCGACACGTCGAACCAATAATTGTTTTGAGTTTCGCCCGCGGGGCTCCGCAAGGAATCCCGCGGCGTTTTTTTGTATAAATTTTTTCCGCGGCGATGCGTTTTTTTTGTCTTTACAAAAACGGCGCGCGGGGTATAGCTTTTGAGAAAAGGACTTGTTCCGACTAATCTAAAATAGAAAATAAAAATAATGAAATCTGCAAATCTAACATACACAATGGCGTTTTGGCTGCTTCGTTTTTGGCTCGCTGCAAGGGCGATAGGAACGGGGCTCACAAAATTCATAGGAAAGGTTGAGGGGGAAATTCCGAATCCCGAATTTGAGGCAAAAATAAAAGAGACCATGGCTGACGGGCTCTCCAGAAGCGAAGCTATGGAAATAGTGACCGACGTTCCCGAAAAAATCAGCGGGACGATGGATGTCATAAGCTTCTCCTCCTACCACGGACTGCCCGAAAAAGGCCCGATGACGATTGAAACATTCAGCGCGAGCCCGCTGATGCCATCGTTTATGGTCGAACCCTACGCGGCGGTTCTCGGATACGCCCTCGTGGCGCTCGGCATAACCGTGCTGCTCGGCATCTGCACGCGCGTGTCCCTCTTCCTCATGGGGCTGCTCTACATCTCCCTGACTTGGGGCTTCATTATTCTCGAACCCAATATGGGCCCGAGCGCGGCTGCGGGCATTGCGTACCTCGGCGTGCACATGGTTCTCATAGTCGCGGCTCTGTTGCTTGCTGACTATAATAAATTCGAGCTTCTGCCCTGCAAAAAATTCGGTTTTTGCAAGTGCTGCAGCAAAGAGTAATATTTTAAATAGATAAAATAAATACGATATATAACTATGAACGACTTTAATCGCAGAGATTTTCTAAAATTGGCTGGAACTGCCGCCGGCGGCTTAATGCTCTCGCCCGGCATGCTTTCCGCACAGCGCAAGGGCGGCGACAAAGTGAATGTCGCTATCGTAGGCTACGGCGCCGAGGGCGAAGTTCTCATGAACAGCCTCTTGAAGCTACCCTACATAAACTTCGTTGCTATTTGCGACATTTGGCAGCCCAGGTGCAATTACGCGGCGGCTCTCGTTATGAGGCAGCTCAAACAAAAACCCGCTAGATACACCATTGTGCTCGGCGGAAAAGACCCCTATGCCCCCCTCGTCAAAAAGGGAAGAATGGGCGAAATAAAGGGTGAAAACTACAAGGATCTAATAAAAAATCACGCGAACGAACTTGACGCAGTGATTATCGCCACCCCCGACTTCTGGCACTCGCCAATGACGGTCGACTTCCTCAATGCCGGCGTAAACGTCTATTGCGAAAAAATGATGTCGGACACTCTCGAAGGGGCAAAAGCGATGGTTCGCGCCGCCCGCAAGAGCGGAAAGCTCCTGCAAATCGGCCACCAGAGAACTTCCAACCCGCGCTACATTTACGCCCGCGATGTTCTGTTGCGCAAACACAATATTTGCGGCAACATAATGGCTTGCAACGGGCAGTGGAACAGGGCTGTATCGCAAGACCTCACTTGGCCGGAAAAGTCGGCAATTCCCGTCGAAAAGCTCAAGGAATACGGCTACAAAGACATGCACCAGTTTAAGAACTGGCGCTGGTTCAAAGGCCTTGGCGGCGGCGCGATTTCCGACCTCGGCGCCCACCAGATTGACATCTTCGGCTGGATGCTCGGCGGACATCCCAAGCGCGTTATGGCTTCCGGAAACCGCGACTATTACAAAAAGCCCGACGGTTTCCCCGCACACGACTGGGACGACAATGTAATGTGCATATTCGAGTTCGACAAAACCTTCCAGGGCAAGAAAGCACAGGCGTTCTACCAAGTTCTGACGACAACATCGTCGGGCGGCGGATATTTTGAATCCTTCATGGGCGACCAAGGCACATTGAAGATGTCGGAAAATCCCGCGCTTACAAAGCTCTTCCGCGAAAACAACGCTCCCGAATGGGACGAGCTCGTAAAGAAGGGTGTAATAGGCTCAGGCGAGGCTTCCGCTGCTAAGACAACTGTTGCGGACTCACGCGAAACGGCTGCACTCGTCGGTTATTCCTTCCCGGAAAAGATTGACGGATACGAGCCGGACGTAGCAAAGAAGCCGATTCATATGTACCACATCGAAAACTTCTTCAACGCCGTCATGGGCAAGGGCAAGCTAAATTGCGACGCCGAACACGCCTTCGCTGCTGAAGCTGCGGTATTCAAAGCGCGCGACGCCATAACGGAAGGCCCGCTCGAATTTAGCGATGACGACTTCATTGTAAGCTAATTTAACCCTTAACTAAGCATAATAAAAAAATGAAAAAAATTCTAATAGCAGTTTCCGCTTTGGCATTCGCCTTTGCGCTTAGCGCCAAGCCCTTAAAGCTCGACGTTCCCAGAGCACAGATAATCGGAACTCCCGTTCCGGTAAAGCTCCCCAACCTCGAGCCCAAAACTCCCAATCCTGTACCCGACGTTCCGGACGATGTAAAGAATGTCGCCAAGGGCAAGAAAGTGACAAGCTCCGACGATTTCCCGCTCATTGGAGAACTCGAGCTCGTCACCGACGGCGATAAGGGCGCGGCGGAAGGATGCTATGTCGAGCTGATGAACGGCTTGCAGTGGATCCAAATCGACCTTGAAAAGCAGACGGAAATATTTGCGGTTGCGATGTGGCACTACCACAGCCAGGAACGCGCCTACAAGGACGTCATAATCCAAGTTTCCGACGATCCGGAATTCATCAAGGGCGTGACGACCATCTTCAATAGCGACCACGACAATTCCGCAAAGAAGGGCGCCGGCAAGAACAAGGCCTACATCGAAACCAACATCGGCAAGCTCGTTGTTGTAAATCCCCCGGTGAAGGCCCGCTACATCCGCTTGTTCTCCAACGGAAACACGACCAACGACATGAACCACTACATTGAAGTGGAAGTTTACGGCCGTTAATTCTATAAACGCAAATAGGAGAAATCAAAAAGCGCGGAAATTTTCCGCGCTTTTTTTGTTCCTAAATTTTTTTTGTCTTGGTGAGGCATATAAACTTTTTGTTAGGAGCTGAGGCATAAAAATTTTTAACTTTTTTTTAGAAATTTTTAGTCTTATCCGATTTGTTTTGTCCGCGCATTTTATATTGTCCAACGTATATTGGGCTAAGGCATCTTAGGGCTTATATTTTCTATGTGAGAAATGTACGGGTTTTTTTTGAATCGGGCAATAGATAGGATTGCGCGGTTTGTAGCCATTTTTGTTCGAGGCGGATTTTTGCCGATTTCGCATTCTATATTTAAAATTTTTCTGATATTTTTGTAGGGATAAATTTTGATGAGTCTGCGGCAAAAGTAATTGTTAAAAAAATAAAAATTGCGTCTCGACATCGATTTGTGCGCGCCATATTATTCTAAAATATTATACGAATATGATGAATAAAATTATAGCAATTTTAACGATTATGGCATGCGCTTTTGCAAGCGCTGCGGAACGCGTGGAAATAATTACAAAATATAAGGACGGAACGGTAAAAAGTTCGGAAAAATCCCTAAATTTTGAAAATGGGAGAGCCGTTTTAAAAATTCCCCGCGACTCAATAGATGCGCGTACCGATACAATTTCCATAATCCCCGATTTTATGAAAGCCTCCGCGGGCGACGACGGGTACATCGTTATGCCAAACAGCATAATAATACCTTTTATAAAACAAAAGGACTCGTCATTCACCCCGTATAGCACGAGCAAAAACGAATGGCATCTCCCAATCGGCGGGATAAAAAAGGCAGATAGGGCGTTTTATTATATCGTAAACGGGCTTCGCCACGAGCATGCGGCACTGGCAAAGCTGAAGGACGGCGGATACTCGCTCTCGACAGTTTTTAATATCGGCAAGATGGCATTTAAACCTTACGAGGACATTGAAATTGAGTACAGAATCCTCGATGGCGAAAATGCTGATTATTCCGGGATAGCGCGCGATTACCGCAAGACGCTTCTCGACTCCGGAGTTTGCAAGCCCATATCCGAGAGGCTCACACCGGAGCTCGAATACGCATGCGGCGCGCCTGAGCTTAGAATACGACAGGCTTGGAAGCCTGCGCCGCCAAAAATCGAAGAACAGACGGTGGAAAACGAGCCCGAAGTGAAAGTCAAAATGACTTTTGAAAAGGTAGAAGACTTCATATCGCGCCTAAAATCCGCGGGAGTCGAAAAAGTGCAAATATGTCTTGTCGGCTGGAATGTGAGCGGGCACGACGGAAGGTGGCCGACTGCATTCCCGGTCGAGCCCAAACTCGGCGGCGAGGAGGGCTTGAAGAAGCTGATAAAAAAAGCGCAGTCGATGGGATACCAGATAGTTTGCCATACCAACAGCACTGATATTTACAGCATATCGGAAGATTGGAAGGGCGGGGCGCCCGTCGCGAAAAAATCCGACGGCTCTCTGCAAAAAAATACATGCTGGAGCGGCGGAAGAATGTACAATCTCTGCCCCAAAATGGCGTGGGAGTTCGCAAAGAGGGACTTGCCGAAAATTGCCGAGCTTGGGTTTAGGGGGCTGCACTATATAGACGTTATATCGATGATTCCCCCGCACGAATGCGCCGACCCAAATCACCCGTGCAACCGCGCCGAAAGCGAGGAGTATATGAACAAGATTTTAAGGCTCGCGCGGTCGCTCTTCGGCGGCGCGGCGTCCGAGGGACCCTCCTATTTTGTGGCGGGCAGCCAGGATTTCGGCCTCTACATACATTTTGCGCTGCTCGATAGAAAAACTCTCCCGATGTCCGGAAAGCTCGTGCCGCTTTGGCAGATTGTCTTTAACGGCATAATCCTCAGCAACCCCGCTACTGAGTGCGCCAACTACACTATAAAAGACCCCGTAAAGCGTTTGAAGCTTGTGGAATTCGGCGGCAGGCCGATGTTTTACCTCTACTCGGCTTTCCGCGACAACGGCGACAACTGGATGGGAAACTCCGACTTGGTATGCGAAGACGAGGCATCGACTAATAGGAGTATAAATGCGATAAAAAAAGGCTATGACGAATACGCGAAACTCTCGCGCCTCCAAAAAGTTTTTATGGATTCCCATTCTGAGATATCCAAAGATGTTTTTTGCACGAGATACGCGGACGGCACTGAAATTGTCTGCAACTATGCGGACTCTCCATTCAAATATAAAAATGCGCAAATAGAGCCGCTCTCGTACAAAGTTTTCGAGCCGCATGCAGGCGGCGAAAATTGAAGCAATTAAACCACGACTTTTCCTTCAGAGATTTTAGCAGGCGCGGGAAAAAAAATTGAAAATTTATCCGCCAAAATGTCCGCAAGAAAAGAACCCGCAGTGAAAAATGAAAAGTCGCTTTTTTTATAAAAAGCTTGTTATGCGGGCGCGGATATGTAGAAATGTTGGACGTGAAATTTTTAAGGACATTAATCGCCGCAGCGACGCTCGCACCGTTGTGCTGCGCGCCGGTAGCGTTTTCGGCGGAGCCCGCCAAAAAGCCGCGCAAGCGCGCAGACGTGCCGTGGGTGTCTCTCGAGCACCAGAGGGCGCTCGAAGCCGAACGGCTGGGCCTTGCAAAAAAAGCGGAGGAAACGGTGCCCGTAGTGAAAAAATCGGACGGTAAACCGAAGTTGTCCAATATGATTACCGCCCCCGAAATATCGGCCGATAAATTCGAGCATGTCCAAAATAGCGAGGGCGACTTAATCGCCACCGGCAACGCAAAAATAGAAGACGAAAAATTCGAGCTCCGCGCTGATAAAATCCGCTACTCGCAAAACAGCGGCGCGGCCAAGGCGTCGGGCAAAGTAAAAGCTTCTATCGGCCAAGCGCGCGTTGTCGCCGAAAAATTTTCGTACAACCCGTCAAAGGAACTGCTGCATACCCCGCACGCGCGCTTCGGCTCGTCGCCCATGTTTGTTGAAGCCGACAGCATAACTTCCGATAAAAACAAAGTTTCGATAGACAATCCGACTGTGTATGTCGGCGAGCCCTCGCCATACTCAATGTCGGCCTCGGCGTCGCAAATAAAGTACGATACGCAGACGGAACTTCTTGAGCTCGACGACGCTCTCGTATCGATAGGGCCCGTTCCGGTGTTTTATGCGCCGTACTATTCGCAGTATGGGCTCGAGCGGCCCCCGTTCGACATTCAGATGAGAGCCGGATACAACTCAGACTACGGGGCGTTTCTCGCAAATACGGTAATGTACAACGGCCTCGGCAGCCTCAGCCCCGGAATGCTGCTCGACTATTACACCGAGCGTTCCGTATTAGTCGGCCCGGCACTAAACTACGACTATAAAGGCGCCGAAACATGGCTGAAAGGATTTTTCCAAGGCGCGTATATAGACGACCACGGCAGCAGGGACATTCTCGGAGTCGATTCTCTCGGCCGGCCTATTGACAGTGACAGGTTTTTTATGCAGATGCGCCACGCGCAGATGGTGACCGACAATATATCGGTAATAGGCTCTCTCGCATGGTGGAGCGACGAGTTCGTCACGCGCGACTTCCGCCCGGAATTCTTCTATGATGACCAAATTCCCGACAACTTTGCGGAAATAGACTATTACGGAAGCGCATATACAATTTCTCTATTTACGAGGTTCGCGCCCAATAATTGGGAGCTAGTCCAGCAGCGTCTGCCGGAGGCGCGCTTCGACTTGCAACCCGGGGAAATCTTTAATACGGGCTTCTATCAGAATATGTATCTGTCCGCGGGATATTTTCGCAACAGCGGGCCGGAGGAGCTAATATACGAAACTTTCGAGACCGCGCGCGTTGACGCCTATTACGGTATAATGCGCCCAATACATCTAAATTCGTGGAGCACAATCACCCCCGTCATAGGCGGCAGGCTGACGTACTACGGCAACCCCAAAAACGGGGCGTCCGAATATACGCGAATTTTGGGGCAGGTAGGCTTCGACGCTCAAATGGATATTTGGGGCACTTGGGAGTACCAAAGCAAAACAATGGGCATAGACGGCTTGCGCCACCATATAACCCCGATAATGAGCTACCGCTACATACCAAACGCTACACAGGGTTCCGGCGCAATACCTACAATCGACGAAATAAGCATAGAGGATTTCACTTACCCGCCGATACTCGACTTGGGCGAAATGCGGAACACAGACAGGCTGTTTAAGACAAACACTTTGAGGCTCGGAATAAAAAACACTCTCGAAACGCGCGACGAAACATACGGCTCGCGCGAGCTTGCGAGGCTCGACATATTTCAGGACTTTAATTTCGACAAGCGCGTCCTCGCCCAGAACGATTTTAAAAGCTCCTCTTTCTCCGACTTGTACACGAACGTTTCCATATCGCCCGCGCGTTGGCTTACTATCGGCTGCTACAACAGGTTTAACATAGAAAACCTAAATGTTCCCGAAACAAACGCGTATATCGGGCTTTTCGATTCCGACAAATTTTCAATATATTTTATATCGAGCTATCTCGCAGGGGCAATTACCCAGTATTCGGCCCTTGCGGAATACCGCATAAGCGAGCGCTACAAGCTGCTCGGGCGCTGGTCGTACGACTACCGCTTGAATATGATAACCGACCAAACCTATACTCTTTGGACGAGGCTTGGAAATTCGTGGATAGTCGAATATCAAATATCGTACCGCTCGGGTTCAACGCGCCAGAATAATTTCTCGTTCGGCGCCCGCCTGTCTATGGCAATCTTCTAACACAGCAATGCCAGAAGACATTCCAGCATACGAAGACGCCCTCGCGGGAGGGCTTGAAATGTCGGTAAAGCTAAATGTCTTCGAAGGTCCCCTCGACTTGCTTTTATTCCTTATTAGGAAAAACGAGATAGACATATACGACATACCGATAGCGGAAGTGACGCGGCAATACATGGACGTGTTGCGCTCGATGAAAAACATGTCGCTCGACGTGGCGGGCGAGTTTTTCGTAATGGCCGCGACTTTGATGTACATAAAAAGCCGAATGCTTCTGCCGACGGACGAAAGGGCTGTCCAATCAGAGGAGGACGACGGCGATTCCGAGCTTGACCCGCGCTGGCAGCTTGTCGAGCAGCTTCTGGAATATAAGAAGGTAAAGCGCGCTGCGGACGGGCTAGAAGACCTGATAGACGCTCGCCAGAACTACGGCGAGCGCAGAGTGTCGGTTACGGAACTGCCTGAGAGGCCGTTAAAGCCGTCCGACAAAATGGAGGTTTGGAACGTGTTTAATCTCGTTCTCAGGCGGCTTGCCGAAAAGCTCGTGCAGGGCGAGATACGCGAGGAAAATGTGACTGTCGCCGACAGAATGGAGTATCTGCTTTCTATCCCGGAAAAAAATTTTACGTTTTCTTCTGTATTTAAAGAAAAGAAGACCGGAATAGTGACGATAGTCGCAACCTTCATTGCGATGCTCGAGCTCACCCGCCTCAGAAAGCTTAGAATATCGCAAAACGAAAGTTTCGGAGAAATATATTGCGAGAGAATAGACGAACCGCGCCCCGCCGCGGACGACGAAAAGGAGCAAAACTAAATATGGCGAAAAAGAAATCGGCGCACTTACTTGGCATAGGGCTTGACAGCGACGGGCAAAAGCGCATTACGCAGGCCGAAAAATTCTCCCTCGTTGGCGGAACCGAAGAAACCCACGAGTTCATGACGGAAACCGTGATAAAAACCTTCGAGGATTTAAAGCGCAAGGGCAGGGAGCTGGAAGATACGTCTGCGGACGAGCTTTCCGATATTTTGAGAAAAAATATGCCAAACAGGAGAAGCTGATGAAATACTTCGGAACGGACGGTATTCGCGGAAAATATGGGGATTTTGAGGTGAGCGAGCCCTTCTATGAGGGGCTCGGAGAGGCGTGCGCAGATGCGCTAAGTGAGAAATGCGGTGGAGGCTTAGTGGTTGTCGGGTGCGACACGCGGGCGTCTTCGGAATCTTTGAAGGAGTCGTTTTGCCGCGGTTTGGAGCGGCGCGGAATAAAGTTTGAAGATATGGGCGTGCTGCCGACGCCCGCTTTGGCGTACGCAGTGTTAAAGCGCGGCGCAAAGCTTGGCGCAATGATAACGGCTTCCCACAATCCCTACACAGACAACGGCATAAAATTCTTCGACTCCAACGCGAGGAAAGTTGACGACGCTTTCCAGCTCGACATAGAGCGCAGGGTCGATTCAATGAATATAGATTTTAAATCGTACACCAAGAAGGAATTTTCGCCGCGCGCAATAAAGGCCGGAAAATTCGCCCTCGAAGAATACGCGCAGAAAATGGGTTCGCTTTTCGAGCCCGGTTTTCTCGAAGGATACACTGTTGCCATAGATATGGCAAACGGGGCGACATCGGAAGTATCGTCGAAGGTTTTTGAGGGGTACGGCGCAAAAGTTGTAAAGGCGGCGTTCTCGCCCGACGGGTTTAATATAAACGCCTCCGTCGGCAGCCAATTCCCGGAAAACATAGTGGGCGTATGCAGGCAGAGCGGGGCGGACGTAGGGTTTGCGCACGACGGCGACGGCGACAGAGTGGTCGTATGCGACGATAAGTTTTCGATTCTCGAAGGCGAGGAGGTTTTGGGGCTTATAGCAATGGAGCACAAAAGCCGCGGAGCGCTTTCTTCAAACGCGATTGTCACCACGCTGCAAAGCAATACCGGCCTTGACGAATCGCTCGCAACAAACGGAATAAAAGTTTACAGGTGCGGCATAGGCGACAGGCTTGTAATGCGCGAGATGCTCGAGCGCAACTGCAATGTCGGCGGCGAAAATTCGGGGCACTTCATATTTTCGGAAATATCGCCGTGCGGCGACGGGCTTGCGGCGGCGCTCGCAGTGCTTTATGTAATGGCAAAGCAGCATAGAAAGCTGTCGGAGCTAAGGGGCGGCATAGCGATGTATCCTTGCATATCAAAGTCGGTTGAGGTGGCGCGCAAAACACCCGTAAACGAGGCGCCCAACCTTTCCAAAGCCGTCGAAAAATGCGGCGAATTGCTTGGCGGAAAGGGAAGAATTCTTGTCCGCTATTCCGGAACTGAAAAGAAAATACGCTTGCTCGCGGAGTCTCCAGAGCTCGAAAAGGCAAAAAAATGCATTTCTTTTTTGCTCGAAGCCGTAGAAATAGACTTGAAATGAACGCGTACTCGTTTTAATTTATAAGCTTTAACGACAAACAGGCTTTATTTATGGCAGAAACCACATCTACAGAACCCACGGAAGAAGTAATTGAAACCCAAATTAACGATTTGGATCCGCGCTTTATAAAACAACTCGAATCCGCAGAGAAATCAATAGACAAAAATCCCGGCTATACCGTCGATATCTGCGCAACTATCCTTGCGAAATATCCCTCTTGCGTAGAGGTTCGCAAGATTATGCGCCAGGCCCAGTTTAGAAAATACGGGAAGGGAAACTTTATTGCGAAGCTGGCCAGCGACATTAAGGGGATTATCCTCCTGATGAAATCGGCGTCCATGATAAAAAATGGAAAGGCCCTCGAAGTTATGACCGAGGCCGAAAAAATTCTGTCGCAGTGCCCGCAGTGCGCATATGCGCTAAACGCCCTTGCTGACGCTGCAAAATCTCTCTCATATTGGGGAACGGCGGCCTCCGCGTATCTTGCGATTGCGCAGTTCCAGCCTAAAAATGACAAGAACCTTCTCGCGCTTGCAGATGCTTACGTAAAGAATAAGCAGCCCGACGAAGCTTCTCAGATATGCGATCAGATTTTGCGCCGCAGCCCCGCTAATGGCGAAGCCCAGGCTCTTGCAAGGAGCGCTTCGGTCATAAAGACCATGAACAAGGGCAACTGGGAAAAAGAGGGAGGAGACTTTCACGACAAACTCAAAGACGCCTCCGAAACGGCGGATCTCGAAAACGCATCAAGCCTTGTCAGCGACGAAGCAACCCTCACAAGGATTGTTGACAGGCTCAAAGAGCAAATCAAAACCGACCCCGAAAATATCAATCTTTACCGCGATATTTGCGCGAATTTGCGCACTCTACACCGCTATTCCGAGGCTCTCGAATACGTGAGACAGGCGCGCCAGCAGCCGCTCGGCAAGGGCGATACCACCCTCGAAAAATGGGAACACGACTTTATCGTCGCCGAAATGGAGGCGAAAATTGCCGACCTCAAAAAAGAGCTTGAAGCAAATCCGAATGACGCCCAGAAAAAGGCCGAACTTGATGAGCTCTCCAAGAAGGAGCACGACTACAAGCTCGAAAACGCCAAACTTATGGTCGAGCGCTACCCCAACGACTTCAACTACCGCTATATTTATGGGCAGCTGCTGTTCGAGGACGGAAAGCTCGACGACGCAATTATGCAATTCCAGCTTTCTCAGCGCAACCCCAAGGTTCGCTCGCAGTCGCTGCTCGGGCTTGGTCGCGCGTTCATACTCGGCAAGAAGTACGACTTGGCTGTTGACCAGCTTGAAATCGCCAAGAAGGAGGCAAAAGTTATGACTGACGCCAAAAAGGAAATCATATACGAGCTTGCCACGGCGTATGAAAAAATGGGCGAGGCCGAAAAAGCCTTCAACGAGTTTAAGGAAATATACTCTGCGGATATTTCTTACAAGGACGTCTCGAAGAAGATAAACGATTATTACGAATCGAGGCGCAAACAATAACTGTCTTGCAATTTTTAATAATACGGCCGCGCTGGCAAATCCCGCCGCGGCTTTTTTTATGCAAAACGTTTCTGTTTTATCCGTGTTGCGCGGAATTTCTAACAGACGTCACAGTGCTTTCAATCGGGATAATAATAGGTATGCGGTTGCGCTATTTAATTTTTCTATTATATATTAGCCGTGCTAAGGCTTAGAATTTTTTATCTGCGCTGTTAAACAGGAGATTTCAATTAGGCCGCGCAAAAAGTGCGAGCTATGAGAGACTGCTTCCCAAGAGGGAAAGAAATATGCCAATTATTTAGGCTCGTATTTTAGGGCTTTGCAGAATTATTCAAATCAGCTTATTTTGTACCCTGCCTAACTAAAAAATCTAAAAAAAATTTATTCGCACTCTGAAACAAAAAAGCCGCTTAAAAAGCGGCTCTTTTTTATTTTCTATTTTCAAAATATTTTTCAGCCCTTCCGAGCGAAGTCAGCGGGAAGTAATGCCTGTACCAGTTGTAATTTAGCATAAAGCCCCTTGCGAGCTCTTTCCCCTGCGGAAGCGGCGCGCCGTTGCGCAAGTCAACTTTCGCTCCGAGTCCGTATCCGGGGAAGCCCGTGCCCGTATAGTACGGTTCGTCCCAAGTGCCGTCCTCCTTCTGTGTCGATACTAGGAAGTCACACGCCTTTTGGATTATCTTATCGTAGTTTTTGTCGCCAACTGCGAGGAACGCTCCCAAAGCCCACGCCGTTTGGGACGCCGTAGAGGGTATGCCTGTTCCGGCGTACTTTGGCTCCATGTAAGAGGCAATGCTTTCGCCCCAGCCGCCATCCGCATTTTGCTTTGAAGCAAGCCAGTCGAGAGCCTTTCTTATGCGCGGGGTTTCCTTGTTGTCGCCTATCGCAACAAGCGCGGGAATCACGGCGCCGCACCCGTAAACGTAGTTTACGCCCCAGCGGCCAAACCAGCTCCCGTCATCCTCCTGTTCGTCGTATATAAATTTTATGGCTTTTTCAATGGCGGGGTGGTTGCGCGAAAATCCGCACAGCGCAAGCGCCTCGACAACATGCGCAGTCACGTCCGAACTCGGCGGGTCGAGTACTTCGCCAAAATCGCAGAACGGGATTTTTGTGACTAATTCGCGCGTATTGTCCTTATCAAACGCGGCCCAGCCGCCGTTTGAGCATTGCATCTCCAATATCCAATTCACAGCCCTGCGCACGGCCGCATCTATGCGGCGGCTTCTGACGCTCTCCCTCGGCAGAAGGCGCTGTATGCGTTTTAGCGCGCATATCGCGATTGCCGCGTCGTCGATGTCTGGGTAGTAATTGTTCGCGCGCTGGAAAGCCCAGCCGCTCGGCTCTATGTGCCTGCCGACTTTTACCGACCAGTCTCCATAGTACCTGTTTTCCTTCGCCAAAACGTAGTCTAACGCCTTTATAAGCTCCGGGCTTGTGCCGGGAGTTTCGCCGGAGTCCATCAGGGCTATCATAGTTAAGAAAGTGTCCCATATGGGGCTTTCGCTCGCTTGCAGCATTATGCCTTCGCCGCGCGGCACCTGCCAATGGAGATTGAAGGCGTCTATCGCGCGCGACATATTTATTTGGTCTTTCGCAAATCCCTCGACGTGCATTACGATTATCGCGTATATCCACGGCGGCTGAATGCCGCCCCATGCGCCGTCTTCGTCCTGGTGTTCAAGCATCCATTGCAAAACCAGCTTTATGGCGCTTTCCCTAAACGGCTTTATCGGAGACCTGTTGTAGGCGTGAAGCGCATGGTCGAGCTTCATGAAGAAATTTTCCCAGCTCAAAAAATTCTCGTTCTTGCGAGGCAGGCGGTAGTCAACCTTATCGCGCCCTTCCGGAAAGAGTTCGTCGAGCTGCAAGTCTTCCGGAAGCTCTTTTACGGGCCTGCGGACTGTCAAAATTGATATGGGCATCATAGTTGCCCTCGCCCAGGCGGCAAAGTCGTAAATATTGAATGGGCACCAGCTCGGCAGGAACATTATTTCCGGGGGCAAAACTGGCGTATGCGCCCACGGCCATTGCCCGAAGAGCGCAAGCCAGTATTTTGTAAATACGCGTATGCGCTCGGTCCACTTATTTTCTATGAGCCATTTGCGCGCTTTTGCCAAAACTGCGTCGTCGGGGTCAAAGCCGCTGATTCTTAGGGCAAAATAGCATTCCAAAGTGGTGTTTATGTCGCCGTGCTCGGAGCCGTAGTAAACGTCCCACGAACCGTCTTCGCGCTGCCTGTCGAGAATATATTGTATGACTTTCGGCTTCTTGGGATCGTCGAAGTCTATGAAGTGCATTGCCAATATCCATTGCGCCTCCATGCAGCAGTTTGTTTCGAGCGGGGCGCACCACATGCCGTCAGGGCTCTGGCGGGGCTTTATCCAGTCTATCGCCTTCTTTATAGTGTCGCGTACGGATCCTGTTTTTTTGTTCTGATCCTTGGGGGTATCTATTTTTTCCTTCTGCATTATGAAATAGTTTCTTAACGTTTCGCAAACAATACCGAAACGGTCAACCAAATAATTCGTTTTTTGCGAAAAAAAAGAGCAGTTGCTCAAAAAATACCTAGTTTTTTCCCTCCGCCAAATCCTATTGAAATACGCCGCAATTTTGACGTAAATTTAGAGCGGAAATTTTTTTGCTTTTTTGCGCCCATAAAAGCCGGCATATGCAATGTTTCAAAAGCTGTAATGCGCGCGCCGATTACACCGCGGCGGAAAGAAGGCGCGTTCTCCGTCTAAAAAACAACAAAAAAAGCGCAAAATAAAATAAACCACCGCGCTTATTTGCGCGTGGAGTTTATTTCGAAAAATCGAGCCAATTATCGGCTATATTTAAAATTTCCGCAATATGGCCGGGCAGCCGCCGCGCGATACCGCGCAAGGCGCTGCCTAATATCCGTACGAGCCGGCTATGATTATAACGTAGCAGGGGTTGCTAAACGTGGGGTTTGTCATAATTGTGGTCACGCAGCAAATTTTGTCCGGACTTTCGCAGTTGTAGCATTTATCGCCTTTTATCGCGCAGGGCGTCTTGCGGCCGAGCCTCTTGGCGTTTAAGGGGGCTGCGATATTTTTCGCGCGCCATATGGCCTTTTCGAGATTTTCCTCCAATTTGTTTTCGCCGCATACGATGAATACGGCCTTGCGGTTTGGCCCGTATATTGTAGATGCCACGCGGTTGCCTCTGCCGTCTATATTTATTATTTCTCCGTCGGCGCTCAGGGCGTTTGCGCTCGAAATGTAGTATTCGGCGTCAGCGGCGTTGCGCATCGTGTTTTCATCGCGGTTTGCGGCGGCATGCCAATATACTTTGTTGCCCGCCGAAAGAAAATCGTACAGACCAAGTTCAGATATTGTGACTGAGCCTCCCATGCCGATTGTCGAGCCGCTTCCTATCGTTTCGCCGATAAATGCCTTTGCTTCGTCGGCGCTTTTAAAATAAAAAGCCCTAAAACCTTTTGAATTGAATTTTTTTATAACCTGTTCGATTTGCATGCGCTAATTATCGTAAAAATTTGCCGCGCGCGTCCAGCTTTTTGAATTTGCGCATGCGCAAAAAATTATTGCAAGGGAAGCGGTTTTCTGCTCTATTTTACTTCCGACATTCTATTTCGGTCAGGCGCAAACGTTTTTTTGCGCGGGGTTTTTTATATTCAAAATATTCTCCACACCCGAATCCGAATGGCATAGTAGGCTTTTGCGGCAATATTGGAATCAGGCTCGCACGCGCTAAGTTAGTCCCGCAAAATGCCCCATACCGAAAACAAAAAGATACGCTAAAATATCATGGAAGAAGAAAATAATAGGGACGGACAAAACGCCGCCCCCGTTGAAGAAGTGTCAAAAGAGCAAGTAGAGCAGGCTTGCGAAGTCCAGGAACAAAAAAAACAGGAATACCGCCCGCGCAAAAACGGCAGAAATAAAACCGGAGTGCGCTCTTCCTCTCTAAAATCCGCCCCAGCGAAAGAATCTTGCGGGGAAGTTGAGGATATATCCAACTTCAAGGAAAAATTGAGCGGCTCCAACGTCTCCGGGTACGGTTCAGACAAGGGAAAAAGCTTTGGCGACGAAGGCGAAAAATTCCGCCGCAGGCGCCGCGAAGAACCTTCGGCGGAGGCGTCGGAGACCGCAGGTGCCGAGCAGCCCTCCCAAAAAAGTGAAGCCGGCGAAGAGGAAACTCCCGCGGCGGAAAAAACTCCCGAAGGACCGTTTTTTGAGTCTAAAAAATTCACGCCCCGCGCGGTGGAAGTTCCGCTCACCGACAAGCGCCCGAAGTTTTCTAACGACAAGTCGCCGCGCGACGACGGTGTGGTGTCCTATTCCGCAAAAATGGACTGCCCGTCTTTATCGCTGTTCTCCAGAATAAAGAATGCAATAGCGTCTATTTTCGGCAAAAAGCCCGAACATGGGAAAAAGAAATTCCACAAGGACCGCAGAAACGGCGACTTCAAGGGAAGGCGCCACGGCGGCGACAGGCGCCCGTACAACAAGGACCGCAGGAACGGCGACTTTAAACGCAGGCACGATTCCGACAGGCGCCAGGGCGGAAGGCACAACCGCGACAACCGCGGTTCTCGCGAGGGTTAATTTAGCTTTTGCTTCTTGCATAGAGCGCGCGGATTTTTTCTCCGCGCGTTTTTTTTTGCACTATTCCGCCTTAGTTCTTGAAAAAGAAATACGGGGAAGTAGTCTTAGCAATAATGCGGAAGAATTTTGCCGCGAAGTAATTTTTTAGGGGCTATGGATTCACTTTTAATAAAAGGCGCAACGCCGCTCTCCGGGGAAGTTAGAGTTTCCGGCGCAAAGAACGCATGCCTGCCGATGTTCGCGGCGGCTCTGCTTACTGACGAAAAATGCGTCTTAAAAAATGTGCCGAATTTAAGCGATGTGCGCTTTATGGCAGATATCGTAAGGGCCGTTGGCGCCGAGGTTTCAAACCCTTCGGAGGGGGTATGGGAAATATGCGCAAAAAATCTGTCGCACATAGCCCCCTACGAGCTCGTGCGCAAAATGCGCGCGAGCATCTGCCTGCTGGGCCCCCTCTCTGCGCGGATGAAAAAGGCTGAAGTGTCGCTCCCCGGTGGCTGCGTAATAGGAGCGCGCCCGGTTGACCTGCATATCAAGGGAATGAGGGCGCTCGGGGCGAAGGTGGAAATCGAGCGCGGCTATATTTGCGTTGACGCGCGCAAAATGAGGGGCGCACAGGTTTACCTCGGCGGCAGGTTCGGAAGCACCGTAACGGGAACTGCGAATATTGTAATGGCGGCGGTATCAATCCCGGGAACTACGGTTATCGAAAACGCCGCATGCGAGCCGGAAATTGCCGACCTTTGCGTAATGCTCGAAAAAATGGGCGCAATTATAGAAGGGGCGGGATCGCCTACAATTTCAATTACGGGAGTCCCGCGGCTTTGCGGCGCGACGCACTCGGTGATGCCGGACAGAATAGAGGCCGGAACTTGGATAACAGCAGCGCTTGCCTCGCGCGGAAAAGTGCTGATTAGAGACGCCCAGAAAAAATATCTCGGCTCTTTTCTCGATGTGCTCGAGCGCGCAGAGTGCCCTGTAAAGGCTAAATCCCCGTCGTCCATATACGTTGACGCCTCAGATCTTAAACTGAGGCCTATTGAAGCAATTACGCTTCCGTACCCGGGTCTGCCGACGGATTTGCAGGCGCAGCTCTGCGCACTCATGACACAGGCTGACGGAATATCAATAGTAACTGAGAGGATTTATCCGGAGCGCTTTATGCATGTTCCGGAGCTTGCGCGAATGGGCGCAAATATAGCCCGCGAAGGCCCGAGCGCGATAATAAGCGGCGGGACGAAACTTTCCGGCGCCCCCGTGATGGCTTCCGACTTGCGCGCTTCGGCGGCGCTCGTAATCGCGGCTCTTGCGGCGTCGGGAGAGACGCTAATCCACCGCGTGTACCACATAGACAGGGGATATGAGAAAATCGACGAGAAACTTGCGTCTCTCGGCGCGCGCGTTGAGAGGCTCAAGGGCGCGGAATAGCAAATGCGTTAAAAAATTATTGAAGTTTTTTTAATACCGTCTTTTATATGAAGGCAAGAACTACCAACAAAACTGCAAAAAATTAATGACACCAAACAGACCCTACAACGGCGGTGATAGGCCGTACCACAACAAAGGAAAAACCTTCGGCCCGAGAAAGAACGAAAGGATTAGGGCGCCAAAAATCAGGGTCATCGGCCCAGACGGTAAGCAGCTCGGCATAATGACTCCGCAAGAGGCGCTGTCGATTGCCAGACGCAATAGGCTCGACTTGCTCGAAGTTTCCCCGACCGCCGACCCGCCGGTATGCAGAATCCTCGACTACGGAAAATATATGTACGAGGAATCCAAAAAGCAGAAGTCGCATAAATCGGCAACCATAAAGGTCAAGGAGATAAAGCTCCGCCCGATGATTGAACAGAACGACTTTATGACAAAAATCCGCGCCGCCGAGAAATTTTTGTACGCAGGCAACAAGCTTAAAATTACGCTCATGATGCGCGGCCGCGAGATGGAGTACAAGGACAAGGGGTTCGAGGCCGTCAATAGAGCTGTATCCGAGCTTTCGCACGTCGGAACTGCCGACTCTGAGCCGAAACTCGCGGGCAGAAACATAAGCCTTTCGATGTCTCCGCTGCCGGCCAAACAGCGAAAATTAAAATACTCTGTTGAAAGCGACGCCGAAGAAGCGGAGCCTGAAAATGATTAGGGAAGGGCGAAATGCTCTGTATATCGCGGCGTGAATTTTTACTCGGGTTATTCGCTTCGGTTGCGGCGGCGAACGCCGTTTCTGCTGTCGAATTCAAAGGGGTTGACTATATATCAATTCCACAGCTTGCAGCGCTGTGCGGCATGAAATATACGCGCATATCCAAAGACGGCAAACGACAGAGCGTTTTCAGCAAATACTCCCGCTTCAACTTTGAGCTGCACAGCCGCTCAATGGAGCTTAACGGCACAAACGTCTGGTTGTGCTTCCCGATAGCGGGGAAGGGCGCCAACCTTTACATCGCAAAGCGCGACTATGTTAAAACTATAATCCCGATAGTTTTTCCGCAGAAAAATGAAAATCCGAAAAATCTTTTCCGAATCGTAATAGATGCAGGCCACGGCGGGAAGGATAACGGCGCGATGAATAAGAGGTACGGTTTAAAAGAAAAAGCGGTAGTCCTCGATATCGCAATGCGGCTCGGCCGCGAATTGAAAAAGAACGGCTACGATGTTTCTTATACGCGCACGAGAGACGAGTTTGAGGAATTGTCCGACAGGCCTCAGAAGGCGAACAGCCACAGGGCGAATATGTTTTTGAGCATACATTGCAATGCCGCCGCAAACTCGTCTGTGTCCGGAATAGAAACGTTTGCGATTACGCCGCGCTGGGCGCCATCGACATCGAGTTCAAAGCTCTCGCGTTCCGATTCGACGGAATATCCAGGCAACGCCAACGACGGCTGGAACCAACTCTTGGCGTACTACATTCAGCGCTCGCTGTCAGCCGCTACGAGAATGCCTGACAGGGGCGTAAAGCGCGCGCGGTTTGCCGTGCTGAGAGATTTAAAAATGCCGGGCGCGCTCATAGAATGCGGATTTATTACAAATTCGACCGAGGCTCGGAACTTGGGTTCTGCGGCTTATCGGCAGAAAGTAGCCGAGGCGATTGCCTCCGCCGTATATCAGTACCACAAGACTCTCCGCCGATACATAAAATAGCGCTGCCGCCAACTTGGGCCGCCGCTTTGGCTTGCGCGTTTTTTTTGCTGATTTATAAAATTTTTACCGTTTGTTGCGGCTTGTAAATACGCCTTTTAGAGGCGTATTTTTTTATGCGACTTAAAAGGCGCGTTTAATGGAATTTTGCAATTAGTAGTTTTTTGACGGATTGACAGTTGCCATATTTTATTGAGCTTAGCCAATAATTAGCAAGACGTACCCTTACTCTTTCTATTTTTAGCAAATTAAAAATTCCCATTAAAAATTTTAGCGGATAAAAATGCGATTTTACGTTCCGCAATTAACGCGCGCAAAATGCGGCGCCCGAGGAAAAAATTTTTACAGTTTCTGAAAGTCGAATGCGGCATTCATAAAACTGAAAAATATTTATGGCGGTTGCTAAATCCGTTTTTTTTGTGAGTAGCGCCTATCCCGCGCATCGGCTTTGTGGGAACGGCAAGCGCGATTGCCCCTTTCGGCTCTAAATTTTATAGCGGCAAAAAAAAGCCGCGTTGCAAAACGCGGCGTTTGAGATTGCTTTTAACTTATTTGAAATAGCGGGAGAGCAATCCGAGGAATGCCGAGCCGTGGCGGGCTTCGTCTTTGCACATTTCGTGTACGGTGTCGTGCACGGCGTCGTATCCGAGTTCCTTAGCCCTCTTTGCGAGCATGAGCTTGCCTTCGGTCGCGCCCCTTTCGGCTTCGACTCTCAGTTGCAGATTCTTCTTGGTGTCGGGATATACGCATTCTCCGAGGAGTTCCGCGAACTTTGCGGCGTGTTCTGCCTCTTCAAAGGCTATTCTCTTGTACGCTTCCGCGACTTCCGGATATCCCTCTCTGTCGGCTTGGCGGCTCATTGCAAGGTACATTCCAACTTCCGTGCATTCGCCGGTGAAGTTTGCGCGCAGGCCTTCGACAACTTCCGCGTCGAGTCCGGCGGCGACTCCTATTTTGTGTTCGTCAGCCCAGGAGGCGGCGGGAGCGTCGTCCTTGACGATGAACTTGGATTTGGGAGCCTTGCATTGCGGGCATACGTCCGGAAGATTGTCCGGATCTTCGAATACATAACCGCATACCGAGCATACTACTTTTTTTGCCATGATTTTATTCCTTATTTTGTCTGTTATTGTTTTTGGTTAGATTGAAAATTTTAGTTTTTGAAAAGTACTCGTTGTAAAGTTTGTTAACGTCCGAGAGCAGCGAGCCAAAAAGGCAGTCTTTGCCTTCGCACCGGCTGGTGTCGAACATGCAGTCGCAGCTTGCTACGCCCGAACCGGTCGCCTCCATTATGCGCATTAAAGGAAGCTTTTTTTGTTCTTCTGTAAAGTAAAATCCGCCATTTGGCCCTTTTAACGCTGAAACTATTCCCGCCTCAACCATCTTGCGTAGCACCTTGCTTAGGTGGTGGCGCGATACTCCCGACTCTTCCGCTATCTCTGCGGAGGTCATGGGCGATTCCGCCCGCACAAGCGCCCGCGCCGCATGCAACGCTATCGACGAAGACTCTGATATGTTGAGAACCCTTTTAGGCATAGTCAATTTTAATAGTATAGTGGTACTATAATACTATTATTTTTCGGCGATCAAGCCTTTTTTTATTTTTTTTTCATTTTTAATGCAGAAGGCTAAAAAGCGCCAGTGAGTGTTGCGCCAAGCCACATCCAGACGGGCAGTGTAAACGGAGCCACAACGAGGGTGGCAATCGTGATTTGAACGGCCATTTGCGGGTATCCGCCAAAATGCTTTGCAAGCACGGCGGCGGTGACACCGCAAGGAGAGAGCGCCTGGTATGCGATAAGCTTTTTCAGGGACGGGTCGATGGGTAGGGCCGTCGCAAGCAAAATAAAGGCGATTGGCAGCAGAGCCATTCTCATAAGCACGGCAGTTCCCACAATCTTCGCGTTGAAGCTTTCCCTTGAAAACAGGTCGTAAATTAAAGTTCCAAACATGAAGAGGTTTAGGGGAATCGCCGCGCCTCCAAGCAGCTTTAGCGAGGAAAGCGCAAAGTCTGGAATTTTGCCCGCAAGCCCTGTCCAAATAAAGAACAGCGCGACAAACACCGAAAGAACCGGACCTTTTAGAAGTATTGCCGGCGAAAACTTTACACTCGGCGACAATAGCGCCACTCCGAGCGACCAGAACACCAAGTCGCAGCCGACGTTGTGGGTTAGGACGAGTCCCATGAAATCGTTTTCGTCGTTCGGATATAGAATTGCGACAAGCGCTATAATAAAAAATCCATAGTTGTGAATGCCGGTTGTCACGACAAACGTTCTTTGCCCCTCGCCAATTTTTAATCCGAGAAATTTTGAGGCGACCCAACACAAAGTAAGGCACATGCCCACTCCAATCGCGCCGAGCGAAATTGCGCCGACCGCATAGCTTATGCTCGCGAGCTTTTCGTTGCCTATCATATTGTAAAATATGAAGCACGGCAGCGAAACATCTATTGCGAACCTCATGAAAGACCTGTCGCTTTCAGGGTGTATCCAGCCTATTTTTCGGGTCAACCACCCTATAAAGATGATTGCGTAAATCGGTATTGTTGCGAGCGCTATTGACGGATTAAAATCAGTTCCCATTTCAAAAAAAAATTATTTCCGCTCCATGCGGAAAAAAAATTATTCGGTTGATTTTAACCCGCCTTGAAAAATATCAAGTAAAATGGCTGAAAAAATTAGAGCAGGGCGCCGGGGAGAAATTTTATAATGTCCGATGTGGCGACTGCTGTTTCGCCCAATTCGCGCGCGGCGAGCTCGGCGGCGCGCCCCAACCAGTCGGAGGCGCAGAGCGCAGCAAGCGCAGGAGAAGGGAATTTTTTAGACGCTACAATCCCGCAGCACAATCCCGCCAGAATGTCTCCGCTTCCGCCGCGCGAGAGAATCGGCCCTCCGCGGGTGGAGTACACTATATGCCCGTCCGCGCAGGAGCGCGTCGCGGAAGATTTTAAGAGTATTGCGAAACCGTACTCTCCGCAGGCTTCTGCGAGCGATTTGTCCGACGCGTCTTTTGCAATTCTCAAAAATTCGCCCTCGTGCGGCGTTGCGATTGAAGGGGCGGGCCTGCCTTTTAGCGCGTCCATCGTCTGCTTCGTTATGGCGTCGGCGTCGAGCACTGCCGGCAGCTCTGGAAAGTCCGACAAAATTTGCCTTACAAGAGCTGCAGTTTCTGCGCTTGCCGTAATTCCCGAGCCCGCGAGCAGAGCGTCTGCCTTCCCGATTCTCGACCTGATTAACCCGTATGATTCAAGCGCAATCGCCCCGTTTTCGTCCTCCGGGCAGCCCACCCATATTGCGGAAGGCTCCGCCGCTGCAAATTGCGGCGCGAAAGTTTCAGGCACAAATGCAGTGACGAGCCCTGCGCCGCTTCTTAGCGCAGCTTTCACATTCATTAGAGCCGCCCCCGGATATTGCCGCGAGCCCGCAAGCACGAACGCATGCCCGTAGCCGCGTTTGTCTGAGACGGACGGGCGCAATTTTTTTAGAGGTTCCGATATGCTTTCCGAAATTATGAACCTTTGCGAGGGCCAATCTCTGCCTTCAAAAAAGCCGATATCCACAAGGCGGATTCTGCCCGCGTATTCCCTGTTGAATTTCTCGAACAATGCGGCTTTGGCGATACCCGTTGCATAGGTTGTGTCCGCGCGGAATACGGGGGAATTTTGGGAGCCGTCCGAGGCTCCCGCCGGAATATCTACGCTTATTTTTATCCCCGCATGCAGAGCGTTTGCGCCTTCGATTGCCCTTGCGAGATTTTCCCGCGCAGGCGGGCGGAATGTCATTCCCGTAAGCCCCTCAATCGCGAGGTCGAAGCGGCCGGTAAGCCCAGAAATTTCCGAGTCGGACACGACTCGCTCTATCTGTGAGGGGAATTTTGCGGCGAGCTCGTCAAAGGCGCGCGCCGTATTTTGTTTGAGTTTCTCGCGGTTTGGAATTGCAATATAAATTTTTGCGCCGCGCATTGACGCGCATATTTGCCTTGCCGCGACAAGCGCGTCCGCACCGTTGTGTCCCGCGCCGCATAGAACCGCGATTTTCGGATTTTGGGGAAGCCTGAATTCCCTTAAAAAGCTTTCGGCAATGCCGCTGCCTGCTCGCTCTATCGCTTCCGCTTCGCTAAAAATGCCTGCCGCGAAAAATTCCCTCTCGCATTCGGCGGCCTCTTTGCATGTCAATATCGGGAGTGCGTATTGCATTTTTCTACCTCGTTATAATCGCGAAAGCCTGCGCGTAATCTTTTGTGTGGGTTAGGCTCAGAAAAATTTTTTTCCCTCCGAGGGAATCCATAATTTTTTTCGAAGGGGCGTCGAGCTCCACTTGCGGCGCGCCGGAAGGCGTTTTTACCACGACTATTCCGCGCGGGGTGACACCTTCTGAAAAGCCCGTTCCGAGAGCTTTTGCAACGGCCTCCTTCGCGGCAAAGCGCGCGGCGAGCGATTCCGCGGGATTTGCAAGCGACATGCAGTACGACGCTTCGGCATCCCCGAACGCCTTTTTTAAAAATGCGTCGGAGTATTTTTCAAGGAGAGAGCGAATCCGCGCAACGTCGGTAAGGTCGGTTCCTATCCCGACTATTTCTCCCGAAAAATGCCCGTCATTTTCCATATTTTAAAATGAGCTCCTTCATTTCTCGGACGGCTTGTCCGATGCCAACAACAAGCGCGCGGCAGATTATGCTGTGGCCTATGTTCAACTCGTTGAAATCAGCGGCTTCAAGCAGGGGGCCTATGTTTGAGTAATTTATCCCGTGCCCCGAATTTACCGTCATTGAAACCGAGTGCGCGTACTCGGCCGCCGAAGCGAGCCTTTCGAGCTGTTCGCGCGTTTTGGCAGAGTCGCCCCACGCGTTTGCGTACGCGCCCGTATGGAGCTCTACAACCTTCGCTCCCGCGCGCTTGGCCGCGTCTATCTGCCGAATCTCAGGGTCTATGAAAATCGAGCACACAGCGCCCACCTCAGAGAGCCTTTCCACGACGGACGCAACTTTGCCTACGTCGGTCGCCACGTCAAGGCCGCCCTCTGTTGTTACTTCCATTCTATTTTCCGGAACGAGGCACACATAGTCGGGCTTTACCCTGAGCGCGACTGCCACGACGTCCTCCGCGCACGACATTTCCATATTCAGCTTCGTGCGGATTTTTTCGCGGAGCGCGAAAATGTCCGAGTCGTTGATATGGCGCCTGTCCTCCCGCAGGTGGGCAGTTATTGAGTCGGCGCCCGCGTTTTCGGCGAGGAGCGCGATTTCTGTCGGATTAGGCTCCACTATAATTTTTGAGCCGGCCGGAACCTCGCGGTAGCGGGCCTGCCTAAGAGTCGCGGAGTGGTCTATGTTTACACCGAGTTTTGCCATGATTTTTACCTATTGAAATTTGCGCCAAAGCGATGGCATGAAGAGCGCGAGCACCGCATAGAATTCAAGGCGGCCCATTATCATTAATACGCTCAGGAATATCTTTGATGCGCCGTTCATAAATCCGTAGTTTTCTGCGGGGCCTATTCTGTCGACGCCGGGGCCGACGTTGTTAATCAAGCTTATTACAGCCGTTATGGATTCCGACAATTCCAAGTCGGTCTCGAAAAACGATATCGCAAGAATTGAAACCATTACTATGAGTGCGAACATTGTGACATACGAGAGCACTTCGTACGCGTCGTCTTCGTCAATAATCTTGCCGTTTATCCTCACCGGGCGCACGACTCTCGGCCGGAATGATTTTTCTATATGGTTGCGGCATAGCCCATAGGATAGTATAAGCCTCGAGACTTTTATCCCGCCGGACGTCGAGCCGGAGCACCCGCCTATTATCATAAGCACAAAGAATATCGAGTGCGTCATTGGCAGCCACTTTTGGTAGTCGTCGCACATAAAACCGGTGGTTGTCATTATCGAAACCGTATTAAACATGCCGTATGTAAGCGTGCGGAAAAACGGCTGGGAAGTGTCGGAACTCGCGTATACCGCTATTGTCACAGCAATGCCGGATAGCGCGAGAATTGCAGTGTAAACCTTAAATTCGGTATTTTGAAGCGCCTTTCTGATATGGCCAGAGGCGAAATATATTATTACGGAAAATCCAATGCCGCCGACAAACATAAAAAACGTGACAGCCCAGCAAATTAACAGGTTGTCGTACCTAGCAATGCTGTCTTCGTAAACGCTGAATCCGCCGGTTGAAACAGTTGAAAACATATGGCACACGGCGTCGTACCAGCCCATGCCGCAGAGCCTAAACGTCAGCGCGCATACCACCGATATTGCGCTGTACAGCCCCATTATTCTGAGCGCCGCCGACTGAATACGCTCGGTTTCCATTCCGCCGCCGGACGCTGCGCTCGTTTCCCTTGAATATAGCGTGCGCCCGTCCGAACCCAAAAACGAAAGTATCGCTACGAAGAATACGATTACTCCCAAGCCGCCTATCCAGTGCGACAAGCACCGCCAAAACATCAAGCTCTTGGGAAAATCGGAGAAATCCCCGAAAACCGACGCTCCAGTTGTTGTCAATCCGCTTGCAGATTCAAAAAATGCGTCGCTAAATGATGCGTCGATAATCATTATGTATGGAAGCGCCCCGAGCAGCGAAGCGAGAGTCCACCCAAGTCCCACTATGCACATCGCCTCCTTCTTAAACAGCTTTCCGGAGGCCGTGCGGCTAGGCAGGAAAAATGCGAATGTTAGCATTATCGAGAGCGCGATTATCGAAATCCATGCGGGAAGCGCCTCGCCTTCAAGCGGAGAGCCGGAATAATAATACACCGAAACCCCCGCGCTCAGCGAAAATGCCAGCGCCATTATTGCGAACACCATCGACAGTATTTTTAATATCAGCGAGTAGTTCATTAGGCTATTTTACAAACATTTTCACGACTTCCGCCGCCTTCTGCTTTTCGAGAATGACAATGAGCCTGTCGTTTGCGGCGACATAGTCGGTAGCCCCAGGGACTTTCGCGCCGGAATCGTTTACTATTGCAGCTATTATGCAGGCGGGCGGCAGACCGAGATCGCGCAGCGGCCTGCCTATCGCCGGAGCTTTTTCCCCTACATTCAGCTCCAAAAATTCTATCGTTCCCCCGCGCAGCGAGCCTATTATCGAATATTCCTTGTTTGTGACGAACTTTTTTATCTCCGAGACTGTCACGCGGCGCGGCGATACTATCGACTCAAAATTCAGAAATCCGCTTATGTTTTGCAGAACCTGCTCGTAGTCGGGCTTATTTATGACAAGCTCAACGTGGGCGACGCCAAGCTTTTTTGCTTGAAGGCATGTCATAACATTTTCCTCGTCGTCCTTAGTGCAGGCGATGAAGTAGTCGGCGCTGCCTATTTGTTCTTCCTCCAAGAGCCGCAGGCTCGTTGCGCTGCCATTTATGACTGTGACGTTTGGGAAGGATTCGGCGAGCGTTTTGCATTTTTCGAGGTCCGGCTCTATGACGCGTATCTTAAAGCGGTGGTCGTGCAGGCGCCTGATTACGGAAATTGCAGTTTCAGTAGCCCCGTACAGCACTATTCTTTGCGCGGCGGGTGAGGCGCTTGAAAATACCCGGCGGTCTTTTAGAATATTGTCGGGCGTGCCTATTATGGTCGCCTTGTCGCCGGCGCGCAATACGGTTTCGGCACGCGGCACTATAAGCTCGCCCTCGCGCTCTACGTACCCGATTTTTACTCCGCTTAGCCGCAAATCGCGCAGGGCGGTGCCGGCGGCCTTTGAGTCGGGCGATATTTCAACTTCTTGCAGCTCAATCGCGCCCCTTGCGAAGTCTTCGAGCGCCATTCTTTCGGGGTTGCGGACGTGTTTTGCAAGCTCCACAGCAGTCAGCGCTTCGGGATTTATAAGTATGTCTATATTAAAATGCTTTTGGTAGTTTATAACCGACGCGTCGGCGTAAACTTGGTCGTGTACCCTCGCGATGGTGGTTTTCGCGCCTAGACTTGCGGCTATGGAGCACGCAACGATGTTAAGCTGATCGTGTGCGGTCATTGCCATAAAAAAGTCGCAGGCCTCTACCCCCGCCTTCAAAAGGCATACGGCCGACGCCCCGTTGCCGCGCACCACGCGCACGTCGAGATGTTCCTCGACGTCGTCGGCTGTGGAATCCTCGGACTCTATCAGTGTGACTGAATGCCCGTCTTCGCTTAGAATCTGGCAGAGATAGTGCCCGACATCTCCGGCGCCTGCTACTACAATTTTCATAATTCTCCCGCATAATAGAGAGCATTTGGGGTGAATGGCAAATAAATTTGCGCTCTTGCCGCAGGAGTGGAGGAAGGGCTGCGTCGGATTTTTTTCTCGCAAAATACGGCTGCGTCGCAAAAATCTTCGGCAGAAATCATGAAATTAGCGTTAAAAATTCTATTGTGCGTTTTTTTGTGCTCCGCCGTTTTTGCAGGCGCAGGGCAGCCGAAAAAAATAGCGGTCGTTTCAGGCGGTTCGATACATTATTGGGGCGACCACGAGAACGAGCTTATGGGCGAGCTCGTTTCGGATATGCTTAAAGAGGCGCTTGGTGGCAAGGCCGAGGTCAAGTTTGTAAATCTTGCCGCCGGCGCAAAAATCGAGGAGCTTGAGGGGAGCGACGCAGTTGTCGTTTTTGGCGAGGGCGAAGCTGCGCATCCGTTAAAGGGCAAAATGCAATATCTGAAAAAACTTAACGAAAAGGGGACTTCTTTCGGAGTGTTCCACTACGCGCTTATGTTTGGGGAAAATGATTCCGAGGAGGTATCGATACTCGACTCGCTCATAGGTGGCCACTACCAGACTCATTGGTCGGTGAATCCGTATTACGACGCTAAATTTAAAAAATTTGCAAACCACCCGGCCGCCCGCGGCGTAAAGCCTTTTGAAATATATGACGAATGGCATTTTAATATGAAGTTTTCGGACAATCCGAAGCAGAAAATTACGCATCTTGCCGTGGTTGTGCCGCCGGATAAGGTTCGCAAGCTGAGGTTTGGCCCGAACACCGGCAACGAATTTGTGCGCAAAAATCTCGGTAGGGAGGAGGCTATTTTGTGGCTTTGCGAGAATCCAAATTCCACGCGGGGCTTTGGCTGCACGGGCGGACACGCGGTTTGGACACTCGCCCACCCGGACTTCCGAAAGCTAATTTTAAACTCTATTGCGTGGCTTGCGAAAATCGACATTCCCGAAGGCGGATTTACGGCGGGCTGCCCGTCGCTAGACGAAATTGCGGCCAAGATAAAAAAGCCCAAGCGCCCCGACTACGAATACTATTTCCCGGACTGGAAAAAGGCGGCGGAATCGTGGGGAATCAAAGACGAAAAATCCGAAACGAAAAATTAGCCTTTGCATGTGCAAGTTCAAGCGCAGAGTATGCTTGCGGTTCGGAGGTCAGCGGGGAAGCCTAAAATGCCTGCGGATGGCGGAGTTTGGCTTCCGCAAAATTTTTTCTCTATTTTCCTCCCGCACAAACTCTCTTTGAATCTACTCGGGATTTTCGTTAAAAAGTAGCTTGGCTGTTTGAAATTGGGTGGATATTCACTAAAAAAATTGCAATTTGAATTGCGTTGCCGTTTTTGCGCAAAAGTGGGCGGCGGCACAACGCGGGTTTGCTCTCTTTTAAACGTTATAAAAAATCCGATTTCGCTTTGCGGAAGTTTTTTTGTTTATGAAATTTTGGGGGCGCGAATGCGGAGGGCTTTGCGAAAAGTCTTGCAAGGGCGGGCGGCGCGGGTAAATTACTATAAGAAATAAAAACGAATGCGGCGCGGTTTTAAGGCGGGCGGCCTATTGTTCGCAGCTGTTTAACATGCGCGCGCCGCACTCCACCGCAATGGCAAATATGAGAATAAGGACAAAGATACTGGTATTTGTGGTGTTGCCGATTTTCCTCGTGGATTTGGCGATGACGATTTTAAATTGCTACGACAATTACGCCACCTTCAAGTCTCTATCCGAGGCTAAATTTCTTGCGGACACGCGCCTTGCGGCGGAGCAGGTTTCAAAGGAAAACGTACAGGGCGTTTCGATTGCGCGGACTGCCGCCGCCGCCGGGGAGATATGGTTCGGGTACAGGCCTGAAAGCGTCGGATTCATTCGCGACCTCCTTGAAATCTTCCCGACTTTTGTGGGTGCGAGCGTAGGATACGAGCCAAACGCCGACTTTAACGACGCAAAAACAGAACGCGGCCTCAAAAACTTGCGCGACGCGGTCGATGTGTCCGAGGGCGGCGGCATAGACGCCTACGGATTGAAAACCAACCCTACAAAAGTGTCGGTTGACGAATGGCTCGGCAGAACCGAGGGCGGGAGGTTTCTCGCGTACTGGGGAAGGGGAGATGCTTCCGCCCTGTCGATAGAGCCCTTGCGCGACACCGAAACTTCGATGTTTTATGCGGGGCTTAAGAAAAAGACCGAGGCGGGCGACAAAGAGGGGTATGTCGTGACAGAACCATATTTGTACAATAATAAAACTCTGATGGTCGAATATTCGGCTCCGATAATGTTCGAGGGCATTTTTGCCGGCCAGATGGCCTTCGACAGGGATTTGGCGAGAATTTCAGAGCTTGTTTCATCTCTTAAAACTTTTCCGGGCAGCGAAATATTCCTGATTAGCGCGCAGTCGCGAATCATAGCCGCCACAAAAAACAGCGCGCTGCGCACCGTATCCATCGACGATCTCTACACCGACGAAACGGGTTCGTTTGTCATCGAAAGCGGCAGGGGCGACGGGCAAATAGGCCGCGACAACCCGGCCTCGCGCCGCGACTCTTCCAAATACGGAACCGTTTACCGCGACCTGCTCAAATCGGCCTTGGAAATGTCGAAGAGCACAATGGCGGTAGGCGGGACGGGCCAACAGGCTACGTATTTTACAGACCCTCAAACCGGAAAAGTATATTGCGTGGCGCACGCGATAATCCGCCCGGGGAATTGGGTAATGGTCCAGATGGCGCCGCGCTCCGAGCTGCTCGCGCCGGTTTACGCGTCGATTGTCAACGAGGCGGTCGGGCTTGCCGTTTTTGCAATCGTGACTCTTGCGGCGCTGGCGCTATCAAGCCGCCTCCTTTCAAGGGTGACAAAGGCGAGCGAACTCGCGGAGGAAATCGCCCGCGGAAGGCTCGACGTGGAAATACCGGCGGTGGAAAATTCCCAGGACGAAACGAGGCGGCTCATGGCGTCAATGGGGCATATGGCGGCCAACTTGCGCTCGCTGATATCGAGCGTGTCGCAGTCGGCGCACAGGCTGTCGTCCTATTCCGACGGCGTGGAGAAGGCTTCGGCGGAGTACGAGGAGAGCATGCAGAATTTCTGCTCCTCAACAGGGGAAATATCCGCCGCCGTAAAGCAGATGACCGCAACGAGCGCGGAGCTCGCAAAAACCGTTGAGACGCTCTCCGACGGGGCGTCCAAAAGTTCCGAGACCGCAGAGGACGGGCGCGCGCAGCTCTCTTCCGTGGAAAAGACGATGCAGATTCTATCTTCGAGCACTTCGTCAATCGCCAAAAGGCTCGCGATAATCAGCGAGAGGGCTAACAATATAAACGCGGTGGTCGTCACCATTTCAAAAGTCGCGGACGAGACTAATATGCTTGCGCTCAACGCTTCAATAGAGGCTGAAAAGGCGGGCGCATACGGCTTGGGATTCTCGGTTGTAGCGCGCGAGATAGGCAGGCTCGCCGACCAGACGGCGCTCGCCACGAGCGACATCGAAACTATCGTAAAAGACATGCAAAACGCAGTCGTTGCGGGTGTCTCTGAAATGGACAAGTTTGCGGAGGACGTGCGCATGGGCGTATCCGACGTGGAGCGCATAATCGGCGGAATGGACACTGTCATAACAAAGATGCAGTCAATCGCCCCGCAGCTTGAAAGCCTTACGGAGGGAATGAATTCGCAGACGACGGGAGTTTCGCAGATAAGCGAGGCTATGGCGTCTCTAAACGACGGAGTGCGGCAGGCGGGCTCGCTTCTCAAGCAGGTTTCGGACAGCCGCTCGCAGATGCGTGAGGCTCTCGACGCGCTCGATTCGGAAATTTCAAAGTTCAAATTCGGAGGCCGTTCTTAAAATATGCTCGCCATACTTTTCGAGATGGACGGAAGGCTGTGGGGGGCCGACGCGCGGCTTGTGGAAACCGTCGTTCCTGCGGTCAGGCTACGCGGAGTGCAGGGTGCGCCGGAGTGGATTGCGGGCGTGTTCAACTATAAGGGCAATACGGTGCCTGCCATAGATCTGTCGATGTACGTTTGCAACAGGCCCTCGGAGCGCATTTTTAGCACGAGATACATGATAGTAAAAATATCTTCGGGGGTAACGGAAGGGCTTGTGGCGCTCATTGCGGAGCGCGTGACAAGGGTCGTTGAAATATGCGACTCCGACATAGGCCCGTCCGAGGGCGTCTCTTATTGCGGCGGGGTTTTTACCGTTGACGGAGAAATAGCGCAGATGCTGAAAATTGAAAAGCTAATAGATTCGGATACGGCAGCTAAAATAATCGGAATGTTTAACAAGTGAGGGACATTGTAAAAAACTTGGCCGCCGCAGTGGAAAGGGGCTGCGGGGCGAGTGTCGAATCCTTCGGGGACTCTTTTGTGGAGTCTTCCGCGAGGGACTTTGCGCGCGGAATGGGGCTTTCCGACATATCTTGTCTGCCTGCCGAGCTCGAAAGCTGCCCCGCGAAACTCCGTAAATTTTGCGAGTCTTTATGCGTGCCGGAGACATGGTTTTTCAGACAGCCGGAGAGTTTTGAATTTCTGGGCGAAATTGCGGAGAAAGCCGCCGCAGAGGGACGATTCTTGAGAGTCTTGTGCGCTCCGTGTTCGATAGGGTGCGAGGCGTTTTCAATAGCGTCTGTCATTGCCGCGGCGGGCGCCGATTTTGAGATAGAGGCCTTCGACTACTCCGAGAAGCTTATAGGGGCGGCAAAACGCGCGGCTTACGGCAAAAACTGCTTCCGTTCAGCCGCTTCCGAAGCGGCATTCCAGATAAAAAACGGCTTGTTTGAAATGCCGGATTCTTTGAAAAAGAAGATAAAATTTGCCGCGGCAAACATACTTGACGACGACTTTTTCCCCGGATTGTTTGACATAATTTTTTGCAGAAACCTTGCGATATACCTCACCGAACGCTCGAAAAAAAAGCTTTTTGACAAAATATTGTCGATGTCTGCACAGGGAGCTGTGATATTTACGGGGCATGCGGACGGATTTGTAGTGTCGGATCCAAGATTTGAAAGGGCGGGCGCGGAAGGCGCGTTCGCGGTAAGGCCCGCAATAAAAAAATCCGAAAATTTTTTCGGGGCTTTTTTAGGCGAAAACAGGCGTGAACAACTTAAAAAACGCGCAAAAAAATTAAATGAAAATGCGATAGAACCCGCACCTGCCGCGCCGAATCCAATCCCAGAAAAGCCCGATATCTCCGCCGCGATGGCTCTCGCAGACGCGGGAAATATAGATTCCGCCCGCAGGGAATGCCTGAAAATGCTCGCAGAATATCCCGACTCTGCAGAGCTTAACATGCTTGCTGCTGAGATTTTTTCGGCGCAGGGGGATCTGGAGAAAGCGGAAAAGTACTTTCGGCGCGCGAGGTATGCAGATCCACAAAACGCCGATGCTACGCTCGGATTTAAGCTTGTGAGAAGGAGGCTCGAAGGACACTCTTAATTGGCTTGAATGCCGGATAAGAGGCGTGCAATATATTTTAATGGATATGGAAGATAAAATAGCCCGACATTGCTGGACCAAAGAGGGACTTTGGGGCGATTCGTCGTGCCCTGACTTGCGCAAATATATCCATTGCTACAACTGCCCGGTTTATTCGGCCGCCGGCAAAAAACTGTTCGATAGGCGCGTCCCGATAGAGTACGTCGAGCAGTGGGCGGGCGAAATATCCGAATCCCGCGCGGACAGCTTGCGCGAAAAGACTCCGTATTTCCTTTTCAAGTGCGGCGGCGAAAATCTCGCGCTGGAAATGCGCGCCGTATCGGAAGTCGCAAGGGACAGGTTTATACACCGCATACCCCATAAGGGCGACGGTGTAATCTCCGGCTTGGCAAATATAAACGGAGAGCTTGTCATAGCTGTGGACATTGCAAGACTGCTCGGAATCGGCGGATGCGAAACGCCCTCGTCAGATAGCGTGCGAATGTTGGTGTGCTCCAGCGGGGAAGACAGGTTCGCCTTCCGCGTGGAAAAAATCGCCGGAATGGCGCTCGTCGAAACCGACAGATTGCGCGGCGTGCCTGTGACTCTCGAAAAATCGCTCGGAGGATTTGTCGAAAAGATTTTTGATTTTAACGGAGAGCGGTACGGCGTTGTGGATTTTGAACTGCTGGTGCATGCAATAATAAGGAACCACCTATGAGCTTTGACAAGTCGATGCTGTCCCTATTTTCCCGCGAAGCGCTCGACGCGTGCGAAAAGATGCGCATTGCCGCGCGCTCCGGCGACGGGGAGCTTGCTGTGGGCGCCGCGCGCGCGCTTAGGTCGGCCGCAAAAATGCTTGGTTTCGACTCTTGCGCCGCGCTCGCAGAAAAGCTCGAAAAATCCCTGTCGGAAAGCTTTGAGAAATCTTCGTCGAGCCCCTCAACCATAAAAGCCCTTGAAGTAATATCTGAATGCGCTAAAGTTCCGCCTGAAAACATACCGTCGGCCTTTGATTCGCGCAAAAAAGATATAGATGGGCTTTTAAATTCGGATTTTACCGCAAACCCCTCTGCGTCCGGCAAAAATCCGCCGTTAGAGCCTAAAACTTCCGCGGTGAAGCCTGCGCAGGGCGCGCCCGCCGCAAAACGCCCCGACGGGGAAATATTCGGCGTGTTCCTCGAAGACGCCCAGACCCAGTCTTCCGCCCTCAACGACGGGCTTCTGAAGTTGGAGCGCACGCCGGGGGATTTACCAACGATAGACTCCCTCATGAGGGCAAGCCACAGCCTAAAAGGCGCGGCGCGTGTTGTGGGCTTTGAATGGCTAGTGAACCTCTCGCATAAGATGGAGGACTGCTTCTCGGCGGCGCGCGACGGAAAAATGCCGGAAGACTCCGACTTTTTCGATCTTCTTTTTGAATGCTCGGACTACATTTCTTCGGCGGTATCGGCGCGCTTTGAAAAGATAGACGAATCGCTTGCGGCGGCGCTGTCCCGCGATTTGACAGAACTTATAGACGGCGTTTACAAGCCGGCGCGCGGGGCGGGCAGGAGCGCGGGCCCCGCGGTAAAGTCGTCGGGGCGCAAAGATTCGAGCGCATCCGTAAAAGTATCCGCAAAAAGCCTCAGCAGCCTTATGGAGCTCGCGGCGGAAAGCCTCGTGGAAAACAGGCGCATAGAGCCATACCGCGAGTCTATGATTTCTATAAAAAACGAGCAGGAGCAAATAGCGCGGCACTTGGAGAACGCAATATACTCGCTTGAAGGCTCTCCCGGGACGGAGGCGGCGCAGGCTCATTTGGAGCTCGCGCGGAGGGCCGTCCACCGCGCGGTGTCAGACATCAGGGCGCAGATAGAATCATTCGGCGAGTATTCAAGAAGAAACGTGCTAATCGCCGGCCGCCTGTACGCCGAAGTGTTGTCGAGCAGAATGCGCCCGTTCTCCGACGGAATATCGTCTCTGCCAAGAATGGTGCGCGACATCGCAAAATCCTTCGGCAAAAGAATAGACTTCGAGATAGACGGCTCAAAGACGCCCGTTGACAGGGACGTTCTCGAAAAGCTCGAGTCCCCGCTAATGCACTTGGTCCGCAATGCCTGCGACCACGGAATCGAGACCCCCGAGGAGCGCGTTGCAGCCGGGAAGCCGCCTGTGGGCAAGATACTCATGCGCGCATGGCACTCGGCGGGGCTTCTTAGAATTTCAATATCCGACGACGGGCGGGGAATCGAGGAAAAGGCCGTTAGGGAAAAAATTCTCGAAAAAAAGCTCGCCGCGCCCGAGATGCTGGAAAACATATCGGGGGACGAATTGTACTCTTTCCTAATGCTGCCCGGATTTACCACGAAGCCCGACGTTAGTGAAATCAGCGGAAGGGGCGTGGGGCTTGACGTTGTGCAGACTATGCTGCACGAGGTCGGCGGGACAATATCAATAAGCTCAACTGCGGGCGAGGGTTCGACTTTCGAGCTTAAATTGCCGATAACGCGCTCGGTGTTGAAATCTCTTGTAGTGTCGATAGCGGGGCAGCCGTACGCCTTTGCGCTCGCGCGGGTGTACCGCACGGTGCGGTTGGATCTGTCGCAGTTGCGAACGGTTGAGGGGCGGCAGTATTTCGACCTCGACGGGAAATCAGTGGGGCTTGTAAGCGGCGCGCGCGCTCTCGGCTTTGAAGACGCCCAGAGCGAATCGCGGTCTGTTTACGCGGTTGTGGTTGCCGATAGGGACAATTTGTACGGAATAGAAATAGACTCTCTCCCGACCGAGTCCGAGCTCGTTGTAAGGCCCTTGCATGAAAGGCTTGGTAAAATTCCGTGCGTGTCCGCCGCATCCCTTACTGAGGACGGACTTCCGATACTAATACTCGACGTGGACGACCTTGTAAGCTCAATAGACAAATTTTTGTCGAGCGGCGAATTGCTTTCGAGGCATTCTTCGCAGGCGAAGGCGAAGGAGCTTGGCAGAATTCTCGTTGTGGACGATTCCATAACCGTGAGGGAAACCCAGCGCCAGATACTCGAGGGCGCGGGATACAGCGTTGATACGGCCGTCGACGGAATGGACGGGTGGAACAGCGTGCGGTTGAACAAATACGATTTGATTGTTTCAGACATAGACATGCCGCGGCTAAACGGATTTGAATTTATTGAAAAGGTGCGTTCGAGGGAATCTTCGAAGTCTATTCCCATAATAATAGTATCCTACAAGGATAGGCAGGAGGATCGCGCCAAGGGGCTTGAAGCCGGCGCCGACGCGTATCTGACAAAGAGCAGCTTTCAGGACGACACTTTTATAGAAACTGTCCGAAATCTCCTTTCTAAATGAAAAAAATAGCGATAATTGCGGGTGGGGCGTTCGGAAAGGCGGTTTTCGAAGAGCTCGAAAAAAGAAACTTTGAGCCCGTTTTATTTGCGGGCGGCGGCGAGAAGTTGTCCGATTTTATATCTGAAAGCGGGGCTTTGGCTGCCGTTGTTTCTCCAAATTTCAAATTGCCTTCCGAAAATAAATCCGCGCCGCAGATAATAAAAGGCTGCGGAATAGCCGCAGTAGTTGCCGCATACAAACAGGATATGGAGACCTCCGCCGTGTACGACTGCATTTGCGCGGGGGCTTTCGGAGCCGTGGAGATAGACCAATTTAGCGGTTCCGGATTTGACGAATTGGCGGACAAACTGTCGCTCGCGTGCGTCTTCCGCTCACCAATGCGAAAGGCTGAAAAGCCGGTCTATGGCAGACTTGTCCCGATAGCGGCGATAGGGGCTTCAACGGGCGGGCCCGGGGCGATAGCGGAAATTCTTTCTGCGCTTTCGGCCGATTTTCCTGGGGCTTGCGTGATTGTCCAGCATATGGATTCAGAATTTTCAGGGAGCCTCGCCGGCTGGCTCTCGCGGCGCTCGAAGCTTCCAGTAGAGATTGCCGCTGGGGGAGATTTCCCAAAGCCGGGAAGGGTGTATGTTTCAAGGGCGGACGCGAATTTAGGCATAGCGCGTTCTGGAAAATTTATGTACGAAACCTATGGAGGCAGCGGCGTATTTTGCCCGTCTGTTGACTTTTTTTTCAAGAGCCTCGCCTCGGCGCGCGCGAAAGGTTGCGCTGCTCTGCTTACAGGGATGGGCGACGACGGCGCGGAGGGATTGTTGGCACTCAAACGCGCCGGTTGGAGGACAATCGCCCAAGACGAGGCGACAAGCGCAGTTTACGGAATGCCTAAGAACGCCGTGCGAATGGGGGCGGCGTCGGAAATACTGCCTCTCGACAAAATTGGCGCCCGCATAAATTTTATTATTAGAAGCATTGTCTCCAAATACACTGATAACCCCTTATGAGTGTCTGTTTTTTTTGATCCTCAAAATTTATTGTTTTAGATGTTTTGCGTAGTTTTGAAAGTTGGCAAAAGTCTTTCAAAAAAAATCAACCCCTCGGCGCTTTAAATATGAAATATGGCGTTGCCGCCAAAGCGTGTTAGCCGCAATTTCTTAGGCCTTTTATAAAAAAATCGGCGCCGAAAAATTTTTCAGCGCCGATAATTGGTTTTACCGCAAAGTCGCGCGCTTCCCGCCCGGCTTGCGAAATGTAAGATAGGCTAAATGTCTATCATGCTGGAATCGTCGTGGAGTTCGTTTTCGTCCGGAATGACGTCCGAGAAAGTTTCTGAAGAGTTGTTGGCTTTTAGCGATTCTATTTCGTCGAGAATCTTTTTCCTGTCGCGCACGAATATAAACCTGTCGCTTGAAAGGTTGTTATATACGTCCGTAATGAGCTCGCGCGGCGGGCGGCGCATTTGCAGCAGGCGCAATACGTGTTTGCCGATGTTTGTGGAGTCCCCTATTTTTATTTCGTTTTGGACGAGCCTTATAAGCGCCATCTGATAGCGCGGAAACTTGTTTACCGCGTGCTCGAGTATTGAATTCGCAACGAGCGGAGCGTTCAGCTTGTCGAAGCGCCTCGCGGTGGCGACAAGCGTTTTGGGGGATATCCTTGAGCGCTTTAATACGTCGGCGATGAGAATGTCGGACATATTGGTATTGCCAGTGGCGTAATATGCTATCGAGCGTATTGCGGACAAGACGTCTTCGTACCGCTTGGTCCAAGACGGTTTGCCCTTCAAAATTTCCTCTGAGAATTTTACGGCGCCGGCGTAGTCGCCGTTGGTTATCATAGTTTCCAGCAAAAGCAGGCAGTATCTTCCAGGGGCGAAAGTTTGGCGGATGGCGTTGTCGTATATTTTGCGCATCATTTTAATGTCGCCCTTGTCCGCCGCGTAGTTGGCCAAATGTATCATGGCTACATTGTTTGCCTTGTTTATCTCGAAGTATTCGTCGAGCATCTTTCCGAGATTCTGGGTGTCTCCGGACTTCTCAAGCAGCCTTATCAATTCGAGCTTTTGTGTCACCGAGAACGGGTCTTCGGCCTGGCGCAATACGGAGTATCTTCTCGCCGTCTCGATATCGCCCATTGCCGTATAGTAATTCACGAGAAGGGCGTACATTGGGTTTTTATTCGACGGATACTGAAAATTGTCTTTTATAATTTTAATGGCTTCGTCGCGGTTGCCCATTTCCCACTGGTTTTTTGAGAGGCGCAGTATTCCGGGAAGCGATTTTTCAAGGCCGTAATTCTTTAGGTATTCCTCCGACTTTTTATAGTTGCCGTGCATTGCGTAAACGGACGAGAGCGTCATTGCAATATACGCTTTAACCTGCAGATTTTCGACTCCGACGCCCTTTCCGCCGGTCAGAAGTTTTTCGCCGACTGCAATTATCTTGGAGTCCTCCATTCTGTCGAGGAGGAGCCGCATATAAAGGCGGATAAAGTCGATATTGTCCTTTGAGTAAATAATGCCTTGTTCGAGTTTTTCAATGGCGATGTCTGGGCGGTTCATCGCGACGTAAATGCGCGCGAGGTTTAGGCGGCCCTCTATATTTTTGGGGGCGCGGTTAATCCCCATATTGAGGTTCATGAAGGCCTCGTTAAATTCCGACATGTTGCCGGATTTTAAGATATCGAGAGCTTTTTTGATGTTGTAGTTGCCGACCTTCTCGCGGTGCGACTTCATGTCGAATGGGGCGACTATTGCGTCGTAAACGGTAATGTCGTCAAAACCCTTAGAATATTTAAATACGAAATAAATTGTTGCGCTTGCAGCGGCCCACGCTAACAGCGATAGAATTATAACGAAAATTGCGATCCGCCCCCAGTTGACTTTAAAAGACCACTTATTGTTCTTTTTTACGCGCGATAGCAGCCCGAATAGTAGTGGCTGTGATTCGGTGGAATTGCGTTTCTTTATTTTTAACTTGTTGGACGATTCGCTCATTTTAAAAAAATAATATATCTTGCTGAATTATCGTACGCATGGTAAATCTTTCAATATTATTTTAGAAAAAAATCCTGAGTTGGGATATGCGATTTTTTTTAACAAAAAAAAGAAAGAGGGGATAAAAGTGCTTGACAAATAGTGCGGGAAATAAAATAATCCGAACATTAAAAATTCGGAAACACCGATACTGAGAACCCCAAAAGGCAACTTTAACAAATAAAAATAAAGATGAAAAAAATATTCGCAACATCCGTATTCGCAATGGCTGCGCTATCAGCCAACGCCGCCCCGTTGGTAACGATTGGCGATCAGTTAGACATATTCTTCAGGGGCGCAGTCACCGGCAGCTGGAACAGCAACGTGACATATACAGGATCGAGCAATAAAATAAACGACTATGCGGCGATATTCCGCTTAGGAGCTGAGGCAGATTACGGCCGCAACAGCAAATTTAAGGCAAATGTAAAATTCTTTGAAGACTTGACGCGTTACGCCCAGCACAAAGAGTTCAACTCCAACCTCAGCCACGTGATGGCGACTGCCTCTTTCACAGACCAGCTTCTGAAAATCGACGCGAACTTCTCTTTCGACCAACGTTTTCAAAACACGTCAACTACTTTACAAAGTGGTGAACTCGTCCGCTACGATGATTATGCGGCTGGCATAAATGCAACATATAGTTTCTCCGAAAAGCTCGATGGCGAACTCGGCGGCATGTGGCAATACACCGAATACCTCGGCAAATGGTCGGCTATCTATTCCGACGTAGATGTATATTCTATACCGGTAAGCTTGCTTTACAAATTAAATCCGAAAATTTCCGTAGGTTTGACTTATCAATACCGCTATACTGAATTTTCAGGCGGCAATCCTATGAATGCTATATTCGGCGGCGATTCACGCAACGACCACTTTGGCGGTGTGACAGTTCGCGGCGAGCTTCTGCCAAAATTGACTGCAATGGTGTATGCCGGTGTGACATACCGCGATCCTTCCGGTTCTGTTTTTGTTGAAGGCCAAGATGACACGACATTCGCGTTTAGGGCTACCCTCGGATACGAACTCACTCCAAAGCTCGGTCTCTTTGCCACTGGCTATCGTGACTTCGGAAACGGTGCTTCCCGCCAGTCTGCAATCAACTCCGGCTGCGAAGTTGGCGCTAACTACTACTTCTCCGAATTTATCCGTTCGACGGCAAGCTTCTCGTATGTAAATAGCAACTATGCTATGTATGCAGGAAACGACCGTGACGACGATACATACATAGGCCGCATAGGTGTTTCCTTCATCCCGAACAAATTCATTACTTTGTCCGCGAATTACAGATTCATGAACAACTCTTCAAATCTGGCGGGTTGCACATACAACCAACACTTGGTTGACATCTCAGTTGCTCTGAAATACTAATTTAAGGTTCTCGAAAAGAAACCGCCTTTTATGAGGCGGTTTTTTTTATCTTTATTCTTAGCCGAAGTTCTAATTTCACAGGATATTTTTTTGGGATTCTACGAGATAATAGCCTCTACTCTATGTGATTTAGGATTGAAAAAATATTTTATATTTTTGCGTTTTTTGCGGATTGGAATATTTTTTTATTAATTTCCATAATCGTCCAATAGGAGCTTTTTCAGAAAAATTTCACTTTTTTTAGGGTGAAATTTTTGCTTTCTTTTTACTCTGTCACGCCTAGCTGATAAAATATTTTGTAGTATTTAGAATTTTTGGTGTGATTTAAAAAATATGGATTTGCCAAAATGCCGCTTTCCTCAGAGGCTCTCTAAATAAATTTTTTTATTGCAGTTTTCATTACGCGGATACGAGAAGTGTTTCATCTTGACTTTTACGGCAATAAGGCATTTTTTTGAAATTTGACAATCGGGTTGGAAAACAGTCCCACGATTGCCGTGTTATCATGAATAAAAAATTAAAAGTATTAGTAGCAGATCCAATCTCGCCCAAAGGCGTAGAATTACTCAAACAGAAGGGTTTCGAAACTGTCGAAGCCTACGGTTCCACCCCCGACAAGGTCAAGGAACTGATAGCCGACGCTGACGCCGTAATAGTCCGTTCGGAAACCCGCATTACCTCCGACGTATTGGAGTGCGCGAAAAAGCTGAAAGCAGTTGGCCGCGCCGGTGTTGGGGTCGATAATATCGACATACCTGCCGCTTCTGAAAAGGGCGTAGTGGTAATGAATACGCCCACCGGAAATACGATAGCAACGGCCGAGCTTACATTTACCCACATTTTGTGCGGAACTCGCCCTATATCGCAAGCAAACGCCTCCATTCACAGCGGAAAGTGGGATAGGAAATCTTTCAAGGGAACTGAGCTTAAAAATAAGACCCTCTCCGTACTTGGAATGGGAAGGATAGGCGCGGAAGTCGCCAAGAGGGCAATGGCATTCGGAATGAAAGTTTTAGCTTATGACCCGTTTTTAACTGAGGCCCGCGCAAAAACCATAGGTGTAGAAATGGTGCCGCTTGAAGAAGCATTTAAGCGCGCCGACTACATAACGGTCCATATGCCGCTTACCGAAGCCACCAAATATATGCTGGACGAAAAGGCTTTTGAAATGATGAAAAAAGGTGTGCGCGTATTCAACTGCGCCCGCGGCGGCATCATTAAAGAAAGCGCGCTTGTGGAGGCGCTCGAAAGCGGCAAAGTCGCAGCGGCAGGTCTCGACGTTTACGAATCTGAGCCGCTCTCGAAAGACAGCCCGCTCTTGAAATTCCCGAATCTCGTATTGACCCCGCACTTGGGAGCTTCGACAAAAGAGGCGCAGGAAAGCTGCGGAATCGAAGTAGCCGAGGTGATTGCCGACGCCCTGAGCGGCGGCGCAATCCGCAACGCTATTAACAAGCCGAGCATCGACGCGGAGTCGATGAAGCAAATATCCCCGTACATTGAGCTTTGCGAAAAACTCGGGTTGTTTGTACAGCAGCTTGTCGACGGGCCCGCATCAAAAATATCTGTAAAATACTTTGGAAAGCTCGGCAACATAGACAATAAGCTTTTGACTCTCGCTGTCCAGAAAGGGTATCTCTCGAAGATCTCGGAGAATGCGAACGACGTAAATGCGCCGGCAAAAATGAAACACCTCGGCATAGAAGTCGAAAGTGTAAATAGCTCGACAGAGGCCGACTATTCGGAACTTGTGGAAGTAGTTGCGTACTCTCAAAGCGGTGAAACTCATTACGCCGCTGGAACAGTCATGGGTACGAGCGCCCGCCCGAAAATCGTGAGGATAGACTCCCACGAGGTTGAGATAAATCCGCACAACAAATCCGCGATACTCTTGCGCAACCAAGATACTCCTGGAATGGTCGGAATCATCGGCACGATAATCGGCAAATACGGCTGCAACATTGCAAATATGACGCTCTCGCGCGACGAAAAGGGCGGCATGGCTCTGAGCGTGTACGAGCTCGACGCGCTTCCGGCGCCCGAGGCAGTCGCAGAGCTTAAAGCTCTCGACAAAGTTGAGGCTGTTCGCGTCGTAGATTTCTCGTAGTATGGACGTAGCCGGATTTCTAATAGTGGCCGCAGCGGGATACCTTTTGGGGTCAATTCCGTTTGCGGTTATTATTGCCCGTTTTTGTGGAGTGGATATTCTGAAAGCGGGCAGCGGAAATCCCGGGGCGACAAATGTAAAAAGAGTTTGCGGTAAAGTTCCGGGAAATATATGTTTTATTCTCGACGCCGCCAAGGGCTTTTTAGCGACGGCTTGGCCGTTGTACCCGTCGGTGTTCGGAGTACAGTTTTCCGACCCACAGACTCTTGCGTATGTTGGGTTGTGCTCTGCGATAGTGGGGCACAGCTTTTCTTTATTTCTAAAATTTAAGGGCGGCAAGGGAGTCGCTACCGCGATAGGAGGGCTTTCGGCAATAATGCTTTGGGCGATTGTGGCGGCGCTTGTAGTTTGGGTCGTGGTTTTCTATGCGAGCAGATATGTTTCTCTGGCGTCGCTCGCTCTTGCGGTTGCGCTTCCGATAGCCTCTTTTATAATATATCCGTCTATGCCCGGGCATTTTTACATTTCTCTGGCAATAGCGGCGGTCGTAATTTTCAGGCATAGAAGCAATATTGCAAGGCTTCTAAAAGGCACGGAAAACAGATTTTAGCCTGCGGACGGAGTGCGCTGCTTTGCGCATTCGTAGGATTTTTGGGGCGCATTGATATTATGGATACAAAGAAAAAAACATTTAAGATAGGTTTTATAGGGTTTGGGACTGTCGCAGGCGCGGTATGGAAAAATCTTGACGGAGGCAGGCTTTCGGCACGCTTCGGGGTTGACTACGAACTCTCAAAAGTGTGCGTGCGCGACTTGTCCAAAAAACGCGCGGTCGAAATTCCGCCGGAAAAATTGACCCAGAATCCGTACGATATAATTAACGACCCGGAAATAGACATAGTTTGCGAACTCATGGGCGGCACGGGAGCGGCGTTTGATTACACGATTGCCGCATTGCGCAACGGCAAGACGGTCGTAAGCGCAAACAAGGCTGTGATATGCGCTCGCGGCGAGGAAATTTTTGCCGAGGCAAAAAAATCGAAGGGCAGCTATTTTTTTGAGGCGAGTGTCGCGGGGGGAGTCCCAATAATAAAGGTTCTTCGCGAAGGGCTTGTGGCAAACCGCTTCCCGTTAATATACGGGATACTAAACGGCACGTGCAACTATATCCTAACCCGCATGGAACGCGAAAACGCCGCGTACGAGACGATTCTTGCGGACGTCAAAAGGCTCGGATACGTTGAGGCGGACGAATCTCTGGATCTCGACGGAATAGACGCTTCCCATAAAATATCGATACTCGGCTATATAGCGCACGGAGTATGGATAAAGCCTTCGATAGTTTGCGGCATAAGGCGCGTGACGCTCGAAGACATGGCGTGGGCTAAGGACTTTGGATACAGGGTGAAGCTCATCGCGGCGGTTAGGACTGTCGGTGAAGAAGGTGCGCTGTTTGCGTCTGTATATCCGGCACTCGTTCCGCTTTCCGACGCTGTGGCGAACGTAAACGAGGTGTACAACGCAGTTGCGATAACCGGAGACGTAGTGGGGCGGACAATCCACATCGGGCGCGGAGCCGGCGGCGACGCGACTTCAAGCGCAGTAATCGCCGATATTTTTGACGCCATAAAATACATATCCGGCGAGCCAAAGACGCTAATCCCGACGCCGCCTGAAAAAGCGAGGGTAGCGGAGCTCGACGAAGTGTCCGGAGAGTTTTATATTAGGCTTGAAGTTGACGACGAGGCAGGGGTTTTGGCGTCGATAGCAAAGACGCTGTCAGATTGCGGCATATCGATAGAGACCTTGATGCAGCGTTCGTGCAAAACTGAGGGAAGGGCGTGGTTGCTTCTCACAACCCACACAACGACCGAGGGGGCCATACAGAGAGCTTGCGGAGAGTTGAAAAATAATCCGAAAGTATCGTCAGAGCCGTTTGTGCTGCGCTTTGGGTATTAGCCTTTTGAATGTTGCGGATTAATATCGCGGCGGATATATTTTTTAGCCGTTTGTGAATTTGCAATGTCGAGCCGCTAAATACTGTGTATTTTCTACTTTTGAAGGCGCCCGCATTTAGCGGGCGTCTTTTATTTTATAGATTTGATGACGACAGTGAGGAGCGGTGATTTTTATTTATGAATTTGACGGGCCGGTTGTGCCAAAATTGGAAACTGCCTTAAACCGTGTGTGTCAAAATCTGGCAGGGTGTGCGATTTTGTCACATATTGAACTCTGCCACTTTTTATTAAGCGTTTAATTATTAAATTATTGCATTCTGGCATAACAAATGCTACATTAAAAGTATATGAATATCAATCCCGAAAAACTTACAGAAAAAAGCGTGGAGGCCATCAATGGCGCCATCGAGATAGCCAAAGGCAGGGGCAACAGCGAAGTACAGCAGGTGCACTTGTTGGCGAGTCTTGTAGCGCAGGACGGCGGCATCGTGGGAGCGCTGCTTTCTAAAATGGGCGCCGACAAGCGTTCGGCGTTGGAACTCGGCATACGCCGCGTTCTCGATTCGCTTCCAAAGGTTTCGGGTTCGAATACCGATGTGTACATGAGCAATTCATGCTCGCAGACAATAGGGCGCGCGGAGGAGATAGCCAAAAAAATGCGCGACGATTTTGTCTCGACAGAGCACATGTTTTTAGCGATAATCGAAAAGCCCGAGCCCGCCCAGATGGCGGATCTTTTCAGGAGTCTGCAGATAACGCGAGACTCGGTGGAAGAAATAATTAAACAGATGAGAGGAAACGATCACGTGACTACAAAAACACCGGAAGACACTTACGACGTTCTCGAAAAGTACGGCGCAGATTTGGTTAAACTTGCCGGAGCCGGAAAGCTCGACCCCGTCATCGGCCGCGAGGACGAAATAAACCGAGTAATTAGAATTTTGTCCAGAAAGACTAAAAACAACCCCGTTCTCATAGGCGAGCCGGGCGTTGGTAAAACGGCGATAGCCGAAGGCTTGGCGCAGCGCATTGTGCGCCGCGACGTTCCCGACGGCTTGAAAGACAAGACCGTATTCGCCCTCGATATGGGTGCGCTGATAGCTGGCGCGAAATACCGCGGCGAGTTTGAAGAGCGCTTAAAGGCGGTTCTCAATAAAATAAAAGAAAGCGAAGGCAAGATAATCCTGTTTATCGACGAGCTCCACACGATAGTCGGAGCCGGAAAGACGGAAGGGTCGATGGATGCCTCCAATATGCTAAAGCCGATGCTTGCGCGCGGCGAGTTGCGTTGCGTAGGCGCTACGACCCTCGACGAATACAGGCAGTATATCGAAAAGGATCCCGCGCTCGAACGCAGGTTCCAGAGCGTCTATGTCGCGGAGCCAGACGTCGAGACTACAATATCCATATTGCGCGGGCTCAAAGAGCGCTTCGAGACTTTCCACGGCGTGCACATTCAAGACAGGGCGCTTGTTGAGGCGTCCGTGCTAAGCGACAGGTACATTTCTGGGCGCCATCTCCCCGACAAGGCGATTGACCTCGTCGATGAGGCTTGCGCGAGAATCAAGACACAGCTCGACTCTATGCCCACCGATCTCGACACAATGTTGAGAAAAGTGCGCAGGCTCGAAATAGAGGAAAAAGCTCTCGTAAAGGAAAACCACGACGAGAAACGCCTCGAAGAAGTCCGCAAAGAGCTCGCCCAACTTCGTACGGATTCCGCCGCGATGAAGGCAAAATGGGAGGCTGAAAAAGAGTCAACCAAGAAAGCCGTGACTTTGCGCGAGAAAATCGAAGCCGCAAAAATGCGCATGGAGCGCGCCGAGCGCGACTACAATTTGACCGAAGCCGCCGAGATAAAATACGGCGAACTTCCAAAGCTTGAAGAAGAGCTTAAAAAAGCAATGGAAGTTGAGAAAGAGGGCAATTCCCTGATAAGCGAGAGCGTTAATGCCGACGAAATAGCGGCGATTGTCGCCGAATGGACGGGAATTCCTGTAAAGAAGCTTGTTGAAAGCGATAAGGAAAGACTCTTAAAGCTTCCTGAAATATTGCACCACAGGGTGGTCGGACAGGACGAGGCGGTCGAGAGCGTCGCCAATGCGATTCTCCGCTCGCGCGCTGGAATACAGGATCCCAAGCGCCCGACGGGCACATTCCTATTCCTCGGGCCGACGGGCGTAGGAAAGACAGAACTTGCGAAGACTCTAAGCGAGGCGCTTTTCAACAACGAGGAAAATATGGTAAGAATCGACATGTCCGAGTACATGGAAAAACATTCGGTGGCAAGGCTCATAGGCGCGCCGCCCGGATATGTCGGATACGAACAGGGGGGCCAGCTGACCGAGGCCGTCCGCCACAGGCCGTATTCTGTCGTGCTGTTTGACGAAGTTGAAAAAGCACACCCGGAGGTTCTAAACACTCTATTGCAAGTAATGGACGACGGAGTGTTGACGGATTCGCAAGGGCGCAAGGTTGACTTCAAAAACACCGTCATAATAATGACGTCCAACATAGGGGCGCGCTTTATTACCGACGGTAAAATAGAGCCTGACGGCTCGCTTTCGGAATCTACCCGCGAGGGCGTTATGGCCGAGGTAAGGGCGCACTTTAAGCCCGAATTTATCAATAGAATTGACGACATAGTAATGTTCAAAGCGTTGCAGCTTCCGGAGATAGTAAAGATAGTAAAGCTGCAGATAGATTCGCTCAACAAGAGGCTCGAACCGCAAAATATAAAGGTGGAGCTTACAAAAGGCGCGTACGATTTCCTCGCCGAAAAAGCGTACGATCCGCTCTATGGGGCGCGCCCGTTAAAGAGGGTCATAAACAACAGAATAGAAAATCCGCTCGCCCGCGCAATAATTTCCGGAAAGGTTACGGAAGGCGGCGTGATGAAGTTTACGGAAAAAGATTTGGCATAAACCCTTTTCCTTTTGCGACGCGCAATTCGATGGTTTTGACACCGCGGGTTGCGCGTTTTTTTTGCTTAACTGATTGTTTTTTCCGGCGGACTTTTCTGAGTTTGCGCGCGGCTTAAACTATCCCTAAACCTTGCGCATTATGTATATGGTGTATTTTTTAAGAGGGCCGTGTACATACAAAAAAAACGCCGCGGAGTCATGGTCCTCCGCGGCGTTGCGATTATAACAGACTATTTCATTTCCAAATTGTTTTTTTTATCGGAGCACGCGCAAGCTTTCCCGCGGCAGCAGCCGCAGCATTCTCCGCATGCCCCATTTCGAGAGGAGGTTTTGAGCTTCTTTGAGAGCCTGAACAAGAGCAGACACGCAGCGATAACCGTGAAAAGCACTATTACCATTTTTTCCATAAAAAATTTCCAATTTAAGTTTCTTAATCCTTTATGCTATCCCAAAATTTTTGTGCCAATTCCCAAGAGCGTTCCAGCTTGGTATATTATAAAAGTAAAAATATAGGCTATCGAAAAGAGCATTGCGGCTTCTAATATAGGCGCTTTCCAAGAGTTGAGTTCCCGTTTTATGATTGCGAGAGTTGCAAGGCACGGTATTGAAAGCAAGCAGAAAACCATAATGCAAAAGGCTTGTAGCGGAGTGTATGTTTCTGCGAGTTTTTCGCGCAGAGTTTGGCTTTCTTCGTCACTCTCTCCCTCAGAATAGAGAATACCGAGCTGGGAGACAAACACTTCTTTTGCGGCAAGCGCGCCGATTGTGGCGGTCGTGAGCTTCCAGTCAAATCCGATTGGCTCAAATACAGGCTCGAAGAATTTCCCAATGCGCCCAGATATTGTATATTCGAGCAGTTCGGCCGATTTCTCATTTTGGAGTGCGGCGATTGATGCATTGGCTTTTGCCGCCGTATCGACAATATTTTTCTGCTCGGCTGTCAGGTTTTTATCGTAGAGTACTTCAATAAGGCTTTCTGGCATAATGTAAGAGTTTTCTTCAATTTCTGCAATGTCTGCGGCGCCGAGGGCCCCTCCAACCTCCAAAATTTTAATCTGATCTTCTGATATCTTCGCGGCGGAGATATCTTTCGATATGAGGGTGTCGTAATCTTTCGAAAATTCGGTCTTTTCCGGGAAGGTATTGCACGCGTACAATATTATGGAGGTTGCGAGAATTATAGTGCCGGCTTTTCTCAGGTACACTTTGCCTTTGTCCCACATATGCAGAAGCAGGCTTTTTAGCGTGGGGAATCTGTAAGGCGGCAGTTCCATGAGGTACACTTCGCCTTCCCCTTTGAAAACCGTTTTTTTCAAGGCGAGAGCGGCAAGAAGCGCAACCGCTATGCCGAGTATGTATATCGTCCACATTGTCAAAGCCTGATACTTTTCCGCGAAAAATGCCGGTATTATTAGAGAGTATATTGGCAGGCGCGCGCTGCAGCTCATGAGCGGCAACACCATTATGGTTGTCTTCCTGTCGCGCTCCGACTCTATCGAGCGCGTTGCCATTATAGCAGGCACGCTGCACCCAAAGCCGAGAATAAGCGGCACAAAAGATTTCCCCTGAAGGCCGAAACGCCTCATCACTCCATCCATAATAAATGCCGCGCGCGCCATATATCCGCTTTCTTCGAGAAGCGCGAGCGCAAGAAACATAAACAGTATGTTTGGCAAAAATACGACAACTCCGCCGACACCTCCGATTATCCCGTCTGTCAAAAGGTCTCTTATGTAGGGGAGAGTGCCGCTTCCCCATGCGGATTTTATGCCGTCTCCGAGGGCCGCAAACGCTTCTTCAATCCAGCCCATTACGGGATCGGCGCATGTGAATGTAAACCAAAAGGTAGCGTACATTATTGCAAAAAATATCGGCAGGCCCAAAAACTTATTGGTGACGACTGTGTCAATGGCGTCGGAAATATCGCGCCTTTTTTGGGCGGGGAAGGAGATTGCGCCGCGGCATGCGCCTGCTATTATTGCGTATCTTTTATCCGCCATGAATGTGGGCGTATCGTCGATTGCGTGGATATCCGACAAATGCTTTATTTGTCTTGAAACCTCCTTCCAGACGGGCTGCAGCTCCGGAATTTTCATCGTGCAGGTGTCGCTTTCGAGAAGTTTTATGGCAAAGAATCGAGGGGGTATATGGGTAAATCTTTCTATATTTAATGCCTTAATTTTCCCCGCTATTGCTTCTATCGATTCGTCCAAGTCTTTCCCGTATGAGAGAGTTTGCACGGCGCGGGGGTTGCGCACGGAGAGCATCTGGGAAATTTTTTCAATAAGAGGTTTTATTCCATCGTAATTGCGGCCGACTGTCTGCACGATTGGAAATCCAAAGTATTTTTCAAGCTTTGGAATTTCGAATTTTATGCCTTTTTTTAAGGCGTCGTCGCTCATATTAAATGCTACGACCATAGGAATTCCAAGCTCGGCAAGCTGCGTTGTAAGATAGAGGCTTCTGTTTGGCGCCGACGAATCTATGACATTTATTATTAAATCAATATTTCCGCTTGTTAGTTCATCGAATGCGACAGCCTCCTCTGGGGAGATGGAGGAGAGCGAGTATATTCCGGGCAGGTCAATAAGCTCAATTTGAATGTTTCCGATTGAGAATTTTCCGGACTTGCTTTCTACCGTGACACCCGGATAGTTACCGACATGCTGCCTTGCGCCTGTCAGGCAGTTAAATATCGAAGTTTTGCCGCAGTTTGGATTTCCGGCAAGTGCGATTCTGAAAAGTTTTTTCATAGCGCGCAGTCTTTTTCCAGGAGGATATTTTTAGCGTCTAAGGAATGAATCGTTATGCTTGTTTGCATAACCTTTACCCTTATTAGGCCGCCAAATGGCGCGCGGGATTGTATTGCAAGCTCTGTGCCCGGAATAAGCCCAACGTCGGCGAATTTCTTTTCGCCGCGCGAGTGCGGGATTATTTTAAGGATTTTACCTGAAGATCCGACGGGCATATCTGCGAGCGTCGTTGTTTCTTCGTTTGCTTTGTCGTTTTTTGTTAAATTATCCATTGTAATTTTTTTTAGTGAAGGGGCTGGTATGCTACAAAGTTAGCCTAATCTAACTCTAATTTTCAAAAAAACACCCAAATTGCATTTTGGCTTTTTTAGCGTTTGGGCTTTTAGAGAGAAAAGGACTAAAATCTGTGGGTATAAAAGTTAGATAAGTCTAACCTGTCAAGGGAATTTTTTTCTTTTTTTTCGCAAACTTGTACTTTTTTTAATTTTTTAGGCGTTAATGTCTCCCTTGAAGAAAAGACTTTTAAGAGCACGATAAAAGAGCAGGGTTGCTACTGTACCTTAAAAGTTGCCTGAATGGCAAGGCAGCATTTATTTCCTTTTAATTGGCTTCGAATCCAAGAAAGTTTGTGACCGAATTTTTGCTTAATTCCTTGAGGAGCTGGTGGGTAAGGAAATTATAAAAATTGAATCTTGTCCTAATAAAATTTTAAAAAAATCTTTCTAAATTATACGCAAAAATAAATAAAAAAATTATTTAACATAGATAAATGGAACGCTTTTTTTTGCGCCAAAAAACAACAATTATGCAAAACTATCTGATTTTATGCAAACCAAACGTCTAAGATAAAAATGCTTGAGACCACATAGCGGGGCGGAAAAACTTTACCTTTTGCATTAAAATAAGCATGCCCAATAAAGCAATATACCGCGCAGAAAAAAACAATGTTCTACACACTGAATTTTATTAATAGAAATCCGAACGGGTTAAAAATTTAGAAGCGTTCAATATAAAAATCGGCAATAGATAAAAGCAATTTTTTATTGATGCAAAGTTCCGCCCGATGCCTGCCGTAAAAAAACTTTACCGCATAAAATAGCAGTTATTCTTCGCGGTTCTTGCGCCTAAAATTAATTACCATGCGCTTTACGCCAAAATATGTAAGCGGCGTCATTATGGCCGCAAATAGCGCGCCTCCCACAAGAAACCCGACAATGAGGTCAAAGCCCGTATTCATTAACGCCTCATAGCTTTGTGTGTTAATCACATCAACCATGGCTTTTTTTATCGCCGCATAGCTCAGAGGCCTTCCCGTGATTAAGCACCCCACATAGCATTGAACAGGGTATATCAAAAAAATTGTGAAATGATTTGTAATGAGAGTCCCAACAGTTGCTCCAATCTTGCTGCCCTTTAAAATGAAAGACGTCGGGATTGAAAACAGAAGCTGAAGCCCGAACGGGCATATGCACCCCCAAAACATTCCGATTGCCCAGCCACGGGCTATATATTCCGGCGAGGCCTGTTCGCGGACTATTTTGTTGTATAGAGCTTTTAACTTTTCCGTAATTTTTGACATACTCGTATCTTTTACGCGCGTTTTTCGCCCATTATCTTACGGTGCAGGGCAATGTAGGCAACAATCGTCACGGCAAGCCCACCTATTATCCACAAGTAGTGCTCGTTTATTATGTCAGATCCTTTATGAATAAGTTCCAAATAAGATATGTCGCCCGTCAGATATCCAAAGTAATATCCTACACCTGCGAGGATTGCCGTCCATATTCCGGCTCCAAGCCCGGTGAATAGGGTAAATCTTGCGATATTCATTCTCGACAGCCCTGCTGGGATTGAAATGAGCTGCCTAATCGCGGGCAGCAGGCGGCAGACAAAGGTCACTATTTCCCCGTATTCCCTAAAAATTTCCTCCGCGCGGTTTAGGGCGTTTTCTTTTAGAAAGAAATATTTTCCGTATTTGTGCAGAAAGGGCCTGCCGAGCTTTATCGAGAGCGCATAGTTTACGAATGCGCCGGCTATGGAACCCGCCGTGCCGAGTATTATAATTATTAACAAGTCCGAGAAATGCGAGGCCGTTAGCATATTGTATCTCGCTACCAGAAACCCTGCCGGTATCATAACCACCTCGCTTGGAAACGGTATGAAAGAGCTTTCTATCGTCATAAATACGAATATGAAAAGGCAAAATAATACGGGGTATGCTTGCGAATACGCCGCAAATGCTTCAATGTAGTTTGCTATAATATCTGCTGACATGGCTGTTTTATTCCCGTCCGTTTAAGAGTGTATTTTTCAAACAATAAAGGCAAGTTTGCCCGCTCTCGTCAATTTATAAAATGCGATTCTTTTGCGCGGAATGTAAATTTATATTTTTTACAAAAAAACTTCCGACTAAACTTGCCCCTTCAAAAGCTCAAGCGCCCGCTTTTAAAATTCATTATTCCGCAGAATTAAAAAAAAGTTTGGCGCGATGCCAAACGTTTTTGAGAAATATTGCACTATAAAAACTTCTCGATGGCTTCAAAATCGCGCCTCGCCGCGCCTATGTTAGACGAGTGCCATCTCTTGGCGGATTCGGCGAGCGTTTTCCTCAATTCCGGATTTTTTGCAAGCCGCTCAATTTCAGCAATGGCACTTTCGGCATCTTTTACTTTTATCGCCGCAGCCGATTCTTCAAGAGTTGCGCATATGCGCCTGAAATTCGACATATTTGGCCCATATACCATTGGAACTCCAAGCGCGGCGCAGTCTATCGGTGTTTGGCCTCCGTCGTTCGGGGGAAGGGATTTGCCTATGAAGGCTATATCGGCTATCTGGGTGAGCGTGCGCAGCTCTCCGGTAGTGTCGGCGAGATACGCGAGCGTTCCGGCGGGCGCGCGGCGCGACTTGCTTCGGACGCAATGCGGAATATCTTTTATCAATTCCTCTATGTGCGCGCGCCTCTCTGCGTGGCGGGGGACGAGCAGGAGACGGCAGTCTATGCCTTCTTTCCTCAGCTTCGCGGCCGCCTTCAAGAGCATTTCCTCTTCGCCCGGCCATGTTGACGAGCCGAGCAATACGAGAGAATCGTTCGCAAACCCAAGCTCTTTGCGCAAATCTTGTTTTTGGGTTTCGCTTAAAGTTTCGGCCGGCTTTGAGTCGAATTTAAGGTTGCCTGCGCAAAATGTTTTTCGGGGGTCTGCGCCGAGGCGGATAAATCTTCCGAGGTCGAGCTCGCCCGACGCGGCAATAAGCGAAAGTTTGCCGAGTATGCGCCTGGCGATGTTTGGAAAGCGCGAGTATCTTCTAAAACTCTTGTCTGACATGCGCGCGTTTATCAGAAGCGCGGGAACATTTTTCTCCTTCGCGCGGTGCAGGTGTTCCGGCCAGAGTTCGCTTTCCATCAACACAATTACGTCGGGCTTCAATCGCTTCCATGCGCTCGCGGAAAACGGCATAAAATCGAACGGGAAAATTCCGGCGTAAAATATTTTACCGGCGTATTTGTTGCGCAGGATTGCGTAGCCCGTGCTCGTTGTAGTCGTCGCGACAATCTCCACTCCGCCGCGCTCGCAGAGCAGGTCTATAAGCGGCGCGAGCGCCTCGACTTCCCCGACGCTCACCGCTTGAATCCATATTCTTTTCTTGCCCTTTGCGGGGGACGGCAAATTTTTTTGGCGCCCGAAGCGGTGCGAGAAATCGAGCCCGTACCCGCCTCTTCGGAGCATTCTCAACCCGTAATAAGGCGCGCTTAGAACGAGCGCGGGCAGAAAAAGCAGCCTGTAAAGCCAAATCATCTTACGCTTTTTGCAAAACTATCGCAACATTTGCGCCGCCGAATCCGCTCGAAAGCGAAAGCGACGTTTTGGGCGCCGTCATTTGCGTTTTTGTGATGATATTAAGCCCTTCGGCTTCCGGATCGAGTTCAGAGATGTGCGCCGATCCGGGGGTGAAGCCCTCTTTCATCGCGAGCGCGCAGAATGCAGCCTCCATTACCCCTGCCAACGACAAACCGTGACCGGTTATCGCTTTTGTCGAGCTTATCATTGCCTTTGCATTGCTTCCAAAAACAGATTTTATCGCCTTCAATTCGGCGACGTCTCCCATTGGGGTAGAGGTTGCGTGGGCATTGATGTAATCGACTTCGTCCGCGCCTATACCGGAGCTTGCAAGGGCAAATTTTATCGCCTGGATTACGCCTTCGCCGTCCGGTTGCGGTATTGCAACATTGTAGCCGTCGCTCGCCTGTCCCCAGCCGAGCATGCGCGCATAAATTTTGGCTCCGCGCTTAATGGCGCTTTCCTCCTCTTCGAGAACGGCAACGACTCCGCCGCCCGTGCCGACAAAGCCGTCCCTATGCTTGTCGAACGGCCGCGACGCCGTCTGCGGGTCCGGATTCAAGCTTAGTGCCCTCATTCCGACAAACGGAAGGAGGGTGCGCATATTTCCGTCCTCTCCGCCCACGACAAACATTTTGTCTTGGCGGCCGTTTGCTATTTCGTCGTAAGCGAACCCCATGGCGTGGGCGCTGCTCGCGCAGGCCGAGGCGAATCCGCAGCTTGCGCCCTTGATTTTATATGCCGAAACCAAATTGAATGAAAGAGTCCCCACTATCGAGCATACTATCGCAAACGGGAAACTGCGCAACGCCCCGACTTTGTCCATCTTTTGCATATGGTGGTAGAGCATTCCCGATGAGCCCGCGGAGGCAGTGTACATGCCGGTCATTATGTTGGATATTTCGGCGGGGGATAGGTTGGCGTCTTTTATAGCCTGCTCCATTGCGCAGTAAGCGTATAGGCAGTGCGGGGCGAATCCCCTCAGCACGTCGCGGCGGACCCGGTATTCCGGGGGATATGTCCAGTCTTCTGGGTCGCAGCTTTCGGTGTCGAAATTCTTTATTGTCCCGACGCATTTAGCGGGGATTTTTGGGTCGTCGAACTGCTTGTACACTTCGATGCCGTTTTTGAGGTTTATGAGGCTGTCGGCGACAGTTTCCCTGTCGTTGCCAATGCTTGTTATGAAGCCCAATCCTGTTATTACGACGTTTCTTTTGCTCATTTTAAGATTTGTAATCGAATGTTAAAGTGACCTTTTCCACGAACGCTGCGCGCTCGCCGTTTACGGAGCTTTTGCCTTCAAAGAAAAATAGCGGCCGGCGGATACGGGAAACTTTAAGGTCGATATCAAGCGTTTCCCCTGGACGGCAGATTCTCGTGCATCTGGCGTTGTCGGACGACATGAAGAATATCTTTTCCTTGTCAACCGGCTTTTCTATCGCGGGGTCGTCCGACGACAGCAGATATAGGACTCCAAGCTGGCCTATCGCCTCAAACATCAGCGTGCCCGGAAATACCGGATTACCCTTGAAGTGCCCTTTAAAAAAATATTCGTCGTCCCTGATTTTATACCGCATTTTTGCCTCCCCGATTCCAATCTCGGCGGAGTCTATGAAAAGAAACGGCTCGCCATGCGGCATCAGATTCTCGATTTCCTGTCTGTTTAGCTTTTTTACCATAATAAAATCTGTTCGATTTTATATTAAAATTTCGGCGTTAGACAACAGTTTTCGCGCCTAAATCAGATTTTTCCTTATTGCGGCGAAAATCAGCTGTTGGGCAAACCCTGCGTATCTGCCGAATCTTCCGGCGGCAAATTCCCTGATTTTATCGGGGTTTTGCGGCGTTGAGTAGAGATTTGTCATGGCTTGCTTTATCCAAGTGTCGACGGGGAAGGCTTCAAGGCGGTATGCGCCAAACAGCAAAATGCAGTCTGCAACTTTGTCGCCTATGCCGCTTAGAGATAGCAGATATTTCTTTGCGTCTGAGTACGGCATCTCGCGGAGGGAGTCGGGATTGAAGCCGTCGGATATGATTTTTAGGGCGGATTTTTTAAGATATGCCGAGCGGAATCCGAGTTTGCAATCGCGCAGCGTATCGTCTGGGGCCGCGGCTATGTCGGAAAATGAAGGCAGCGCATGCCTGCCGCCGCCTGCGGGCTGCCCGAGCTTCTCGGATAGGAGGCGCACGCACTGTTTTATCTGTATTATCCTTTTGCTGGACGAACAAATAAAGCATATTATTGCCTCTGCGGGCGACTGCCTCAATATTCTAAGCGTAGGCCAGATTTTCAAGGCTTTGCGAATGTTTGCATCGCCGGTTTTTTCGAGGGCTATTCGAATGGGGGCGTAGTCGGTTGAGGCGTCGAGATATTCGAACAGCTCATTTCCGGCGCCCTCGTATTTATCGACAGGTGATGAAAAGTGCACATTCCCGGATTTGTCGAGTGCCACCCTCAGCGTTCTTCCGCCGAAAACGCCCTCGTACGCCGCGTCAAATTTATTTTTATCGGCGTCGAAATTATCCCAAGTGAACGACTGACCGCCGTCGAGCGTCTCGCAAAAATCGCTTTTTTTAAAAGAAATCCCTTCGAGTTTTTCAAAGGGAGTCCATTCGTAATTTTTATGCATTTTATGCTTTTATTTTTTTCCGGATATTAATCCTTCAATGCTGTTGTCAACTGCTGTATCGGGATCGTCCTCCCAGAGCCAAGAGTGCTTTTGCGTCAAAATTTTTCCGGTGGGAGATTTCAGGACAAGCTTCCATGCGTTTACTTTCGCATCGGGTCCGGGCCAGTCGGATCCGGTGACTCCGAGGGCTATTTCGCGGGTCACAGAATGGGTCTCGGGGACTGTAAACTTGTAGGTCTTTGTCTTGGAATCCCCCGTGGAATCGACTGACAATTCAAAAGTGCAGGCGAGGGCTATGTCGTCAGGATCGTATCCAAACATCACAAAAAAATACATTCCGGCTCTTTTGTCGGGTTGCGTCCTTATCACAAGTTTCCCGTAGGTTGTCTCTTCGCCGGTAAATATCTCGTAAATTGAGCGCGTCTCCGGATCTGAAATATACCGGTTGAGGACGTATGATATTTTTGGCTCTCCTTTGAAATCCACGCCTATTGTGCCGCCCTCTTGCTCTTCGGGGGCAGTTTCGGAGTCTGACGAGCACGCTCCGACCGCGGCCGATACGGCAAGCGCTACTAAAAAAACGGCGTATTTAAGCAATTTCATAACTTAATTGATAATCGCCTTAGAAGGCGAAGCGGTCAAGTTTATTCTATCCTATCGCGCGTTCCGCACAGAGTGTTTTGCGGCTGATAAATTGGGCATTTTGCAAGTGGCAAAATTTTTATTTGCGATAATCGTAAACTTTTTATCGTTGCCGAAATGGGAACAATTGGAAATTTTTACTTAAAAAAGTATCCAAGAAAAACGGCTTTATTGGTTTTTCCAGTTCCGTTTCTTTGAATTTTTTTTAATAAAAAATTGCTAAAGCAGGCTGGTTAGGCGGAAAATCCGTTATTCTGTTCGATAAAAAAAGCGGAGACAATCTTGCCTCCGTCTTTTTACAGAAAGAAAAACTATTTAATCTTGCGCCTAAATGCGAATGCCATTGCGAACAGCCCCAGCAGCGCTGCAAAGGCGGAAGGCTCTGGGACAACCACCAACTGTAAATTGTTTCCGCTCCATTGGAGGAAGGCGTCTTCGCCAAATATTGACGATATGGAGTCTAAGGTCGAAGAAGAAATATCGTTTGATGAGTCGGAAGTGTTAAAACCGCTTAGAGAATCGGCGCTTATGATGTTAAACGTTCCGTATATTCCCTCTTCATACCCGACATTGTTGAAGTCGAAATACAGTTGTGTATTCTCATTCTTGGAAAAAGTGCCCCCTACTTTTATTAATGCGTCTTCGCCGGTGCAGTTGAAAATCGAGTCATCGAGAAACATGCTAAGCGTTGCGTTTGTAGTCATCTTAAAATCTCCTGAGGTTTCTATCCTTCCTACATACGCATTCATCTTTCCTTCGACTGTAAATGTTTTTGCTGTGAGCGCGTCGAGTGCAGCTCCCCATTGCCCGAAGTTGAATGAATTGCCGCCCCTGAGCGCAACGTCTCCCGAAACATTTATTTCAAAACGCTGTTGGATAGCGCCCTCTGCAATATAAAAATTGGCGCCCACATAACCGACCTTCAATGTGCCGGTATTTATGGCGAAAGTGGAGCTCGAAGAATCTGCGCTGCCAAGCAGAAAACTTGGCGATCCGCCCCTTATGAGCATTCCGCCGTTTGTTATGGATTCTTTTATATTTATGGGGTATGATAGGGAGGTTTCCTTCCCCCATGTGACCGTTTCACCTTCGACAGTTGCAAACCTGTAGCCGTGGAAATAAATTATGTCTGTGGCAGACGGAGCGGTTGTAGCCTGCGAATATTTGCCTGCTATGCCGCCGTTCGGTTCCGGGCAGTTGGCGCGCATTGCGGCGTTGTCGCCGGCATAGTCGCTCGAATATAGGTATAGTGCCTTTGAATACACATCATTGGCATTTATATCGCTTAAAATGTAATAATTGTCGGGATTGGAGAGATCGGAATCTGTTCCCTTGTATGCGTAATAAGCTGCAGAGGCTATTTGTGACAGTGCCGCGGATGCTATGATAAATGATAATAACTTTTTCATATATAGGCAATTTAGTAAAGTTATTTTGCGAACTATCGCTAAAAATGTCAAGCAATTTAAAACTCTAAAATCGAGACTAATTAAAGTCTAATTATTTTACAACCGTCCACAACCTGCTTGACACTTTTTAAATGTGTAAGATAATCGAAAGTTTTATCTTTAAAGAAATGACAAAAGAGCGACTGCAGGGACACGCATGCATTTTTGCTGCGAACGTTATTTTCGGTATTTATATACCCATATCAAAATATTTAGTGGCAAACTGTATGTCTGGCGAGATGTTAACCCTATTTAGAATGTGGGGCGCCGCTATCCTATTTTGGATATCCTCAATTTTTGTAAAGGCCGACAAGGTTGACCGCCGCGATTTGGCGTTGATGTTCGTTTTCTCGCTTTTCGGTGTGGTATTAAATCAGGGCGTTTTTATATACGGGTTGGGAAAGACCTCTCCTGTGGACGCTTCTGTGATTGTCACAATGACTCCCCTTATGGTTCTGATAATATCGGCGCTCTTTATGGGAGACCCTGTCACTTCAAGGAAACTGACAGGCGTTCTCACAGGGGCCGCCGGCGCGATATGGCTTATCCTTTCGGCAAACCACGCAGTAAATTCGACAGGCACAGCGTCGGGCGACTTGCTGATTCTTCTCAGCGGACTTGCCTCAGCCATATACTTTGCGATGTCAAAGCCCCTCACATCGCGTCATTCGCCGATTACGCTTATGAAGTGGATGTTTTTATTTGCGTCGATAATGTTCTTGCCTATAACCCCGTCGATAACTTGCGCTCCAGACGCGTTCAAGGACAACTTTGGGGCGGCCGATTTGGCGATGCTCCTGTACGTCGTGGCCGGCGCCACTTTTATAACGTATCTTTTGATTGCAATGGCAATCAAGAGAATGAGGCCAACGACAATGGCGATGTACAATTATGTTCAGCCATTTGTGGCGTCTATGGTTGCTGTGTATTTGGGGCAGGACAATTTCTCGTGGGAGAAGGTCGCCGCGGCGCTTCTGGTCTTTGCCGGCGTGTATCTCGTCACTTCCTCGCACCAAGCAAAGGCTAAATCTGGCGGCGCGGAAGGCGGACAAGGTTGAGCGGATTGCGGGTGTTTTTAACGGCGCTTTAATGTTGCGGCGCATATTGCGCGATGGCACTACCGTCTATTGCACGGGAATAAATCTTATAAATCGCCGGGGCTAAGATTTCTTGCGGCATATTGTCTAAGATTCCCGCCGGAAAGCAGGCAGAGCTCTTGTGCTTTTGCATTGTAAATACAACATTTTTTTATTCTAAAAGCGCTCTAAATTAAGATTGCGCTAGGGCTTATTTAATGTGGGCCCGTAAACCAATAAAACTCCATAAAAAAACCCGCATGAGTAGGCTTTGCGGGTTTTTTTTAAGATAGAATACTTTGGGTATATGCAGCTTGAAGCCCGACTACGAATGAAGCTCCAAGTCGATGTCTATAAATCTGCGGTCAACAGCTTGGGCTGCGACTATCACGCTCGTTCCAAAAATATTCGGAACGCTCGAGCCGCGCGATATCTGGGCTGCGGGCTTCGTGAGCCCTGTAAGAATTTGCCCGTAGCATTCGATTTCCGGCGCGAGAACTTTTATCATTTTTGAAGATATGTTTCCGCTGTCGAGATCGGGGAAAATTAACACATTCGCCTTTCCTGCGACAGAGCTTGAAATATTCTTTAACCGCGCTACTTCAGGGCTTAGGGCGGCGTCAATTTGAAGCTCTCCGTCAACTTCCATATCGAGCATATCCCGCTTTGCCTTTTCGTGGACAAGCGCAGTTGCCGCCTTCATTTTTATGATGCTTGGGTGGTTGGACGTGGAAGCTTTCGAGGAATACGACAACATCGCAATTCTCGGAGTTTGAAGCGTAAGCTGGTTTGCAAGCAGGCCGGTTGTAAGGGCGATATTGCACAGCTGCTCTTCGGTCGGTTCCGGTATGACGCCGCAGTCGGCGAGGAATAGATCGCCGTCAATCCCGACCTCCGGGCGCCCTGTTGAAAGTATCATGATAGAGCTTGCAGTCCTAAACGCCTTTTGTAGCGGTATAATCTGGAAAATCGGGCGCAGCGCGTTTGAGGACGAAGTGGTGGCCCCGGCGAGCATTGCGTCGGCGCGGCCTGTCGCGAGCATTAGCGTTGAGTAGTAGTTTGGATTTGATACGAGATTGTGTATGCCGTCGTCGTCGAGCGCCCTAAATTTTGGCAGGGCTTTCATTATCCTGCACAACTCCGCGAAGTCGTCCGATTTTACCGGGTCGATAATTTTCATGCCGTCGAGCCGCACGTCTATCGCCGCCGCTATCTCCGAAATTTTTTCGCGGTCTCCCAGCAGGATTGGGACTCCGAGCTTGCGCGTTGAAAATTGGCGCGCCGCCTGCAATATTCGGGGATCCGCACCTTCCGGATACACTATGCGTTTGGGGTGGTTTTGAAGGCGCGCGGAGAGTTTTTTTATGAGTGGCATTTGAATTTATATTTGGGGTTGCAAAATATATTTTGTCCGCACTGTCACGGACGGGACAACTTGTCGGCAATATTTCATTTTTAGCCTATGAAGTCAAGTTTGAAGAAGCGAAGCCGCAAAAAAACGCCCCATGGGGGGGCGTCTTGCAAGAGAAAACAGCAAAAGTTTCAAAACTGCTAAAAAGTAAATTCGCCGAGGGATATTGAGCCGTCTTTTGAGGCTTCTTTGGCGGCAAATTTAAAGTCGTGGAAAATTTTATTTTTGTGGGCGAGCCGCGCGACGAGTTCGTATTTGCCCTCGGGCAGATTCTTGGGCAATTCAAATTCGTCGAATATGGATATTTTGCCGGGCAGCCATTTTGTGGGATCTGCCTTTGAGACAAAAGTTGCGGCAACTTTGCCGTCTGGCGTGCGCAGCTCGTAGACAAGCTCGTAGGGAAGGGATATCCTCGCAATCCCTCCGTTCTCGCCTTCGAGGGAGATTTTTAGTTTTCCTCCGCCCAATTCCATTTTTGCGGTATCGACAAATATGCGCGCGCCCACTCCGCGAGAAATCTTCTCAACCTGCGCATATTCTTCGGTGGGGACTGACGATGGTCTGAGATTTTCAGAAACGAGCGATGCGTGGTTGGATAGTATGAAATCGACAGCTTTCGGAAGCGGCCATTTTCTCTTCAACATGTCGGGATAGCATACGTACCATTCAAACAGCATCGGCTTGTATTTCCATACGTCCCCCATTTTTGTGACACCCGCTTTGAGATATTTGCCCTTTCCTATCCAGTGGTCGTAGTGCCCTTCGCCGCCAACGCCGTCGCGGCGCAGACCCACGCGCGAGCCTTCGCCGTCGCCTATTGCGTATTTGAGAACGACGGCATCGTCAGTCATAAATACGAGGTCGGTTTTCTTGAAATTGTTCAGGTACATATCGGCGTACTGCTTCCGGACTTCGAGCGGGGCTGGCTTTATTCCAAGGCCGAACGTGTGCCACTCGCCCCAGTTGCCGTAGCTGCCTATGTCTATCGTGGATATGCGCGGGTCGCCGTCATACCTTTCGGCTAGGGCTTTTATGAAGCGCTCGTGGAGTTTTATAAATACGGGATCTTCAAAAATCGGGGTGACGCGCTCAAACTTCGTATCGCCCGTGGAGGAGTCTCCGTTGGGGTCGTTTTTAAACATTGCAAATTTTGCGCCCCTTTTCTTAAAGACCCATTCAGGCGACGCATATGGGGTGGCGCTGTGCGCCGATGCGCACATTACGCGGAATGAGAACGGAATCCCGAGCTTTTCCGCGCGCGCTATTTCTTTGTCTATGGGCTCCCAGTTGTATTTGCCCTCTTCGGGTTCAAGGCTTTTCCAATGGAAGCGCACATAGCGCGAGCCATACGGCAGTTTCGGATCCATCTTCCAGCCTATTGACATCCAGCCTTGCCCGGGATTTTGGATTATATCGTTATTGCGGGTGAATTTCTTCTCCGCGGATTGTTCTTTGCAGCCGCATAGCAGCGCGCAGACACTAAGCAGTAGGATTATTTTTCTCATATGTATATTTTAGATTAATATTTTATGCGTATCGGATTGCAAGTCTATATAGGGGTTAGCCCCGCCGTAAAAGTTCATTTGACAAACAGCGCGGCGCCATTTGCCAAAATAAGTCATAGAGATATTTCAGCGAGAGTGACCGAGCCGTCAGGGTTGGATTCTTTCGCGGCAAATTTAAAGTCTCTAAAAATTTTGTATTTGTGGGCGAGGCGCGCTACAAGTTCGTATTTGCCTTTTTGCAGGTTTTTGGGCAGCGCAAATTCGTCGGAGAGCGATATTTCGCCGGGAAGCCATTTCGCGGGATCTGCCTTTGAAACGAAAGTTGCCGCCACTTTCCCGTCGGGATTGCGCAATTCATATACGAGTTCGTAGGGAAGGTATATTGGGCAATTCCCAAAATTTAGCAAGTCCAGAGATACCGCCAAATTTGAGCCGGACAGCTCAGCGCGCGAATGCCGAGGGCATATCCTCGCGCCGATATCCTTTGCGAGCCTGCGGAACTCAGCTTTCTCTTCGTCGTTCATTTGCGACAGCTGCCAGTTTTCGTTGAAAAGGCATGCGTGGTTTGATATTACGAAATCTACGGCGCGCTTCATCGACCACTCTTTTTGTTTCGCGGCGTTTGCGATGAATTCCAGAAGAACCGGGCGGGTCTTCCAAATATCTCCCATTTGGGGAATGCGGGAGTATTTTTTAGAGCCAATCCAATTTTGATAATGCCAGTATCCTCCTACGCCGTCGCGGCGTATTCCGACTTTCGGAAATTCCTTGCCTTTGCCGAGCGCGTATTCGAGAGTCGTATGGTCGTCGCTCATGAATACGAGAGGGGTTTTTTTGAAATTGTCCAGATACATGTCGGCGTAGATTTTTCGGATTTTCGGATCGGGTACGGGTATGCCGAGCCTGTGTGTGTGCCATTCGCCCCAATTGCCGTAGCTGCCTATGTCGATAAAAGCTATGCGAGGGTCGCCGTCGTATCTTTCGGCGAGCTTTTTAATGAACTTGGAGTGCTCTTTTATGAATATGGGATCGTCAAAATGCGGAGTGACCCGCACGAGGGTCGTCATTGGTTTTGAAGGAATTTGGTCTTTCTTTTCCCAGGAAAACTCCGAGCTTTTAACGCCTTTTTTGAATACCCATTCAGGGGTTGAATATCTTCCCTTTGAATGGTAGTTTGCGCACATAATCCTAAACGACGCGGGTATTTTGTTTTTTTCGCCCCAACTTATGGCTTTGTCGATTTTAGACCAGTCGTACTTGCCCTCTTCGGGCTCCAGATCCGCCCACAAAACGCGCGTGTAGCACGCTCCGAACGGCAGCCCTTCAATCCGCTTTGAAACGAGCATTAACCCTTGCCCGGGATTCTCTATTATCGAGTCGTCCGGGGTGAAGGACTTTTCGATGGACTGCCCGCATAACGCAGAAAGACATGCGATTAGGGCGGTAAATATAAATATCGTTTTCTTCATTTTCTTATTTTTTAAGAAATTTTTTTTCGCGGGCAGTGCTGGACAAGCGCGCTATATTGAGATTTTTGCAATGGTTATTGAGCCGTCAGGGTTGGCTTCGCTTACTGCAAATGCAAAGTCTCTGAGAACTTTGCCCTTGTGGGCGAGGCGCGCGACGAGTTCGTATTTACCTTTCGGCAGATTTCTGGGCAGCTCGAATTTATCGGATATTGAAATTTCGCCCGGCAGCCAGTCTGACGGGTTTTCTTTCGACGAAAAGCTTGCCGCCGTTTTCCCGTCCGTGGCGCGTAGCTCATAGACGAGTTCGTACGGCAGGTAGATTTTGGCGCAGCCGACATTCCGCCCTTTGAGGGAAATTTCGACACTTTGGGAATCAGACAGTATGCGCGCGCGGTCTATGACGATTCTCGCGCCTATATATTTTTTAAGCTTTTCGATAAGGGGGGCGTCTTGGGCAGAGGTGAAAGTGTTTTTGAAGTGTAAGTTGTCGTTAAATACATTGCAGTGGTTGCCGAGAATGAAGTCAACTGCGCGCTGCATAGACCACTCTTTTTGCTTGTTGGGCGACGATATAAATTCGAGAAGCACCGGTTGCGATTTCCAAATTTCTCCCATTTTTGGAATGCGGGAGTATTTTTTAGAGCCAATCCAATTTTTATAATGCCACGGGCCGCCTACGCCGTCGCGGCGTATGCCGACGCGCGGAAATTTTCCGCCCTTTTCAAGTGCGTATTCGAGTGTCTGGGCGTCGTCGCTCATAAATACGATAGGCGTCTTTTTAAAGTTGTCGAGGTATGCGTCGGCGAATTTTCTGCGCGTTTGCGGTGTCGCTTCTGGTACGCCAAGCCGGTATGTATGCCATTCGCCCCAGTTGCCGTACCCGCCGAGGTCTATCGAGCTTATATGGGGGTTGCCGTCGTAGCGTTTGGCGAGCTCTTTCACAAAGCGCGTATGCAGCTCTATAAGCAGAGGCTCGTCAAAATACGGCGTATAGCGCGTCATTGTGGTGAAGGAGTTTTTTGGGTTTTGCCGCTCCTTCTCCCAGTTGTACGGCTTGTATTTTATGCCTTTGTCGAGAGCCCATTTAGGGGTGGAGTAGGGCTTTTTGCTGTGGTAGTTTGCGCAGGTTATGCGGAACGATACGGGCAGGCCGATTTTGGCGTAATTTTTGATGAGTTCGTCGATTTTGGACCAGTCGTACTTGCCGTCTTCCGGCTCAAAGTCCGACCAGTCGTAGCGTCCGTAGCCGACGCCGTAAGGGAGTATGCCATCCGTTCTCGGATTTTGCGTGCATGATGCGAATCCCTGCCCGGGGTTTGTTATGATTTTATCGCTTTCGGTAAATGCCGTATCCGTCTGCTGCTTGCACGCGCATATTGCAAACGGCAAACACAGGGCGAGAAGTAAAATTTTCATAAAATTCCTTTGTCTATTACATGTATAATAGGTAAATAATAAAATATTTGTGCGCGCCTTCAAGAATTTATTGTTAATGAAACCTTCTTAACAATAGGGCTTATGATATTCCCCAAAAATTTTATACCGAAATATTGAATGTCGCAATTTGAAAGCGGTCGGGCGCCGTAGATATTTTTTTTAATGGGTGTCTTAAAGTTAGTTTTTCGGGAAAATTTTTTGTGTTTTGGGGATAGATTTTGGACTTACAGTCGGGAGTTTCTATGTATGCGGCGGAACTTTTTGCTGTGCGGGAGTTTTATATTTTTAGGTTTATCCACTGCGGCAGATGTTTGTTGACGAAAATCCAATAGGTTGATTTCAAGATTCACCTTGACAAATAGTAAATATATTTTGTGCGGATTACACAACGCCAAGCCCGGTTTCCCATTCTCCCATTTTGCGCTTGGTATACATATTTTTTTACAGGGCGCCGCCGCGCACTATAAATACGCTCTGCACTTTTTAATATAAGTCTGAAAAAGTCATAGAAAAACATACGCCAAAAACGCGGGGTGGACAAAAATATTTTGGCTTGCTCCAATACCTTCCTCCGCTTTTAGACAAAAAGCGCAGAAAGAAAAATATCTTGCCGCGCGATAATTCTTGCAAAATTTTTGGGCAGAATCTCAGACAAAAATATCTTTCCCAACGACAATCCTGCCTCAGTTTTTAAAAAAAGCGCAGAGCGCAATTTCTTCTTTATCACAGCGCATGCCTGCGTCTATGCCTTCCCCGCAAGAGTTATGCTAAATTATGCTGCCCGCCATTTTAACGGGCAGCTCTCCGCCGAAAACATTATGTGCGCCAAAAAAAGGCGCTTTTCTTGACAGCATATTCAAAGGTTGCCAGTTGCCGAAATCAGCAAGGCGGCCAATGCAGTTGGCGCCCGCCGAGAATATGAAGGTGCAGGTGCGGAATGGTTTCGCCGGCGAGGAGCCCGTTGTTTATAACAACCCTAAACCCGTCTTTAAGCCCGCATTTTTCCGCGACTTTCGGCACGGCGAGCATGAGGTGCGCGAGTATCTGGGCGTCTTCCTCTTTCGCTTCGGCAATCCTCGCAATGGGTTTTATCGGGAATAGGAGAACGTGTACGGGCGCCTGCGGATTGATGTCGTTAATGGCGGCGCAAACATCGTCTTTATAGACGATTTTCGACGGTATTTCTCCGTCGAGAATTTTTTGAAACAAAGTTTTCATACGTTTAAAACTAAACTCCTTCCGCCGCCATTTGCAAACGAAAAAGATTTCTCTCTTCTTATGCTTATATAAAAAGAATCTCGAGATTGGGCAGGGCTTTTTCGTATCTGGAAATAAAGCCCTCTATTGTTGCTATGTCCGAAGAGTGGGTTCTTATATTTTTTTTTGTTTTTCGGGCGAGCTCCCCAAGGCCGCAAATGACGAGATACGCCCTGTCGTGACCGGCGAGCCTTTTTACCGCCGAAGAAATCGGCGCGAGCGCAAATAGCGGCTCCGACGGCGCGAGCTCGACAACCTCTACCGCTGCAGACGGGTCGTATAGCGCGAGTATGCGCTTCGCAAAAATTCCGAGCGGCGCAAGGTCGTCTTTAGACAGGCGGAGGGCTGTTTCAACTCCGCGCGCGGCGTCCGCGCACATCGGCAGACTGTGCGGGTTCGAATGCGCGAGGAGCTTGTTTAGCAAGCGGATTTTTCTTGCGTACTCCATATTTGAAATTCCCCTAAAAAAAGCGCTCCTGCCCGGCGTCGCCGACTCCCGAATATTTTGCGTACCACGGTATGTCTGCGCGCTCCATTCCTTCAAATTCCCCTATTCTTATAAACAGGACGGCGCAAGCGATTGCATCGTAAAGAGCGCGGTGCCACTTGGCGCGGCTTTCCGGACAAAATTTTTTCGCCGCTTCGTCTATCCTTTCTTGCACTCCGAATGCGCGCGCGCAATCCGACAGTTTCGCACCTCCTAATGACGGGAATAAATTCCTTACGAGCGTGCACGTGTCGAGCCACGGGGCCCACTCAGGCGTGCGGCCACCGCGGGCGAAGTCCGGTACAATCCCCGGCGAGGGGAGAGCCGAGCGCAAAAAACTGTCCTCAACAACCGCGTTGTGCGCCATAAAAATCCCGTGCGCCCTCATTTCGCAGAATAGCGGCAGGTCGGCTGAAAACGGCTTTTGGGAATTTGCCATTTCGTTGGAAATCCCAAAAAAGTCTGAATCGCGGGCAGATATTTTCGTTTTCGGGGCGCAGATGCGCGTGTGCGCGGATACAACCTCGCCGCCGCAAATTTCCGCAACGCCATATTCAACTACCCCGATTTTAGCCGACCCTTCAAAGTCTATTGCGAAAATCGGCGTCGTATTTTTCATCTTGCCCATTGTCGTAGGAATCTCATACATTACGCCCATGCAAAGCGAAACTTTCAAGGTTTTTATTAACGAACTCGCCGATATGAGCGGCGAATACATCGCAAAGTCTTTCGGCCGCCGCCACGGCGTAGATTTCAAAAAAGACAATTCTCCCGTGACGGAGGTGGATAAAAATACGGAATACATGCTGCGCGAGGCGATACAAAAAAAATTCCCCGACCACGGAATAATAGGCGAGGAGTACGGCACCTTGAATAAAGACGCCGAATACGTATGGGTGATTGACCCGATTGACGGCACAAAATCATTTATAAGCGCCGTTCCGCTCTTTGGAACGCTCATAGCGCTTACAAAAAACGGGGAGCCTGTGCTTGGGCTGATAAACCAGCCTGTCTTGCACGAGCGCATGGTAGGCGATTGCAAAGAGTGCCTGTTTAACGGGGCGAAAGTCTCGCCCTCCAAAAAGACGGAGCTAAAAGGCATAACGCTACTGACTTCCGACTCGCGCTATTGCTCGCGCCTGCGCGGCGAAGAGCAATGGAAGAGGCTTGAAGATGCCGCGGCAATCTCGCGCACATGGGGCGATTGCTACGGGTACATGCTCTTGTGCAGGGGATATGCCGACGTTATGGCGGACGCGCTTCTTGAAGTTTGGGATTTTACCGCGCTCTTACCCATATTGAAGGGCGCCGGGGTCGCCTATTCCGACTGGCGCGGCGGCTGCGAAATAGGCCACGATTGGGGGCTAATTGCATCTTGCACGCCGGAGCTGCATTCAAAGGTTCTTGCCGCGGTCAAGCGTTAGCGCTATTGGATTCCGGAGCGTACGGAATTTATAAAAAAGGCCAATCGCGCGGGACTCATGAGAGCAAAAGTCAAAAAAAAGGCGCAGCCGTGCGGCTGTGCCTTTTTTGATGTTTACGCCTTTGTCAGTTTACTTTCCGACTTGCTTCGGCATTTGCGGAAGCGGCGTCGGCGCGCTCTTTTGTCGGCACCGAGTGGCCGTGGCGTTTTATTATCGGGGAGTGCTTTATTTGCTGTGTGGCAGCTGGCGTCGGGGTAGAGGGCGCCCCTCCGAGGTTGATTTTCCCCGCTGCCATAGCGTATATTGCGCCGACAGATACTGCTGCAAGCGCGGCCGCCCCTATAAGCTCGGCTTTGTTAAACGCCTTTTCTCCGTTTTCTTTGCGCGCCCAAATGTAGAACGGTATCCCTATTGTGAGGAATATGACAGATGCCAGCAGATATTCCAGACCGGCGGCGTAGATTAGCCATAAAGCGTATACCTCGCCGATGCAGCCGCTCGCGGCAGCCATTGACGCGCTAACCGGAAGCCCGGGAACTACCGATTTCAGTTTCCTCTCCTCTGAGATTTTAAACAGGTACGCCGTACTCGACAGATACGCCGGCAGGACCATTACGCCCGTTATGCTAAGCATGGTATTCCAAGCATTGTTGAAAAAGAATACCATAAGCATTGCCAGCTGCATGAGAGCGCTTGTAATCCAGAGCGATGTTGACGGAGAGCCGCTCGCGTTTGATTTTGCGAAGAACTTTGGGAATGTCCCGTCATTTGCGCATGCAAACGGCATTTCGGCAGTGATGATAGTCCACGCAAGCCAGCTCGCCAAAACCGATATGAGCAGGCCTATATTCATAAGCCATGCGCCCCACGGTCCGACGACTTTTTCGAGCACACCGGCAGTTGATGGATTTGCGACCGACGCAACTTCGTGTTGGCTCATAACGCCGAACGGCAGAACCGAAAGCATTATGAAAACTATCAGCCCGCCGAGGAATCCCATAATGGTGGCTTTGCCAACATCTCCCTGCGACTTCGCCCGGCCCGAGAGAACGACCGCGCCTTCGATGCCGATAAACGCCCAAAGCGTGACGAGCATAGTGCTTTTTATCTGTGCGCCGAGCCCTCCGAGCGTATGCCCGTCGATTGCCATTTTGCCCCAGAAGTCGAACGTAAATTTGTCCCAGTGGAATGCGAATATGAGAATTATCGAGAACAGCAAGAGCGGGACGAGCTTACCGACAGTTCCGATTATATTTATAATGGAAGCCTGTTTTACGCCCGCGAGCACGACAAAATTGAATGTCCAAATCAGTACCGACCCGCCGAGTATCGACCAAACGTTGTTTCCTCCGGTAAATACGCCCGGGAAGAAGTAGTTCAGCGCGTCCATAGTAATAACCGCGTAGCCGACGTTTCCGAAAATCTGGCAGAGCCAATACCCCCATGCGATGGTAAAGCCCGCGTAGTTGCCGAATCCGTCTTTGCTGTACATGTAAATGCCCGCGGTCAAGTTTGGGCGCGCGGACGCGAGGATTCTAAACGAGTTTGCGATAAAAAATATCCCGATGCCGGTTATAATCCACGCGATAATCACCGCGCCCGCGGAGGCCGAGGCCGCCATGTTTTGTGGTAAACTATATATGCCGCCCCCTATCATGGAGCTCAGCACTATTGCGCCGAGCCCAATGACGCCCAGTTTCTTAGCGGAAGACTGGGCGGCCGGGGCGGCGGAGCCGTTGTTGGAGTCCGCCATGGTATTTTAGGGGTTATACCGTCGCGGGGGCGGCGAATTCAAAGTTTAGGAATCCGAGCGCGGTCAGGCAGTAGCCAAAATTCTGCTCGATATTCACAAAGTTGTGGAACATCTGGAACTCGCTGTGCTTTTGAACTCCGCGAATATTGAGCTCGTGGTTTAGGGATTTTGTCAGCCACATTTCGGCGTGCGATTTTGCGATGTCGTCGTCAACGTACGTGTCGAAATATTCGACGTATTCCGCGGCCCAGCCGCCTATCAGTTCGCCCTTGGAGTCTTTGCCCCAGCATATTCCGACGCCTGTTGCGATTGCCTTGTGGTCCTGCTGGCGCGCGCCGTTGCCCGCTATGATGACTTCGAGCACCGCTCCATGTTTAAAGAATTTTGTGACTTTGTCCACCGGGTAAATTTTGCCGAACAGTTCTTTCGGGAGCACGGAGGTGTAGGGAATGACGTTAAAATTTTCGATTTTAGCTTCCATTAGCGCGGAGTCGTAGCAGAACGTTTCAAATGGCTGTGGCGGAATACCGTCTTGCGCTTGTCCTGCGCCGCCTGTGTGGAATGCGAGAGTTGGATATCTTGTGCCTAGTACCATATATTTTCCTTTTTTAATGTTTTTACGGTTTTGCGTTCTTTTTTATCTGCGACGGGCGGAGCCGTTCTTTTTGGGCGGCATTTGCCCTGCCGGTTTGGAATCGCTATTGTGACAAGACAGCGTGCGCCTCGATATGTTCCAACAATCGTTTTGCGGAAAAGACCATTTGCGCAGACGTCAGGCTATTGCTTCTACAACTTCGGCGAGCCGTTAAAATTCAAGCGGGTGACCAATTAGCCGTGGTAAAGACTAAAATTTCAATATGCTAAATATCAAATTGCGTCTGAGTTCTTATATTTGTTTAGAAATTTCGTTAAATATCAAATTGCGTCTGAAAAAATTTTTTCAAAAAAATTTGCGGGGGCTTGCTTGTTTTCCGATTTTTAGAGTAAAAAAATTTTGGATTTTGAAGATAGCTTTGCGCAAAAAAAAGCGCCCGCAAAAGCGGACGCTTATTTTTTATCGTTAAAATAATCGGCTATTGCGCAGAGGTATCGTCGACAACTGCGATGTGCAGGTCTTTAAGCTGCTTTTCCGTCACAGGGCAGGGCGATTGGGCCATTAAATCCTGGCCTCTTTGGGTCTTGGGGAAGGCTATGATGTCGCGTATGCTCTGGCGGTTGGTCAGAATGCTTACGAGCCTGTCAAATCCAAGCGCTATGCCCCCGTGCGGCGGAGCCCCGTATTTGAAAGCTTTTAACATGTAGCCAAAGCGGGATTCAATTATGTCTTCCGGAATTTTTAGGACGTCGCGGAAAACTTTCTCCTGAACCTGTGGTTGGTGGATTCTTATAGAGCCGCCGCCGAGCTCCACGCCGTTTAGGACGATGTCGTAGTGCTGGCCGCGCACGCGGAGCGGGTCGGAGTCGAGATATTTTATGTCCTCCTCGACGGGCGAAGTGAACGGGTGGTGTGCCGAAACGTACCTGCCTTGCTCTTCGTCGAAGAGCATAAGCGGAAATTCTATGACCCAAAGGAAATTGAATTGGTCGGCGGGGATTGAAAGCTTTCCGCGCGCCTGCAAGAGCTTGGCGCATTCAAGCCTTATTCTACCGAGGATTGAGCACGCCCTCTCCCACTCGCACGCCGCAAAGAAAACGATGTCGCCGTCTTCGATGTTCAGCTTTTGCTTGAGTTCCGCCTGTTCGGCTTCGGATAGGAATTTTAGTATTGGGCTTTTCCAAGCGCCATTTTCCGCCTTTATAAAAGCAAGCCCCTTTGCGCCGAGCGTCTTTGCGACATCTTCGAGATTTTTAAGCTCTCCCTGAGTGATGTCCGCAAGCCCCTTTGCGTTAATCGCCTTGATGGAGCCCCCGCCGTTTGCGACCGACGAAAACACCTTAAATTGGCTTTGTTTGAAAGTGTCGGTGAAGTCGGTGAGCTCCATTTCAAATCTCGTGTCGGGCTTATCGACGCCGTAGCGGTTCATCGCCTCGGAGTAGGGCATTCTTTTGAACGGAGTGGGAATGTCGATGCCGAGGACGTCTTTCCAGACTTTTTTGAGCATGTTTTCTATTAAAGAATACATGTCTTCGCGGTCGATAAAGCTCATTTCGATGTCAACCTGCGTAAATTCGGGCTGCCTGTCGGCTCTTAGGTCTTCGTCGCGGAAGCACTTTGCCATCTGGTAATATCTTTCGATGCCCGAAACCATAAGCATTTGCTTGTATTGCTGGGGCGACTGGTTGAGCGCGTAAAATTGCCCAGGGTTCAGGCGGCTCGGTACGAGAAATTCCCTCGCCCCTTCCGGAGTGCTTTTGAAAAGTATGGGGGTTTCGACTTCCGTAAAGCCGTTTGAATCGAGATATTCGCGCAAGGCTTTTGCGGCCTTATGGCGCATTCTCAGCAGGTTGAGATTGCGCGGGCGGCGGAGGTCGAGGTAGCGGTACTGCAAGCGCAGGTCTTCGTTGACTTTGTCGGCGCGCTCGTTGTCGAGCGGGAAGGGCAGCGTTTCGCAGACATTGTGGATTATCATATTGTCGGCCACAACCTCAATCTCGCCCGTTTTTAGGGAGGGATTTACGGTGTCGTTTTCTCGCATGGCCACCGTTCCGAAAATCTGTATTACGCTTTCGTCTTTGAGCTTTTGGGCGTCGCGGTACACGGGGCACTCCGGGTGGAAGACTACTTGCGTTATGCCTTCGCGGTCGCGCAGGTCGACGAAAATTATGCCGCCGTGGTCGCGCACGGATTGTACCCAGCCTATTAGGGTTACCGATTTGCCCTTGTCGGCGGAAGTGAGTTCGTTGCAGGTATTGGTTCTTTTCATTTTAAAAAATCGTATTTGAATAGACTCTATTTTTTTGCGGCGTAATCAAGCTTTTTCATCATAAATTGGGGCGTTTAAAGGGGCTTTTGCTTTCGCGCGCCGATTCGCAAGAGCTAATTGGGCGTCTTTTCCGCGCGGGATTTAACGCCGCCAGAAAAGACTTTTAACAATTTGAAAGGCGTTAATTTTTTTTGGAATATGCTTTAACCGTTTTTTAGAGTCAGGGGCGTTTTGAGAGTTTAACAAAAGGAAAATTAACGGGGAAATTTGCAGAGACATCTTTTGCCCTAACTAAATTGACGCAACGGCCGACTGCGTTTTGTTGAGTGCGATTTTTTTACTTTTAGCGGCTTTTCAGTGCGGGGTGCAGATTGTGGAACGGGTGCAAAAAAACGGACGCAAAAAAAACGGGCGGATATAAAATCCGCCCGCGGGCTATTTTATAAAATTTTTATTTTTTCGACCTTTTTCTCCACGCAAAAAACAGGGCGGCAAGTCCGAATAGAACCGCAATTTCAGCGGGTTCCGGGACTGTCGTAAGGCTTGCAGTAATAGTGGATATGCCGTCGAGGTCAGTTATGGACAGTTTGCCAAATACGCCGTCTTGAAGTTTTAAGGTGATATCGTCGGCGGTCAAATTGCTCTCGCTTGTGGAAAACGACATCAAATCGACATTCCATTCGTCTTCTTGGAAGCCGCTAAGCCAGCCTTCCAATTCGGACGCGGAGATGTTTATGTCAAATATCAGTTCAGCAGTATCTGAAGTTCTGGTGGCGGCGCCGTTTATTTGAATAAAGTCGCTAAATTCCTTTTCCTCCGCCAAATCGAAAACTATTGTTCCTCGCGAAAATTCCATAGAGTCGAAAACTACTTTCCCGTATTCCATTCCGGAAAGAGTTCCCGTGGCGCTGAATATTGCGTTGGCTGCACCGTTGTAGCCGTTTAGCATGAGCTTGCCGCCCTTCATGCCGTCGTACATTCCGATATCCACCCTGCCGTTTGATACTTCCACTTCGCCGAGCGAATTGGGGGAACCCTTGTGTACAATGTTTTCCATAGACCAATCTGGGAGATTGTTGAACCTCATAATTTGTCGCCCTCCGACAGAGTCGGCTGTCATTCTTATGTTTAGCTTATTGTCGGGCAATACACCATTTGATTCAATGCAAAAAAGTCCGCCGATATATTCGCTTTCAGAGGTGTTTGTAAAAATCAAATCTGTTGTGCTAGCCTTTTCCGGGGTTCCATTAAGTATAATCATTCCGTTTTGGGATACGCGTAAACCGCCAAACGAGCGTGCGTAACTTGTGCTTGAAGTGCCACACATATAGATAATATTCTTATCCCCTCTACTGTTTTGAATGGTTACATTGCCGCCAACGCGAAAGTTTGTGGCGTTGATTTCCAATACTACAGCGTCCAAGTTGTTGTTCCAAGCTGCCGTTGGCTTTGAATCTATCGTCAAATTGCCATCGACATTGAAGCTGCCAGAGCCGGAGATAGCCAGTCGTGTCTGATACCAGTCTTTATTGGCTCTGATGTCGGTGTAGAGAAAGTCGCCGCGAACTTTTAAAGTAGCGCCGCTATTCAAATTAAATGAGAGTTTCGGGTGAGTGGTGAGGCTCTCTTTTATATTAAAATAAAAATTATCTACGGAAAATGTGCAATTGCTTGACAAGCTTAACATTGTCTTTCCCCAAAATCTCTCGGGGAAATTCATATTGTATGTAAAATTGCCCGCTGTGATATTAGACGAGATGGAGGCAATATCTCCATTATCGGGGACACTGTCAAATTGCGCATTTAAAGTTATGTTAGTTGAGGAATCGATTGTGCCGGTGTAGGGGGCTCCGTTTTCGAGATAGGCGGAGGGATCTGAAAGGTCGCCGGGAAAAGTTGAGGAAGAATTGAGATTCATCTCAATATCGGCGGCATTTGTGGCGGCAATAAAGCCTGCGGTTAGCAGGGAGAAAATAATTTTAGTTTTTGAGGCCATGATTTGAATTAGGAATTATTGGGGAATGAGATAAGAATTTCATTAGCAACAGTGTTGAAAATGTCAAATTTTTTTCTCAAAAATATTAAACCTTTTATTTTAAATTGTGAGATATTTATATGCAGTAAATACTAAAAAATAACTAATGCCCCACTCTAACTCGTTGACGCAAAAATTAAACAATGTTTGCCTTTTTTAGTTTTAGGAATAATGTAAATTCTGCAAAATTTCCTTAAATCATTCAGTTTCTCTTAGATTTTTTTTGCACGATTTATACGCAATATTTTTTTTTGCGAATTGCGCAAAAATCCCGCTGTGCATGTAGTTCGCCCGCATTCCATGCCGCCGCATAGGTAGTCGGCACGCACTACATGCCGCAGGGTTGGAGGTCAGTATCACAGGTTCCGCGCTTCCGGCAACCTATTCCATACCAGCTCAAGCGAGGCAGTCTGCATTTACGCGCGTTCCGCTTCTATGACTGGAAATCAGGGTATCGCGGGTAGTTCATTTTTTTTAAGGGCACAAAAAAGACGGGTACGATTAAAATCGACCCGCCATCTCATATTTTATGCAAACAGAAGCAAGGCGCTTAGAAAATCCGGCAAAGCCGCTTATTAAGCGTAAAATTTACGGATAAACTGCGCGTTGTGGCGGATTGTGTCTATTTCCTCGCCGTCTTTTTTTCTGTTGAATCCGTGCAACTCAAACACAAGCCACCCCTCGTAGCCGATGGTTTCTATCGTTCTCAGGCATTCGTCCATTTTGCGCGGAAGCCCCGAGTTGGAATCGAGCTTGTGCTTGGAGTCTTTCAAGTGCATTTGCCCGATGTGCCCTTTGAGCGCTTTCAGAGAATCGAGAGTGTCGTGCCCGTAGTACTGAAAGTTGAAAATGTCGAAATAGACGTTGACCCAATCACTGCCGACCGCGTCAATTATGCGCAGATTGTCTTTCGCGGACACAGAGTTTTCCATCGAGACCATGACGTTTTTCTTTTGCGCGTATGCCGCAACTTCTTTCAGGCGGGAGACGAGCGGGGCAAAGCACTTTTCGTTCATGGTCTTGTCGGGATTCTGCATGTTTGCTGGGCCGTAGAAAGGCAAAAGTATGCAGTTGGAGCCGAGCTCCGCGGCGGCGTCTATCGCGCTGCATGTAAATTCAACAGCCCCCTTCGCGGAATAGAACGGATTTGAGTTCATGCAAGTGGGGGAAGTTGACGCGATTTTCATTCCCGTTTCCTGCATTGCCTTTTTGTATGCCGCTATTTGTTCCTTGGTGAAAAATTCGCCCTCGGGCTTTTCTTTAGCGGAAGAAATCTGCGTTCCGTCGAGCCCCGCCTGTTTTGACAATTCGAGAGCTTTTGGATTGCCAGCGCCCCCGAGAGTCCAGTCGCACACGCCGAGCGGATAGGCCTTCTTTTTGTCGCAGGCCGATAAAAATTGCAATGAAAGCGCACCAAGCCCCGCAGAAAGTGCTGCGCGCGCCAGAAATTCCCTTCTCGAAATATTTTTCATACAAAATCCTTTTCCTTTGCAACCGAAAATAGAATTTATGGAAATTTTGTCAACAGGCTTGGCGGGCAAATTGCAAACAAAGTCAAAATAGTGAAAATTTTTAGGCGTTGCTAAGCAGGTACAGCCTGTCGTTGGCGCGCATTTTCGACGGAACTTTTATCGCGGCTATTTGCCCCTTTTCTATTTTCTCAACAGGCAATCCGTTTATTTGGGCGCTTTCGAGCTCAAACTCCTCGTATCCTGTGGAGTTCCCCTCCACGCACAATGTGTCGCCGAGTTTTACGGGGTGGTCGTCAACTATTATCTCCGCGACTCCTATTCGCGGAAGGTAGTTTCTTACGCGCCCGACTATGAGCTTTTTTACGGTTGCGCGGTTGCCCTCGGATGTCCAGTCGCCAACGGGCTTTCCCATGTAAAAACCGTCGGAAAACCCCCTGTTGAAATTCTTTTCAAGATCCGCAACAAGCTCCGATTTAAGCCGCGAAAATCTTTCGGCGAAATCGGGCGAACCGCGGTTTTCAAGCCAAAAGTCGCGCGCTTTGCGGTAGGCTCTTGCAGTAGATGCCACATATTGGGCGTTCCGGTTTCTTCCCTCGATTTTCAGCGAGTCCGCCCCGGCCTCAAAAATTTTTTCTATAAACGGGAGCGTACACAAATCTTTCGGGCTCATAACGTACCCGCCGTCGAGCTCAAATTCCGCGCCGCCCTCCTTCACCTCGCTTACGCGGTACTTTCTGCGGCAAGGCTGCTGGCATTCGCCCCTATTCGCGCTCTTGCCTGATGTGTACTCTGACATAAAGCACCTGCCGCTTATCGACACGCACATGGCGCCGTGCGCGAATACCTCGATTTCAATCGCATCATCTTTGCCGAGCTTCTCTGCAACTTCGGCTTTTATGGAGGCTATCGCTTCGAGAGAGCATTCCCGCGCGAGCACAAACCGCCTTATCCCGAAGCGCTTGAAATACGCGCAGACGCTGTCAGAGTTCGCGACGCTTGCCTGCGTGGATAAAAATACCTCCAACCCTGAGTTTAGCGCGCGCTCTATCGCGGCGAAATCCCATGCGATTACGGCGTCTATGCCGGCGTCCTTTGCGGCTTTTATATTGGTGTCGAGCGACGGGAAGTCGGAGTCGAAATATATGTTGTTTAGGGTGAGGTACGCCTTCGCGCCGTATTCGCGGCACTTTTGCGCTGCGGCGGGGAGCTCGGAGAGAGCAAAATTCCTCGCGCCGGCTCTCATATTGCTGCCCTTTATTCCGAAATACACGGCGTCGGCGCCGTTTTTTAAGGCGGCGTCGAGGCACACGAAGTCGCCTGCTGGCGACATAATTTCCGGCTTGCGGGGTTTTTTGAGGTTTGCCATTTAGCTGCTTTCGCCGCCTTCCGCGCGCCGTGAAAGAATTGGCGGCGCGGATTAGCTTGCGGTGAATGTGGGTTTAAAAATATTGATTTTGGAAGGGCATTTTTGAAGTTTTCAATGCGGCGGCAACAAAAAAGTAATGCTTGAAGAAACGGCGGAATTCTGCTGTAAATATAAAGCTTTAAATACGCGAAATGCCGCCGGAAATAAAACAGACGCAGCGGGTGGAACAGGGTCTTGTCCTGACTCCGCAATTAAAGAAGAGTCTTGAAATACTCCAAGCCTCGTCGCTTGAATTGTCGGATATCATAGCCTCAGAGCTTAGGACGAATCCACTGCTTGAAGACGCCTCCGCCGACGGAATCGCCGAAAAGCCGCAGTCTGTCGGGGAAAGCGGCGATGCCTACGACGACTCCGACTACGACGGCGCGGACTCCCCGGACCCTGACGGCGCAAAAGACGAAAATAAGAGGCGCGACTTCGCCCTAAATTCCATACCCGACAAAAAGTCCCTCGGCGAGTACCTGTTAAACGAGGCTTCGCTCGACGCCCCAAATGCGGAAGTGGCGAAGGCGTTTGCATTTCTTGTCGGTGAGCTCGACGAAAGGGGCTTTCTTCCGCGAGAAGCGCCCGAGCGCGCCGAAAAAGAGGGATTTTCGAGGGAGAATATAGACGCCGCTCTCGCCCTTCTTAGGGAAAGCGAACCCGCGGGTATAGGGGCATTCGATATGCGCGACTCTCTTATGTTGCAGTTGGAGCGCAAAGGCCTTGGCGGGAGCCTCGCGCACAAGATATTGGAATTTCATTACGATTTGCTTGTGCGCCGCAAAGTTCCGGAAATCGCGAAGGCCGAGGGTGTCACAGAGGAAAACGTCGAAGACGCAATCGGCGAGATAGCCAAGCTGAACACTTCCCCCGCGCACGAATTTTCCGATGACGAAGAAAGGTTTGTAGAGGCCGACATTATTTATAAAAAGCTGCCCGACGGCGCGTGGACAGCCGAGCTTGCCGACGATTCCCTGCCTAAGCTGAGGATAAATCAAGAATACAGAAAAATGGCCGCCAGCGCGACACTGAGGGCCGACGAAGCGGAGTACATATCCGCAAAGCTCCGCGAGGGTAAATTCATAATCGACGCGATAGAGCACCGCAAGCAGACTCTTTTAAAAATAGCCTTTGCGATACTCTCGCTGCAGCCCGAATTTTTTGAGAAGGGGAAGTCGGCTCTAAAACCAATGACAATGCAGGAGGTCGCCGACATAGTGGGGGTCCACCCGACGACTGTTGGCAGGGCTGTGTCGGAAAAATATGCGGATACTCCTTTCGGAATTGTGGCGCTAAAAAGCTTTTTTAGCGCAGGGTACGAGTCGGCAGGCGGCGGGGAGGTCGCGAGCGCTTCGGTCAAGGAGCGCATACGGGAAATTGTGCGCGACGAATCGCCGCGCTCGCCTTTGAGCGACTCTAAAATCGCCGACATTCTTGCGGCGGAGGGGCTAAATGTTGCGCGCAGGACTGTCGCGAAATACAGGGAGGAGCTTGGAATAGCCCCCAAAAATTTGAGAAAGAGGTTTTGACATGCTTTCTGATTTTAAAAGCCTCGCGGTTGCGGACGCTTCGGGAGAGCGCGTAAAAATGGCTCTCTTAAGTAGTGGCGCAGTAGTTGCCGAAATATCGCGCGACAAGATGGCAATGGAGATTTTCGCGGAGTCGCTCTCCGAGCTTTGCGGGGGGGAGCTTGGGAAAGTGGAGGCGTTTGCGCTTTGCATAGGCCCAGGTTCGATGCTTTCTACGCGCGTGGGCAGCTGTATTTTATCTACAATATCAGCCCTTACAAATGCGGAACTCTTTTCGTGGGACTGCATGCAGACTGCCGCTTTCGCACTATACAAGGGTTTTGCGGGGTCTCTTAATGCGTCCGAGAAAGAGGAATTTAAAATATTGGCGCCTTCGAGAAAAGGCTTTGTGAATGTGCTCGATTTCAAGGGAGGGGAAGTCGCTCTTCAAGAGGAGGTTGAAATCGAATCGGCGCAAGATTGTGGTGGATTGGCATTTTTGCTCGACCAGCGTTCGAAGGTGGACGACAGGCTACAAGGCATAAAAAGGCTTGATTTGACTGCGAAAGCGGCGGCTATGACACTGCTTTCAGAGCCTTTGCTCGCGCGGAAATGCAAAGCAGTGCCGGAGCCAAAGTCGCTATCAAACAGGGAGTATGTGAAATGGAAGGCTCAAGCACGCATTTAAGGTGTTCGGTGCACATAGATTTGTGCGCCTTGGAGAGAAACCTCGGCAAGCTCAGGCACTTCATGGGGCGCGAGAGGGGATATATAGCACTGCTGTCGGCTGACGCTTTTGGATACGGAGTTGAGGCGGCAGTTGTGAGGCTTATGCTCAGCGGCGCCGACGCATTTGCAGTGACTAACGCGGAAGAGGGCGAGCGCGTGAGGGAGGTCGGCCCGGGCTGGAAGATTATAGTGATGAGCTCATCACTGCCCGGAGAGGAGCCTGCGTATTTTCAAAACGATCTCATACCTGTCATAGCGAGCCCCGAAGAGGCCAAAAGGTTTGAGGCCGCCGCCAAGGCTGAAGGGCGCGTATTGCCTGTGCATTTTAGGCTTCCCGTTTTCGGGGACGCAATTCCATCATTCGACGACGCTGTCGAAATGCTCGAAGTAATTGTAAAATCGCCGTTTCTAAAATTGGAGGCATTTTGCGTGCCCGGTACGGGGACTGGCGCGCCGAATGAAGGCGCCGAGCCAAACGCGGAATTTCTCGAATACGCGGCGCGCAGGCTTGGCGGCGCGGGGAGTTCCATATACCTCCACCACGCCGACGTGTGCGACATTTCCGCCGTGCCGCCCGTCTTTGGTAGGGCGCTTAGGGCGGGGCTCGTGCTTTTCGGCATAAAACCTTCGGAAAAGTCGATGCTTCGCGGGTTTGAGCCTGAGAGGGCGCTTACTTTTAAAACTTCCGTAAGCCTTGTAAAAGACCTGCCTGCCGGCGCAACTGTCGGGTACGGCAAGACTTTCACTTTGCGGCGCGATTCAAAAATAGCGCTGCTTTCAGTGGGATACGGCGACGGTGTCCCGCGCGAAGGCGGGGGGCGCATGTCCGTGCTTTTGAGGGGCGGGCGCGCGCCGGTAATCGGGAGAGTCTCAATGGACCAGGCGGCGATTGACGTCACCGACATTGAAGGCGTTTCCGAAGGCGACGAGGCAATAATCGTCGGGGCTTGCGGCAAAGATGAAATATCGATAGAGGAATATTGCAAGGGGCTTTCGATAAGCCCGGCGCAGGCGCTTACTTCAATCACAAAGCGGGTTGCGCGCTTTTACAAAACTCTTTACTGATAAAAAGCTTCCGTTTTTGCAGCAGAGCGTTGTGCTCCTTTATTGGGGCCGCCAAAGCGCGGACAGCTAAATTTTTAAATAGAAAATTTGGTTCTGATTTTAAATTGGGGTGCGGAATATTTTTTGGTCGGTATTCGGTTAAAATGCGGTGGTGAGACTTGCCGCTTCAAGCGAGGCGCGGAAATGGCGAGCGGGTTTGCGCTTTAAACGATGCGCGCCGGCAGGCGTGCAATTTGGCATCTTAAATTAGTCGCGCCTAAGAGCGTATAAATTGGCGTTTTAATCTTATATTAGTATGGCCCGCCGCCTTAATACTATAGCTCAATCGGGACATGCATTTGCCGCGCAACCCTGCCGTGTAAAGGCCCGACAATCGTGGGAGTCGGAGCTGTGGCGGTGTTTTTGAGTGAATAGAATCTGTTGTTCTAGGCGGCGGATAGACGCTTGCAAAGGCGGGGCGATATGTCAAGTATCTGTTTGACTTGCGCGGGGTTTTAGTCAATACTATGTGGATTATGAAAATCCTTTTAAAATGGTTGCTCGTCGCATTCTTCGCGGCGGTAGTGATAGGTTTTTGCTATTTCCTCACGCTCATGTCTCCCGGAAAATCTGTAAAGGCTCCGACGGAATATATAGACCCGTCTGTTGAGAGCTCCCAGCTTTTGAAGGAATCCGAAGAGCTCGAAGCCGAATTTGAAAAGGCGGCGTCGGTTGGAATGTTGGCGGCGGGCGATGTTGACAAATTGCGCAAGGCGATAAGGCTGCAGGAAATATATATAGAAAAGGCAAGGGCGACGTCTTCCGACAATGCGCCGATGGAGCGGCTAACGGCGCTGCGCACGCGCCTTCAAAACATAGAGGCGGAGCCGCTTTCGAGGCTCGTTGCCGATTTTGAAAGAAACGCAAAGTCTTCAGAGGCGTCAGGTGACGCCGCCGGCGCGGAAAAGTTCTATCGGCAGGCGTACGACATTCAGGATAAAATAAACCGCGCGTATTGGCTTTCAAAATACAAGGATGTCACTAAGGTTGTCGAGCTCGACAAGGCTGTAAAAAATCTTGAAGTGAAGCCGATGTATGAAAAGAGCTTGGAGGCAGAAAAAAACGCGCGCGCAGCGCTCACGAGATCCGATTGGAAGACGGCGGTGGCGGAATTTGAAAAAGCCGTGCAAATAAGCCGCGACATAAGCGTAAGATATCCCACATCCGGATACAACGACTACATGCGCTTGCAGCGTATCCGCGCGGAAATAGACTCCCTAAAATCTTCCGACGTAAAGATAGAAATAGACAAACTCCTTGCAGACGCCAAGTCTTTGCTCAAAAGCGGAAAATATGCTGAGTCTTCCGACAAATACTCCCTCGCGGCGCAGCGGCAGAAGGATATAAATACGCTTTTCCCGCGAAGCGCGCATGCGTCGGAGGAAAAATATACCGAATATTCCAACTTGTCAACAGACGCCAAGAGCAAGATTTACGTTGCGGACATAAAAGCGCTCGACCGCGACTTCACCGCCGCATTGCGGGCGTCCGACATATCCAAGGCGTCAGACATATCGTCGAATCTCGTGGCGCGCGTAGAGCAGTTTAAAAACGATTTCCCGCGCAATACCGACATCACTTCCGAAGACCTCATACGCGTCCGCTACCTAAACTTTGCATTGGGGCGCATAGCCGAGATACAGAAATCCGTGAATGACCTTCTATTGCCCGTCGGTTCCGGCAAAAAAATGCTTAAGACGGAGGTCAGCCAGAAACTTTACAAGATAGTTATGCAGGAAAACCCGAGCAGAAACCAGTCGTCCGAGGACAACCCCGTGGAGTCTGCAACATTCGAGGAGGCTCTTACATTCTGCCAAAGGCTGGGGTGGATACTCGGGCGCAAAGTTTCCCTTCCGTCTGCGGAAGAATTTGAGAGCGCCGTCGGAAATCTGCGCTATGCAGACATAGACGCCATCTCATGGAATGCCTCCAACAGCGGTGGCTCTGTCCACAAGGTTGCGACAAAAAAGGCCAACGACAAAGGATTTTTCGATTTGCTCGGAAACGTCGAAGAGTTCGTGTCCGGTGAAAGCACCGACGGAAGCGTGACCGTCATGGGCGGCGACGCGCAGACATCGGTAGATTCAATATCGAGCCTTCCGCGCGCCAAGACCGACTTGAATAGGAGAAACCGCATGCTTGGTTTTAGGATAATTGTTTCTGAATAGGGCGTTTCCACTATAAAAATTATCGCCTCTAAAATCTTAGAAGTTATGAAAATTTACCCCGCTGTTGACATAAAGGACGGCAAATGCGTGCGCCTGAAAATGGGCGACGCCTCAAACAAAACCGTGTATTTTGAAAACCCGCTCGACGCGGCAAAATCTTTCGCCGAAGCCGGGAGCAAAGTGATACATGTAGTTGACCTCGACGGCGCGTTCGGGGGGAGCGTCGCGAATATGGAAGTTATATCGCAAATCGCGGGGCTTGGAATGTTCGTGGAGCTCGGCGGCGGCCTGCGCGACGAAGCCTCTGTAAGGCGTGCGTTCGACGCGGGCGTGGGGCGCGCGATAATCGGCACGAAAGCCTGCACCAATCCGGAATTTGCAATTTCTCTCGCCGAAAAATACGGGGAAAAAATTGCGGTCGGCATAGACGCAAAAGGCGGGAAAGTCGCCATAAAGGGGTGGGTCGAGATATCCGATTTGACCGCCTTTGAGCTTGCGGAAAAACTCGCGCGCGGAGGAGTTGGCATGTTTATATATACGGATATAGACACCGACGGAATGCTCTCGGGGCCGAATATTCCGTCGCAAAAAAAGATGCTCGAAACCCTGTTGCCCTTCGGAGCGTCTCTCATAGCTTCGGGCGGAGTATCCTCCGAGGAGGACATCTGCAATTTTATCGGCTTGGGGGAATCTTTTAAGAACCTCGAAGGCGTGATAGTAGGCAAGGCCATTTACGAGGGCAGGGTGGATTTGCGCAATGCCATAAAAAAAATCTCATGCCATTAAATATACAGACACTCTCTTCACAATGGTCGGACTACGAACTTCTCGATAGCGGCGACCGCTTGAAACTTGAAAGGTTCGCGGACGTCGTTGTGACGCGCAGCGAGCCCAAGGCGTGGTGGAAGCCAGCAAGGAAAAATTTGTGGAGGGAGTCGGTCGCGCGGTACATAGACGACGACAAAAAAAACGCGCGCTGGGAGTTCCGCGGGAAAGTCAATGCGCCGGTGCTGCATTTGGGCAAGATAAATTTTCTCACTAAATTTATGGACGGCTCAAAGCACCTCGGAATTTTTCCCGAGCAGAAGCCTCACTGGGATTTTATAGCCGATAGCGCGGGGCGCTTTGCCAAAAAGCTTGCTTCAAAATCACTCGCGCCGCGGAAGCCGACCCTTCTCAACTTGTTCGGGTACACAGGGGCTGCGAGCATAGTGGCAGCGGCGAGCGGGTATGAAGTAGTGCATGTGGACGCATCGAAACCGTCGGTTGACTGGGCGAGAAAAAATCAGGCGGCGAGCGGCATGGCCGGCGCGCCCATCAGATGGATAGTTGACGACGCCTCAAAATTTGTCGCGCGCGAAATTAGAAGAGGAAAAAAATACGACGCTATAATTCTCGATCCCCCAGCTTTCGGAAGGGGACCTAAGAACGAGCTTTGGAAGCTTGAGAAAATGCTGCCCGAACTTTTGTCGGCATGTTCGCGCATACTTTCCGACACTCCGCTGTTTTCGCTGATAACGCTCTACTCGATTGACGCTTCGGCGATTATGGCTGCAAATATTATGGGCGAAAATTTTGCGCCGTTGGCGAAAAGTTCCGTTAGTTGCGGGGAGCTTGTCCTTGAAGCGGCGGGCGGGGCGTCTTATCCTTTGCCGCTTTCGATATGGGCGGCGGCGGTTTTTGAGTAGGCGCAAAACTCGCGGTTGCGCGCAGGATTTTTATTTCAAAATTTTTTTCACGAAAGTATCGGCGCGAAATTCTCCCGTCAGATTTTCTTAAAACGCCCGCCTCATTTTTTTTGCGATTGGAAATTATCCTGTTTGGAAAAATTTTCCGATTCGATACGGCGCACGGCCTGTTGAAATGGAATGCTTGCTGCAACTTTGAGGCACATCGATTGGAGCACTGCAAAATCGAAAATGGAAGTTGGCTTAATTTCTTTACACTGGGATAGATTAATCGAGCGCAATTTCCGTAAAAATGCCTTGCAAAGTGGGATTTTTTCTTTAATGATAAAAATAATGATAAAAAGATAATAAAACATCTGGGAATACAAAGGTGGAAGACTGGAAATCGTATATAAAATTGTGCTCAATTCCCGATATCGGCTCGATAACCGCAATGCGCCTGTTGGAAGCGTTCGGCTCGCCCGGGGCGGTATTTGAGGCGTCCCGCGAGGCGCTGATGTCAGTTCCGAAAATAGGCTCGAAAACCGCCGACGCAATTTTGGCGGCGCGCTCGAAAGGCGATTGCGAAAAAACATTTGAGCGCATGTCTGAAATCGGGGCAAAATACATACACTACAAAGATCCCCGCTACCCGCGTTCTCTGTATCCGCTTTCGGACAAACCCGTCGGATTTTATTGCATAGGCGATTGCGACTTCAACGCGCCGTGCATTTCGATTGTTGGCTCCCGAATGTGCAGCCTTTACGGGCAAAGCGTTGCCCGCAAATTTGCGGCTACATTTGCGCGCGCCGGATTTACAGTTGTCAGCGGAATGGCGCGCGGCATAGATACGTACGCCCATCTTGGCGCAATAGAGGCGGGAGGAAAAACAATAGCTGTTTTGGGCTGCGGGGCGGATGTGGTCTATCCTCCCGAAAACGCCGAACTTTATGAAAAGATAAAGAATAACGGAGCGGTAATATCGGAGTTCAAGCTCGGGGCGCGGGCCGACAGGCAGACTTTCCCCATACGCAATAGAATAGTTTCAGGGCTCGGGTTGGCGACTGTGGTTGTGGAATCCGACGTGCGCGGCGGAAGCATGATAACTGCGCGCCTTGCGGCCGAGCAGGGCAGGGACGTTTTTGCCGTTCCCGGCAGAATAGATTCCCGCGCAAGCCGCGGTTGCAACCTCCTCATACGCGAGGGGGCGACTCTTGCGATGTCGGCCGATGATATAATCGACGAGCTGCGCTCTACGGGGCAGATTGAATTCGCATTTTCTCCTTCCGAAAACGCGCCCGTCCAAGAAAGCGGAGATTCCAGAATAAAGGCTAAAATCGCATTGTCGCAAGACGAGGAAGCGGTTGTAAAAGCAATGTCGGGGCCCGATGTATCGTATGCCGACGAAATATCGGAGCGCAGCGGATTCCCGATTCAAAAGTGCCTTGCGCTTCTTACGATGCTGGAAATACGCAAGGTGGTAAAAAAGGCCGACGGCGGGTGGGTCTTATGATTTTTTAAGACGCGTGGGTTTTTTATTTATGTGCAACATTGCGCTGATGCGTAATATTTTGTCGGGAAAGCCGCGCTTTTGCGGCGGAAGGCCGTTTTTCTTATTCTTAAAAACTTAAAAAAAGCGCGCGGTAAAAAATAAAGAACGCGCGAAGCATAGCTTATGACTTCGCGCGCTTGAAAAAATTATCCGGAAATCCGCTTCCGTAAACCGTTCCCACCGTAGAGTTGAAGCGCAAGCCATTCGCGCGCTTGGAAAATTGCGCAGCCATTCCCGTAAAACATTAGAATCGGCGGATAAGTCTCATAAGCCTGCGAAGATATCCAGAAAGCTGTACCCGCAAAATATAACTGTCGGAGAGTGTGGACACTGAGCTTGGTTAAATTGCGTGCAGAGCCATACCCGCAAAACATAATTGCCGGCGCGTATGGATCCTCGCGCACCTGCTCAATTCGCTCCTACAAATTTAGAGGGAATCTGGAGAGATTGTGTCGGCGTCTTTCCAGAGCGACTCTATTCCGTACAACCCCCTCTGCTCCGGAAGGAATATGTGCGCCATGAAATCAAATCCGTCAACAACTATCCAGCCGCTGCCGTCGTTGTATTCGCGCCTGATTTCCTTTACTCCCAAATCTTTTAGGGTTTTATCGAGCTCCGAGGCGAGCGCGCGCATATGGGGGTCGCTCGTGGCGGTTGCGATAATAAAATAGTTGGTGATTGGCGACTTCCCGCGCACGTCCAAAATCTTAATATCTTCCGCCTTTTTGTCGTCGAGGGCTGTCCAGCATTTTTTAAGTATTTCAAGTGTCGGGTCTGTCTTTTTAGCCGAAGTTCCGGCGGCGGACTTTTTAGCTCTTGGAGTTTTGACTGTTGCGGATTTTTTCGGGGCAGTCGCCTTTTTTGCCGCCGTCTTTTTGGGTGCAGCAAGTTTGCCGGCTGAAGAAGTTTTCTTTGCTGCCGTTTTTTTTGCGGGGGTTTTGGAGGTCGTTTTCTTTGTCTTTTCCATACTCAGATATATAGTTTATTTTTTAAAATGTAGTCGAGGACGTTGGGACTTATGTCCAGATTGCGGGTGTCGCCGTTTTTCAGACTCCGCCGCAATGAGGTTGACGATATGTCGATGGGGTCGAAGTCTATTGGCTCTATGCGGGCGCACTTGGGGGCGTCGGAAAAATCGCCAGCAAAACCTCCGCGGCGGGCGCAGGCAAATTTTGCCAGTTTGCAAAATTCGCCGATGTCGCGCCACTTTGAAAGTTTTTGAAGGTGGTCGGAGCCTATAATCCAATATATTTCGGCGTCGGGATATTTTTTTATAAGTTCGCGGACAGTGTCTATCGAATAGCTTATGCCGTCCCTCTTTATTTCAATATCGCTTATTTCGTACGAAAATTTTACGGATTGAAGGGCTATTTTTAGCATTTCCGCGCGCTGTTGGCAGGTCGCAGAGGGCGGGCCGTCTTTCAGGGCGGCGCAGCGCGCGGGCATGAAAATCACCAAGTCGAGCCCAAGCTGTTTGGCCGCGCTTTCGGCGAGGGATATGTGCGCATTGTGGACGGGGTCGAAGCTGCCTCCCAGTATCCCTATGCGCATTCTCTTTTCTTTGTCGGAGATTTTTCCCAAATTTTTATAAAAATTTTTATTTTATTTGAACGATTGGCCGACTATGTCGTCATAATCGACAGTAAGTTTTGTAGTTTGCAGTTTTGGTGCGCCGCCGGGAGTTCTTCCGCGCGGCGCATTTTTTTGCAAATAAATCCAGGCAGTACAGGATAAAATGACATTTTCTACCGGCTTTCGTTCCCGGTTTTATCCGAGCGGAATACCCTCCACGCATAGATATTGTACGCGAGCGCCAGCGGAACTCCCACCCCCGCCACGACGAGCATTATTGTAAGGGTTGTGGGACTTGACGCCGCCGCAGATATATCGAGCCCCGCGTTTACGGTTTCCGCCGGGATTATAAACGGGTAAGATACCATGCAGTGGGTTGCGATTGCAAGCAGTGCGAACAGGGCGTCGAGCACAAATGCCGACCTATACTTTGAGCGCCTTGCAAATCTCGCCGAGGCCGAAAGGCAGACGTATGAAATCAAAATTCCAAAAGCCGCGTGCGGCAGGTATTGCGGTGTTTGGCGCAGCTTCATAAGCAAAACGACCGCATAAATTATAAATACGCACATTAAAACCGCTTGGAGTATCTTTGAGAGTTTTTTTAAGTTTGAAGCGTATTCGTCGTCCCCCGCGCGCACCGCGAGGAATATGGCCCCGTACGCCGCGAAGAACGCCGCGTACAAGACGCCTGCGCAAATGCTCAGAGGTGTAAAGAGGCGCAAAAAACCGTCCCAAAAGCCGTCGTATGGAACGAAAAGCCTTCCGTCGAAAACCGCCCCGAGCGCAACGCCGGCAAGCACCGCCGAAAGAAGGCTCGAAATAAATACGATTCCACTCCAGAACTTTCTCCACTTTTGGTTGTTTTCGAGGTGGTAAAATTCAATGCCTACAACCCTGAGCACGAGCAGCAAAAGAAGGATAATCACAGGCGTGTACATCAGCGAGAGCATCTGCGAGTACGCCCGCGGAAATGCCGCAAACAGGGCGCCGCCCGCGGTTATGAGCCAAACTTGGTTGGCGTCCCAAAACGGTGCGATAGACCTAATCGTAAAATCCCTGCGGTTGGCTTCGGTTGAAAACCCAAGGGAAATCCCCGCGCCGAAGTCGAATCCGCCGGTTATCGTAAACATTCCGAGCAGCACCCCGACGAGCGCAAACCAAACAGTTTCTAAAAATGAGATATCCATACTGAAGCCTAATACGTGTTGCCGGCGTCATCGGCGCCGTTTTTGACTTTCTTGAAAAATGCGTAGAGAAATACCGCCGAGATTATCGTAAACAATATTGTAAAAGCCGCTATCGAGAAAATTATCTCGCCCGCGGAGGCGGAGGTGGTGGCGGCGTCAGATGTTTTTAGTATGTGCCATACAATCCACGGCTGGCGGCCGACTTCCGCGGCGGCCCAACCGACTTGGCTCGCGGCTATGGGCAGTATCGCAGACGGAATGCAGCACAGGTAAAAGGCCTTCGTAAATTTAGAGTCGGAAAACAGCCCGCCCGAGAGCCACAAATAAAAGCCCCAAGCTATCAGCGCGCACATTGCCGCCCCGAGAAATACCATCGCCCTGAACGCATGGAAGCTAAATCCCACCGGCGCCCAATATTCGGGCCTTATTTTTTCCAGTTCCGATTTAGACGCTCCGGGATAAATTTTTAGCAGAAATTCGTCTGTCGGCAGATCCTCCAAACCGTAAACTCTCGCTTCTGTGGAGCCGAATGCGAGGAAGCTCAGAAGCCCTCCGAGCTTTATCCCGCGGACCTCGCGGTTTTGGGTATCGACAATTCCGGTGAGCCACAGAGGCGCGTTTTCCTCCGTGCGGAAGTGGCCCTCGAAAGCGGCGAGTTTTTCGGGCTGGTTTACGGCGAGCCCCTGGGCGCTCGAATGCCCCGTAAAAAACATTGCTGCCGCCGACACCGCCGCGAACGACAGCGCTATTTTTGCGCAGGATTTTGCAAAATCTGTGCGTTTGCGCACTATGTAGTACGCGCATATCCCGAGCCCAAGGAATGCGCCGCACAGCCAGCATGCGGCTATCGTGTGCGTAATGCGGTCTATGCACGACGGGTTTGTGCAGAGCTCCCAAAAGCTTGTGATTATCGCCTTGGTATTGGATATTTGTTCGCCCGTTGGCACGCTGCCTTGCGGCAGTATCGACACCGCGAGTGTTGCGGGATCCGTATATTGGAGTGCGAAACCCTCGGGTGTCTGCATGAAGGAATTTGCAATAAGAATCCATATCGCGCTCAAATGGCTACCTACGCACACCATCACAGTCGAGAAGAAATGCGCCTTTTTGCCGACCCTGTCCCAGCCCCATAGGGATATCGCAAGGAATGTCGATTCCATAAAGAAGGCGAAAACCGCCTCGATTGCGAGCGGGCTTCCGAACACGTCTCCGACGAAGGTAGAGTATATCGGCCAGTTCGTCCCGAATTGAAATACCATTACTATTCCCGTGACGACCCCTACGGCAAATATCATTCCGAAGAGTTTTAGGAAAAACTTTGCGGCATTTAAGTATTTTATATCCCCCGTCTTAAGCCACATTGCCTCGACGGCTACTATGTACAGGGAAAATCCTATTGAAATCGGCGGGAACAAAAAATGAAAACACGCTGTCAGCGCGAATTGAAGCCTGCTTAATATCTCGACGTCCATGTGGTTTAGTTTCCTTTTTTTATAAAAAAGTTCAACTTTTAATTTGTGATTTTCCCAAAAACATGCAATCTTGACGGTTTTAGAACTGGTAAAGCTTTTATGAAATACGCAATCGGAATAGACATAGGCGGCACGAACACAAAACTTGGCGCCGTCGACGACAAGGGGTCAGTCCTCAAACGCCACGAATTTAAAACAACGGATTACGATAACTTTGCCTCGTACATGGAGGGGCTTGAACGTGCAATATCGTTCCTGACTGCCGATACGGACGGCGAATGCCTCGGCGTCGGCATAGGCGCGCCCAACGGAAATTATTATAAGGGGACTATCGACTACGCTCCGAATCTCCCATTCGGAAGGTGCGCGCCGATTGTCGAAACATTGCGAATGGCAATGGGATACGAGCATATCTACCTAAGCAACGACGCCAACGCCGCGGCTCTCGGCGAAAAAATTTACGGCGGCGGGCGGAATCTCGACCACTTTATTGTCATAACCCTTGGCACGGGGCTCGGCTCCGGCATAATCATTGACGGAAAGTTGCTTTTGGGCGCGGACGGCTTTGCCGGGGAACTCGGGCACGTGTGCGCGGTCGTAAACGGAAGAGTGTGCGGATGCGGAAAGAGAGGGTGTCTTGAAACTTACGCGTCAGCCACTGGTATAAAGCGCACTTACCTCGAGATGGTCGCAAAATACAACGGGCAGTCAACGGCGGCAAATGTCCCGTGGAGCGAGCTTGACGCAAAGGTAATCGAGGATGCGGCGAGAGCCGGCGACATCGCCGCCGCCGAGACCTATCAAATAACGGGCAATATCTTGGGCAGATGCCTGGCGGATTTCATACATTTTTCGCGCCCGTCGTCAATTTTCCTGTTCGGAGGGCCTGTAAAGAGCGGAGATTTGCTCCTCGTACCGACGAGGGAGTCGATGGAAAAGAACCTGATGCCGGTTTTCAGGAACAAAGTAAAACTTTTGCCCTCCGAGCTTCCAGCGAGCGACGCCGCGATTTTAGGAGCGTCGGCGCTTGTCTGGTCGGCATTGTAATTTTGATTGTCTATGCGCAAAACCTATGTTTTGCGCATTGGCCTTGCATAGGTTAGTTTGTGGGAGATTTAAGCGCCAAGCGCTCGATTTCTCACGTAATTAACGCTTTTTACGGGGCGCGCTGAGTATATAATAATGTTAGGGGCGCGTGCGGGGCTTGGAATGTTTTGGCAATTATGCGCGCGCGCCGCTAAATTTGCGGCAAAAAACTCAAAAGCAGACGTATTGTTTAGGCGCTTAATCTCGATATAAAAAAATTTTTGGCGCGCTCTAATTGTGGGGCGCGCTTTTGCATGCCGCCGAGAGTGCGGGGCAAAACTTGCGCGTATTAGGTGTTTTGGGATACACAATAAAATTGTTTCTTGGTGCAGTGGGAGAAAATTTTTATGATGCAAGATGTTGCATATTTTACGATCGCCAAACAGGAGGATAATCTAACAGTAGAAATCCCAAAAGCGAATTTGCCATAATGTTTTCAGCAAATTCTGAAAATTCCCGCCCGTTGCTTCGGCGCGGGAAAAAATCGGAAATATTTTACAATAAAAAACCGCGGTTTAAAATGCGTGGGTTTTGATTAATTTTTGCGCAATGAAAAAATCCGCATGCTAGCGGAAAGTCCCATAAATCCTCGAAGAGTCAAGAAGCGCCGCTCGTATTCTTTTGTCAATCCAGCGGTATTTTTATAAGCGCGGGCAGGACGAAATCTCCAGAATCAGCGCGCAACTTCCGCAATCCGCGCGCAACTTCAAAAGCAATGGGGGCTCCATCATCTCTTTCGGACTATGCTTAAAATAGTTGCAGTTTTTTGTGCCGCGCTAATTAAAAAAGTTGCATATCTCCAAAATGCGCGGGGAACCATCGCGAAGTGCAAGAAGCGCAGCTTGGGCTTTTGCTTGTTTATCGCGCTATTTTTTTTATAGTTGCATACCCACAAAAAGCTCGGGAAATCTTGCGGATTCCCCGAGGCGCCGCCGAGTACTTATTTTGTCTGCCTTGCGCTATTTTCTGCGCGCCTGGGCAAAAAACTTGGCGAAGAATAGAGCTTGGTAGTCTATGGAATTATTCCAATATTGCGCATTGTGGGCTCCCGGGCGCGATATGTAGTCGTGCGGGATATTGTAATATAAAAGCTTCTCGTGCAATTTTGCGTTTACGTCGTGGAATATGTCTGCCGTACCGCAGTCTATTATTATCTTAATGGGAGTGGCGCTTATTTTGTTGATTATGTTCATTACTGTATGCGTATCCCAAATATCCTTGTTTTCGGCGTATGGACCGAGGTTTTTTGCCATATTCCAGTTGTACGGGAACGGGCGTATATCGACTCCGCCGCTCATAGAACCGCATGCGCCGAAAACGTCGGGGCGGTTGATGCCAAGCCACAAGCCGCCGTGGCCGCCCATGCTGAGCCCCGTTATTGCGCGGCCCTCGCGCGAGGGAATCGTGCGGTATTTTGAGTCTATAAGTTTTACGAGCTCGTCGGCTACATATGTCTGATAGCGTATTTCCGGATTTTTGGGGCTGTCCCAATACCATGATGTCGCGCCGTCGGGGCAGACTATTATCATATTGTAAAGGCTGGCTATCCTTTGAAGGTCGGGCTTTATCTTTATCCACATCTGGTGGTTTCCGCCGAATCCGTGCAACAAATAAAGCACGGGATAGCGCGCGTCGGCGGATTTTTCGTAGGAATCCGGCAATATTACTATGGCGGGAATGCTCTTGTTCATCGCCGCACTCGGGGCGTCAATTTCCTCGACATTCGCCGCATACGCAAATCCGATTGCCATAAACACCGCGCACGCGATTGCCGCCATTTTTAGAGTCAACAGTTTTTTCATAAAAATTATGTACATTTTCTATTTTTGAATTACTCTTTTTTTAACGATATAAAAATAAAATATTTTTCCCGAAACAAAGGCAACAGTTTTCTACTATGGTCGTGGAACTCACAACGGAAAATATCCTATTGATAGGGTCGGTTATGCTGATATTCAGCATAATGATTGTAAAGGCGGGATTCCGCTTCGGAGTGCCGTCGTTGCTCGTATTCCTCGCGGCGGGAATGTTTATGGGCGTTGACGGATTGGGAATTTCGTTTCAGAACTATTCCACGGCGCAGTTCATCGGCATAATGTCGCTTTCAATTATACTGTTTTCGGGCGGCGTTGACACTAAATTTTCGGACATAAGACCCGTTTTGTTCCCGGGGGTTGTGCTGGCCACTTTCGGGGTTGTTTTCACGGCGTTTTTCACTGGCGCGTTTATATGGGCGGTGGCGTCTTTCTTCGGCTTGAGCTTTACTTTCCCGCAGTCTCTGCTTTTGGCGTCGGTGATGTCTTCGACAGACTCCGCGTCGGTATTCGCACTCTTGCGCTCCAAGGGGCTTGCCTTGAAGGAGAATCTGCGCCCGCTGTTGGAGCTTGAAAGCGGAAGCAACGACCCAATGGCGTTCTTGCTGGCAATGGCGACAATATCGTACATAAACGCAGGGGAATTCTCATATTCTGGGCTTGCGGATTTTGGCATACAAATAGTGGTCGGCGCAACTGTCGGGGTGCTTGCCGCTAAAATCATTGTATGGGTTGTAAACAACATAAATCTTTCAAACCAGTCTCTGTATTCCGTGTTTATGTTTGCGTGCGTGCTGTTTGTCTATTCAATCACCGACGCCCTCATGGGCAACGGATATCTTGCAGTATATCTGTCGGGGCTGGTGGTCGGAAACAGCCGAATGATACACAGGCGCAGCATTACGCGCTTCTTCGACGATTTCAGCTGGCTGTGGCAGATTGTGATGTTCCTTACCCTCGGCCTGCTCGTAAACCCGAGCGAGCTTCTGCCTGTTGCTGGAATGGGGCTTGCGGTCGGGGCGTTCATGATACTTTTCGGGCGTCCGATGAGC